>VFQP010000175.1_pt1 | contig 172759 bp, 178 predicted proteins | sample 3512351 | NCBI WGS metagenome assembly VFQP01 (sample SAMN10412372, study PRJNA504923) | tailings metagenome | isolation source: Relicate 1 Philex TSF1 revegetated site | place: Philippines: Tuba, Benguet | collected 2017-08-29 | reverse complement strand
GTGGCCGGGCCCGATGGGCTCAGGCCATCGCCTTGCGGTTCCAGGGCATCAGCATCAGCACGCGGGCCATGCCGCAGAAGCCCGACGCGCCCGCGAACACGAGGCCTGCGCCGACGAAGCCGGAGAGCGCGTGGAACCAGGGTGAGACGGTGGCGCCCAGCACCGCACCCAGCACGATCAGCGAACCCGCCACGATCTGCACCTGCCGCTGCAATTCCAGCGGTTGCGACGCATCGGTCACGACCGGAAGCCCGGCCTTCTTCCACGCGTCCAGTCCGCCTTCCAGCACGTAGGCGTCGCACACGGTGCTCGCGCTGAGCGCCTGCGCGTTGACCTGGGTGCGGTTGCCCGAACGGCAATGAAAGATGACAGCCGACGCGCCATCCGCAGGCAGGCCGCCACTCTTCAGGCGCTCCATCGGCACATGGCGCGCCTTTGCGATGCGCTCGCGGGCGTGTTCGTCCGCGCCGCGAATGTCGACCAGGACAGCGCCCTGATTCAGGAGCGCCTGTGCAGCCTGGGGGGAGAGGGGCTTCAGGGACATGGTGGTGGCCTTCCAGAAATGGTTTTCAGGGGCAGAAGATGGACTTCAACGTGGCGATGAGCTTGGCCACGTTCGGGTCCTCGATGCGGTAGTGCAGGGTCTGTGACTCGCGCCGGTACACCACCAGTCCGTCGTCACGCATCCGGGCAAGGTGCTGGGAAAGCGCGGACTGGCTCAATCCCACCTGCTCGTGCAGCGCGCCTGCGGTCATCTCGCCGTGCTCGATCAGCAGGCAGAGCACGAGCAACCGGTGTTCGTTGCCGACGGCGCGCAGCATGGCGGCAGCCTGGGCGGCGCCATGCTGCAGGAAGAGGGCATCCTTCTTCGAAGTCATGATGGCTATTATTTCATGAACTTCTAATTTAGTAAAATCTAATAAATAGACCTATCCTGCTCCCGCCGATGCCGCACGCGGCCCCCCCGCGCCTCGCTTCTCAGGCCCGTGCAGCGAGTGAGCGCAGCAGGCCAGCCGAGGCTTCGTCGGCGGGAAAGAAGGTTTCCAGCGCGAGTTCCTGCAGCGTAATGTCCACCGGTGAGCCGAACACGGTGGTGGTGCTCACAAGGTTCAGCAGGCCGTGGCCGGTGTCGAACTGGAACGGCATCAGCACGCCGTGGTGTTCGCCGGGCAGCGCACCGGCGTCGCTGCCGGCGGACTCCGGGTAGTCCTTGAGTTCGGCGAGCAACGCGGCCAGTTGCCCGTCTCCCGTCGCATGGATCTGCTGGCGCAGGCGCTCGAAGAGGTGTTCGCGCCATTGCCGCAGGTTGGCAATGCGCGGCGCCAGTCCTTCCGGGTGCAGGCTCAGGCGCAGCACGTTGATGGGGCCCTGCAGCAGGTGGGGCGCAGCGCCTGCCATCAGCATCGGCACCATGCGGTTGGCCATCACCAGGTTCCAGTGGCGGTCCATCGCGAGTGCCGGCCAGGGTTCGTGGCATTCCAGGATGCGCTGGACCGCCGCGCGCGCCGAGGCCATGTCGGGCGCGTCCAGCGAGCGCTCGCGGTACATGGGCGCGTAGCCGGCGGCTTCCAGCAAGCCGTTGCGTTCGCGCAGGGGAATGTCGAGCCGGTCGAGCAGGCGCAGCACCATGTCGCGGCTCGGGCTGGCGCGGCCGGTCTCCACGTAGCTCAGGTGGCGGGTGGACACGTCGGCCACATGGGCCAGGTCGAGCTGGCTCAGGCGCCGTCGCTGGCGCCAGTGGCGCAGGCGTTCGCCGAAGGGCGAGGGGGTGGATGACAGGGCGCGGGTGGGCGAGGTCAGGGCGGTCATGGGCGGCATGGTAGGGCACGGGTTGCCGCCCGGCCATGACCTCCCACGTCATGGACGCGGTGCACCCGCCGCAGGACGATGGCCTCCGAGTCTTCCGTTCCACCCCAACCAGGAGTTGCACCATGTCCCTCATCGCTTCCCTCACCTCTCCCGCTGGCCTGCGCCGCGTGCTCTGGGCCGATGCCCTGTCCGGCTCGGGCAGTGCGGCGCTGCACCTCGCCCTGACGGGCTCGCTGTCCACCCTGCTGGGGCTGCCCGGTGTGCTGCTCACCGGCTCGGGCATTGCCTTGCTGGTCTATGTGGCCCTGGCCGGCAGCCTGGCATTGCAGGCCACCCCTTCGCGCGCGTTGCTGAGCCTGCTGGTGATCGGCAACTTCGCCTGGGTGCTCGGCTGTCTCGCCCTGCTGTTCGGCGGGGTGGTGTCACCGACCCCGCTCGGCCAGGCCTACATCGTGGTGCAGGCGGTGGCCGTGCTGGTGCTGGCCGAGCTGCAGTGGATGGCGCTGCGGCGCACGCGAAGTGTCGCCATCGTCTGACAAGCGCGTGTGCGGCAGCGAACAGATGCGCGCGTGCCCAGCGCCTACGCTGGGCACGCGCCATTGATGGGTGGGCCGTCATTGGGCAACCGCTGTCTTTCAAAGAAGGAAAACAACCATGACACTCGGAACCATCCTCCTCATCGTCCTCGTGCTGATCCTGCTCGGCGTCATTCCCACCTGGCCGCACAGCCGCGGCTGGGGCTACGGGCCCAGTGGCCTGCTGGGCGTCGTGCTGGTCATCGTGATCGTGTTGCTGCTCACGGGCAGGTTGTGACGCTGGCGTCACCCACCGCGCGCGTTTCCTGAGCGGCAGGGCCTCCGGTACGTGGTGCCGGGGCCTCTTCCATTCGGGGTGCATTTCAGGGCTGTCAGCACGGAATAGCGTGCTGCTGACAGAATGGGTCGGTGTTTCACCGATACCGCCCAGGAGCCCACATGCCCACGACGAACCACTTCTCCCACCCCTTCGCCTCCACCGTCAAGACTTTCAAGACTTCCTCGGGCAAGAGCGGCCGTTTCTACTCGCTGCCAGCCCTTGCGAAGCAGTACCCCTCCGTCAAGCGGCTGCCGGTGTCGCTGCGCATCGTGCTGGAAAGCGTGTTGCGCCATTGCGATGGCGAGCGCGTGACGCCCGAACACGTTGCGCAGCTGGCGCAGTGGCAACCCAACACCGCCCGCACCGACGAAATCCCCTTCACCGTGGCCCGTGTGGTGCTGCAGGATTTCACCGGCGTGCCCCTGCTGGCCGACCTGGCCGCCATGCGCAGCGTGGCCGAGCGCATGGGCCAGGACCCGAAGAAGATCGAACCTCTGGTGCCTGTGGACCTGGTGGTGGACCACTCGGTGATGGTCGATTACTACGGCACCAGACAGGCGCTCGACCTCAACATGAAGCTGGAGTTCCAGCGCAACAACGAGCGTTACCAGTTCATGAAGTGGGGCATGCAGGCCTTCGACACCTTCGGCGTGGTGCCCCCGGGCTTCGGCATCGTGCACCAGGTGAACCTGGAGTACCTTGCGCGCGGCGTGCACATGAAGGGCGGCCTCTACTACCCCGACACCCTGGTGGGCACCGACAGCCACACCACCATGATCAACGGCATTGGTGTGGTGGCCTGGGGCGTGGGCGGCATCGAGGCCGAAGCCGCGATGCTCGGCCAGCCGGTGTACTTCCTCACCCCCGACGTGGTGGGCTTCGAACTCACCGGCCGCCTCCGTGAAGGTGTGACCGCCACCGACCTGGTGCTCACCGTCACCGAGATCCTGCGCCAGCACAAGGTGGTGGGCAAGTTCGTCGAGTTCTTCGGCGAAGGCACGGCGTCGCTCGCCTTGCCCGACCGCGCCACCATCGCCAACATGGCGCCCGAGTACGGCGCCACCATGGGCTTCTTCCCGGTGGACGAGAAAACGCTCGACTACTTCCGGGGCACCGGCCGCAGCAAGGCCGAGATCGAGGCCTTCGAGGCCTACTTCCGTGCCCAGGGCCTGTTCGGCGTGCCCGCCAGCGGCGAGATCGACTATTCCAAGGTGGTCAAGCTGGACCTCGGCCTGGTCACGCCCAGCCTGGCCGGCCCCAAGCGCCCGCAGGACCGCATCGAGCTCGGCCAGGTGGCGCGGCAGTTCTGCGACCTGTTCAGCAAGCCCAATGCGCAGAACGGCTTCAACCGCCCGGCCGAATTGCTGCACACCCGCTACCCCGCGAAGGACAGCGAGGTGGCGCCCGTGCCGGTGCCGACGGCCAAGCCCACGCCCGAAGGCGCGCCGCGCTTCGAAGCGGAAATGGTGGCGAACCGGCCAGTGCGCGCCAGCGCGCCGGTGAAGGAGCCGCCGCGCAAGGAAATCACCATCGGCAACGGTGACGTGCTGATCGCCGCTATCACCAGTTGCACCAACACCAGCAACCCCGGCGTGCTGCTGGCCGCAGGCCTGCTGGCGAAGAAGGCGGTGGAGGCGGGCCTCAAGGTGCAGCCGCACATCAAGACCTCGCTGGCCCCGGGCTCGCGCATCGTCACCGAATACCTCACGCAGACCGGCCTGCTGCCCTACCTGGAAAAGCTCGGCTTCTCGCTCGCCGGCTACGGCTGCACCACCTGCATCGGCAACGCCGGCGACCTCACGCCCGAGCTCAATGCCGTGATCACGCAGAACGACCTCATCTGCGCCGCGGTGCTGTCGGGCAACCGCAACTTCGAGGCCCGCATCCACCCCAACCTCAAGGCCAACTTCCTCGCCAGCCCGCCGCTGGTGGTGGCGTATGCCATCGCCGGCAACGTCATGAAAGACCTGATGACCGAGCCGCTGGGCAAGGGCAAGGGCGGCAAGCCGGTGTACCTGGGCGACATCTGGCCGAGCAGCGACGAGATCTACAAGCTCATGAAGTTCGCCATGAACGGCAAGGCCTACCGCGAAAACTACGAGCGCGTTGCCAGTGAGCCAGGCAAGCTGTGGGAAAAGATCAAGGGCGTTTCCGGCAACGCCTACACCTGGCCCAAGAGCACCTACATCGCCGAGCCGCCGTTCTTCGAAGGCTTCAAGCTGGTGGAAGCAGCCAGCACCGAACCGCCGGCCGTGCGCGGTGCGCGCGTGATGGCGCTGTTTGGCGACTCGATCACCACCGACCACATCTCGCCGGCCGGCAACATCGCCGAAAAATCGCCCGCGGGGCAATGGCTGCTCGAACGCGGCGTGCTCAAGGCCGACTTCAACAGCTACGGCGCGCGCCGCGGCCACCACGACGTGATGATGCGCGGCACCTTCGCCAACGTGCGCATCAAGAACCTGATGCTCGCCCCGGGGGCCGACGGTTCGCGCGAGGAGGGAGGCTGGACCATCTACCAGGCCGAGGGCGTGGGCCAGGGCCAGAAGCTGAGCATCTTCGACGCCGCCATGCGCTACCAGGCCGCCGGCGTGCCCACCGTGATCTTCGCGGGCGAGGAATACGGTACCGGTTCCAGCCGCGACTGGGCGGCCAAGGGCACCCAGTTGCTGGGCATCAAGGCCGTGGTGGCGCGCAGCTTCGAGCGCATCCACCGCTCCAACCTGGTCGGCATGGGTGTGTTGCCATTGCAATTCAAGGCCGGCGACTCCTGGGAAAGCCTGGGCCTGGCCGGCGACGAGACCATCGACGTGATCCCGCACCCCGACCTGCTGCCGCAGAGCGAGGCCCGGCTGGTCATCACGCGCACCAATGGGGAGCGCCGCGAGGTCGGCGTGATCCTGCGCATCGATACGCCGGTGGAAGTGAACTATTACCGCGAGGGGGGAATCCTCCCTTACGTTCTCAGGCAATTGTTGAGCGCTTGAGCCGGATGCCGCAACGCGGCATGATGTGTTTTCGTTCTGCCCTCAGGGAGCCGCCATGCGAAAGCCTGCCTTGTACAGCCCGTCAGCCCGTCCGGTGGCTCCGAAAGCGGCCGGGCAGGGCGCGGAAGCGGTGGTTTCCCCGGCAGAGGCCCCCGCAGCCCGGCCCCGCCGCTGGCGAACCGCGGCCTCCCGGGTGGCTGGCAGCCGGCGGGTGATGTGGTCGGCGCTGGCTTTGCTGGCGGCGCTGCTGGCGGCCAGCGTGTGGCACGGCAACGCCAACGGCCCCAAGGCGCTGACGCAGAAGGACATCGACGCGGCTGTGCTGCGCACCCTCACCACTCAGAACCTGCCGTCCCGCGCGGCGCGCGCCGCCGAAAAGATACGCCCCGCCGTGGTGCGCGTCATGTCCTACGGCAAGGACAAGAAGGGCGAGGAACAGGAGCTCGGCGTGGGCACCGGCGTGGTGATCGTCGACAAGGGCATCATCCTGACCAACCTGCACGTGGTGCAGCACGCGCAGACCATCAAGCTGGTGTTTGCCGACGGCACCGAGTCCGGCGCCAGCATCACCGGCGTGCAGGCCAAGAACGACCTGGCCGTGCTCCAGGCACACACCATTCCCGACGACCTCATCGCCGCCACCATGCGCTCCACCGGCGATCTCGTGCCCGGTGACGAGGTGGTGGCGGTGGGTTTCCCCTTCGGCATCGGCCCGTCCACCTCGGCCGGCGTCATCTCGGGGTTCGGCCGCGCTTTCAAGTCACCCGAGGGCGAACAGGAAATCGGCAACCTGATCCAGTTCGACGCCGCCGCCAACCCGGGCAATTCGGGCGGGCCGCTGGTCACCATGGACGGCGAGGTGGTCGGCATCGTCACCGGCATCCTCAACCCCACCAGCCACCGCACCTTCGTTGGCATCGGTTTTGCAGTGCCGATCGAGAGCGCCGCCAGCGCCGCCGGTCTGCCCCCGTTCTAGTTCTCTCACCTTTCAAACAGGAGCGCTCCATGGACCAAAGCAACGCCCCCGACACCGCCCAGCTCATGGAGCAGATCCTGTACGAGGTCAAGCGGGTGGTGGTCGGGCAGGACCGGTTCCTCGAGCGCGTCATGGTCGCCATGCTGGCCCAGGGCCACCTGCTGGTGGAAGGCGTGCCCGGCCTCGCCAAGACGCTGACCGTGAAGACGCTGGCCAGCGTGGTGCATGGACAGTTCAAGCGCATCCAGTTCACGCCCGACCTGGTCCCCGCCGATCTCGTGGGCACGCGCATCTACAACCAGAAGACCGGCGACTTCAGCACCTCGCTGGGCCCGGTGTTCGCCAACCTGCTGCTGGCCGACGAAATCAACCGCGCACCGGCCAAGGTGCAGAGCGCGTTGCTGGAAGTGATGCAGGAGCGCCAGGTGACCATCGCCGGCGAGACGCACAAGGTGCCGACGCCCTTCCTCGTGATGGCGACGCAGAACCCCATCGAGACCGAGGGCACCTATCCGCTGCCCGAGGCGCAGGTCGACCGTTTCATGATGAAGGTGATGGTCGACTACCCGACCGACGAAGAGGAATACGTGATCGTCGAGCGCGTCACCGGCCCGGCGGTGGCCGTGAACGCCGTGGCCACCACCGACCAGCTCGCCGCGCTCCAGGCGCAGTGCCGGCAGGTGTACGTGGACCCGTCGCTGGTGCAGTACGCCGTCAAGCTGGTGTCGGCCACGCGCACGCCCGAGAAGCACGGCATCAAGGACATGGCGCACCTGATCACCTTCGGCGCCAGCCCGCGCGCGACCATCGGCCTGGTGGAAGGCGCGCGCGCCCTGGCCATGCTGCGCGGCCGCAACTACGCCCTGCCCGAGGACATGACCGACCTCGTGCCCGACGTGCTGCGCCACCGCGTGGTGCTGTCGTACGAAGGCCTGTCGGAAGGGCTGACCAGCGAGACGCTGATCGCGCGCATCATGAAACACATCCCCGCGCCCGCAAGGCCGCTGGAGCACGAAAAGAAAGTGGCGTGATCATGCTGGCCCGGCTGTTCGGCAGGAAAGGTGGCGAGGCGCCGTCTGGCGCGGCCACCGCCGTTGCCACGCCCGCCGCGCGCCGGGCCGAGACCATGTTGCGCCGGCTCGAATGGACCGTGCTGCGCCGGCTCGATGGCCTGCTGCAGGGCGACTACCGCACCCTCATGCGCGGCTCCGGCCTCGACCTGGCCGACCTGCGCGAGTACCAGCACCACGACGACGTGCGCCACATCGACTGGAACGTCACCGCGCGGCTGCAGGAGCCGCACGTGCGCGTGTTCACCGAAGACCGCGAGATGGCCGCGTGGTTCCTGCTGGACCTCAGCCCCTCCGTCGACTTCGGTTCGGGCGAACAGCGCAAGAGCCAGGTGCTGCTCGATTTCACCGCCGTACTGGCGCGCCTGCTCGGCCGCCACGGCAACCGCGTGGGCGCCGTGCTCTACGGCTCGCGCGGCCAACCGGTGGTGGACGCGGTGCTGCCCGCGCGCGGTGGGCGCACGCAGGTGCTGCGCATCATGCAGATGGTGCTGCAGCCACCGGCCCATGCCGAAGTGAAGAACGGCGTCACCCAGCTGGCCGACCTGCTGCGCGCCGCCGTGCACACCGTGCGCCAGCGCGCCACCGTGTTCGTGGTGTCCGACTTCATCAGCGAGCCCGGCTGGGAAAAGCCGCTGGGCGAACTGGCGCGCCGGCACGACGTGGTGGCCGTGCGCCTGCTCGACCCGCTGGAGCTCGACCTGCCCGACCTCGGCCTGGTGCCCATCCGCGACGCCGAGACCGGCGAGCAGCTGATGGTGGACACGCACGACGCGGGCTTCCGGCAGCGCTTCGCGCGCATCGCCGCGCAACGTGAAGCGCAGTTGCGCGACAGCCTGGGCCGTGCCGGCGTCGACACGCTCGAACTCTCCACCGATGACGATCTGGCCCAGGCCGTGCTTCGTTTCATCGACCTGCGCAAGCGCCGCCTGCGCGAGACGCGCAACGGCATCGGTGGTCGCCACGTGCCCACCCAGTTGTCCACCCGGGACCGCCGCAGCCTCGGCACCCCCAGCGAAGGAGCCCGTCCATGATGAACAACTGGCCTGTGACGTTTGTCTGGCCGCAACTGCTCTGGCTGCTGCTCGCGCTGCCACTGCTGGTGCTGCTGTATGTGTGGCTGTTGCGCCGGCGCAAGCAGGCCGCGCTGCGCTTTGCCAGCCTGTCCATCGTGCGCGAGGCCATGGGCAAGGGCCCGGGCTGGCGCCGCCACGTGCCACCGGTGCTGCTGCTGATGGCCATTGCCATCATGCTGCTGGCGTCCGCGCGGCCCATGGCCACCATCGTGCTGCCCTCAAACCAGCAGACCATCATCCTCGCGATGGACGTCTCGGGCAGCATGCGCGCCGAAGACGTGCAGCCCAACCGGCTGGTGGCCTCGCAGAACGCCGCCAAGGCCTTCCTGGCCGAGCTGCCGCGCCACGTGAAGGTCGGCATCGTCGCGTTTGCCGGGTCTGCGCAGGTGGTGCAGCCGGTCACGCTCAGCCGCGAAGACCTCGTCACCGCCATCGACAAGTTCCAGCTGCAGCGCGCCACCGCCATCGGCAGCGCCATCGTGGTCTCGCTCTCCGAGCTGTTCCCCGAGCAGCGCATCAACCTCGGCGACATGACCTACAGCCGCAACACCGATCCGTTCGCGCCCAAGGGCCGTTCGCTCGACCAGCCCAAGCCCGACGACAAGCCCTTCACCCCCGTGGCACCGGGTTCGCACAGCTCTGCGGCCATCATCCTGCTCACCGACGGCCAGCGCACCACCGGTGTGGACACCGCCGAAGCCGCGAAGATGGCGGCCGAGCGCGGGGTGCGTGTGTACACCGTGGGCGTGGGCACGGTGGACGGCGAGATCATCGGCTTCGAAGGCTGGTCCATGCGCGTGCGGCTCGACGAGGAAAGCCTGAAGGAAGTGGCGCGCGCCACGCAGGCCGAATACTTCTACGCCGGCACCGCCGAGAACCTCAAGAAGGTCTACGAGACCCTGAGCTCGAAGCTCACGGTCGAGAAGAAGGAAACCGAAATCTCGGGCCTGCTGGCGCTCGCCGCCTCGCTGCTCGCGCTCCTGTCGGCGGGGCTGTCGGTGCTCTGGTTCAACCGGATCCTTTAGGCCCCGGGAGCGATCGCGTGGCCGCTGCCGACGTCGCGCCACCGAAACTGCAGGTCAAGGAGGTCACGCCAGCGTGCTGGGCCGATTTCGAACGGCTCTTCGAGGCGCGCGGCAGCCCCGGCTATTGCTACTGCATGGCCTGGCGCGCCACCGCGAAAACGCCTGGAGGCGGCACGCGCGCGGGCCGCAAGGCGATGATGAAGCGCGGCATCGAACTCAGGGTGCCGGTCGGCCTGCTGGGCTACTTGGGCAAGGAGCCGGTGGCGTGGTGCTCTCTCGCGCCGTTCGACACCTTCCGCGGCCTGCGCAAGACGGAAGAGCCCACGGAAAAGATCTGGTCTGTCACCTGCTTCTTCGTGAACCGGGCGCACCGGGGACAAGGCTTCACGCGGCAACTGCTGGACGCCGCGGTGCGGCACGCGAAGAAGCACGGCGCGCGCCTCGTCGAGGGCTACCCGGTTGACCCGCACTCGCCCAGCTACCGCCACATGGGCTTCGTGTCGCTGTTCAAGTCCGCTGGCTTCAAGGAGACCGGCCGCGAAGGTTCGCGCCGGCATGTGATGCAGCTGCCGTTGAAGGGCTGATGCCGCTCAGGTGCCGTTGCCGTAGTCCAGCTTCGGGTACCAGTCGGTGCCGCGCCCGGCGGGCGTGAGGTCCAGGATGTTCCACAAGGGCATGGGGTCGGGCGCGCCGCGCGGGTCCTGCCCGGGGTCGGCGGTGCCGCCGAACTCCGAGCCCCAGAAGTGCCGCACCTGGCCATCGCGCCGCACCCAGACGTCCAGCGCGGGCCACTCCTCGCCGTTGGGTGCGAGGCCGCGGTAGTCGCGCGCGAAGCGGTCGCCCACCGTGGCGAAGAACTTCAGGTTCTTCCAGCCGCGTTCGCGCGCGAAGGCCAGCTGGCGTTCCACCGGCGAGCGCCCGATGATCGCCATCGCTGCCCGCTGCGAGATGTCGCGCGAGGGAATGTCCATCGAGCCGATGAAGGCGGTGCACATCGGGCACGGGCGCTCGCGCTGCGGCCCGTACATCCAGAAGTAGGTGACCAGCGTGTCGTGCGCGCCGAACAGTGCATCCCAGCCCACCGTCTTGCCGTTCTCGTCGCGGAATTCGTAGTCGGCCGCCACACCACCGGGCGGCAGCGCACGCCGCTGTTCGGCCACGCGTTCGATGTGGCGGCGCAGTTCGATTTCCTCGGCCAGCAGGGCCGTGCGCGCGGCCCGGTACTCGGCGCTGTCGTTCGGGTAAGGCTGGCTCGTGGCATTGGCCAGCTCGGTCGCGGACTTGAGAGAAGTCATGGGAGTTCCTGTCATGTGGGGGCGGGGCTGTGTCAGGCCCGCCAGCCTAAGTTTTTCCGGCCGGCTTGTTGGTGCGCTACCTCACGAACCTGTAACAGAGCGGCACAATCGCGCGCATGAACCAACAAGTGATCGTGGCCGGTGGTGGCATCGGGGGGCTCGCCTGCGCCCTGGCGCTTGCCCGTGCGGGGGTGCGTTCGGTGGTGCTGGAGCAGGCCGAGGCGTTCGGTGAGGTGGGCGCGGGCTTGCAGCTCGGGCCGAACGCGGTGCGTGTGCTGGCCGAATGGGGGCTCATGGATGCGCTGCAGGCCTGTGCCGCCTTTCCCGAAGCGCTGCGCGTGCGCGACGCGCACCGCGCCAGCCAGCTCGGCCACCTGCGCCTGGGCGCGCTCGCGCTGGCGCGCCACGGCCAGCACTACGCCACCCTGCACCGCGCCGACCTGCACGGCCTGCTGCTCGCTGCGGTGCAGCGGCGCCCCGAGGTGCAGTTGCGGCTGGGCGCGCGCCTGGCCGACTGGGAAGAGGGCGATGGCGGGGTGCGTGTCACGCTGGAGGATGGCGAGACGCTCGAGGGCGCTGCGCTGATCGGTTGCGACGGGCTGTGGAGCCGCGTGCGCACGCGCCTGCTCGGCGCGCAGCCGGTGCGCGTCACCGGCCACCTGGCCTACCGGGGCATGGTGCGGTCGGTGGACCTGCCCGCGCCGCTGCGCGCCAACGTCGTCACGGCCTGGCTGGGGCCGCGCCTGCACGTGGTGCACTACCCGGTGAAGCAGGGCGACTGGTTCAACCTGGTGGCGGTGGTGCACGGCAGCCTGCCACCCGGCGGTGATGCCCAGGCCTGGACGCACGAGGCCCACGCCGCCGACCTGCGCCGCGCCCTCGGGCCGGCCTGCGGCGAACTGCTGGCCATGGTGGCCGCCGTGCCCGACTGGACGCTGTGGCCGCTGAACGACCGGCCTGCGGTGCGGGGCCCGCAGGAGCATGCGCGCGGCCGCGTGGCGCTGCTGGGCGATGCCGCCCACCCGATGCGCCCTTACTTCGCGCAGGGCGCGGCCATGGCGATCGAAGACGCCTGGACGCTCGGGCGCCTCGCGCAGGAGGGGCAGGCCGGCACCGACTGGGCCGACCGCTTCGCGCGCTACGCGCAGACCCGCTGGCGGCGCAACGCCCGGGTGCAGACGCTCTCGCAGCGCAATGGCGTGGTGTTCCACGCGCAGGGCGTGCTGCGCTGGGGGCGCGACGCTGCCATGGGCCTGCTGGGCGAACGTTTGCTGGACAATACGTGGCTGTACGACGGCCCCCCCGAGCCGGGGGCATGACCCTGATCCATTCAGAAACCAGAGGCAGACATGACCTTCCAGAACACCCCCGTCACCCGCCGCCATGCGATGGCCACCGCCGCTGCCATGGCCGCGGCCACCGTGCTGCCCGCCGCGCACGCGCAGGCCGCCTGGCCGAACCGGCCGCTGAAGATCATCGTGGGCTTCCCCGGTGGTTCGTCGCCCGACCTCACCGCGCGCCTGCTGGCCGAACCCCTGCAACAGGCGCTGGGCCAGCCGGTGGTGATCGAGAACCGGCCCGGTGCCGGCGGCAACATCGCCGCTGCGCAGGTGGCCCGTGCCACCGACGACCACACCATCGGGCTGATGATCAACGGCAACATGACGATCGCCAAGATCCTCAACCCCGACACCACCTACGACCCCATCACCGAACTCGCGCCGGTCTCGCTGATCGCCGTGGCACCGCTGGTGCTCAGCGTGCCCGCCACCGTGGGTGAAAGCGGTGCCGCCTACATCGCCGCCGCGCGCGCTTCGGGCGACAAGTGGAACTACGGCACCCCCGGCGTGGGCACCGTGGCCCACCTCGGCATGGAACTGCTCAAGAGCCGCGCCGGCATTGCCCCGGTGCACGTGCCGTACCCGGGCAACCCGCAGGTGATCACCGCCATGCTGGGCGGGCAGGTGCAGATGTCGCTGCTGCCGCCCGGGCTGGCCATGCCGCAGGTGCGCGCGGGCAAGCTCAAGGCCATCGGCGTCACGTCCACCGGCCGCAGCAGCCTGGTGCCCGACGTGCCCAGCCTGACCGAAGCCGGCGTGCGCGATTTCCAGCTGGAGATCTGGAACGCGGTGGCCGCGCCCAACAGCCTGCCCAAGGCGCATGTGAACCGGCTGGCCACGCTGCTGACCGAGATCGTGCGCCGCGAGGACATCCGCCAGAAGATCTTCGGCCAGGGCTGGCAGGTGGCCGGCACCGGTCCCGAAGGCCTGGCGCGCCGCATCAAGAGCGACACCGCCGCCATGGCCGAGGTGATCCAGCGCAACAACATCCGGCCGGGTTGAGCGGGGCGGTTGCCGCTCGCAACACGGGGGGCCTTCGGGCCCCTTTTTCATGGTCGGGCCGGGCGTGAACGCATGTAACCAATCGTCTGAAAACGTATAAATCGCCTAGCCGATGCGGGCGTGACGGTATAAGTGGCCGCAAGTTCAGGGGGATTTCATGCAACAGATTCCAGCGCTTGCCGTTTCGCGCGCGGCATGGCCTTCACGCCAGACCTTTCCCCACCCCGTGAGGGCGTGCGCGGTTCCGGTTGTTGAAGACGCGCGCCGTGCCTGAATACCTGTCGCCTGGCGTCTACGTGGAGGAAACCGCGTTTCGCGCGCGCTCCATCGAAGGGGTGGGCACAGGCACCACCGCGTTCGTCGGCCCGGCCCGCACCGGGCCCTGCCATGGCAGGGACGACGGGCCACCGCGGCTGCTGACCAGCGCGGTCGAATTCGAGCGCCTGCACGGCGGCCTGGCCGACCTGTCACCGGGCAACGGTGAGGCCGTCACCAACCACATGGCACACGCCGTGCGCGCGTTCTTCCAGGAGGGTGGCTCACGCCTTTACGTCGTGCGCGTGGTGGGCCCGGGCGCGGCCGTGGCCACCGCCGGTTCCGTCGAAGACAGTGCCGAAGGCCTGGGCTTCATCGCGCGTTTTCCGGGCGCTGCGGGCAATGGCGAGGTGGTGGTGCGCGAGCACGCCGTGCCCGCATCGGCGGACGGCCTGGACGCCGCGCCGCCGGGCAGCCTGGTTCGCGCCACCGTGCACGGCCTGCCCACCCTGCTGTTGCGCGAGGACGGCGCCTGGCAACCCGCCGCCCAGCCCACGCACGCGGCCGTGGCGCTGGCCGATGTGCTGGCCGGCGCGCCGCAGCTCATCACCGTGTCGGTCCGGGTGGTGCAGGGCGATGGCCTGCATGAGCGCATGGGCCTGCACCCCGCGCACCCGCGCTGGATCGGGCAGGCCATGGCGGCCCGGCCGCTCACGCGTGAAGACCAGCTGCACCAACCCTGCGCCATCCACATCGGCACGAACCTTTCGGCCGCCGCGCTGCACGCCGGCCTGTTCGAACACGCACAGCCCAACGCCGCCGGCGAGCTTGAACGTGTGTGGACGCTGGCCGGTGGGCAGGACGGTGCCCCGCCAGCGCCGCAGGCGTACGAGAGCGCGCTGGCCAGCATCGCGGCGCTGGAGGATGTCTCCATTGTTGCCGCGCCGGGCAGCTCGACCGCGGGCGAAGGCGACGAAGGGCCGGCGATGGCGATCGCCCGCGCGCTGATCGCGCACGCCGCTGCGCCGCGCGCCTGGCGCATCGCCGTGCTGGACACACCGCCCGCACAGACACCGACCGAGGCGCGCACCTGGCGCAGCCAGTTCGATTCCACGCACGCCGCGCTGTACTTCCCCTGGGTGGTGGTGGCCAACCCCCTCGCGCGGGCGGACCGCGACGACATCCCGAAGGAGCTTGCGCTGCCGCCGTCCGGCTTTGTCTGCGGCATCTATGCGCGCAACGACGTGCAGCGTGGCGTGCACACCGCGCCGGCGAACGAGGTGGTGCGGGGTGCCCTGCGTTTCGAGACCCAGCTGAATTTCGCGCTGCAGGAGTTGCTCAACCCCGCCGGGGTGAACTGCCTGCGCTACCTCAGCGGGCGCGGCCACCGCGTGTGGGGCGCACGGCTCATCTCCAGCGACCCGGAGTGGAAATACGTCAATCAGCGGCGCTACTTCAACTACCTTGAAGCCTCCATCGACCGCGGCACGCAATGGGTGGCTTTCGAGCCGCATGGCGAGCGCCTGTGGGCGAACCTGCGCGAGACCATCAACGACTTTCTGCACAACGAATGGCGCAACGGCTGCCTGCTCGGCACCTCGCCCAGCGAGGCCTTCTTCGTCCGCTGCGACCGGAGCACCATGACACAGAACGACCTCGACCAGGGGCGCCTCGTCTGCCTCATCGGCGTGGCCATGCTTCAGCCCGCCGAGTTCGTCATCTTCCGCGTCGCCCACCGCACCGCCGATGCGCGCGCCTGAATAATCGCTCCATGCCCAACGAACCTTCAAGCGCACGGCCCGTTCTCCGACACGCGGGCGCGCCCGATCCGTGGCTGTCCAGCTTGCTGAGCGCGCTGCGCATCGACCAGGCCGAGGACGGCGTGGGCCGGCTCGAACTGCGCATCCTCAACCACGCGGTCAACCCCGATGGGCAGGCCGGGCCCGTGTTCGGCGCAACAGCCCCGCTGCGCCTGGGCTCGGTGATCGAGCTGACCATGGGAGACGCCCCGGATGCGCCCACCGTTTTTCAGGGCAAGGTCCATGTCATCGAACATCTGCACCCGGCAGGCAACGTCCCCGAGGTCGTGGTGCGGGCCGCCGATGCGCGGCAGTCCGCGTCGTCCGACGCTGTCGACATCCCGCTGGCGTTGGGTGGCAATCTCCTGAGCGCGCGCGTGGTCGAAGGCCCTTCTTCGCTGCGGCTCGACGGCATTGCCTCGGGCAACCCGGCCATCCGCGTGGGTGGCGTGGTGGCGGTGCGCGGCCTGGCGCCGCAGCTGGCCACCCGCTACCGCGTGGGCACCGTCACGCATCTCTACGATTCCGCACTGGGCCACCGCACCGAATTCACCGGTGAGTCCACCGCCACTGCCAGACAACCATGAGCGAACCCACCGTTCCCCTGGGGGGCTTGAGCCCCGAGATGATGGAAGAGCAGGCGCGCGCGCGCCTGGCCAGGGCCGACCTGTCTGGCGCGGCCGGCCTGCTGCAGCACGCTGCACGCGACTGGAACCACGTGGGCGACGACGCGCGCGCCGGCGCCTGCTGGTTGCTCGCCGCCTCCACGCTGCGCCTCGCGGGCTTGATGAAAGAGGCGGGGCACGCGGCGCGCTGCGCCGAGGTGCTGCCGCTGTCTGACGAGGTGCGGCGCGGCGTGGATCTGGAGCTGGCCGAGCAGGCGCTGGCCTCGGGAGATGCCTCGATGGCGCGCGAGCGCTTTGCCTTCGTGCTCGCGCGGTATGCCGACCAGATCGACCCCGCCCTGCGCGCCGTGGTGCTGCAGCGCCGCGCGGCCGCCGCTGCCGCCGCGCAGGACGAACGCGCTGCCGCGGTCGACTTCCGCGCCGCCGCCGACCTGATGCAGCAAAGCGGCCAGCCCGCCGATGCCGAAACGGCGCGCCTGGCCGCCGTGTCCTGCCTCGCCCGGGTGGACACGACCGCCGCCGAAATCCTCTGGCGCGACATCGACCGGCTGCCCCCGCGCGATGGCGCGGGCGCAGCACGGCGCGGCCTGGTGGGCGGGCAGCTGGCGGAACAGTCGCGCCAGCCTGCGCTGGCGCTGGCCCGCTATGGCGTGGCCCGCCAGGGCGCGCTGGACGCGCGCGACGCGGCCTCGTACCTCGCGGCCTCGGTGCAGTCGTCCATCCTGCTGGAGCAGCAGGGCCAGGTCGGCGATGCCTACGCGCGCCTCGCCTCGGCCTGGGTCACGCTGGGCGATCTGCTGGGCCGCGACACCGCCGCCACCATGTTGCGCCCGGCCATGAAGGACCTGCGCGACCGACTCGGCCTGGAAGAATTCCAGCGCGTGCGCGAGGCCTACGCCGAGCGGCGGCGGAAGAAGTGACGCACCCCCCTGCGCCGCTTTGCGGCTTCCCCCCTCTGTGGCGCGCCTTCGGCGCTTCGAGGGGGGACGGCATCTCGGGCCGGCGGAGCCGGACCCTCGATGCCTCTGGATGGCGTTGCTTCACGCCGCCGTGCGCGCCAGCGGCGCCGGCTTGAAGCTCACGCTCTGCGGCCGCTTGTAGCGCGCCAGCCGCTGTTCCACGAAAGCGATCAGCGCGGCTTCGGTCGTGCTCATGCCCGGCTTGAGTGCACAGGCGGCGTGCACGGCCTCGCCCCATTTCTCGTCGGGCCGCCCGAACACGAAGGCCTCGGCCACGGCGGGGTGTTCGAGCAGCACCTGCTCCACCTCGGCGGGGTAAACGTTCTCGCCGCCGGTCTTGATGAGCTGCTTCTGTGCGGTGCGGCCCGCGAACCAGAGCCAGCCGTCCTCGTCGATGCGGCCCAGGTCGCCGGTGCGGTGCCACGGGTCGGCGGGCTTGAAAGGTCGCTTCGCTTCCACGTCCCAGTAGCCGAGGAACACCGTCGGCCCGCGCACGGCGATCTCGCCTTCCACGTTGGCTCCCACGGGCAGGCCCGCCGCGTCCTGGATGCGCACCTGCGACGGTGGCACCGCGCGGCCTGCCGCGCCCGGGCGCTCGCGCTGCGGGCCCAGACACACCATGCTCGACACCTCGGCCTGGCCGTAGGCGGACCAGAACCCGGCCGCCGGACACAGCGCCACCAGGCGTTCCTGCACGGCCGGTGGCTCCAGGCCCATGCCGATGCGCAGGCTGGCCAGCGTGGCGCCGCTGGCCTGGGCCGCGTCGAGCATGGCGCCGAGCATGGGCGCGAAAGTCGCGCTCACGGTGATGTGGTGCCGGTCCACCGCGGCCACGGCGGCAGCGGGGTCAAAGCGCGGCAGCAGCACGCAGGCGCCGCCCGCCGCCAGCAGCGCGAGCGACAGGCCGATGCCCGCCGCGTGGAACAGCGGCAGCACGCCGAGCCAGCGGTCGTCCACACCCAGCGACCACACCTGCCCGATCTGCTGCGCCGACGCGGTGAGCTGCGACTGCGCCAGCACCGCGCCGCGCGCGTGGCCCTGCACGGCGGCGGTGTAGAGCATGAGCACACCGTGTTCGGGTGCGTCCTGCCGTGGCACGGGCTCGGCGGTGCTTGGGCCGGCCAGCGCGAGCATGGGCCAGGCGGCGGTGTCCAGCGTCACCGCCGGCACGCCGGGCATGGCTTCGGGCCAGGCGGCGTGCCACAGCGCGGTGCAGGCGGTGTCGACGATCACCAGTGCCGGCGAGGCATCGCGCGACTGCTGGGCCATCTCGGCCGGCGACAGGCGCAGGTTCAGCGGCACCAGCATCGCGCCCAGCCACGCCGCAGCGCCCAGCAGCACCAGCACCTCGGTGCGGTTGCCCGCGATCAGCACGATGCGGTCGCCGCCGCGCACGCCCATGGCCGCGAGCGCGGCGGCCTGGCGTTGCACGGCCTCGTACAGCATGGCGTGCGTGTGGGTGTCGTCGTCCACGATCACGGCGGCGCGATCGGCGTGGGCCACGGCGTTGTGCGCGAACAGGTCGATCAGCGTGGGCAGGGCGGAGGTCATGGGGTTGTCCTTGAAAAGCGGGAAGGGCCGGCGGCCGCCAGTGTGTGGCTGCGCTGGCGCGCCAGGTCGTGTTCGCAGGCAAGTTCGTCCACCAGCGCGGCCACGGGCTGCACATCGTGCACGCCCGACACCGAATGGCCGGCGCTGAAGAGTTCGGTCCAGCGCCGGGGGCGATGCGCCTCGCGGGTGCCGTAGAGCTCGGCGTTGCCCGCGCGCAGCGCGGTGGTGTCGAGTGCGTCAGGGTCCAGGCCGGCGGCGATGAGCGATGGGCGCAGCCAGTTGACGGGCAGGCCGGTGAAGGCGCTGGACGACACGATGTCGTCGCAGTTCGCGTCCACCAGCATGCGGCGGTGCGCGTCGCTCGCCAGGCTTTCGTGGGTGGCGATGAAGCGCGTGCCCATGTAGCCGAGGTCTGCACCCAGCACCTGCGCGGCCCACAGCGCATGGCCATCGGACAGGCCACCGGCCACGATCAGCGGGCCATCGAACAGCGCGCGCACCGCACGCACGCCGGCAAACGGGCTGACCCAACCACTCTGCCCACCCGCGCCCGCGCACAGCAGCACCAAGCCGTCCACGCCCGCGGCCAGCGCCTTCTCGGCGTGCGCCAGCGTGGCCACGTCGGCGAAGACGCGGCAGCCCGCATCGTGCAGCGGCCCCACCAGCGCCGCCGGTGAGCCCACGCTGGTGATGACGAGTTCCACCTTCTCGCGGACCACGCAGGCCAGGTCGTCGGCGAGCGTGGCGCTGCGCACGATGAGGTTCACCGCGAAGGGGGCGGCGCTCGCGGTGTCGCCGATGGCCTCGCGGATGCTGGCGATCCAGGCCTGTAACTCACCGTGCCGCTGGCAGTTGGCGGCGGGGAAGGCGCCGATCACGCCGGCCCGGCACGCGGCCGCCACCAGTGCCGGCCCGCTCACGTGCAGCATGGGCGCGGCAATCAGCGGCAGCCGCAGGCGCGCGCGCCATTCGGGCGGCAGGGCCATGGCTGCTATCGGCCGGTGAACGCGGGTTTGCGCTTGGCCACGAAGGCCGAGGTGCCTTCGCGCGCGTCGGCGGTGCGGGCGCAGGCCTTGAGCAGTTGCTGTTCCAGCGACAGGTAGGCCTGCAGCGAGAGCGACGGGCCTTCGAGCGCGAGCCGCTTCATGGCGGCCAGCGAGGCCGGTGCCGAGGCGCACAGCCGTTGCACCAGCGCCTGTGCGGCGGCGTCGAGTTCGGCGGCGGGGTGCACCTGGTCCACCGCGCCGGCGGCCAGGCACTGCTGTGCACCGATCGCGTCGCTGAGCATCAGCCACTGCTGCGCGCGCACCGCGCCGACGCGGCGCGACAGGAAGTAGGACGCGCCCACGTCGGGCGAGAGGCCGATGGCCGCGTAGCCGGTGCGCAGTTTCATGGTGTCGCTGGCGAGCACAAAGTCGCCGCACAGCGCCAGACCCACGCCGGCTCCGCCCACCGGCCCACCCACCACCGTGACGATGGGGCAGGTGGCCTGCGCGAGCTGCAGGTAGCCGGGCAGCAGCTCGTCGAGGATCTCGTCGACCAGGTCATCGAGCCGGTCGCCGGCCTTCACGAATTCGCGGATGTCGCCACCGGCGCAGAAGATCGGGCCGCGCGCCTCGATCACGATCACGCGCGGCTGGCCGGCCAGCACCTCGGTGATCGCCTTCACCAGCGCGGGTGCGTTCGACGGCCCCAGCGCGTTGTTGTGCTCGGGGCGGTTGAGCACGATGCGGCCCACGCCCTGGCCATCCACATCCCATTCGATGCCGTTCATGTTGTTCATGGTTTCAACCCAGCCATCTCTTGCGTCGACGGTAATGTTTGACTTCACGGTAGTTGCGCCGCTCGCCGCTGGCCTGGTTGCCCAGGTAGAACTCCTGGATGTCCTCGTTGGCGCGCAGCTCGGCGGCGGTGCCTTCCAGCACCACGCGGCCGTTCTCCAGGATGTAGCCGTGGTCGGCCAGCTCCAGCGCGGCCTGGGCATGCTGCTCCACGATGAGCAGCGACACGCCCTCGGCACGCAGCTTGCCGAGCAGGTCGAAGATCTCCTTCACCATCAGCGGCGCGAGGCCGAGCGAGGGCTCGTCGATCATCAGCAGCCGGGGCCTGGCCATCATGGCGCGGCCGATCAGCAGCAGCTGCTGTTCACCGCCCGAGAGGTAGCCGGCGGTGCGCGTGCGCAGTTCGGCCAGGCGCGGGATCAGGCCATACACCCGCTCCAGGCCCTGCTTCACATCGGCCATGCGCGTGAGGCGATGTCCGCCCACCACGAGGTTCTGCTCGGCCGTCATGTGGCGCAGCACCTTACGCCCCTCGACGACATGCACCACACCATCGGCCACCATCTGCTCGGCGGCGGCGCCGGTGATGTCCTTGCCGAGCATGCGCACGTTGCCCGACGCCACGCGGCCTTCCTCCACATCGAGCATGCCGGAGATGGTCTTGAGGGTGGTGCTCTTGCCGGCCCCGTTGGGGCCGAGCAGCACCGTGCATCCCCCCGAAGCCACCTGCAGCGTGATGCCTTTCAGAGAAAGGATCACGTCGGCATACAGCACCTCGACGTTGTTCAGAGCGATCAGCGGTTCGGACACGGCGTTGCTCACTTCGTTGTTCACGCTTACCACTTGGCCAGCCTGGGCACCGGCACGCCCTTGGCCACCGTGGTCAGCTTGCCGCCCACCACCTGGCCGATGTTCACGCGCGGGTCTTTCGTGGGGAAGGGGGCCTCGACGGAGAAGTCGATGTCACCACCGCCGGTGAAGCCGTAGAAGTCCTTGGCGGGGAAGTGCGTTTCGAGCAGCGTGTTGTAGAGAATCTCGCCGGTGAGCTTGTCGCCGCCGTGCTTCTTCGCGGCGGCTTCCACCACGCGCACCATCACCAGCGCCTGGTTCATGCCGATGGTGGTGATCGAGTGCCACGGGGCCTTCATGCCGTACTTGGCCACCAGCATGTCGTAGAACTGCTTGGCTTCGGAGTTTTCCTCGGTGGCGATCACGCCGGCGTGCACTTCGTAGTCACCGTTCATGGCGTCCATGCTGCCCACCAGCTTCTGCAGCATCGCGGGCGAGTTCTGGATGCTGTAGGCGATCGGCACGTTCTTGCCCAGGGCCTGCATCGCGCGCTTCACGGCCACGGCCTGCTGGATGTTGGTGGGCACCAGCACCAGTTCGGCACCGGCGTTGAGCACGCGGCGCAGCTGCAGCGTCACGTCGGCCGGCTGCGGTTCCACGTAGACCATTTCCACCAGGTTCACGATGGACGGGTTGGCCTTGGCGTAGGCGGTGATGCCCTTGCCCAGATCGGCGAAGGTGGGCGAGGCTTCGGTGGTGAACATCGCCACCTTCACCGGGCGCGTGCCGCCGGCCTTGTTCTTCTGGAACCACTCGAGGAAGCCGGTGAACTCGTGCACGAAGGTCGGGCGCGTGGCCATCACCCACTGGTTGGGGCGCCAGCCGAAGCCGGTGGCCGCCGAGCCCAGGATCATGGGCACCTTGTCGGTGGGCAGGCGCTGCTGCAGGGCCGAGGTGTCGGGGCCGCCGAGCGACAGGCCGATCACCGGCTTGGTGGCCAGCACGCCAGGCCACAGGCTGGCGGTCTGTGCGGTGTCGTAGCGGGTGTCGTAGGTCTTGAGCTCGAGCTTCACGTTCAGCTTGGTGCCCACCTCGGCGTTCCACCAGGCCACCACGCCGTCGCGGCCCGGGCCCAGCATGGGCATGATGGCCGCGAACGGCCCCGAGTAGTCGGACAGCGCGGGCACCTGGTACACCGTCTGCGCGGCGGCCGGTGACAGGGCGGAGGTGGCGGCACCCGCCACGATGGCGGCGCGGGCCGCCCAGTTCTTCAGTGCGTTCATGTTGTCTCCTGGGTTGGAATGAATGGCTGCGGAAAAAACGGTCACCACTTGGCGAGCTGCGGCACCGGCACACCCTTGGCCACGGTGACGAGCTTGCCGCCGACCACCTGGCCGATGTTGATGCGCGGGTCTCTGGTGGGGAAAGGCGCCTCAACCGAGAAGTCGAGGTCGCCGCCGGTGAGGCCGAAGAAGTCCTTCGCGGGGAAGGTGGTCTCCAGCATCGCCTGGTGGATGTGCTCGCCGGTCAGCTTGTCGGGGCCGTGCTTCTTCGCGGCCACTTCCACGGCGCGCAGCGCCAGCAGGGTCTGCGTCATGCCCAGCGAGGTGATGGCATGCCATGGCACCTTCATGCCGTGTTTCGCCACCAGCATGTCGTAGAACTTCTTCGCGTCGTTCTCTTCGTCGCTGGTGATCACGCCGCCGTGCATTTCATAGTCGCCTTCCATGGCGGCCATGCTGCCCACCAGCTTCTGCAGCATGCCGGGCGAGTTCTGCAGGCCGTGCACGATGGGCACGTTCTTGCCCAGCGCCTGCATGGCGCGCTTCACGGCCACGGCCTGCTGGATGTTGGTCGGCACCAGGATGACCTCGGCGCCCGCGTTGAGCACGCGGCGCAGCTGCAGCGTCACGTCGGTGGGCTGCACGTCCACGAACACCATCTCGACCAGGTTCACCACGTTCGGCTTCGCCTTCGCGTAGGCCGACACGCCCTTGGCCATGTCCGCGAAGCTGGGCGAGGCCTCGGTGGTGAACATCGCCACCTTCAAGGGGCGGCCGGGTGTCTTGGTCTTCTGGTACCACTCGATGAAGCCGGCGATCTCGTGCACGAAGGTGGGCCGTGGCGTGAGCACCCACTGGTTGGGGCGCCAGCCCGAGCCGTTGGCCGCCGAGCCCGAGATCATCACCACCTTGTCGGTGGGCAGGCGCTGCTGCAGGGCGGCGGTGTCCGGCCCGCCGGCGGAGAGGCCCACCAGCGGTTTGGTGGCCAGCACACCGGGCCACAGGCTGGCGGTCTGCGCGGCGTCGTAGCGTGTGTCGTAGCTCTTCACCTCGACCTTCACGCCCATCTTCGCGCCCACCTCGGCGTTCCACCAGTTCGCCACCGACTCGCGGCCGCCGGCCATCATCGGCATGATGGAAGAGAACGGCCCGGAGAAGTCCGACATCGCCGGGACCTGGTACACGGTCTGCGCCGCGGTGGGCAGGGCCGCCGATACGAGCAGGCCCGCCAGGGTGGCGGATCGAACCGCCCAGCTTCTCAGTGTTCGCATGTTGTCTCCTGTTGTCGTGATGGGAGCCGCCCCCTGGCGGTCAGTACGGAAACGGCCAGAGTCGATACGCTTTTTTCGAGATGTTGATGCGGTGCATCACGCCCTTCGGTTCGAAGAGCAGGAAGAGGATGATCACGGTGCCCAGCAGCACGTTCATGGCGGCGAAGACGAAGTCCTGCCCCACGGCGGGCACCCATTGGATGACGCTCGGGCCGAGGCTGGTCACGCCCTCGCGGGCCAGCTGGATCAGCACCGTGCCGATCAGCGCGCCGACGATGGAGCCGAGGCCGCCGACGATCATCATGGCGATCATCCAGATGGCGTTGAACAGCGTGAACTGCTCCACCGACACGTGCCGCAGCGCCACCACCCACAGGCCGCCGGCCACGCCCGCGTAGAACGCGCTCACCAGGAACGCGCGCGCCTTGGTGGCGGCCACGGGAATGCCCATCATCCCGGCGGCCACGTCGTCGTCGCGCACCGCCTCGAAGCTGCGGCCGTGGCGCGAGCGCACGATGCCGAAGGCGCCGATGGTCATGACCGCCAGCACCACGAACGAGAACCAGTAGATGGCGCGGTCGTTGTTGAGCGAGATGCCGAAGGTGGTGGCCGATTCGACGTGCAGCCCGCCCGCGCCGCCCAGCCAGGCCTGCGGCAGGTTGAGCACCAGGAAGTGGAACAGCGCCTGCGCGGCAATGGTGGTGAGCGCGAGGTAGAAGCCCTTGATGCGCGCCGCCGTGAGGCCAAACATCACGCCGAACAGCGCCGCGCCCATGCCGCCAATGAGCAGGGCCGCCAGCGCGTCCCACCCGGCCGACATGGCCAGTGCCGCACCGTAGGCGCCCACACCCATGAAGGCCGATTGCCCGAGGTTGATCTGGCCCGCGTAGCCGGTGCAGATCTGCAGGCCGATCACGGCCACTGCGGTGATGAAGGTGGTGTAGCCGATGCTGACCCAGCGGTCCGATGCCCACCAGGGCAGCGTGGCCAGCACGAACAGCAGCACGATGAGGCAGGCCCACTGCGGGCGCGTTCGGATCAGCGAGCGGTCACCCGCGTGGCTGGTGAAGAAAATGCCGGACGGGTCCATCACACACGCTCCACATGGCGCCAGCCGAACAGGCCGGTGGGGCGCACCAGCAGGATCAGCAGCATGAAAACAAAGGGCACGATGGACGAGGCGGAGCCGCCGATCGCGGGGTCGACGTAAGCGGCCACCAGCGCCTGCACGATGCCGACGATGGCGCCGGCCAGGATGAGGCCGCCGATGGATTCCAGGCCGGCCAGCAGCGCCACCGGCAGCGCGGCCAGGGCCACGTCGGCCGTGCCCACGGTGAGCGAGCGGCCGCTGAGCAGCACGATGGCGCCGGCGGTGGCGATCACCGAACCCATCATCCAGGCCAGCGTGACGGCGCGCTTGACCGAGATGCCGAGCGAGATGGCCGTGGTCGGTTCCTCGGCCACCGCGGTGAGGGTGAGGCCGGCGCGCGTGCGGTTGAAGAACCACGACATGCCGACCGTGACCACCAGGGTGAGCAGCGCACCGATCACCAGCGAGGAGGGGAAGATCATGTCGCCGACGATGAAGGGCGCGGGCGGCAGCAGCACGGGGAACTGGCGGTCTGCCGCGCCCCACACCACGAGCACGACGCCGCGGATCAGGATCACCAGGCCGATGGTCACCATCACCATGGAGAACACCGATTCGCCGACCAGCCGCTCGAAGAACAGGCGCTCGATGAGCCAGCCGTAGATGAGCGCGCAGACGAAGGCCAGCGGAATGGACAGCCAGGGCGAGAGGTTTGCGCCGAGCGTGAGCGTCCACACGGCGTAGGCGCCGAGCATCATCAGCTCGCCCTGCGCGAAGTTGAACACCTTGCTGGCGCGGTAGATCACCATGAAGCCCAGCGCCAGCAGGGCGTAGATCTGGCCTTGCAGGAATCCGTTGAGAAGGTAGTTGAAGAAGTCGATCATGGGTTCAGGTCTCCATTGCGGCAGAGGCGGGCACGCGCCCCGTGGTGACGTCGGCGCGCAGCACGCCGGCACGGCCGTCCTGGTAGCGCACGGGAATCTCGATCGTGGCGGCGGGCTGGCCCGCGTACATCGCCTCGATGAGCACGCCGTAGCGCTGCTCGATGAAGTCGCGCTTGAGTTTTCGGGTGCGTGTCAATTCACCCTCGTCGGCATCCAGTTCCTTGGGCAGGTTCACGAAGTGCGCGAGGCGGGCGGCCTCGGGCAGTGCCTGGTTGACGGTGGCAATCTCCCGCGCCACCTGGGCCAGCACCTCGGGGCGCTGCGACAGGTCGGTGAAGGTGGTGAACGACACGCCGTTGCGCTCGGCCCAGCGCCCGAACACCTCGCCGTCGATGTTGACCAGCGCGGTGACGCGCTCGCGCGTCGGATCGCCCACCACCATCACCTCGCGGATGTAGGGCGAGAAGCGCAGGCGCACCTCGATGAACTGCTTGGAGAACAGGTGGCCACCCTGCAGGCGGCTCATGTGCTCCACGCGGTCGTAGTAGACGAGCTCGGTCTTGCTCGGCCCCTGGCCCACGGCGTCGCCGGTCTGGAACCAGTCGCCGTTCATCTTCTCGGCGGTCTTCTCGGGCTTGCCCCAATAGCCGGCAAAGCCCGCGCCGCCGCGCACTTCGAGTCCGCTGTCTGCGGCCACGCGCCACTCCATGGGCACGCCCCAGGCGCTGGCCGAGGCCACGGTCTCGCCGATGGTCTCGGCGTTGACGCGCTCGCCCTGGTGCACGGTGATCAGGCCGAACTCGCTGCAGCCGTACACGTTGCGCAGCATCACGCCCATGGACGCGAACAGCCGGAAGATGTCGGGCGCCACCGCCGCACCGCCGGTGAAGGCGATGCGCGCGCGCTTGAGGCCGAGCTGTTCGCGCAGCGGGCGCAGCACCAGCGCATCGGCCACCGGGAGCAGCGCGCGCACCCACCACGAGCGCGCGCGGGTGTCCATCTGGTCCGCGCGCGCCAGCTTGCCGATGCGCAGGCCCCAGTCCACCACCTTCTGCCGCCACGGCGGTGCATCGAGCATGCGGGCGTGCACGCGCGCGGCCAGGCTTTCCCACTGGCGCGGGCCGAAGAACACCATCTCGCAGGCCAGCTCGCGAATGGCTTCCTGGATCTGGTCCGGCCGCTCCGCGAAGCTCACGCGCAGCGGGCGCATCAGGCCCATGGTCACGCCCACCCACTGCTCGGTGGCCCAAGACAGCGGGATGTACGAGAGGTACTCGCCGCCCTCGGGCGCCTGCATCGAACGGGCGATCAGGTCGGCGTTGTGCATCAGCGAGGCGTGCGTGGTGATCACGCCCTTGGGCGCGCCGGTGGTGCCCGAGGTGTAGGACAGCACGGCGATGTCGCTGCTCTGGCCCTGCGCCACGGACTGGTCGAACCAGGCGGCGTCGTCCGGCTTCACGTCGCGCTCTGCCGTGCGGAAAGCGTCCCAGCCGAACAGGCCTTCGTTCCGGTACGACCACAGCCCGCCCGACTCCCACCACACCACGGTGTGCAGGCCGGCGTGCCGCGCCATCACGGGCAGCACCTTGTCCACCTGCTCCTGGTCTTCGGCGAACACACACACCGCCTGCGAGTCCGCCACGATGTAGTCCACCTCGGCTTCGGACGCATCGGGGTACAGCGCCACCACCTTGGCGCCCACCGCCATCGCGGCCCATTCGGCCCAGTACAGCTCGGGCCGGTTCTCGCTCAGCAGCACCACGGTCTGGCCGCGTTGCACGCCGCGTGCGCGCAGGCCCAGGGCCAGTGCGCGCACTTCGTCGCGCACGTCGGCCCAGGTGAATTCCTTCCACACGCCTTCGCGCTTGTGCCGTTGCGCCACCTCGCCGCCACGGTGGGCGGCGTTGTGCGCCAGCCATTGCGTGAGCGTCTGCGGGGTCTTGTTCATCGGTGCGCTCATGCGTGCACCCCCAGGTAGGCAGAGATCACGTTCTCATCCTGTTGAACCGCAGCGGGCGTGGCGTCGGCGATCTTGCGGCCGAAGTTCAGCACGATCACGCGGTCGGCGATGTCCATCACCACACCCATGTCGTGTTCCACCAGCACCACCGGAATCTTGCGCGACTCGCGGATGTCGAGGATGAAGCGCGCGAGGTCTTCTTTCTCCTCGGTGTTCATGCCGGCCATGGGTTCGTCCAGCAGCAGCATGCGCGGCTCCATCGCCAGTGCGCGGCCCAGGTCCACGCGCTTGCGCATGCCGTAGCCCAGCGTGCCCACCGGGTGGTGGCGCAGGTGCTCGAGTTCCAGGAAGCCCAGGATTTCTTCGGCCACGGCGCGGTGCGCCACCTCTTCGCGGTGAGCAAAGGGGTAGTAGAGAAAGGCCATGGTCAGCGTGCTCTTCATGTGCATGTAGCGGCCGACCAGGATGTTGTCGAGCACGCTCATGTGCGGCAGCAGGTGGGTGCCCTGGAAGGTGCGCGCCAGGCCCGCCTGGGCCACGCGGTGCACCGGCCAGCGGCCGATGTCCTGGCCTTCGAAACGCACCGTGCCTTTGCTCGGGCGGTAGAAGCCCGAGAGCACGTTCAGCAGCGAACTCTTGCCCGCGCCGTTGGGGCCGATGAGCGCCACCAGTTCCTGGTGGCCGATGTCCACCGAGATGTCGGCCAGCGCGGTCACGCCGCCGAACTTCAGGGTCAGGTCGCGCGCTTCCAGCATGGCCGGTTGTTGCCGGGCTTCAGTCATGGGTTGGGGCCTCTTGCAGGGGTGTGAAACGGGGTGCGGCGCCGGTGCGCCGTTCGCCCGCTGTCGTTTGTTCGAACACGCCGCGCGCCACGTTGTGCGGGTGGTGCGCCGCCTCATCGAGCGTGAGCACGGGCGCGAAGCACGCGTCCGTGCCCTCGAGCAGGTCGCACCAGTGCTGACGCGGCTGCGAGAGGAAGAGGGCGCGCACGCGCTCTTTCAAGGCCGGCCAGGCGGTGGTGTCGAACTGCGCGGCCGGGCTCACGTCGTCCAGGCCGAGCTTCTGCAGCAGCAGCGCGTAGAACTGCGGTTCGATGGCGCCCAGCGTGACGAAGCCGCCATCGGCACAGCGGTACACGTCGTAGAACGGCGAGTCGTGGAACACGCTGGGGTTCGGGCCGCCCAGGCCGCCGCTGCCCGCGATCCATTGCGCCAGGCCGCCGAGCATGGCGACCACGTCAACGATGGCCGCGTCCACCACGCAGCCCTGGCCGGTCTGCCGCGCCTGCAGCACGCCGCAGGCGATGCCCAGCGCCAGGCCGAGCGCGCCACCGGCATCGCCCAGCACCGTGGGCGGCGACACCGGCAACTGGCCGTGCACCGCGGAGAGTGAGAGCATGCCGCTGAGCGCGACGTAGTTGATGTCGTGCCCTGCCGCGTTCGCCAGCGGGCCGCTCTGGCCCCAGCCGGTCATGCGGCCGTACACCAGCTTCGGGTTCACTGCCGCGCAGGCCGCAGGCCCCAGGCCCAGGCGTTCCATCACGCCGGGCCGGTTGCCCTCGATCAGCGCGTCGCAACTGGCGATGAGGCCCAGTGCCTGCGCCACGTCCTCGGGCTTCTTCAGGTTGAGCTCGACGATGTGCTTGCCCTCGCGCAGCGGCGGCTGGCCGCCACCCGAGAGCTTGTCCACCACCGACGAGGTGCCCGGCCGCGCGATGACGGTGACGCGCGCCCCCAGGTCGGCCAGCACGCGGCCGCACAGCGGGCCGGGGCCGATGCCCTCGAACTCGATCACGTGGATGTGGTTCAGCGGCTTCATCAGCCCACCACCTTGCGCGCGATCAGGTCTTTCATGATCTCGTTGGCGCCGCCGTAGATGCGCTGCACGCGCGAGTCGGCGTAGAGGCGGGCGATCGGGTATTCGGCCATGTAGCCGTAGCCGCCGAAGAGCTGCAGGCACTCGTCCGTCACCTTGCACTGCTGTTCGGAGCACCACCACTTCGCCATGTAGGCGGCCTCGTTGTCCAGCGTGCCGTCCAGCTGGCGCTGGATGCAGTCGTTCACGAAGCTGCGCACCACGTGCGCGAGCGTGGCGCATTCGGCCAGCTTGAAGCGCGTGTTCTGGAAATCCGCCAGCGCCTGGCCGAAGGCCTTGCGCTGTTTCGTGTAGTCCACCGTGAGCTCCACCGCGCGCTCGATCACCGCCGCGGCGCTTACCGCGAGCAGCAGGCGTTCGTAGGTGAGCTGGCTCATCAGCTGCTTGAAGCCTTCGCCTTCCTTCGCGCCCAGCAGGTTCTCCACCGGCACGCGCACGCCATCGAACGACAGCTCGGCCGTGTCGGACGCGTGCTGGCCGAGCTTCTCCAGCCTCCGGCCCACGCTGAAGCCGGGCAGGTTCTCGGTTTCCATCACCAGCAGCGACACGCCCTTGGCACCGGCCTCACCGGTGCGCACCACCACCACCAGCAGGTTCGCGGTGAAACCGTTGGTGATGAAGGTCTTGGAGCCGTCCACCACGTAGTCGCCGCCATCGAGGCGCGCCTTCGTGCGGATCGCCTTCAGGTCCGAACCCGCGCCCGGCTCCGTCATGGCGATGCCGGCCAGCATCTCGCCGCTCACCAGCTTCGGCAGCCAGCGCTGTTTCTGTTCCTCGGTGCCGTAGTCCAGGATGTAGTGAGAGGCGATGGAGTGCACGGCGGTGTTCGCGGGCACTTCCAGCTTGCCCATCTCGTCCTGCACCACCAGCTGGTAGGCCAGCGTGGCGCCCGGGCCACCATAGGCCTCGGGCATCTCGGGCAGCAGTGCGCCGAGTTCACCCAGTGCAGTCCAGGTCTCTCGGGGAATGAAACCCTGGCGGCGCCACGCGTCGAGGTGCGGCGCGAACCGGTCCGACAGGCAGCGTCGGACCTGATCGCGGAAGCCCTCGATCTCGGCATCCATCCAGGCGTGCTGGTGCAGGCGCGGCAACAGGCTGCTCATCACATGCCCGTGAGGCCGCCGGAGCAGATCAGCGTCTGGCCGCTGACGTAGTCCGATTCGGGAATGCAGAACAGGTACACGGAGCCGGCCGCCTCTTCGGGCGTGCCGCCACGGCCCAGCGGAATCGTCTGTTCCATCATCGACAGCAGGCCCGGGTTCACGCCCACCTTGATGTCGCGGCCGTCGATGTTGGTGGTGGCGCCGTCGGCGGTGCTGCCGGTCAGCCGCGTCTTGATCAGGCCGAACGCCACGCAGTTCACGGTGACGTTCATGCGGCCCCATTCCTTGGCCAGCGCCTGCGTCACGCCCATGATGCCGGCCTTGGCGGCGGAGTAGTTGGTCTGGCCCACGTTGCCGAACACGCCGGCCATGGACGAGATGTTCACCACCTTGCGCACGTTGCGCACGCCGCTCTCGGTTTCGGACTTGGACAGCGCGCGAATGACCGGCTGCGCCGCGCGCAGGATGCGGAAGGGCGCGGTGAGGTGGCAGTCCATGATGGCGTACCACTGCTCGTCGGTCATCTTCTGGATCACGTTGTCCCAGGTGTAGCCGGCGTTGTTGACGATGATGTCCAGGCCCTTGTAGTTCTCCACCGCCGCGCCGATGAAGCGCTCGGCGAAGTCGGGCGCGGTCACGCTGCCAACGCAGGCCACGGCCTCGCCACCCATGGCCTTGATGGCCTCCACGGTTTCCTGTGCCGGGTCGGCGTCGAGGTCGTTGATCACCAGGCGCGCGCCGTCGGACGCGAGCTTGAGGGCGATTTCACGGCCGATGCCGCGCCCCGAGCCCGTGATCAGGGCCACCTTGCCGTCGAGTTTCTTCGTCATTGCGTTGTTTCCTCTTGCTGTCTTGAATGCGGGTTCAGGCGAGGGCGACGATGGCTTCGCCCACGATCTTGTTCTGGCCGTACTGGTTCGATGAGCTCACGGCCACGCGGGCGCAGGCTTCGCCATCAACATCCATCAGCTCCACCACCTCGCCGCTGCAGGTGATGGCGTTGCCCAGGTGCGTGATGCCGGCGAAGCGCGCGTCGTACTTGCGCAGGCGCGATTGCGGCGCCCACTGCGTGATGAGCCGGCCCACCCAGGCCATGCCCAGCATGCCCTGCGCGAACACGTCGGGCATGCCCGAGCGGCGCGCGAAGTCGAGGTCGATGTGAATGGGGTTGTGGTCGCCCGAGGCGCCACCGAACAGCGCGAGCGTGGCGCGGTCCACCGGTGGCAGTTGCAGGGCGGGCAGGCGGTCGCCGACCTTGATCGTTGCGGTCATGTGTGGGTCTCCCTCGGTTTCAGTGGCGCACCACGAGCACGGTGCGCAGTTCGGCGACGAGTTCCTCGCGCTGGTTCGTCACGCGCGAATCCTTCACCGCGAATTCGAGCTTGCCGCCCTTCTTGTCGTAGATGTCGGTGATGGTGGACTGCACCGTCACCGTGTCGCCCGCGCACACCGGCTTGAGGTAGCGGAACGACTGCTCGCCGTGCAGCAGCTTGGCCAGCGGAATGTCCAGGTCGGCCAGCAGCTGGTCGTTCGCGCCGCTGTCGAGCTCGGCGGCGAACAGGAAGGTGGGCGGTGCGGGCACGTCGGCGTAGCCGGCGGCCCTGGCGGCGGCCAGGTCCACATAGACCGGGTCCTTTTCGCCGATGGCCTTGGCAAAGAACTGCAGTCGGGTGCGGTCCACCGTCAGCACCGAAGGCTTGAGCTGGTAGCCGATGAATTTCCTGTCGATCATGTTCAGGCCTTTTCGTACATCGTCACCACGCACGCGCCGCCCAACCCGAGGTTGTGCTGCAGCGCGATCCGCGCACCTTCCACCTGGCGCTTGTCGGCCTGGCTGCGCAGCTGCTGCACGAGCTCGGTGCATTGCGCCAGGCCCGTGGCGCCCAGCGGATGGCCCTTGGAGAGCAGGCCGCCCGAGGGGTTGGTGACCACCTGGCCGCCGTAGGTGTTGTCGCCGTCGTCCACGAACTTCTGCGCGCCGCCGCGTTCGCACAGGCCCAGCGCCTCGTAGCTCAGCAGCTCGTTGTGCGCGAAGCAGTCGTGCAGCTCCACCACCTGCACGTCCTTCGGGCCCAGGCCGGCTTCGGCGTACACCTTCTCGGCGCAGGCCTTGGCCATGCTGAAGCCCACTACCTCGCGCATGTCCTTCGCCTCGAAGGTGGCGGGGCCGTCGGTCGTCATGGCCTGCGCGCGGATGCGCACCGCCGTGTTCAGGCCGTGCTTCTTCGCGAACGCCTCGGAACACACGATGGCCGCGGCCGAACCGCAGGTGGGCGGGCAGGCCATCAGGCGCGTCATCACGCCCGGCCACATCACCGGCGTGTTCATCACTTCCTCTTCCGTCACCACCGTGCGGAACAGCGCCAGCGGGTTGTTCGACGCGTGGCGGCTCGCCTTGGCGCGGATCTTGGCGAAGGTGTTCAGCGGCGTGCCGAACTCCTGCATGTGCGCCAGGCCCGCGCCGCCGAAGTAGCGCAGCGCCAGCGGAATCTCGCCGTGGCCCACCAGCTCTTCCGTGGCTTCATCAAAACGCTCGAAGGCGCTCGCGCGGTCCTTGAACACCGAACCCAGGGCGCCCGGGTTCATCTGCTCGAAGCCCAGCGCCAGCACGCAGTCGGCCGCGCCGCTCATCACCGCCTGCCGTGCGAGAAAGAGCGCGGTGGAACCGGTGGAGCAGTTGTTGTTCACGTTCACGACGGGAATGCCCGTCATGCCCACCTCGTACAGCGCGCGCTGGCCGGCGGTGGAATCGCCGTACACATAGCCCACGTAGGCCTGCTGCACCTTGCCGTAGTCCAGACCGGCGTCGCGCAGCGCGGCATTCACCGCCTTGGCGGCCATTTGCGGATAGGGCTCACTCGCCCCGGGTTTGGTGAACGGCACCATGCCGACACCGACGACATACACGTCTTGCTTCATGAACGTTCCTTTGCGCAGGGGGCCCGGGGGCCGGAAAACTTGTATGGAAAACGAGGCGGATGCTAGGCTTCGCCCCATTTCCTAGCGATAGCCGGAAACCTTGAAACCATGGCAAAAGACCTCAAACGCGGCAAACCTCGGGAAAACCCGGGGGCCTTCATAGCCCCTGTTTTCGTGTTCGGCATGCTGTCCGGCCTGGAAGGCAAGGACGTGGACGTGGATGGCTATCTACGTCAAGTTGGGGTGAACCCGCAGGCGCTGCGAACCCCGGGCGATCCGGGCGTGACACCCATGCAGTACGTGGCCCTGTTCTACGCGCTGCTCAACGACATGCAGGACGAGTGCATGGGCCTGTTCTCGCGCCCGTTCAAGCCCGGCAGCTTCGCGCTGACGGCGCGCGAAGGCCTGTCCGCCACCGACCTGCGGCACGCCATCAAGCGCATGAGCAAGGCCCTGAACCTGCTGCAGGACGACATCACCTTCTCGCTGCAGATCAACGGCGACGAGGCCGGCCTGCACATGCAGACCATCGACCCCGTCACGCCCACGCCCGTGTTCGCGCAGGAGACCATGGTGCGCGTGCTCTGGCGCCTGGCGGCCTGGCTGCTCAACGCGCCGCTGCCCATCCGCCATTTCGATTTCACCTACCCCGAACCCGCAGACCAGAAGGGCTACAACCTCGTGTTCCCCGCGCCACGGCGCTACGCGCAAGCCAGCTTCGGTTTCTGGTTCAAGGCCACGGAACTGGACACGCCGGTGAGCCGCGACGAACACGCGCTGCGCATCTTTCTCACCGACGCCTACACCCAGATCATTTCGCCGCCGCGCGACTTCGGCGCCGTGGCACAGAAGGTGCGCAACCACCTCATGCGCAGCTACCCGCAATGGCCCACGCTGGAAGCGGTGGCCGAGAAACTGCACACCACGCCGTCCACCCTGCAACGGCACCTGAAGGAAGAGCACACCTCGCTGCAATGGCTGAAGGACGACCTGCGGCGCGACCTCGCCATCTCACGCCTGTCCACCTCGCGCGTGTCGCTAGTACAGCTGGCCAGCGAACTGGGGTTCAGCGACAGCCCCACCTTCCAGCGCGCGTTCAAGCGCTGGACGGGGAAGCACTGCGGGGCGTATCGAAGGAGGTAGTGCTGTGCCCGTTCAAAGATCCGTGCGCAACCGCCAGATCTCGGGGAACAGCACCACGTCCAGCATCTTGCGCAGGTAGCTCACGCCACCGGTGCCGCCGGTGCCGCGCTTGAAGCCGATGACGCGCTCCACGGTGGTGACGTGGCGGAAGCGCCAGAGGCGGAAGGCGTCTTCGAGGTCGGTGAGTTCTTCGCCGAGCTGGTATAGATCCCAGTGGTCCCTGGGGTTGCGGTAGACCTGCAGCCAGGCCTGTTCAACGGCGTCGCTGGCTTCGTAGGGCTGCGTCCAGTCGCGTTGCGTGTGGCTCGTCGGCACGGCCAGGCCGCGCCGGGCGAGCAGGCGCAGGGCTTCGTCGTACAGCGACGGGGCTTCGTAGGCGGCCTTCACCGCGGCGAGGCGTTCGGGGCTGTGTTCGTGCGGCTTGAGCATGGCCGCGTTCTTGTTGCCCATGGCGAATTCGATGCAGCGGTACTGGTGGCTCTGGAAGCCGCTGGACTGCGCCAGGTAGGGGCGCAGCGCGCTGTATTCGGGCGGGGTCATGGTGGCGAGCACGTCCCAGGCGTGCACCAGCTGTTCCATGATCTTCGAGACGCGCGCGAGCATCTTGAACGCGGGTTGCAGTTCGTCTTTCGCGATGTTCGCGATGGCGGCGCGCAGCTCGTGCAGCATGAGCTTCATCCAGAGCTCGCTGGTCTGGTGCTGCACGATGAACAGCATCTCGTCGTGCGCGGGCGACAGCGGCTTCTGCGCGTTCAGCACGGCGTCGAGCTGCAGGTAGTCGCCGTAGCTCATGTCGCGGCTGAAGTCGAGCTGGGCGCCTTCCTCGCGCACGATGTCTTCGGGCTTCGAGGCGGGATCGGGGTGGTGCGGGCACATGCTCAGGTCACCGCGTGTTGGGTGTTGAATTCGGCGCGGCGCCATTCGCCGCTGTCCAGCACCTGGCGCAGGTGGTCGACGGCGTGCCACACGTCTTCGAAGCCGATGTACAGCGGGGTGAAGCCGAAGCGCAGGATGTCCGGGTGGCGGTCGCCGTCACCGGCGCGGAAATCGCCCACCACGCCGCGCGCGATGAGCGCCTGCACGATGGCATAGGCACCCTCTGCCCGGGTCAAACAGACCTGCGAGCCGCGCTGCGCGTGGTCCATCGGCGTGGCCAGGCCGAGGCCCCGGCCTTCGCAGTGCTGGTTCACGAGGTGGATGAAGAGGTCGGTGAGCGCGAGGGACTTGCGGCGCAGCGCGGCCATGCCGCCGTGCACCTCGGCGGCGAGCAGGGTGTCCACGCCGCATTCGAGCGCGGCGAGGCTGATCATGGGTTGCGTGCCGCACTGGTAGCGGGTGATGCCGGGCGCGGGCCGGTAGTCGGGTGTGAATTCGAAGGGCGTGGCGTGGCCCCACCAGCCGGCCAGGGGTTGCCAGAAGCGGCTCGCGTGTTTCGGGTTGACCCACACGAAGGCGGGCGCGCCGGGGCCGCCGTTGAGGTACTTGTAGCCGCAGCCCACGGCGTAGTCGGCATTGGCGGCGGTGAGGTCCACCGGCACGGCGCCTGCGCTGTGCGCGAGGTCCCAGAGCATGAGGGCGCCGGTGGCCTGCGCGGCGGCGGTGACGGCGGGCATGTCGTGCATGGCGCCGGTGCGGTAGTTCACGTGGGTGAGCATGAGCACGGCCACGTCGGGTGTGAGCGCGGCGCAGATGCCTTCTGGTTCCACCAGCACGAGTTCGAAGCCGCGTTCGCGGCACAGGGCCTCGGCGATGTAGAGGTCGGTCGGGAAGTTGCTGCGCTCGCTCACGATGCGCTTGCGGCCGGGGCTGTCGGCCTCGGCCATGTGCATGGCGGCCGAGAGCACCTTGAAGAGGTTGACGGAGGTGCTGTCGGTGGCGACCACGGTGCCGGGCGCCGCGCCGATGAGCCGTGCGATCTTGTCGCCCACCTGGCCGGGCTTGGAGAACCAGCCGTGCTTGTTCCAGCTCTGGATGAGGTCGGTGCCCCATTCGAGCGTCACCACCTCGGCCACGCGTGCGGGGGCGCTGCGCGGCATCACGCCGAGCGAGTTGCCGTCGAGGTAGATGGTGCCGTGGGGAATGTGGAACAGCTCGCGAAGGGAGAGCAGGGGGTCTTGCGCGTCGAGCGCGCGGCAGTCGTTCAGGGTGATGGTCATGGCAGGGAGCGGAGGACGGCGCGCACGGGGCTGGCGTCGGCGGTGGTGAGCTTGAGGGGGAGGGCGATGAGTTCGTAGTCGCCTTCGGGCACGCCGTCGAGCAGCAGGTTTTCCAGCACGCGCAGGCCGCGCCGGCGGATGGTCTGGTGGCTGTCGAGGGTCTTGCTGCTGGCGGGGTCGATGCTGGCGCTGTCGATGCCGATCAGCTTCACGCCGAGGTCGGCGAGCTGTTCGACGGTTTGGGGATCGAAGGCGGGCAGGTCGTTGTCGAACCGATCCTGCGGCTGGGTTTCGTAGACGCGCACGAGCACGCGTTCGGGCAGATTGGCGAGCGCATGCGCGATGTGCTCCGGCTTCACGAGCGGACCACAGCCGATGGCGTGGATCACGCGGCAGGGGCCGAGAAAGGCGTCGAGCGAGACCTCGCCGATCGGCGCGCCGTCGGCGTCGTAATGCAGCGGCGCATCGGCGTGCGCGCCCACGTGCGGCGAGAGCGTGATGGCGCTGACGTTGACCGGGCAGCCGGGGCCGATGGTGGCGGCCCATTGCTGCGAGTAGGCGGTGTCACCCGGAAAGACCGGGGCGCCGGCGTGGACCGGCGGGGAGATGTCCCAGAGCTGCTTCTTCATGGTGCGTTGAAGGTAGCACCCTGAAAAAAACCATGGTGTCGGTTATTGCCAACAGGCCCCGAAAATTGTTGAGACCTGAAATAAATGGCGGCGCCGTCAGCCCGCGCCGTCGAGCGCCGGCAGGCCGTGGCGCTGGCGCGCGCGGCCACAGGCGTCGCTGCCTTCCTCGAACTCGCGGCAGGGCGAAGGTCGCCATTCGTAGATGCCGCAGATGGCTTTCTGGCCCACCTTGCCGGTGAGCGCGGCGCAGCGGGGCGGTGAGTGGTCGGTGCCGCGCATGCGCGCGGTGCTGTCGGTCACGTCCACCACCAGGCCGCCGGGCACGCTGCCGCCCATGTCTTCTGTTTCATGGATGGAAAAGTCGACCCGGAAGCAGGCGCAGCACGCGCCGCAGCTGGTGCACGCGCTCATGATGCCGCGCGGGGCGCCAACGGTGGCGCGCGGTACACCAGCACCTTGAGGGCGCGTTCAGGCGCGGCGTCGGCGAAGGTCTCGGGGTTGGGCAGGCGCTGTTCGAACATCAGCTCGGGCGCGGCGTCCTGCATCTGTTCCTGCAGAAAGGCGGGGCTCAGTTCGGGGGCGTTGAGGCACAACAGCGCCAGGCCCTCGGGCAGCAACAGGTCGGGCAGGCGGCGCATGAGGCGCAGGTAGTCCTTGGTGGCGACGAAGCTGCCCTTCTGGAAGCTCGGCGGGTCGACGATGACTAGGCCGTACGGGCCGCTGCGGGTGATCTTGCCCCAGGTCTTGAAGATGTCGTGCGCGAGGAAGCCCGCCTTGCCCTGCAGGCCGTTGAGCGCGTGGTTCTGCTGGCCGATGGCCATGGCGCCACCGCTCATGTCGACGTTGACCACCTGCTTCGCGCCGGCCTGCAGCGCCACCACCGAAAAGGCGCCGGTGTAGGCGAACAGGTTGAGCACCTTGCGGCCCTGCGCGTGTTCGCGCACCCACTGGCGGCCCTCGGCCATGTCGAGGAACAGCCCGTGGTTCTGGCCGCGCAGCACGTGCACCAGGTAGCGCGCACCGCGTTCGCTGACCACGTGCGGTTCGGGCACGGCGCCGGCCATGAGGCGGGTTTCCGTGCGGCCTTCGTGCCGGCACTGGAAGACCCAGTTCAGCGGTTCGCCAGGCACGATTTCGGCCCAGCGCGCAGACAGCGCCGCGTGCAGCACGGCGAGCGTGGGCTCGTCCACCGGCTTGAAGCTGGTGAGCACCCAGACGGGCGGAAAGGCGTCCAGCGCCCACTGCTCGCAGCCAGGGTGCAGCCCGCCGCGGCCATGGAACACGCGTCGGGCATCGGTGGCGGGTTCGATGCGCGCGATGGCATCGAGCAGGGCCTGCATCAGGCCAGGCGACCCAGCAGCAGGTATTCCATCAGGGCCTTCTGCACGTGCATGCGGTTCTCGGCCTCGTCCCAGACGACGGATTGCGGCCCGTCGATCACCTCGGCGCTGACTTCCTCGCCGCGGTGCGCGGGCAGGCAGTGCATGAAGAGCGCGTCGGGCTGGGCGGCACGCATCATGTCCTCGTCCACGCACCAGCGCTTGAAGGCCTCGCGGCGCACTTCGTTCTCGGCCTCGAAGCCCATGCTGGTCCACACGTCGGTGGTGACGAGGTGCGCGCCCTTGCAGGCTTCGCGCGGGTCCTTGAAGACCTTGTAGCAGTCGCGGTTGGTGATGCCCGCGAGCACCGGGTCCACCTCGTAGCCACCGGGCGTGCTCACGTGCACCTTGAAACCGAGCAGCTCGGCGGCCTGCAGCCAGGTGTTGGCCATGTTGTTGCCGTCACCCACCCAGGCCACCACCTTGCCCTGGATCGATCCACGGCGTTCGATGAATGTGAAGATGTCGGCCAGGATCTGGCAAGGGTGGAATTCGTTGGTGAGGCCGTTGATGACCGGCACGCGCGAGTGCGCGGCAAACGCTTCGATCTTGCTCTGCTCGAAGGTGCGGATCATCACGATGTCGACCATGCGGCTGATCACGCGCGCGCTGTCCTCGATGGGCTCGGCGCGGCCGAGCTGGCTGTCGCCGGTGGTGAGGTGCACCACCGAGCCGCCCATCTGGTACATGCCGGCCTCGAAGCTCACGCGGGTGCGCGTGCTGGCCTTCTCGAAGATCATGGCCAGGGTGCGGTCGGGGTCGGCGAAAGGCTGGTACTTCTCCACCGCCTTGAACTTGCGCTTGATGAAGGCCGCGCGTTCGAAGAGGTAGGCGTATGCGTCGGCGTCGAAGTCCTTGAACTGCAGGTAGTGCGGGATCGTCATGGCGGGCGGGTTCATTCGGCCAGGAAGGCGTGGATCAGCGGCAACAGGATGGCCGCCACTTCGTCGGCCTCTGCGGTGGTCATGATGAGCGGCGGCACCATGCGGATGACGCTGTCGGCCGTGACCGAGAGCAGCAGCCCGGCGTCGGCCGCGCGCTGGGTGAGCACGCCGCAGGGCTTGGTGAGTTCGATGCCGATCATCAGGCCCTGGCCGCGGATTTCCTTCACGCCGGCCCTGCCGATGAGGTCTTTCTCGAGCACGGTGCGCAGGTGCTCGCCCACGCGGGCGGCGTTCTCCAGCAGGCCGTCTTCTTCCATGATGCGGATGGTTTCCACCCCGGCGCGCATGGCCAGCGGGTTGCCGCCGAAGGTGGTGCCGTGGTTGCCGGGCTGGAAGATGTGGGCGGCCTTGGGGCCGGCCACCACCGCGCCGATCGGCACGCCCGAGCCCAGGCCCTTGGCCAGGGGCATCACGTCGGGCACGATGCCGGCCCACTGGTGGGCGAACCACTTGCCGGTGCGGCCCATGCCGCACTGCACCTCGTCGATCATCAGCAGCCAGTCGTTGGCATCGCACAGGGCGCGCACCTCTTTCAGGTATTGCGCGCGCATCGGGTTCACGCCGCCTTCGCCCTGGATGGTCTCGAAGAACACCGCAACCACGTTCGGGTTGCCGGCGGTGGCCTTCTTCAGCGATTCAACGTCGTTCATCGGCACCCGGATGAAGCCTTCCACCAGCGGGCCGAAGCCGGCCTGCACCTTGGGGTTGCCGGTGGCCGACAGGGTGGCGATGGAGCGGCCGTGGAAGGCCTTGTCGTAGACCACGATCTCCGGGCGCTCGATGCCCTTGTCGTGCCCGTACTTGCGGGCCAGCTTCAGCGCGGCCTCGTTGGCCTCCAGGCCGGTGCTGCAGAAGAACACGTTGGTGAGGCCCGAGCGCTCCACCAGCATCTGGGCGAGCTTTTCCTGGTCAGGCACGTGGTAGTAATTGCTGGAATGGATCAGCTTGGCCACTTGATCCTGCAGGGCGGGCACCAGTTTGGGGTGGGCATGGCCCAGGGTGTTGACGGCAATGCCACCCAGCGCGTCCAGGTATTCCTTGCCGTTCGTGTCCCACAGACGGCAGCCACGGCCATGCGACATCGCGATCGGCAGGCGGCCGTAGGTGTTCATCACGTGGGGCGAGGCGGCGGGCTTGAGGGCGGCGTTCATGCAGGGACTCCGGTGGGAAAGGCCAAAAAGAAAGCGGCTCAACGCAGGTTGAGCCGTTGAAGCGCGATTTTAGGGGCAGCAGGCGGGCATCATCATTGCTTGTTCGGCATCGAAGAAATGCGATCCGGTGCCCGCCCGGTGCCTCGGGTTATCCCTTGTCCCAAGTCTTATATAAGATAGAATACCTGCCTCTTGCCCCGGTGAGCGATCCTCGGTCCGGCGGTGGTATGTTCCCAGTCGAGCCCTCCATCCGAAGGCTTCCCCACCGAATGGTTTCACCGACAGCCAAACAAGTCTTCATCCAGGGCGTCACGAAGGACGGTCGCACCTTCCGCCCCAGCGACTGGGCCGAGCGCCTGGCCGGGGTGATGAGTTCCTTTCGCCCTGGCGGTGCCACCCCCGGCAGCCACCTGAGCTACTCCCCCTGGTGCGTGCCCAACAACATCAACGGCGTCAAATGCGTGGTGGTGCACACCGACCTGCGCGAGCAAGAGCCCATGGCCTGGGACTTCTGCATGAATTTCGCGCGCGACAACGGCCTTCAAGTGGTCGAGGCCTGCCTTCTTCCCGACAACCCACCCAGAACCTGAACGTTTTTCGAGCAGGCAACAAAAAAGCCGTCTTGCGACGGCTTTTTTGCTTTTGCTGGCAGCGCACCCGTTTCAAACGGCGGGCCACTGGGGCCCGGGCTGGTGGTCTGGCGGGGCCAGACCGGGGCGGGTTCAGGCAGCGGCTGCTGCGAGACCCTTGACCTTGGCCGACAGGCGGCTCTTGTCGCGCGCGGCCTTGTTCTTGTGGAAGATGCCCTTGTCGGCGACGATGTCGACAACTTGCTGCATCTTGGCGAACAGTTCGGTCGCCTTGGCTTTGTCGCCGGTCAGAACGGCTTTTTCAACGTTCTTGACGGCGGTGCGGTATTTGGAGCGCAGCGAGCTGTTGGCTGCGTTGAGCTTGACGTCCTGGCGGGCGCGTTTGCGGCCGGATGCCAGGCGGGGGTTCTTTTTCTTCGGCTTGGTTGCCATGATGAGTTCCTTCGGTGTTTGGGGATGATGCCAGCAAAGCCCGCAATTTTAGCACGGCCGTTCCGGGTGGCAAGGGAGGGGCTCCCGGTCGTTACACTGCCGGCGTGACCCTCTTCAAGTCCGCTTCACTCGTCTCGCTGCTCACCCTGGCATCCCGCATCACCGGCCTGGTGCGCGAACTGCTGATGGCAGCGACTTTCGGCGCCAGCGCCCTGACCGACGCTTTCAACGTCGCCTTCCGCATTCCCAACCTGCTGCGCCGGCTGTTCGCCGAGGGCGCGTTCAGCCAGGCCTTCGTGCCCGTGCTGGCCGGCGTGCGCGAGAAAGAGGGCGACGACGCCACCCGGCAGCTGGTGAACCAGATCGCCACCGTGCTGGCCTGGGCGCTCACCGTCACCTGCGTGCTCGGCGTGCTGGGCGCGCCGGTGCTGGTCTGGGCCATGGCCAGCGGGCTGAGCGACGAGGGGTTCGATGCCGCCGTCTTCATGACGCGCTGGATGTTCCCCTACATCGCCTTCATGTCCTTCGTGGCGCTGTCGGCGGGCATCCTGAACACCTGGAAGCGCTTCGCGGTGCCGGCGGCCACGCCGGTGCTGCTGAACGTGGCCATGATCGCCGCCGCGGGCTGGGGCGCGCCGTGGTTCGCCACGCTGGGCATCGAGCCCATCCTTGCCATGGCCGGCGGTGTCTTGCTGGGCGGCTGCCTGCAACTGGGGGTGCAGATTCCCGCCTTGCGGCGCCTGGGCCTGCTGCCGCGCATCGGCCTGCGCTGGTCGAGCCTGAAAACCGCCTGGAACCACCCCGGCACCCGCCGGGTGACCACGCTGATGCTGCCGGCGCTGCTCGGCGTGAGCGTGGCGCAGATTTCCCTGTTGATCAACACGCAGATCGCGTCCCACCTGGGCGCGGGCAGCGTGAGCTGGCTGACCTACGCCGACCGCCTGATGGAATTCCCCACCGCCATGCTGGGCGTGGCGCTGGGCGTGGTGCTGCTGCCGCAGCTGGCGGCGGCCAAGGCGGCGGACGACGCGAACCGCTACAGCAACCTGCTGGACTGGGGCCTGCGCCTGGTCGTGCTGCTCGCCGTGCCCTGCGCGGTGGCGCTGCTCACCTTTGCGCACCCCCTGGTGGCCGTGCTCTACCACTACGGCGCCTTCACCGCCGCCGACGTGCAGCGCACCGCCACCGCCCTGATGGGCTATGGCGCAGGCCTGATCGGGCTGGTCGCCATCAAGGTGCTGGCGCCCGGCTTCTATGCGCGGCAGGACATCCGCACGCCGGTGATGATCGCCATCGGCGTTCTGGTGCTCACGCAGGTGCTCAACTTCGTGCTGGTGCCCCGCCTGGCGCACGCCGGGCTGGCCCTCGCGATCGGCATCGGCGCCATGGTGAATGCCCTGTTCCTGCTGGTGGGCCTGATCCGCCGCGGCGCCTACAAGCCGTCGCCGGGATGGGCGCGCTTCGGCATGCAGGTGCTGGCGGCCAGTGCCCTGCTGGCGGTGTTTCTCATGTGGGTGGCGGCGCGGTTCAACTGGCTGGCGTTCGAGGGCCAGGCCCTGCAGCGCGTGGGCCTGCTCACGCTGTGCGTGCTGGGCGCGGTGCTGATCTACTTCGTCACCCTGCTGCTCTCGGGTTTGAATCTGAGGCAGTTCGTCAGAAAATGACGTAACCTGCGGTTTGCAGATACCCCACCCACCATGCCGACCGCGTACGAATACCCCGCGCCAACCCCCCTGGGCTACTTCGCTGCCCTGGTGGGAGACGACGACGCGCTGCCGATGTTCGAGGCGGCCACCTCCATCGCGCAGGACGAATACCCCGACCTCGACGTGCAACAGGTGCTGGGCGATGTGGACCAGATGCTGGCCCGCGTGCGCCGGCGCTGTGCCGCCGACGCCGGCCCGCTGCAGCGGCTGCGCACGCTGAACCAGTTCTTCTTCCGGGACATGGGCTTTGGCGGCAACGTCAACAACTACTACGACCCCGACAACAGCTTCCTCAACGTGGTGCTGCGCACGCGGCGCGGCATCCCGATCACGCTCGCAGTGCTCTGGCTCGAGCTGGCGCAGGGCCTGGGGCTGAAGGCGAGGGGGGTCAACTTCCCCGGCCATTTCATGGTGAAGGTGAACCTGCCGAACGGGCAGGTGGTGATCGACCCGTTCACCGGCCAGTCGCTCAGCCGCGAAGACCTGTCGGAACGGCTGGAGCCCTACAAGCGCCGCAACGGGCTGGTGGACGACTTCGACGTGCCGGTGGGCCTGTACCTGCAGGCCGCCACGCCGCGCGACATCCTCGCGCGCCTGCTGCGCAACCTGAAGGAAATCCACCGCACGCAGGAAGACTGGCTGCGCCTCATCGCCGTGCTGGACCGCCTGCTCATCCTGCTGCCGGACGCCTGGATCGAGTACCGCGACCGGGGCCTGGCCTGGGCCGAAATGGGCGATGTGCGGCTGGCGGTGACCGACCTCGAAACCTACGTGGAACATGCGGACGATGCGCTCGACCGCGAAGCCATCTCCCAGCGCCTGCAGGAACTGCGCCGCGCGCCCAATTGAACCCATGAAACGACTGATGCTGGTGGGCGCCACCGGACTGGTGGGCAGCCATGTGCTGCAACAGGCCCTGGCCCATCCGGGCGTGACCGAGGTGGTCGCGCCGACACGCAAACCACTCACCCCGCAGCCGCGCCTGATCAATCCGCAGGTGGATTTCGAGCGCCTGCCGCACGACGCCGACTGGTGGAATGTGGACGCGGTGATCTGCGCGCTGGGCACGACCATCCGCAAGGCCGGTTCGCAGGCCGCGTTCTACAAGGTGGACCACGACCACCCGCTGGAGGTGGCCTACCTCGCGCGGCGCCATGGCGCGCGGGCCTATGCGCTGAATTCCGCCCTGGGGGCCGACGCGAACTCGCGCATCTTCTATTCGCGCACCAAGGGCGAGACCGAGCGTGACCTGCAGGCGGTGGGCTATTCATCGCTCACGCTGGTGCGCCCGGGGCTCATCGGCGGTCAGCGGCAGGAAAGCCGGCCGATGGAGCAGCTGGCGGTGAACCTGTCGAGGCTGGTGCAGCCCCTGCTGCCCAGGCGCTACCGCGTTGTGCCGGCCGAACGCATCGCTTACCACCTGCTGCATGCCGCGCTGGTGGCCACGCCCGGCGTGCACGTGCTGCCTTCAGACGCCTTGCTCTGAACCCGCAACGCCGCGCGGCGTTTTCCGCATATCCAAACGCGATATCCGTCGTTGGCGCGGAGGTGATGCGTTCCTAGACTGCCCTCTCTGAACAATTGGAGAACAGTCGATGGCGCACACCGCCCTTTCTTCCACGCTGCTGACTGGCGCCGCCGGGCAGCAGCAGATCGAGACCGATGTCCTGGTCATCGGCGGCGGGCCTGCCGGGGCCTGGGCCGCCATTGCCGCCGCTGCGCGCGGCGCGAGTGTGACGCTGGTGGACAAGGGCTTCTGCGGCACCTCGGGCGCGACCGCGCCGTCGGGCACGGGCCTGTGGCACGTTGCGCGCGACAAGGAAGCGCGCGAGCACGCCAAGGCCAGCCGCTTCACCATGGGCGGAGAACTCGCCGAACACGCGTGGATGGACCGCGTGCTGGAACAGACCTGGATCAACACCGAAACCCTGACCGAATGGGGCTACCCGTTCCCGGTCGACACGTCGGGTGGCCTGCAGCGCACGTCGCTGCAGGGCCCTGAGTACATGCGCCTGATGCGCAAGAAGGTGAAGGAAGCCGGCGCGCGCATCCTCGACCACAGCCCCGCGCTGGAGCTGCTGACCGATGAGGGCGGGCGCGTGGCCGGCGCCACCGGTGTCACGCGCACCACGGGCGAAACCTGGGTGGTGCGCGCGGGCTCGGTGGTGATCGCCACCGGCGGCTGCGCCTTCCTGAGCCGGGCACTGGGCTGCAACGTGCTCACCGGCGACGGCTACCTGATGGCCGCCGAGGCCGGTGCCGAGCTCTCGGGCATGGAGTTCTCCAACGCCTATGGCCTGGGGCCGTCGTTCTCTTCCGTCACCAAGTCGCTGTTCTACAACTGGGCCACCTTCTACGACCGAGATGGCGTGCCGATCGAAGGGGCGGGCTCGTCGCGCGGGCGCGGCATCATCGCCAAGACCTTGCAGACGCAACCGGTGTTCGCCTGCCTCGACAAGGCCGACGCGGAGATCCGCGCCTGGATGCGCAACGCGCAGCCGAACTTCTTCGTCTCGTTCGACCGGCAGGGCATCGACCCGTTCAGCGACCACTTCCCGGTGGCGCTGCGGCTCGAAGGCACGGTGCGTGGCACCGGCGGCCTGCACGTGGTGAGCGACGACTGCGCCACCTCGGTGCCCGGGCTCTACGCGGCCGGCGATGCCGCCACGCGAGAACTGATCTGCGGCGCCTTCACCGGTGGCGGCAGCCACAACGCGGCCTGGGCACTGTCGTCCGGCTTCTGGGCGGGGGCGGGCGCGGCCGAGCACAGCCGCAGCGTGCGCGGCCTGGCCAGGCGCGTGCTGCGCCGCGCTGGCACCGCCGGCATTCAGGACGGTGGCGGCACCGCCTGGGACCCGGAAGCGGTGGTGCGCGCCGTGCAGGCCGAGGTGTTCCCCTACGAGCGCAACTGGACGCGCCGCGCCGACCTGCTGGACGATTCGCTGCAGCGCCTGGACGCGCTGTGGGCCAACCTGCGCCAGGCCGCCGCGCCCAGCGCCGAACAGGCCGTGCGGGCCCGCGAAGCCGTGGCCATGCTGGCCACCTCGCGCTGGATGTACCGCAGCGCGCAACAGCGCACCGAAACGCGCGGCATGGCCCGGCGACAGGACCACGCGGGCCTGGACATCGCGCAGCGCCACCGCCTGGTGAGCGGCGGTCTGGACGAGGTGTGGGTGCGCCGCCAGAACGTGCACAACGCCGCCCCGGCCAATGAACTGGAAAGGATCGCCGCATGATCGAGATCGTCAGCGCCGAGCGTTGCACCGGCTGCAACATCTGCGTCAACGCCTGCCCCACGCACGTCTTCGAAGCCGTGCCCGGTGGCATTCCCCGCATCGCGCGCCAGCAGGACTGTCAGACCTGCTTCATGTGCGAGCTGTACTGCCCGACCGATGCGCTCTATGTGGCGCCGGTGGCCGACCAGGCCGTGGCCATCACCGAACAGGCGCCCGACGTGCAGCAGTGGATCGGCAGCTACCGCCGCGCCGTCGGCTGGGGCAAGGACCGCAAACCCACCGCCGCGCTCGACGCCAGTTTTGAACTCCTGCGCCGCGCTCATTGACCCACCCCCGCCGCGCTACGCGCGACCCCCTCAAGGGGGCAACACCTGCGGCCCGGCAAAGCCGGTTCCGCGGTGTTCTGGACGCAAACCCTTCAACCTCCCACGGAACATGTTCATGACATCCTCTTTCTTCAAATCGGTTTCGGCCGTTCTGCTGGCCGCTTCCGCCGCGTTCAGCGCGCACGCCCAGAACCTGCCCGAGGCCATCCGCTTCGGTGGCTTCGGCCAGGGCTTCGGCCAGCCGCACGGCGTGGCGCTGCTGGCCATCGCACAGGGCAAGGGCTTCATCGCCGATGAGTTCAAGGGCACGCCGGTCAAGCTCAGCTTCGAGTACTTCACCGGCACCGGCCCGGCCATCAACGAGGCCATCGCCAACAACAAGCTCGACGTGGCGCAGTACGGCTCGCTGCCCAACATCATCGGCAAGGCCGGCGGCCTGCCCACGCGCATCCTTGCGTCGTATGGCTACACCACGGTCTTCGCGCTGGCCCGCAAGGGCCTGGAGGTGAATTCCTTCAAGGACCTCAAGGGCCGCAAGGTGGCGGTGGCCAAGGGCACGGTGCTGCACTGGGCGCTGCTCAAGGCCCTGCAGGACAACGGCCTCACTCTGCGCGACATCCAGCTGGTCGACCTCAAGACCGCCGACCAGCTCGCGGCGCTCACCGCCGGCAGCGTGGACGCGGCCGTTGGCTCCAGCAGCCTGCTCACCCTGCGCGACAAGGGCGTGGGCAAGGTGTTCTATTCGTCCAAGGACCAGGGCGCAAAGGCCTCGGGCTTTGGTGGCATCCTGGTGAGCGAGACCTTCGAGAAGCAGTACCCCGAAGCGACGCAGCGCATCGCCAACGGGCTGGTGAAGGCCGCGCACTGGCTCGGCCAGGAAGCCAACCGCGACGAGGCCTACCGCATCTGGACGCTCTCGGGCATGCCCCTGCAGGCCTTCAAGGACGACTACGACGGTGTCTCGCTCAAGGAGGCCTTCAACCCGCGTGTTGATGACTTTCTGCTCAGCCAGTACCGCGATGCGATCGAGTTCACCAAGGAGAACAAGCTGATCCGCAACGACATCGACGTGGCGAAATGGGCAGCGCCGCAGTACGTCGAGAACGCGTTGCGCAGCCAGGGTCTGCAGGCCCACTGGGCGAGCCGCGCTGCCATCGTGGCGCGCCACTGATTCACATGGCCGCCTTCGAACACACGGCCACCCGCGTCGGCGCGCCTCAGGGCGCTCGCGCTCCGGCCTGGAACTGGCGCGCGGCCTTGCCGGCCCCGCTGCGGCGCCTGCTGCTGGCGCTGGCCTTGCCGGTCGCCGTGGTGGTGCTGTGGCAATGGGCGACGGTGCGCGCCCTGGTGCCACCGCAGATCCTGCCGGCGCCCGCGCTGGTGCTGGACACCTTCCTGGAGCTCGCTCGCAGCGGCGAACTGCTCGACGGTTTCCTCATCAGCCTGCAGCGCATTGCCTCGGGCCTGGGCATCGGCGGGCCGCTCGGCCTGGCGCTGGGCATCTGGCTCGGCGTGTCGGCCCGCGCGCGCAGCCACCTGGAACCCACCCTGCGCGCCGTGTTCGCGGTGCCCACGCTGGGCTGGATTCCCATCCTCATCCTCATCTTCGGGATCGACGAGGCGCTCAAGGTCATCGTGATCGCGAAGGCCGTGATGGTGCCCGTGGTGCTCAACACCTCGCGTGGCATCCGCAACATTCCCGTGGCGTACACCGAGGCCGCGCGCGTGCTGCGCCTGAGCCGCTGGACGCGCCTGACCCGCCTCACGCTGCCCGCGAGCCTTCCCGTCGTCTTCAGCGGATTCCGCCTCGGCCTGAGCCACGCGTTCATCGCTCTGATCGTGGTGGAGATGCTCGCGGCCACAGAAGGCATCGGCTACATGATGGTCTGGGGCCGCAAGCTGTTCCAGCTCGACATCGTGATCGTCGGCATCGTGGTCGTCGGGCTCACCGGCTACGCGCTCGACGTGCTGCTGCGCCGCCTGGAGCGTTCGCTGAGCCGCTGGATGCCGCACCATGGCTGAGGCTGCGTTGTCTGTTGCGCGGCCGCGCGTGCCGCCGGGTGCGTGGCTGCCGCTGGCGATTGCCGCGGCATGGCTGCTGCTGGTCGACACCGGCCTGTATGCCCATCCCCTGCTGGTGCCCTTGCACGAGGTGCTGGCCGCGCCGTTCTTCGATGAGCAGGGCCGCCAGATCTGGCCCGCCGCCGCCGCCAGCCTGGTGCGCGTGGCGCTGGGATTTCTCGTGGGGGCCACGCTGGGCGTTGCGCTGGGCGTGGTCGTCGGGCTGTCGCGCCCCGCGCAGCTGGCGGTGGCACCGTCGATTCATGGCCTGCGCCAGGTGGCCCTGTTCGCCTGGATTCCGCTGCTCACCGCCTGGTTCGGCAATGGCGACACGGTGAAGATCGTGTTCATCTCGATCTCCACCTTCTTCCCCGTGTTCCTCAACACCGAACAGGGCGTGCGCGCCATTCCCCCGGTGTACCGCGAGGTGGCTGCGGTGGCGCGGCTCGGGCCATGGCTGCGGTTGCGCCGACTCGTGCTGCCCGCGATCCTGCCGTCGGTGCTCACCGGGGTGGAGCTGGCCCTGCTGACCGCGTGGATCGGCACCGTGGGTTCCGAGTACGCCATCGGCACCGGGCGCGGCATTGGCGCCTACCTCGCCACCGCGCGCGACGTGTTCCGCATGGACCTGGTGCTGATCGGCGTGTTGGTGATGGCCCTGGTGGGCTATGGCCTGAGCCGCTTTGCGCAGCACCTGTTCGTGCGCCTTGTTCCCTGGAGAAACCGCCGATGAGCACCACCACCCTGGAGGCGGCACCCGCTTCCCTGAGCCTGCGCAACGTGGGCAAGACCTATTCCATCGACGGGCAGGATCTGCCCGTGCTGCAGCGCATCGGCCTGGAGATCGCGCGTGGCGAGTTCCTGGGCATCGTCGGTGCGTCCGGCTGTGGCAAGTCGACCCTGCTGCGCCTGATCGCCGGCCTGGACGACTGCTTCGATGGCGACATCCTCATCGAGGGCCGCCCCGTGGCAGGCCCGGGCGTGGAACGCAGCCTGGTGTTCCAGGACCACCGCCTTTTTCCCTGGCTCAGCGTGACGGACAACATCGCCCTCGGCCTCGACAGCCTGGACCTGAGCCGGCGTGAGCGGGAGTCGCGCATCCAGGAGCAGCTCGAACTTGTGGGGCTCACCGGCTTCGCGAAGGCGTATCCGCACCAGCTTTCGGGCGGCATGGCGCAGCGCGCGGCGATCGCACGGGCCCTGGTCTCGAGGCCCGACATCCTGCTGATGGACGAGCCTTTTGGTGCGCTGGATTCGATCACCCGTGCCCACATGCAGGAAGAGCTGCTGCGCATCTGGCGCGAACGGCGGGTGACGGTCGTGATCGTCACGCACGACGTCGACGAGGCCGTGTTCCTGGGTGACCGCGTGGCGGTGATGGAGCCCCGGCCGGGCCGGGTGCAGAGCGTGATCGATGTCGACCTGCCGCGCCCGCGCGAGCGCACGGGGGCGGCGTTCAATCAGATCAAGCAGCGCGTGCTGGCACAGCTCAAACGCTGAACGCGCCTTTTCAGGCCACAACCACAGCGGCGCCGTCGCCGCGCGGTGCGATCTTCCCGATCTCGTGCACGGTTTCGCCCAGGCCGCGCAGCGTGGCCGCGCAGGCGGCGGCCTGGTCGGCGGCGATCACCACCACCATGCCGATGCCGTTGTTGAAGGTGCGGTTCATCTCGATGTCGTCGATGCCGGCGGTCTTCTGCAGCCAGGCGAACAGCTCGGTCTGCGGCCAGCTGCCCTTGACGAGGTGGGCTGCGGTGCCTTCGGGCAGGACGCGCGGGATGTTTTCCAGCAGACCGCCACCGGTGATGTGGGCCAGCGCCTTGATCGGGTGTGCGGCCAGCGCGGCCAGCACGTTCTTCACGTAGAGGCGCGTCGGCTTCATGATGGCTTCGCGGAAGGGCTGGCCGTCCAGCGTGGCGGGCAGATCGGCGCCCGCGCGCTCGAGGCACTTGCGCACCAGCGAGAAACCGTTGGAATGCACGCCGTGCGAGGCCAGGCCCAGCACCACGTCGCCCGGCTGCACGTTCTGGCCGGTGAGGATCTTCGATTTCTCGACCGCGCCCACGCAGAAACCGGCCAGGTCGTATTCGCCGGCGGGGTACATGCCGGGCATTTCAGCGGTTTCGCCGCCGATCAGCGCGCAGCCGCTGAGCTCGCAGCCCTTGGCGATGCCGCCCACCACGGCCGCGGCGGTGTCCACGTCCAGCTTTCCGCAGGCAAAGTAGTCCAGGAAGAACAGCGGCTCGGCGCCCTGCACCAGCACGTCGTTCACGCTCATGCCCACCAGGTCGATGCCCACGGTGTCGTGCATGTTCCATTCGAACGCCAGCTTGAGCTTGGTGCCCACGCCGTCGGTGCCGGAGACCAGCACGGGTTCCTTGTAGCGCTTGGGCACCTCGAACAGGGCGCCAAAACCACCAATGCCGGCCAGCACGCCCTCGCGCATGGTCTTCTTCGCGAGCGGCTTGATGCGCTCGACCAGTGCGTCGCCCGCGTCGATGTCAACGCCGGCGTCTTTGTACGAAAGGGGAGTGGAGGGGGTGGTCATGTGCGGGCTGGCCCGGCGCAGGGCAGGGCGGGTCGGTGGTCGAAACGCGGGTGAGAGGGGGCTTTCGGGTACTCTGGGGGGTGGCCCGATAGAATTTGCGCCAGATTTTAAGGGTTTGCCCCCTGCAACCCCTGCCCACCCGCCGATCCACCGCCCCATGCCCCTGACCTCCAACCAGATCCGAGCCCTGCTGTGGGCCTCGATCGCGGTCGTGATCTGGCTGCTCCTGTCGCTGCTGGCACCGGTGCTCACACCCTTCCTGCTGGCGGCGGTGCTGGGCTACGCACTGCATCCGCTGGTCGAGCGCCTGCATGCCCGGCGCGTGCCGCGCTGGCTGGGCGCGGGGCTCGCCATCACTCTGCTGATGCTCGTGCTGATGGCGGTGATGCTGCTCATCGTGCCGGTGATCACCAAGCAGGTGCCGCTGCTGCGCGAGCAGGTGCCCGAACTCCTGAATCGCCTCAACGCCTGGCTCACGCCGCTGGCGGGCCGTTTCGGCGTCAGCCTGTCGGTGGACGTGAGCCTGGTGCGCGAATGGCTGACCCGCCTGGTGTCCGGCCACGAGGGCGAGATCATCGAGAGCCTGCTCTCGTCCCTGCGCATCGGTGGCAGCGCGCTGGCCGCGGTGGTGGGCAACCTGTTCCTCATGCCCATCGTGGCCTACTACCTGCTGCTGGACTGGGACAACCTGGTCGACCGGGCCAAGTCGCTCATCCCGCCGCGCTGGCGCGACAGCGTGCAGAGCTTCCTGGACGAGACCGATGGCGTGCTGGGCCAGTACCTGCGCGGCCAGCTGCTGGTGATGGGCGTGCTGGCGGTGTTCTACACCGTGGCGCTGGCGCTCGTGGGGCTCAACCTGGCGTTGCCCATCGGCGTGTTCACCGGTCTTGCCGTGTTCGTGCCCTACCTGGGCTTCGGCGTCGGCCTGGTGCTGGCCCTGCTGGCCGCCTTGCTGGAATTCCAGACCCTGACGGGCGTGCTGCTGGTGGCGGCGGTGTACGGCGTGGGCCAGGTGGTCGAAAGCCTGTACCTCACGCCGCGCCTGCTGGGCGAACGCATCGGCCTGCACCCCATCGCGGTCATCTTTGCCTTGCTGGCCTTCGGCCATCTGCTGGGCTTCGTGGGCGTGCTGATCGCGCTGCCGGCCAGCGCCGTGCTGCTGGTGGCCATCCGCCGCCTGCGCCAGCGTTACGTCACCAGCGCCCTGTACCTGGATGGCCCGCGCGCCCTGCCCGGGAGCACCGAGCCATGAGCACCGGGCCCACCCCCATGCGGCAGATGGCGCTGGACATCGGTTTCGCGCCGGTGCCCACGCTCGCCAACTTCGTCGGCGCGGGCAACGAGGCCGCGGTGGAGCACCTGCGCCTGTGGACGAACAATGCCCTGCGCTCGCCGGTGCCCACTTTCCTGTGGGGCGAAAGCGGCAGCGGCAAGACGCACCTGCTGCGCGCGGTGAGCGAAGCCCTGCGCGAACAGGGTGGGCGTGTGGGCTGGCTCGACGCCGCCACGCTGGACCCGACCGAGTTCGACGACCAGTGGGACGTGGTGCTGCTCGACGACTGCCACCTCTACACCGCCGCCCAGCAGGCGGCGGCCTTCAACTGGTTCGTGAACGCGCAGAGCCCGGCCCACGGGCCTTCGCGCTGGGTGCTCGCGGCGGCCACCTGCCCGCCGGCAGACCTGCGCGTGCGCGAGGACCTGCGCACCCGCCTCGGCTGGGGCCATGTGTTCCAGCTGCAGGCCCTGAGCGAGACCGAACGCCGTGCGGTGCTGCGCCGCGCCGCCGACGACCGGGGTGTGTTCCTGAGCGACGAGGTGATGGACTTCATGCTGCGCCGCTTCTCGCGCGACCTCTCCAGCCTGATGATGCTGCTCGACCAGCTCGACACCTACGCGCTGCGCACCCAGCGCGCCATCACCATCCCGCTGATCAAATCGATGCTTGAGAACGAATGACCGTATGAGACTGGCCCTTTTCGACCTGGACCACACCCTGATCCCGCTCGATTCCGATCACGCCTGGGGCGAATTCACGGTCTCGCTCGGCTGGCGCGATGCCCAGGGGTTTGCCAAGGCCAACGACGGCTTCTACGCCGACTACAAGGCCGGCACGCTCGACATCCACCGCTACGTGCGCTTTGCCATCGAGGCGGTGCGCGAGCGCGGCATGGCCGCCTCGCAGAAGGCGCACGAGCGTTTCATGCACGACGTGATCGAGCCCGCCATGCGCGAGCCCGCGCGCGCGTTGCTGCGCAGGCACCAGGCCGCGGGAGACACCGTCGTCATCGTCACCGCCACCAACGAATTCGTCACCCGACCGATCGCCCGCGCGTTCGGCGTGGACGAACTGATCGCCATCGAGCTCGAACGCGACGCGCGCGGCGAACCCACTGGCGCCATCCAGGGCACGCCCTCGTTCCGCGAGGGCAAGATCGCCCGTGTGGAACAATGGCTGGCTGCGCGCGGACTGGACTGGTCGCGCGTGCAGCACAGCACCTTCTACAGCGACTCCATCAACGACCTGCCGCTGCTGGAAAAGGTGCACGAGCCCGTGGCCACCAATCCGGATGCCCGGCTCCGCGCCATCGCCCTCGAGCGGGGCTGGCGCACATTGAACCTATTCCAATGATCAAGAAATTCATCGACCGGCTGCTGGGCAAGTCCAGCACCCCTTCCGGCCGCCGGGCCAACCCCTTCGGCAAGCGCGAGGACGTGCCCGCCAGCGTGCATGGCATCGACCGCAGCCTGGTCGACCAGCGCGCGCTGGACGTGGTGCACACGCTCAAGCAGGCCGGCTTCGAGGCCTACCTGGTGGGGGGCGCGGTGCGCGATCTGCTGCTGGGCCTGCGCCCGAAGGATTTCGACGTGGCCACCAGTGCCACGCCCGAACAGGTCAAGAGCCTGTTCCGCCGCGCCTTCATCATCGGCCGGCGCTTCCGCATCGTGCACGTGGTCTACGGGCGCGGGCGCGAGCATGAAGTGATCGAGGTCTCGACCTTCCGCGCCTACATGGACAGCGCCGCGGCCGAGCAGGTGGCGGGCAATGAACGCACCAGCAAGGGCGAGCTCGCGGGCATGAAGCACGCGGTCGACGCGAGCGGGCGCGTGCTGCGCGACAACGTCTGGGGCCCGATCGAGCAGGACGCGGCGCGCCGCGACTTCTCGGTCAACGCCATGTACTACGACCCGGAGACGCAGACCGTGGTCGATTTTCACCACGGCATCCGCGACGCGCAGAAAAAGCAGCTGCGCATGATCGGCGACGCCGCCACGCGCTACCGCGAAGACCCGGTGCGCATCATCCGCGCCGTGCGTTTCGCCGCCAAGCTCAGCGGCCTCGGCTTCACCTTCGACGCGAAAACGCTCGCGCCGCTGGCGTCCTCGCACAAGCTGCTGGCCGACGTTCCGCAGAGTCGCCTGTTCGATGAAATGCTCAAGCTGCTGCAGACCGGCCATGCGCTGGCCAGCATCGAACAGCTCAAGGCGGTCGGGCTGGGCACCGGCATCTACCCCCTGCTCGACGTGGTGGTGCAGCGCGCCGACGACGAGTTCGTGAAGCTGGCGCTGCAGGACACCGACCGCCGCGTGAGCGAAAGCAAGCCGGTGGCACCGAGCTTCCTGCTGGCCTGCGTGCTCTGGGCCGACGTGCGCAAGAGCTGGGACCAGCGCCTCACGCCGCGCCCGGGCCAGCGCCCGCCCGCACCGTTCGCCGCCCTGCAGGATGCGGTGGACGACGCCTTCGAGGCCCGCATCGGCGACGTCTCGGGCCGGGGCAAGCTCGGTTCGGACATGCGCGAGATCTGGATGATGCAGCCCCGGTTCGACAAGCGCGTGGGCACGTCGCCGTTCACGCTGGTCGAGCAGCCGCGCTTCCGCGCCGGCTTCGATTTCCTGCGGCTGCGCTCGCAGGTGGGCGAGGTCGAAGAAGAACTCTCCCACTGGTGGGAAACCTTCAGCACCGCCAGCGACGCCATGCGCGAAGACATGGTGGATGCACAGCGCCGCGAGAACCTGGCCAAGCCCGGTGCGGGCAAGGCCCGCCGCGTCAAGCGCACCGACGCCGACCACCCGGCAGCGGCCCAGCCGGTGGATGCCGATCCGCGTTTCCGTCCCGTTGACGCCGAGGAAGACAGCGGCGACGACGTGCACCCCGAAGACGGAGCACCGCTGGGCGAGGGCACTGCGCCTGCGAAAAAGCGCCGCCGTCGCCGCCGCAAACCCAACGACGCCGGACGTGCCGAAGGCGGCGGGGGGTCCGAGCCGGCGGCTGACTGAGCCTGCGGCGCGGATGACGGTGGATGAGCGCAAGCCGGGCTGAGGTCACCGCCTTTGTCGCCCTGGGCGCCAACCTGGGAGACGCTGAACGCACCTTGCGCGAGGCGTTCATCGCACTGAACACTGCCCCCGGTGTGCGCGTGGCGCGTGCGTCCAGTCTGTACCGCACGGCCCCCATCGATTCCAGCGGGCCGGATTACCTCAACGCCGTGGCCGAGGTGGTCACCACGCTCAGCGCGCCCGCGCTGCTGGGCGCGCTGCAGGCCATCGAAAACGGCGCGGGCCGCGAACGGCCCTACCGCAACGCACCCCGCACGCTGGACCTCGACCTGCTGTTGTATGGCGAGGCGCACATCGACTCGGCCCGACTGACGGTGCCGCACCCCCGCATGCACGCGCGAGCTTTCGTGCTGGTGCCGCTGGCTGAGATTGCGCCGGGGCGTGTGCCGCCGGGCGCACTGGCCACGGTGGCCGATCAGGCGATTGAACGGCTCGCCGGGTAAGAGCCAGGGTCAGGGTGCAAGCCGCTCGCGCAGCCAGCCGCCATCGGCCTGTGCGGTGTAGCGCAGCCGGTCGTGCAGGCGGCTCTTGCGGCCCTGCCAGAACTGCCAGTTGTCCGGCTTGAGCCGGTAGCCGCCCCAGTGCGGTGGGCGCGGCGGCTGCAGAAGGAACTGCGCGCCGTACTTCGCGGCGTTCGTCACCAGCACGGTGCGGCTCTCGATCACCTCGCTCTGCGGGCTGGCCCATGCACCGATGCGGCTGTCGAGCGGGCGGCTCTGGAAATAGGCGTCGCTTTCGGCGTCACTCACCTTTTCCACCACCCCTTCGATGCGCACCACGCGTTCGAGCTCGACCCAGTGGAACTGCAGCGCGGCAAAAGGATTGCCCGCGAGTTCACGGCCCTTGCGGCTCTGGTAGTTCGTGTACCAGACGATGCCGCGCTCGTCGTACCCCTTGATGAGCACGATGCGCGTGCTCGGGCGCAGGTCGTGGCCCACGGTGGCCAGCGTCATGGCGTTGGGCTCCGGCACTTCGCCACGGATGGCCTCGTTCAGCCACTGGTCGAACTGCTGGAGGGGATCGGCATGCGAGGCCGACTCACTGAGTTCGGCCTTTTCGTAGCTCTTGCGCAGGTCGGCGATGTTCATGCGGGCAGTATAGGAGCGGCCCTGCGCCGTGGCGTTGTGCCAGGTCAATCGGCCAGGCTGAGCAGCTTCTGCAGCGCGCGGTCGTGGATGCCGTGGTGGAGCAAGCCCTCGAAGGTCTGGCGCGCATAGTCGAGGGTGGTGCCGTAGCGCCCGCACGAGCGCGAGAAGATGTCGCGGTAACGCTCGTCGCTCAGGGTGCCGGTGTAGCTCGGGCTCTGGCGGGACAGCGTGAAGGCCAGCGCCCGTACGGGCCCCTGGGGCGTGTCGCAATGCAGCCATTTCGGGTCGTAGACAGGGTTGGGCATCTCGCGCGCCCAGAGCACGGGCATGAGTGCTTCCACCTGTTCGTGCGGCACGCGCAGCGCCAGGCCGGTGCAGCTGCCGCCGGGCATGAGCGCGAACACCAGGCCCGGGCATTCGTAGGTGCCGCGGTTCACACGGCTCCACATCTGCAGGCAGCGGTGGTAGCCGCGCACGCGGGCCGGGCGTTGTTCGGCCGCCTCGAATTCCGGGCGCCACACCAGGGAGGCGTAGGCAAACACCCAGAGGTCGGGCCGCTCGCCCTGTGCGCGCCACTGCGCCAGCGTGTCGGCCATCATCTGCGCGCCGTTGCGCAGCGCGGGGTCGTGGAGGGCGCGCGCCCTCGGGGTGTCACGTGCGGCCATTTACAATCTTTGTCGAGTTCTTTCCCATTATTCTTCACGGAGTGTTTCCCATGTCCTCTCAGGATGACGAACCCGAGTACCGCGTTGTTGCCTTGTTGCTGATCAGCGTGGTGGTGTTGGTGGTTGGCGCGGTTCTGGGCATCGGCGTTCACAAGTCGCGCGGTGGTGCCTCATCCGGTGGCGCCCCCATCGCAGCCGTTGCGGCGCCCGCCGCTCCCGCTGCCGCCCCTGTGGGCGATGACGCCAGCGTCGTGGTCGAGAACGGCGTGGTCAAGTTCTACTTTGCCTCCGGCAAGGCCGACCTGGCCCCCGGCGCGCTCGACGCGCTGGGCGAAGCCATTGCCGCCGGCAAGGCCGGCAAGAAGCTGGTGCTGTCGGGTTTCCATGACACGACCGGCGACCCGGCCTTCAATGCCGAACTGGCCAAGCAGCGCGCCATTGCCGTGCGCAACGCGCTGGTGGGCGCGGGCGTGGCCGAATCCACGATCGAGCTGAAGAAGCCCGAGCAGACCACGGGCAGCGGCAACAACGCCGAAGCCCGCCGCGTGGAAGTGGTGATCGCGCCCTGAGCACGGCACATCCCTCCAGCAAGGAAAAAGCCCGGCATGCCGGGCTTTTTCCTTGTGGTTCGAAAGCGGTTGAGGTGCTCAGCGCAGGCCCTGGCCGCCTTCCTTTTCCGCGCGCTGGATCAGCTCGATCTTGTAGCCATCGGGGTCGGTGACAAAGGCGATCACCGTGGTGCCGCCCTTGACCGGGCCGGCCTCGCGCGTCACGTTGCCGCCGGCCGCCTTGATCTTGTCGCAGGCGGCGTAGGCATCAGGCACGCCCAGGGCGATGTGGCCATAGGCCGTGCCGAGTTCGTAGCTCTCGGTGCCCCAGTTGTAGGTGAGCTCGATCTCGGCCTGGGCCGGATTGCCCTCGTAGCCCACGAAGGCGAGCGAGTACTTGTACTCGGGGTTTTCCGAGGTGCGCAGCAGTTGCATGCCCAGCACCTGGGTGTAGAAGTCGATCGAGCGCTGGAGGTTGCCCACGCGCAGCATGGTGTGTAGAAGTCTCATGCGCGCTATTTTGAGGGCACTTCAAAGACCAGGCATGTCGTTGTGGCATGGGCGTACAGCTTGCCGTCGGGGCCGACGATGCGGCCCTCGGCCGTGGCCAGCTGGCGCCCGGCGTGCACCACGGTGCCGATGGCGCGCAGCGGCCCGCTCTTGAAGGACGCGGCGCGCACGATGTTCACGCTGAGCTCGGCCGTGGTGTAGGCGCGGCCCACGGGCATGGCGGTGTGCACCGCGCAGCCCACGGCGGAGTCCAGCAGCGTGGCGTACCAGCCGCCGTGCACGGTGCCCAGCGGGTTGTAGTGCTTGAGCTGGGGCAGGCCCTGGAACACGGCGCGGCCTTCGCCCACCTCCACCAGCGAGAAATCCAGCGTGTCGGCGATGTGCGGATAGGGCAGCCTGCCTTCCAGCATGGCCTGCATCTGTTGCAGGCCGGTCAGCCCCGCGATATCGGCCGGGTTGGCCAGCCCGGCGCCGACGCCCGCTTTCAGACGGGCCACGACGGCTTCGTATTCCTGGTTCCACAGGGCCTGGATGTCTTCGACGCTCATGCGATCTCCTTTTGCTTGCAGGTACAAATATTGTAGATACAATAATTTCATGAATGCCGACACCCATGCGACATCCCCCACCCCGGTGGGCTGCACGAACTTCAAGCTGCGCCAGCTCACCCGCCGGGTGACGCAGCATTACGACCAGCACCTGACCGGCTCGGGCCTGAAGATCACCCAGTACTCGCTGCTCACGCACGTGGACCGGCTCGGGCCGGTGGCGCCGGGCGAGCTGGCACGGCGCATGGACATGAGCGCGTCCACCCTCACGCGCAACCTGCAGCCGATGATCGCGGCCGGCTGGCTCGCAATGGGCGAGGGTGTGGATGCGCGCAGCCGCCTGGTCCACATCACCGACGCCGGGCTGGAGTTGCGGCGCCAGGCGCAGCGGCGCTGGAAGGCCGCGCAACTCGCCCTCAACGACAAGCTGGGTGTGGCCACGGTGGCCGCGCTTCACGGTCTGCTGGACGAAGGTCTGGCCGCGTTCCACGACAAGGATCCCCATGAAGATTGAGACATCGCCCTCCCGTGTGCCCTACGTGTGGTGGCTGGTGCTGCTGGCCGCCGCGGGCGCGTTCGCGCTGACCATGGGCACGCGCCAGACCATGGGCTTCTTCCTCTCGCCGCTGAACACCGCCACCGGGCTGGGCGTGGGCAGCATCAGCCTGGCGTTCGCCTTCGGCCAGCTGTGGTGGGGGCTGACGCAGCCTTTCGCGGGCGCCGTGGCCGACCGCATCGGCGCCGGGCGGGTGCTGCTGGTGGGCGTGCTGCTGGTGGCGCTGGGCACCTGGATCACGCCGCTCATGACGAGCACCTGGGGCCTCATCCTGGCCATTGGTGTGCTGGCGGCCGGTGGTGCCGGCATGGCCGGGCCGTCGGTGCTGATGGCGGCCACCGCGCGCCTGATTCCGGCCGAGCGACGGGGCATGGCCACGGGCATCGTGAACGCAGGGGGCTCGTTCGGACAGTTCCTGATGGCGCCGCTGGCTGCCGCGCTCACGGTGGGGCTGGGCTGGGTCGGGGCGTTGCAGGCGCTGGGGCTGATCGTGCTGCTGGCGCTGCCAGCCGCGTGGGTGTTGCGCGGCCCGGGGCCCGTGGCCTCGGCGGGTGCCGCACCCGCACCGGTGGCGCTGCCGGCCAGAGAGGCGATCCGCAAGGCCTTGGGCACGCCGAGCTACCTGCTGCTGTCGGCGGGCTTCTTCGTCTGTGGTTTCCACGTGGCCTTCCTGGCCACGCACCTGCCGGGTGTGGTGGCGGCGTGCGGCCTGCCTGCGCCCGTGGGCGCCTGGGCGCTGGGCGTGATCGGCCTGTTCAACATCATTGGCAGCCTGGCCATGGGCTGGGCCGTGGGCCGCTGGCGCATGAAGTCGCTGCTGTCACTGGTGTATGCCTCGCGTGCGGTGGCGGTGCTGGTGTTCCTGCTCGCGCCCAAGACCGAGGCCGTGATGCTCACCTTCGCCGCCGTGATGGGGCTGACGTTCCTCTCCACCGTGCCGCCCACCGTGGGGCTGGTCGCCAAGTTCTTCGGCACAGGCAACATGGCCATGCTGTTCGGGCTGGTGATGCTGTCGCACCAGGTGGGTGGATTCCTCGGCGCCTGGCTGGGCGGCCAGGTGTTCGAAGCCACCGGCAGCTACGACTGGGTCTGGTACATCGACATCGTGCTGGCAGTGGGCGCGGCGCTGCTCCACCTGCCGATTCGTGAAGCGGCGGTGGTGCGGAGGCCACCGCAGCCCGCTTGATCTGTGGCTCGCCTGCTCAGCGGGTGGGGTCGTTGTCGAACGGCCCGTCGTTGTTGCGCCGCTGGATGCCCTTGCCTCCGGGCAGGCGACCGGCCAGGGGATCCTTGTCCAGACCGATGGCACTGGCCCCCCGGTTCATGCCATTCGCCCAGCCCTGGAAGAAGCCGTGAACCACGGTATCGCCGCCTGAGCTGTTGTCTGCGCTTGCCGCGGGCGTGACGGGGGCGGGCTTCACGGCGGCGGCAGGCTTGGCCGCCGCAGGCTTGCTTTTGGCGGGAGCTGCCTTGCTGCCCGTGCGTTCGGTGGCGCCGATGGTGAACGGCGCCAGGGCCATCACGGTGACGGTCAGGATCACGCCGAGTTGCTGTTTCATGGGGTCCTCTCTCGGTTCGGGTTCTCACGCGGCCGGCCACAGAGCGGTCGACACCATGGCCACAGTCTGCCGGACAACGCGGTGCCAGCGCCTTTTCGGGCGTATCGGGTGGTAAGAAGCTGTAAGACCCGCGTGGACGGTGTCAGACCGGCACGGTGTAGTTCAGCGCCATGCGTCCGCCATCGATCGTGACGATCTCGCCCGTGACGTAGCTGGCCGCGTCGCTGGCCAGCCAGGCCACCACGTCCGCCACCTCACCGGGTTCGCCCAGCCGCTTCAGGGGCGTGCGGCTCAGGATCTTGTGGCGCGCGTCTTCGCTGGTGAGCACGGCCTGTGCGGCGAGTTCGGTCGCGATGGTGCCGGGCGCCACCGCGTTGACGCGGATGCCGTGGTCGGCCAGTGCCAGCGCCATGGCGCGCGTGAGCTGGTTGATGCCGCCCTTGCTCACGTTGTAGCTGGCGATGTTGGGGATGGCGAGCACGCCGTTGACCGAGCTCATGTTCACGATGCTGCCGCCACCGGTGTCGCGCATGGCGCGCGCGACGGCCTGGCCCATGAGGAAGGCGCCTTTCAGGTTCACGCGCAGCACCTCGTCGAAGTCTTCCTCGGTCACGTCAAGGAAGTCTGCCGCCTTGAAGATGCCGGCGTTGTTGACGAGCACGTCGATGCGGCCATGTGCCGCGAGTGCCTGCGCCACGATGGCGTCCACGTCGGCCTTGTCGCCCACATCGCAATGCATGTAGGTGCCGCCGATGTCGCGCGCGAGCGCGCGGCCGGGCGCGTCGGCCACGTCGGCAATCACCAGCTTCGCGCCTTCACGGGCGAAGCGGCGTGCACAGGCCTCGCCGATGCCCCGGGCGCCGCCGGTGATGAGGACAACGCGGCCCTGGTGCCCGAAGTGCACGGAAGAGGATGGGGATGCGGTGGTGTTCATGGGGTCATGGTAGCGAGGGCTCAGCGTGGAGCGCGCGCTTCCAGCAGAGGCAGCAACGCCTCATGGCCGGCCTGGCGGGCGAGGTCGGCGGCGCGCAGGCCATCGCGGTCGGTGCGCTGCGGATCGGCACCCGCATCGAGCAGCACACGCAACAGCGTCGCGTCGCCGCGCTGGGCCGCGAGCATGAGCGCGTTGCGGCCCCGCGCGTCTGATTCGTTCACGTCAGCGCCCCGGGCCAGGGCATCGCGCACGTCGGCCACCGCGCCGCGCGCGGCGGCGGCGAGCAGACCGGTGTCGGGCCCACGCGGTGCCGCCAGTTGCGGCACGGGTGCCGCGCGGCGCGCTGACAGGGCGGCGGGCGCTTCCTCGCGGGCGAGGTTGCGGGCCCGGGGAGCGGGGGCCATGTCGGCGGCAGCGCTGTCGCGGCTTCCAGCCGGGGGCGCTGCCACGCCGTTCGCGGCCTGCGCCTGGGGGGCGGCTTCGACAGGTGCGGCGCGTGCAGCGGGCGGTGGCGGCGGAGACGGCGATGGTGCCGGGCTGGCAGGCGCGACGCGGCGCTCGGGTGGCGGTGTGGGGCGGGGTGCAGCGGCGCGGGGAGCGGTCACAGGCGCGGGTGGGGAGGGCGCCGCCACTTCGGGTGCCCTGGGCGGTGCTTCTGCCGGAGTGTTGGTGGTGGGCGCCGGGCCCGTTGCGCTGCGCGGTGTGGTGGTCGTGGCTTCGCCGAGGGCGAGGTCGCGTTCCTCCGGCGTGCCGCGCTCGAACTGCAGCACCACCAGCGTGGCCAGGCCCAGCACCGCCAGCCCACCCAGGGCGCGCCAGCGCCAGGCCGTGTCGTTCGCAGCGGCAGGCCGGCTCTGGCCGGGCGCCTTGTGGGCCTGCGCCGCAGCGCGCGCCCGCGCCAGCACGTTCTCGCGCAGGGCGGGGCCGGGGCGTGCAGGGTCGTGCGCATTGGCCTCCTGGTAGCGTTGCAGCAGGTCGTCTTGTGGCTTCATGTGAACGCCTCCAGGGCATGGCGCAGGCGTTCGCGTGCGTAGCGCAGGCGGCTCTTCGCGGTTTCGGTACTCACGCCGGTGGCCTGCGCGATCTCGGCCAGGCTCAGCCCACCCTCTGCCTGCAGCATGAAGGCCTCACGCTGGGTCAAGGGCAGGGCAGCGAGCGCGTCGAGCAGGGCTTGCGCCTGTTCGCGCGATTGCAGTTGCCGCACGGGGCCGAAGCCCGAATCCGCCGCGAGCGTGTCGGCCAGGGCCGCGCCGTCTTCGGTCCCGGCGTCCAGGCTGGCATGCGCCTTGTGCGTGCGCCAGTGGTCCACCAGACGGTGATGGGCGAGTGTGAAGAGCCAGGTGCGGAACCGGGCGCGGGGCTGGTACTGCGGGGCCTGGCGCACCAGCGAGAACCACACGTCCTGCACCAGATCGTCGGCCAGCGCAGCGTCGTGCAGGCTGCGCTGCACGAACCGCCACACCGGCAGGGCATGGCGGTCGTACAGGGTTTCAAAGGCGAGCGCGTCCCCGGCGGCAAAGGCCTGCATCAGCGTTTCGTCTGGCATGGCCTCGAAGCTCATGCCGGATTATGTGGGCCGCATTTCAACCCGGATCGGGTGCGTAGCCGGGCTGCACTGCACCGGGGAACGGGTTGGGACGGGGTGGCACGGCTTGCGTGGGAATGATGCCCATGGCGATCAGGTTCTCGCGGCTGTCGTAGCGCAGGCGGATCAATTCGTCGGGCCGTTCGCTGCGCCGCTCGAAGGTGGTGTGGGTGATGGGGGCGTTTTCGCGCGCGCCGTGTCCTGTGCCCAGCCGCGGCGCGGGCATGGGCGCGGCGGGGGCCATGCGGCGCGAGGCCAGCGATTCGGCGGTGGCGTCCGCCACGTTGGACGGGGCGGAGGAAGAGCGTTGCCCGGTGGCGCCTTGCTCCCGCAATGAAGGCCATGGCATCACGGCAGGCGGTGGCGGGGGCAGCGGTTTTTCGCGGAACACGGCCACGCCGATCACGCCCACGTGCGCAGGGCGCCCGGTGCGTTCGGCATACGAGGCGCTGGAGGCGGTGAAGTGAAAGGCCGCCACCTCGGTGTCGCTCTTGCGCCAGCCGGTGATGGCGTGCTGCTGCCAGGGCGAGAGCACGTAGCCGGTCTGCTGCCAGGCCGCCGTCTCGCCCGAGATCACGTTGACGCCATCGACCGACACCACGCCGAGCACGCGTGCGCCAGTGGCGTTGCGCACCGAGACGGCGTAGCGCGCGCCGGGCCGGCCCGCGACCCAGTGTTCGCCTTGGTGCCGGTACACGGTGAGCGTCTCGCCGCTGTCGCGGTCGATGACCTGGATGTCGGCCAGGCGGCCGACGGCGTGCGCGGGGACCGTGGACAACGCCGCGAGCGCGGCGGCAAGCGAGAGGGTGAGCAGGGGTTTCATGCGGGCTCCGCAAAGTGGATGGAGCCCACTGAAACGAACCAGCCGCCTCAACGGGGTTGAGGCGGCCCCGGTTTTTGTGTAACGGTGTGCTTCAGCAGCTGCTGCAGGTGGCCAGCGCGCTGCCCACGCGCGAGCGGGTCTGCTCGATGAGGTAGTCCAGGAACACCTCGGTGCGGCGCGGCATGAACTTGCGGCTGGGCAGTGCCGCGTACATCGCCAGGCGGTCGGTGATCCAGGGGTTGAGCACGCGCACCAGGTCGCCGTTCTGGATCAATGGCGCGGCCAGCTCGATGGTGGTGGCGGTGATGCCAGCGCCGTCGAGCGCGGCATGCATCAGCGTGTCGGTGTGGTTGGCCCACAGCACCGGCTGCACATCGATGTCGACGAAGCGCGCCTCGTCCGTTTCGTGCAGCAGCCGCCACGCCCGCGTGCGGCCACCCGCCGGCTTGAAGCGCAGGCAGTCATGCTGCGCCAGGTCTTCGGGCCGGGCGGGCGTGCCCTTGCGCCGCAGGTAGTCGGGCGAGGCCAGCAGCACGGTGACGCTGGAGAGCACCTTGCGCGCGATCACGTTCGCATCGAATGAGGCCTTGGCGCCCATCAGCGTGATGTCGTAGTCCTGGATCGGCGGCTCGCGGTGGGATTCCACGTCGATGTCGAGCAGGATCTTGGGGTACGCCTGCCGGAAGCCACTGACCAGTGGCGCGAGCACGTGCGTAGCCAGCACCGGTGGCGCCAGCAGGCGCAGCACGCCGGCCAGTTCGCTGGTCTGCGAACTGACCAGCGCGTGGGCTTCGTCGAGGTCCTGCAGGATCACCCGCACCCGGTCGAGGTAGTTCTCCCCCGCGTCGGTGAGCGAGACGCGGCGCGTGGTGCGGTGCAGCAGCCGCGTGCCCAGGTGGTCCTCCAGGTCGGCGACCAGCCGGGTGACCACGGCGGGAGACATGTCGAGTGCGCGCCCGGCGGCCGCGAAACCGCCTTCGTCGATCACTTTCTGGAAGACGCGCATCGAGGCAAGACGGTCCATGAAAAGGCTCCTTAAAGGGTTTTCCCGAATTCAAACGCATTGATTATTGCTAAATCCGAAACACATCAGTCGTTCAAAAGCTGTTTTTCTTCAAGATCAGAAACTTTACAGTTCATCCCATCGATGCACGCAAACCCCTCCGCAGAGGCATCGAAGCCGGCCAGACCGCACAACGGACCGACCGGCATGTTCAACCCTCTTAAAGGAAACTGTCATGAAAACCCGTCTGTCTGTTGTTGCCATCGCTCTCTCCACCCTCGTTGCCGGCCACGCTTTCGCCGCCGACCCCGCTGCCGCCAAGACCCGTGAGCAGGTTCGCGCCGAACTGGCCGAAGCCGTGCGCAACGGTGACCTGATCGCCGACGGCGAAACCGGTGCCCGCTTCAACCAGCTGTTCCCCGCCCAGTACGCCCAGTCCGCTACCGTGGCTGGCAAGACCCGCGCCGAAGTGAAGGCCGAACTGGCCCAGGCTGTGCGCAATGGCGACCTGATCGCCGACGGTGAAACCGGTGCGAAGTTCAAGGACGTCGCTCCCGCCCAGTACGCCGCCGCCCGCGCTGAAACGCCTGCCACCACCGTGGCCGTGGGCAAGACCCGCGAACAGGTGAAGGCCGAGCTGGCCGAAGCCATCCGCAATGGCGAACTGATCGCCGACGGCGAAACCGGTGCCCGTTTCAACCAGCTGTACCCCAACCGCTACCCGCAACCGGTCGTGGCACAGGGCAAGTCGCGTGAAGAAGTGCGCGCTGACCTGGTGGAATCGCGTCGCGCCAACGGCGGCTAAGCCGTCAATGGCATCGCCCCGTCGGGCGATGCCGCATCCGCCGGGTGTGCGCTGAACGAGATGCGCACACTCAGGCCGCCCGGGGGGCTGCTGGCCAAGGTCAGCAGCCCCCCGTTCTGTTGGGCGATCTGCGCCACGATGGCCAGTCCCAGGCCGCTGCCGGTGGCGTCGTCCTGCGGGTTCAGGCGCACGAAGCGCTCCAGCACCCGCTGCCGGTCGGCTTCGGCGATGCCGGGCCCGTTGTCGTTGACGATCAGGGTCACCCGGTCGGCTTTTCTTTCCACCTGCAGATCGACCCGGCTTTCCGGTGGCGTGTGTCGCAGGGCGTTGTCCACCAGGTTGTCCAGCAGCACCCGCAGGTCTTGCGGGTCGGCCAGCACGGTGGAGGCTTCGCAGGTGTCCAGCCCGAGATCGATGCCGCGCGCCTCGGCGCGCGCCGAGAACGCGCTCACCGTGTCTGCCGCCAGCTGGCACAGGCGCACCGGCACGGGTTGCCGCTCGCGCCCGTCGGCCTCCAGCCGCGCCATCTGCAGCAGCTGCGCCACCAGGTGCGTGCTGCGCGCAATGCCCCGGTCCAGTTCGTCCAGCGCGGCGCCGCGTTCGCCTTCGGATGCGCGCCGGGCCAGCTGCGCCTGCAGCTTGACGGCGGCGAGCGGGGTGTTGAGTTCGTGCGCGGCATCGGCCAGCATCTGCCGCTGGCGCGAAAGCAGGCGTGTCACGCGCTCCAGCAGCTGGTTGAGCGCGAGCCCCAGCGGTGCGACCTCTTCCGGCAGCGCCCGGGTGCTGATGGGGTGCAGGTCCTTTTCGTTGCGCTGCCGGATGTCATCGCCCAGCGCGTCCAGCGGTGCGAGCGCCCGGTTGACGGCGGTGCGGATCAGCACGCTCAACATCAGCACCAGCAAGGCCACGGGCACCAGCAGCCAGGGCGCCATCTGGGCGAAGCTGCTGGACCGGTCGCTCGTGGTCTTGGCCACCTGGACGATCTCCTCGTCGTCCTCCAGCGTGTACACCCGCCAGGCCTCGCCCGACCACGCGATGTTGTGAAAACCGAGCGCCTGCAGGGGCGGGCCGCCGCCTTCGACCGAGGCGTACAGCAGTTCGCCATCTTCCGACCAGATCTGGCTGATGAAGCGCCCCAGGTCGTCCGACACCCAGGGCGGCGGGTTGTCTTCCGGGGCCGGGCGGGCGTTGGGCTTTGGCGCTGCGTGTTGCGGGCTGTCCCGCATCCAGCTGTGGGGGCGCACGCCATGCCGCACCACCGAATGCGCGATCTGCTCCATGCCGAAATCGCGCACGCGGTTGAAGCCTTCCCAGGCCAGGTAGTAGGTGAAGCCACTCACCAGCACGCTGGTGACGATCAGCGCCGTGATCTGCCAGAGCAGCAGGCGCTGGCGGATCGAATTCATTCCGCGGCCACCAGCTTGTAGCCCACCCCCCGCACGTTCTTGATCCACGCCGTGCCCAGTTTGCGCCTCAGGTGGTGCACGTGCACCTCCACCGCATTGCTGGCCACCTCGTCGTTCCAGCCGTACAGGCGGCTTTCCAGCTGTTCGCGCGACAGCACCGTGCCGGGGTTCTCCATCAGGGCGAGCAGCAGGTCGTATTCGCGCGCGGCCAGTGCCACGGGCTGGTTGTCGAGCAGGGCCTCGCGGCGCAGCGGGCGCATGGTCAGCCGGCCGAACTGCAGCTCGGGTTGCGCGCGGCCCGAGCGTCGGCGCGCCAGCGCATGCACGCGGGCCACCAGTTCATCGAGGTCGAAGGGCTTGGTGAGGTAGTCGTCGGCACCCAGGTTCAGGCCGGCGACGCGATCGCTCACCGCGTCGCGTGCCGACACCACCAGCACGGGCACCGGCCGGTCCTGCGCGCGCAGCCACTGCAGCAGTTGCAGGCCGTCCAGCCCGGGCAGGCCGATGTCGAGCAGCACGACGTCGTATTCCTGCTCGCGCAGCGCGGCCTGCGTCTGCAGGCCGTCGTGCGCCCAGTCCACGGAAAAGCTGGCCATGCGCAGGCCGCGCTCCATGCTGCGGCCCAGCATGACATCGTCTTCAGCGAGTAGAACTTTCATGGGTGCGTAGTGTGAGCGAAAACCGCATGAGCCTGTTCAGGCGTTGAGGGGCTCTGGTACAAAGACGGCCCCGATTCAGGAGTTTCCCCTTGAGCACATTCCAGCAGGTGATTCTGTTCACCGACACCGATGGCCGCGCGCGCTTTCGCGATGCCGGGATTCCTTTGAGCGAGGGTTCGCCGGCGGCCCGGCTGTCCGCATTGCTGCCCGCCACCGCCTGCCAGTTGCGCCAGAGCCCGGTGGGTTTTCGCAGCGAGTTCCATTGCACTGGCGACGCGCAGTGGCTGTTCGTGTTGCAGGGTTGCATGGAGATTGGCTTGCAGGATGGCAGCTGGCGCGCTTTCCGCGCCGGCCAGCATTTCTATTCTGCCGACACCCTGCCCGAAGGCGCCACCTTCGACCCCGCCGTGCACGGCCACCGCAGCCGGCAGGTGGGCGACGAGCCTCTGGTGACGCTGTTCGTGCGGGGCTGACGCCGGTTACAGGAACCGGTCGAGCAGGCGCCGGGAGTGCGCGTCGAGTGCGAACCGGTCGCGCACCGCGAAGGTCACGCCGTGGCTGCTCAGGATCAGCAGGGCCTGGTCGGGCAGGCGGCGGATGTCGTCCTCGCTGCGCAGCACGAAGCTGGTGGAGCCCCGGTCGGTGGTCACCTGCCAGGTGCTGGGCGTCGAGAAGGTGGACACCGTTTCGAGGCGCTGGATCACCGGCGTGAATTCGCGCTGGGCGAGCTCTTCTTCCAGCAGCTGGCGGGTGCCGGCGGGCAGTTCGGAGAGGCGGTCCACCCACACCAGTTCATGGCCATCGCTGCCCACCAGCGAAAGGCCTTCATCGGGCGCACCAATGGGAAAGGCGCGCACGGGCACGACGCCCACGTGCGCCTGACCGTCCTCTTGCGTCAGCACGAGGCGGCCGAAGGTGTTGCGCTGAAGTTGCCAGGCGGGGGAATTCATGCGTTGTCGTCCTCGGGGGTGTCGGCATCGAGCAGGCCGGCGGCTTCCTGTTCCTTGCGCGCCTGCGCTTCGTACAGGCGCCAGTAGGCACCACGCAGCGCCATCAGCTCGTCGTGCGGGCCGATCTCGACCACCTGGCCCCGGTCCATCACCACCAGGCGGTCGGCCTTGCGCAGGGTGGAGAGGCGGTGTGCGATGGCGATGGTGGTGCGGCCCTGCACCAGGTTGTCCAGCGCCTTCTGGATTTCCTTCTCGGTTTCGGTGTCGACCGAGGAGGTGGCTTCGTCCAGGATCAGGATGCGCGGATCGATCAGCAGCGCGCGCGCGATGCTGATGCGCTGGCGCTCGCCGCCCGACAGGCCCTGTCCGCGCTCGCCCACCAATGAGTCGTAGCCCTGCGGCAGCCGGAGGATGAATTCGTGGGCGTGTGCGGCGCGCGCGGCCGCCACGATCTCGGCGCGCGTGGCATCCGGCCGCCCGTACGCAATGTTCTCGGCGATGGTGCCGAAGAAGAGGAAGGGCTCCTGCAGCACCAGACCGATGTGGCGGCGGAAGTCGGCCACGGCGACGCGGCGGATGTCGGTGCCATCGATGCGGATGGATCCCTCGCTCACGTCGTAGAAACGGCACAGCAGGTTGACCAGCGTGCTCTTGCCCGAGCCGCTGTGGCCGACCAGCCCGATCATCTCGCCCGGACGGATGTCCAGGCTCAGGTTGCGGATCACGGTGCGGCTGCCGTAGCGGAAGCTCACGCCGTCCATCTGCAGCCCCCCCTGCACGTTTGCCAGCGGCACCGGCTGCACCGGGTCGGGCACGTTGGAGGTGTGGTCGAGGATGTCGAATATGCGCTTGGCGCCGGAGGCGGCTTTCTGTGTGACCGAGACGATGCGGCTCATCGAATCGAGCCGGCCGTAGAAGCGACCGATGTAGGCGATGAAGGCGGTGAGCACGCCGACCGTGATCTCGTTGCGGCTCACCAGCCAGATGCCGAAGGCCCACACCACCAACAGGCCGATTTCCGTGAGCAGCGTGACGGTGGGGGTGAACAGCGACCAGGTCTTGTTGATGCGGTCGTTCACCGCCAGGTTGTGGTCGTTGGCCTGCCGAAAACGGCGGGCTTCGCGCGACTCCTGCGCAAATGCCTTGACCACCCGGATACCGGGGATGGTGTCGGCCAGCACATTGGTGACCTCGCCCCAGACCCGGTCGATCTTCTCGAAGCCGGTGCGCAGGCGGTCGCGCACGAGGTGGATCATCCAGCCGATGAAGGGCAGGGGCAGCAGGGTCACCAGCGCCAGCCAGGGGTTGATCGAGAACAGGATCACCGCGGTCATGCTGATCATCAGCACGTCGGTGAGGAAATCGAGCGCGTGCAGCGAGAGGAACACGCTGATGCGGTCTGTTTCGCTGCCGATGCGCGCCATGAGGTCGCCGGTGCGCTTGCTGCCGAAGTAGTCGAGCGAGAGCTCCAGCAGGTGGTCGAAGGTGGTGGTGCGCAGGTCGGAGCTGATGCGCTCCGACACCAGCGCCAGCAGCCAGGTGCGGGCCCAGCCCAGGCTCCAGGCCAGCAAGGCGGAGCCGAGCAGACCACCGAGCAGCATCAGCACCAGGCTGGTGTCGATCGCCTGGCCGTTCTGGAACGGGATCAGCACGCGGTCCATCAGCGGGATGGTGAGGTAGGGCGGCACCAGCGTGGCGGCGGTGGAAGCCAGGGTGAGCAGGAAGCCGGTGAGCAGCGTCCAGCGGTAAGGCCGCGCGAAGCGCCAGAGCCGCAGCAGCACCCAGGTGGAAGGAGGCGCCTGCGGCGCTTCCTGCGCGCATTCGGGGCATTCGTCGCTGTCGGGCGGCAGGGTGGCCTGGCATTGCGGGCAGGTGCGGGGTGCGGCCTCTGCGAGGGGCTGTTCCGGACCCTGTTCCAGTTCAGCCATCACGCGATGGAACTGGTCGACCAGGCGGGCCGCCCGGCTCTGCTCGCCCATCGTGAAGCGCCAGACGGCGATACGCCCGTTGGTATCGAGCAGTTCAAGGCAGCCCACGCCGGCGTGGTCGCCCAGGCGCAGTTCCATGCCCGGAGCCAGTGGCCATTCCTCTCCGTCAAGCGTGAACTTTTGACGGGTTAGCAACAAGGTGTGCGTACGGAAATGTAAATGGCTGTCCAAGTCCAGCGCCAACGAGGCGACAGCGCTATCATCGCCCCCCAGCTGGGTTGATGCGGTCCGCAAGGCGTCCCGCGCAGGGTCGGCGCCTGGGGCTGAGGATTCAGCTGGAAAGTGTGAAAGCATGGTGAAGATGACAGCGTGGCGTCGACCGCGAGAAATGGCATGCTCCCACGTGGGAGCCTTGCATTTTCACCGATGTCGGGCCCGCGACCGTTGATGGCATCGAAGTTCTTCTGAACCCCCGATCGGTATTTCCGGTCGCCCGAACCACGCGTCCCCGTCGGAGACATGAGCTCTAAACACGACATCAAGCTGCTGCGCATCAATTACCTGCGCGGCCCCAACATCTGGACCTACCGTCCGGTTCTCGAAGTCTGGCTGGATCTGGGTGATCTGGAAGACCTTCCATCGAACAAACTGCCCGGCCTCACCGATCGCCTGATCGAATGGCTGCCGGCCCTCGTGGAGCACCACTGCGGCGTGGGCGAGCGCGGCGGCTTCATCGAGCGCCTGCGCGAAGGCACATGGGCGGGCCACATCCTCGAACACATCGTCATCGAGCTGCTCAACCTGGCGGGCATGCCCACCGGTTTCGGGCAGACGCGCGAGACCACGCGGCGCGGCGTCTACCGCATGGTGTTCCGCGCCCGCGACGAGGCCGTGGCACGGTCTGCGCTCACCGAAGCCCATGCCCTGCTGCTGGCGGCCATCCATTTCCAGGCCGGCGACCCCGCGTTCGACCTGTCTGCCGCCGTGGCACGGCTCGTGGAGCAGATCGACCGCAGCTACCTCGGCCCGAGCACGGCGTCCATCGTGGCCGCCGCGACCGACCGGGGCATTCCGCATCTGCGCCTGAACGACGGCAACCTGGTCCAGCTCGGCCATGGCCGGCGCCAGCGCCGCATCTGGACGGCCGAGACCGACCACACCAGCGCCATCGCCGGCAACATCGCGCACGACAAGGACCTCACGAAGAGCCTGCTGGCCTCGTGCGGCGTGCCGGTGCCCGAGGGCCAGGTGGTCGACAGCCCCGAAGCCGCGTGGGAAGCCGCGCAGGACATCGGCCTGCCGGTGGTGGTCAAGCCTTCGGATGCGAACCACGGCCGGGGCGTGAGCCTGGACCTGACCGAGCGCAGCGACGTCGAGAAAGCCTTCTCCGTGGCCGATGCCGAGGGTAGTGAAGTCATTGTCGAACGCTACGTGCAGGGCGACGAACACCGCCTGCTGGTGGTGGGCGGGCGTGTGGTGGCGGCGGCGCGCGGCGAAAGCCTGTCGGTGGTGGGCGATGGTCGCTCTACCGTGGCGCAACTGATCGACAGCCAGCTCAACAGCGACCCGCGCCGTGGCGAGGCCGAGGAATTCCCGCTGGAGACCATCCACCTGGACCGCGAGCCCGTCATGCGGCTGCTGCTGGAACGCCAGGGCCTCTCGGGTGAGGCTGTGCCGGCCGCTGGCCGCCGCGTGATGGTCCAGCGCAACGGCAACGTGGCCATCGACTGCACGGACGACGTGCACCCCGAGGTCGCGCATGCGGTCTCGCTGGCGGCCCGCGTGGTCGGCCTGGACGTGGCCGGTGTGGATCTCGTGGCGCGCGACATCAGCCGCCCACTGGAAGAGCAGGGCGGTGCGGTGGTGGAGGTGAATGCCGGGCCTGGCCTGCTGATGCACCTCAAGCCCGCCACCGGCCTGTCGCGCCCGGTGGGGCGCGCCATCGTGGACCACCTGTTCGATGAAGGCGGCAACGGCCGCGTGCCCATCGTGGGTGTGGCTGGCTCGCGGCATGGCAATGAAGTGGCGCGGCTCGTGGCCTGGCTGCTTCACCTGAGCGGCCACCAGGTGGGGCTCGCCTGCGAGGACGGTCTGTTCCTGGGCAACCGCAAGGTCGACGCCCGGCCCAGCGCCCATTGGGACGCCGGCCAGCGCCTGCTGATGAACCGCGAGATCGACGCCGTGGTGTTGCAGAACGGCCCGGCCGTCATCCTCGACGATGGCCTGGCCTACGACCGCTGCGCCGTGGGCGTGGTGACCGACCTGGACACCGTTCTCGACCTCGACCGGCACGATGTGCACAACGTCGATCAGCTTTATCGCGTGCTGCGCACCCAGGTGGACGTGGTGCTGCCCGATGGCGTGGCCGTGCTCAACGCCGACGACGCCCGCGTGCTGCAGATGGTGGAACTCTGCGACGGCGACGTGATTCTTTATGGCATGGACGCCGCATCCCCCGCGCTGCAGCAGCACCGTGAGGCTGGCTCGCGCACGGTGTCGTTGTTCGAGGGTGCGCTGGTGCTGGCCGAGGGCGTGCGCAAGGCGCACCGCGTGCGGCTGGACGCGCCCGTCGTGCAGGCCCTGCTGCAATCGCTGGGCCCGCACACCGTGATGGCCGTGGCCGCGGCGGCGTGGGCGCTGGGGGTCTCCCCCGAGCTGATGGCCGCAGGCATCGAAACTTCGGGTCTCGACGCGGGTGTGACACCCGAACGGGCCGAACCGGTTACGCTGGACGCGGCGCGCTGAGTCGCCAGTCCTTATTTCATTCACATCCAGCTTCCTTCATGGACGTTTCCCGCATCCGGCCCCTGCGCGGCCCCAACCTGTGGAGCCGCCACACCTGCATCGAGGCCATCGTTGCCTGCGAACCGCACGAGCTCGATATCGAAGCACTGCCAGACTTCGAGCGCCGGCTGCGCGAGCTCTTCCCCACCATCGGCGCGCTGAAACCCAGCAACCCGCCGCAGGAACGGCTCTCGCTGGCCCATGTGCTGGAAGACACGGTGCTGGCGCTGCAGGCCCAGGCCGGGTGTCCGGTCTCCTTCAGCCGCACCGCGGCCACGCTGGAGCCGGGGGTGTTCCAGGTGGTGGCGCAGTACACCGAAGAAGTGGTCGGCAAGCTGGCCTTCAGCCTGGCGCGCGAGTTGATCGCGGCCGCGGCCGCCAGCGAGACGACGCATTTCGACGTGGAGGGCGCGATCGCCCGCCTGCGAGCGCTTGACGAAGATGTTCGCCTCGGCCCTAGCACCGGCTGCATCGTGGACGCCGCCGTGGCGCGCAACATTCCCTACCGCCGCCTCACCTCGGGCAGCCTGGTGCAACTGGGCTGGGGCTCGCGGCAGCGCCGCATCTGGGCGGCCGAGGTCGACAGCACCAGCGCGGTGTCCGAGTCGATCGCGCAGGACAAGGACCTGACCAAGGCCTTGCTCGCCGCCGCAGGCGTGCCGGTGCCCGAGGGCCGCCCCGTGAAGGACGTGGAAGACGCTTGGGCCGCGGCCCTGGAGATCGGCTTGCCGGTGGTCGTGAAACCGCAGGACGGCAACCAGGGCAAGGGGGTGGCGGTCAACATCGTCTCGCGTGAGCATCTGGAACTGGGCTACCGCGCGGCCGCCGAGATCGGCGACGTGATGGTGGAGAAATTCCTGCCCGGCAGCGACTACCGCCTGCTGGTGGTGGGCGACAAGGTGGTGGCTGCCTCGCGCCGCGATCCGCCGCATGTGCTGGGCGACGGCGAGCACACCGTGCGTGAACTGGTGGACCTGGTCAACGCCGATCCGAAACGCGGCGACGGCCATGCCACCTCGCTCACCAAGATCCGGTTTGACGACATCGCGCTGGCGCGCCTGGACGTGCAGGGACTCACGCCCGACGCCGTGCCCGAGATCGGGCGCCGCGTCGTGCTGCGCAACAACGCCAACCTGAGCACGGGTGGCACCGCCACCGACGTCACCGACGACCTGCACCCCGATGTGGCTGCGCGCGCCGTGGCGGCTGCACAGACCGTTGGCCTGGACATCTGCGGTGTGGACGTGGTCTGCGAAACCGTGCACGTGCCGCTGGAAAAGCAGCACGGCGGCGTGGTCGAAGTCAACGCCGCACCCGGCCTGCGCATGCACCTCTCGCCGTCGTACGGCAAGGGCCGGCCGGTCGGCGAGGCCGTGATCGCCCACATGTTCGAACCCGGCGACGACGGACGCATTCCCGTGGTGGCCGTCACCGGCACCAATGGCAAGACCACCACCACGCGCCTGATCGCACACCTCATGGCCACCAGCGGCATGCGCGTGGGCATGACCAACACCGATGGCGTGTACGTCGATGGCCGTCAGATCGACAGCGGCGATTGTTCCGGCCCCAAGAGCGCGCGCAACGTGCTGCTGCACCCCGATGTGGATGCCGCCGTGCTGGAAACCGCACGTGGCGGCATGCTGCGTGAAGGCCTGGGCTTCGACCAGTGCCAGGTGGCGGTGGTCACGAACGTCGGCACCGGCGACCACCTCGGCCTGAACTACATCACCACCGTCGAGGACCTCGCGGTGCTCAAGCGCGTGATCGTGATGAACGTGGCGCCCACCGGCTACGCCGTGCTCAACGCGGCCGACCCCATCGTCGCCGCCATGGCGGCCAAGTGCACGGGCGGCGTGGTGTTCTTCGCCCAGGACCACGACCATCCGCTGCTGGCCGCGCACCGCGTGCAGGGCAAGCGCACCATCTGCGTGGAAGGTGACCGCATTCTTGTCACCGAAGGCAGCTGGCGCGTGGCGATCCCGCTGCAGGGCGTGCCCATCACCCGCGGCGGCACCATCGGTTTCCAGAAGGACAACGTCATGGCCGCCGTGGGCGCTGCCTGGTGCGCGGGCCTGGACTGGGACACCATCGCGCGCGGCCTGGCCAGTTTCTCCAACGACGCCGACAACGCGCCGGGTCGTTTCAACGTGATGGACTACAAGGGCGCCACCGTGATCGCCGATTACGGCCACAACCCGGACGCCATGCGCGCCCTGGTCGAGGCGGTGAATGCCATGCCGGCTCGCCGGCGCAGCGTGGTCATCAGCGGGGCGGGCGACCGCCGCGACGAGGACATCCGCGAACAGACCGCGATCCTGGGCAAGGCCTTCGATGAAGTGCTTTTGTTCCAGGACGCCTGCCAGCGCGGCCGCGAGGACGGAGAGGTGCTCAGGCTGCTGCGCGAAGGGCTTTCTGGTGCAAGCCGCACGCAGGAAGTGCTGGAGATCCGTGGCGAGTTCGTCGCCATCGACGCCGCGCTGGAGCGGCTGAAACCTGGTGACCTCTGCCTGGTGCTGGTCGACCAGGTGGAAGAGGCGCTGGCGCATCTGGCGCAGCGCATCCGCGAGGCCAGCGGCGCCCCCGCCGCCTGATCAGGCGGCAGGCAGCGGCGCGTCGGGCAGACGCAGCCGCAGCAGCGCCCGCACGAAGCCATGGTCGCTGCGGCTGCGGTCGCGGCCCTCGAAGAGGTGGTCGTTGAACACCTCCACGCGCCGCACGTCGCCGATGGCGCCCCGGCTGGTGGCCACGAACTGTTCGCTCACCAACACCTGGTCCAGCACCTCGGGGTAGCCCTGGTGGATGTGCGAGTACGCCACGTCGCGGCGCATCGCGGCCTCACCCTGCACATCCCAGGCGCTGAAAAGGGCGTGGTCGTAGGCGCCCTTGTCGTATGCCACCTGCGAGGTGGCCGCGATGAGCTGCGTGGTCACGCTGTGCGGGCTGTCGTTCAGATCGCCCATCAGCACCAGCGGCAGCTGCGTGCGGTGCAACAACTCCACCACCTTCAGCCGCAACGCGAGCGCTTCGCTCGCGCGCATCACCAGCGAGCGCAGCGAGGCCAGCGCCTGCACCGCCGGGTCGGCGGTGTCCTCGGTCTTCACGCCGTTCGCGTCTTCAAGGAACTTGGGCCGTTTGCTCTTGAGGTGCGCGGTGATCACGCACACCGGCTGACCGTGCTTGAGGCGCAGCATGGCGATCAGTGGTGGGCGCTCGAAGCGGGTGTGCAGCCCGAGGCCGGGCACCTGCACCCGGGCGGCGTCGGGAAAGTCGGTCAGCGACTGCACGTCGTCGACCTTCAGGCGCGTGACGATGCCCACCCGCGGGGTGCCCTGCGCGCCGGTCTGCCCGGGGCCGTTCTCCGCGCCCGGCACAGCCACGAATCCGTATTGCAGCCCGCTGCGGGCCACCGCGGTGCGCAGCGCGTTCTCGTCCCACACCTCCTGCACGGCGAGCACGTCGGCATTGAGCGCCCTGAAGCGCTCGCCCAGCCAGCCCACCTTGCGTTCGAACTCGGTGTGGTTGTAGGGGTCCTGGCCATCGTAGAAATGGCGACCGGCCAGGGCCAGGTTCAGCACATTGCAGGTGGCCACCATGAGGGTGGCGTAACGTGGCGGCGCCCCGTGGCCAGCAAGGGCCGACGGGGCGCAGGGAGGGGTGGTGCGGTCAAGGGACATGACCGCACTGTAGTGGCGAAACCGCTTTAGCGGATTCGCCCGTAGCTGGTGCGCAGCGGATCGGCCGGGCCGCCTGCGTTGCCGCCGCGCTGGCCACCGCCCTTGCCCTTGCCGCCACGGTTGCCCGTGCGCATGGCGTCGATGCTGGTGCGCAGCGGGTCGGGCTGACCGCCCGGGTTCGCGGCGCGTGGGCGCGGTTCCTTGATGCGCAGGCTGCCCAGGTGGGCGTTCGGGCCGGGCTGGCGCTCGGCACCCGGTTCGCGGTCCTCACGCGGGCCACGGTCTTCACGGAAGCCGCGGTCTTCGCGCGGTGGGCGCTGGCCTTGCTGGCCGCCGTGCCGCTGGCCATGGCGCTGGCCATTGCCACCGCCACCATTGCCGTTGGCACGCTGGCCACCACCGTTGCTACGGCGGCCTTCGCCGCGCGCGCCTTCGGCCTGGCTGCCGTCACCGGCCGGCCGCTGGCGCTGGCCACCGCCGTTGCCGCGGCCTTGCGGCTCGCCGGCCTTCTTCTCGCGCACGCGCTGCAGCATTTCCGTGCGGGCTGCCTTGGCGGCGGCCGCCATCACCTCGCGGCTGGGCGGCTTGCCCGCGCCGCCCCAGATGGTCTGGCGGCCCATGGCGATGGGCTCGGCCTTCTCGCCGGGTTCGGGCATGAATTCCTGGAAGATCTGCACCGGAATCTGCTGCTTGGTGAAGCGCTCGATGTCCATCATGAAGCCTTCTTCGTCCAGGCTCACGAGGTTCACCGCTTCACCGCTGTTGCCTGCGCGGCCGGTGCGGCCGATGCGGTGCACGTAGTCTTCGCTGATGTTCGGGATCTCGTAGTTCACGACGTGCGGCAGCTCGTCGATGTCGATGCCGCGTGCCGCGATGTCGGTGGCCACCAGGGCGCGGATCTCGCCGCTCTTGAAGCCGGCCAGTGCCTGGGTGCGTGCGCCCTGGCTCTTGTTGCCGTGCAGCGCCATGGCATGGATGCCATTCTTGGTGAGGTACTCGGCGACGTTGTTGGCGCCGAACTTGGTGCGGGTGAATACCAGCACCTGGCTCCAGTTGTGCTGGTTGATGATGTGCACCAGCAGGGCCTTCTTCTTGCCGCGGCCCACGGGGTGGATCACCTGCGTGATGCGCTGCACCGTGGTGTTGCGCGGGGTCACCTGGATGTGCAGCGGGTCCTTGAGCAGGGCGCTGGCCAGGTCGCGGATCTCGTCGCTGAAGGTGGCCGAGAACAGCAGGCTCTGCTTCTCGCGGGGCACCAGGGCCAGCACCTTCTTCACGTCGTGGATGAAGCCCATGTCGAGCATGCGGTCGGCTTCGTCCAGGATCAGGATCTGCACGTGGGACAGGTCCAGGAAGCCTTGCTGCTGCAGGTCGAGCAGGCGGCCGGGCGTGGCCACCAGAATGTCCACGCCGCGCTTCATGGCGTTGATCTGCGGGTTCATGCCCACGCCGCCGAACACGACGGTGGAGGTCAGGGAGAGGTGCTTGCCGTAGACCCGCACCGATTCCTCGACCTGGGCGGCCAGTTCACGGGTGGGGGTGAGCACCAGGGCGCGAATGCCGATGCCGCCGAAACGGCTGGTCGGTCGCTCGGACGCCGCGAGGCGGTGCAGCATGGGCAGGGTGAAGGCCGCGGTCTTGCCGGTGCCCGTCTGGGCGCCGCCGAGCAGGTCGCGGCCGGCCAGCACGGCGGGGATGGCTTCCACTTGAATGGGCGTGGGGGTTTCGTAACCGTGTTCGCGCACGGCTTGCACGATGGCCGGGGCCAGGTTCAGATCGTCAAAGGTCATGTAGATGAGGCGCCCATCCAGGGCGCTGGGGGCATCGGCCACCCCGGTTGCCGTGGCCTGGGTGGCTGCGGCGCCCGGTCAGTCTGGGCAGATGGATTCAGGAAGTCGATGGTCGCAAGCGGGTTGCGCACACCCCGGCGAAGTGCCGGCGCCGGGCCAACTGAGGTGCCCGACAGGCCGTATTGTCGCATGCCCCGATAATCGGTGGTTTGGCGCCGGTTCCCGGCGCAGATTTCAGGCAAAAAATCCCATGGCTCAATACGTCTTTTCCATGAACCGGGTCGGCAAGATCGTGCCGCCCAAGCGCCAGATCCTCAAGGACATCTCGCTGTCCTTCTTCCCGGGCGCCAAGATCGGCGTGCTCGGCACCAACGGTTCGGGCAAGTCCACGCTGCTCAAGATCATGGCCGGCATCGACAAGGAGATCGAGGGCGAAGCGATCCCGATGCCGGGCATCCGCATCGGCTACCTGCCGCAGGAACCGCAGCTCGACCCCGAGCAGAACGTGCGCGAGGCCGTCGAGGCCAGCATGAGCGGCGTGCGCGCCGCGCAGAAGCGGCTGGACGAGGTGTACGCGGCCTATGCCGAGGAAGACGCCGACTTCGATGCGCTCGCCGCCGAACAGGCCCAGCTCGAAGCCATCATCGCCACTTCAGGCACCGACGGTGAGCACCAGCTGGAAATCGCCGCCGACGCACTGCGCCTGCCACCCTGGGACGCGAAGATCGGTGTGCTTTCCGGCGGTGAGAAGCGCCGCGTGGCGCTGTGCTGCCTGCTGCTGTCCAAGCCCGACATGCTGCTGCTCGACGAACCCACCAACCACCTGGACGCCGAATCGGTGGACTGGCTGGAGCAGTTCCTGCAGCGCTTCCCTGGCACCGTGGTGGCCATCACCCACGATCGCTACTTCCTGGACAACGCGGCCGAGTGGATTCTTGAACTCGACCGTGGCCATGGCATTCCGTACAAGGGCAACTACTCCACCTGGCTGGAGCAGAAGGAAGCCCGCTTGGAGCAGGAGCAGCGCACCGAGGACGCCCGCACCAAGGCCATGAAGAAGGAACTCGAGTGGGTGCGCCAGAACCCCAAGGGCCGCCAGGCCAAGAGCAAGGCGCGTCTGGCCCGCTTCGAAGAGCTGAGCGACGTCGAGTACCAGAAGCGCAACGAAACCAACGAAATCTTCATTCCCGTGGCGGAGCGCCTGGGCAACGAGGTGTTCGAGTTCAAGAACGTCAGCAAGTCGTTCGGTGACCGCCTGCTGATCGACAACCTGAGCTTCCAGATTCCGGCCGGTGCCATCGTCGGCATCATCGGACCGAACGGCGCGGGCAAGTCCACGCTGTTCAAGCTCATCAGTGGCAAGGAACAGCCGGACACCGGTGAGGTGAAGATCGGCCAGACCGTGAAGATGGCCTTCGTCGACCAGAGCCGCGAAGGCCTGGACGGCGACAAGACCGTGTGGGAAGACATCTCGGGCGGCCTGGACATGATCACCGTGGGCAAGTTCCAGATGCCCAGCCGTGCCTACTGCGGCCGTTTCAACTTCTCGGGCGGCGACCAGCAGAAGCGCGTGGGCAGCCTCTCCGGTGGTGAACGCGGCCGCCTGCACCTGGCCAAGACCCTGGCCGAAGGCGGCAACGTGCTGCTGCTGGACGAACCTTCGAACGACCTGGACGTGGAAACCCTGCGCGCGCTCGAAGACGCGCTGCTCGAGTTCGCCGGTTGCGCGCTGGTCATCAGCCACGATCGCTGGTTCCTCGACCGCATTGCCACCCACATCCTGGCCGCCGAAGGCGACAGCCAGTGGGTGTTCTTCAATGGCAACTACCAGGAGTACGAAGCCGACAAGAAGAAGCGCCTGGGCGAAGAGGGCGCCAAGCCGAAACGCATGCGCTTCAAGGCCTTGAAGTAAGCCCACCCCCGCGGCGGCCCGATGCTCGGGCCGTCACCCCCTCAAGGGGGCAATGCCTGCGGGCCGGGAAACCCGGACCCGCGGCATTCTGGATTCCACCGCCCCTCGCTCCGACCGCCTTCATGGACATTTCATCCGACACCGTTCTCGCTGACACGCGCCACTGGATCGAGCAGGCCGTCATCGGCCTGAACCTCTGTCCGTTCGCGCGGGCGGTGTACGTGAAGAACCAGGTGCGCATCGTGGTGAGCACGGCGCGGCACCTGGATGCGTTTCTTGACGACCTCGACCGCGAGCTCGACCTGCTGGTGGCCACCCCGGCAGACGAGATCGACACCACCCTGCTGGTGCACCCCACGCTGTTTCCCGATTTCGAGGTCTTCAACGACTTCCTCAATGTGGTGGACGATGTGGTGGCCGAGCACGAGCTCGAAGGCGTGATCCAGGTGGCGCCGTTCCATCCGCTGTTCCAGTTCGAGGGCACGGCGCCGGACGACGTGACCAATGCCACCAATAGGGCGCCATACCCCACCCTGCATCTGCTGCGCGAGGACAGCGTCGAGCGCGCGGTGGAAACGGCCGGCGGCGATGCCGACGCCATCGTGGAACGCAACTTGCAAACGTTGCGGGACCTGGGTGCCGACGGCTGGCGCTCATTGATGGCCAGACGGTGAATCACCGGCATTTCCAGGTTTCATTTCCGCTGCGGTGGTAGTACGCTTCTGCCGATACTGTTCTGAACCGCTTTTCACTTTTCGCTCACGAAAGACCCCGGCTGCATGGACGCCAGCAACACCCAGGCTTTTGACGCCAGCCTCCGCGAAGCCCTCGCCCTGACGCGCGACTGGGTGCCGCGCTGGCTCTCCAAGCTGCACGCCACACTGAAAGACCGCGAATTTTCGGCTGGCCAGCTGGGCGAGAAGCAGGCCATGCAGCAGGCCCGCATCAAGCTCGAGTCACACCGCGATCTCATCGCCACGCGTTTTCTGGCGGCGTTTGCCGAATCGATGGAAAACGCCCTGCCGCACACCGGCACGGGATCGCGCCGTTCACCCACCGTGAGCTTCGACGAGCTGGAGCTCATGGGCGACGACCAGGTGCAGGAAACCGTCGAACTGGCCCGCGTGCAGCAGGTCGTGAAGATGGCGGTGGACGAGGAACTGGTCACCCTCACTTCGCGCCTGAACGGTGCACAGGGCCTGACGGTGGTGAACCCCGAGGCCAACCCGCTGCGGGCCGAAGTGGTCGTGGCCGCGCTGATGACCGCGCTCAAGGGCCTGCACGTGGACGCGTCGGTGCGCACGCGCTGGCTCCAGGTGGGTGCCATGACGCTGGGCGACGAGCTGAGCAACATGTACGCCGAACTGAGCCGCCAGCTTGATCGCGCGGGCGTGAAGCCGGCCGGCTACGTCGTGACCCAGACGGTGTCCGCCCGCCCGGTGGCCGCGGCGTCCAGCCAGAAGGACGATTCGGTGTCGGTGCAGGAAGTGCTGGGCAACGACAACATCCTCACGCTCGACCACCTGCACCAGTTGCTGGTGGGCAACCTGGACATGAACGACAAGGCCAACAGCAAGACGGCCGTGTCGGACAACGTGATGGGCCGCACGCTGGCCAGCGAAGTCGTGTCGCTCATGCTCAAGCGCATCACGGCAGACGAACGCCTGCTCGCGCCCGTGCGCGACATGGTGCAGGACATGAAACCCGCGCTGTTGCAGCTGGCGCGCAGCGAGCCCCGCTTCTTTGCCGACAAGCAGAACCCGGCCCGCCGCCTGCTGGACGCGATCACGGAGCGCAGCCTGGCCTTCACCAGCGAGTCGGACCAGGGCTACGGCCCCTTCTCCAACCAGGTGCGCGGCATCGTGCGCACCCTGCTCAAGCCGGGTGAAGACCTCGCCGAGCGCTTCCCCAGCCTGCTCGCCGAGCTGCACCGTTCGCAGGCGGCTGCCGTGGCGCCCGCGCAGGTGCAGGCCCGTGGCCTGGCCGTGCAGACGCTGGTGCGCGTGGAGCAGCGCAACCTCTTGGCCGAGCGCGTGGCCAGCGAGATCCGCGCGCGAAACGATTTCGAGAAGGCCCCGGGCGTGGTGCGGCGCTTCCTCACCGGTCCCTGGTCGCAGGTGCTGGCGCAGGCCCGGCTGGAGGTGTCTGAATCTTCACCCGTGTCGCCGGCGGATTCGCCCGCGTCCCGCTACAACGACATCCTGCCCGACCTGCTGTGGTCCTGCCAGCTCGCGCTGGCCAGCCTGAACCGGCCGCGCCTGGTCAAGGTCATTCCCGGCGTGTTGCGCACGCTGCGCGAAGGTCTGGATTCGATCGACTATCCGCGCGAGCAGACCGAGGCGTTCTTCCAGGCCCTCATGGGGCTGCACGAGGCTGCCTACAAGACGCAGCGCAACGAACCGGTGCCCGAGGAGCAGAACAGCATCCAGCCCGAGATGGACGACGAGCCCTGGATGCAGCGCACCGAGGCGCGCGACTCCTGCCTGATGGACGATGCGTTCCCGGAACCGCAGGTGACTTCCACCCAGCCGGCGTTCCTCGAAACCCGGCCGATGCAGCGCGACTGGGCCGATGTGAAAGCCGAGATGGCCGGGCAGCGCACGGCAGCCTTGCCGGTGGGCACCTGGGTCGATGTGCTGCAGGATGGCCAGGCGATGCGCTGGCAGATCACCTGGGCCAGCCCGCATGGCACGCTGTTCCTGTTCACGGGCGCGAACGGACGTTCGCTGTCCATGACCAAACGCGGGCTTGAACGCCTGCTGGAACAGGACCGCCTGCGCGTGGTGGCCGATCACGGCGTGGTGGACGAGGCGCTGGACGAAGTCGCCCGCCAGGCCTGGCTGAACAGCGCCAAGGCTCAGGACGGCGACAAGCTCTAAGCCTTGCGCAGGAGTTTCTTGCGCACCAGGTGGATGTTGTTGCGCAGCGCGTAAAGCTCGTCGGTGTACGACAGCGGCACCACCACCTTCTCCACCTTCGCCTCCATCTCGTCGAGCTGCTCCAGCAGGTTCTGCGCGCTCTCGCTGCCGGCTTCGCTGCGCTGTTCCACGTCGCGCAGTTCGGCGTACCAGCGGAACACGCGCTTGCGGATGCGGAAGGTGTAGAGCGGCGGCACGATGCGCGAGAGCGGCAGTGCCAGCGCGATGATCAGGCCCATGGCCAGCCACATGCGCTCGATCAGGTTGGCCAGCCAGAACGGCAGGTAACGCTGCAGGAAGGGCTGCGATCCGCCCTTGATCGCGCGCTGTGCTTCGGGGGCGATCGGTACCTCGCTGTGCTCCAGGCTCGGGTACTCGCGCGCGCGGCTGAACCAGCTGGCACCGCCGTGCAGGTTCATGGCGGCCTGCGCAAACAGCTGCAGGATGGCCGGGTGCGTGTCGCTGTGCGCCAGCAGGCTCGTGGTGGACGCCACCAGCCGCACGTTGCGCGGCGGCACGTTGTTGGCCAGGTCGACCACGCCTTGCGGCATCACCACCGGCGTGAGGTAGCCGAAGCGGCGCGAATACGCCTCGCTCTGCGCGAAGTCCAGCAGCTTCACGCCCGGCGTCTGCAGCAGCATCTGCACCATCAGCGATTCGGGCGCCGAGGCGAACACCACGGCATCGAGTTCACCGTTGAGAAACGCCACCGTGGCGGGCGTCTGCTCCAGCCGGCTGAGCTGCATGTCGGACGCGCTGATGCGGTTGACATCCAGCAGCGTGGAGAAGAGGCGCGGCACGCCGCTGCCCGGCGTGCCCACGTTCACGCGCCAGCCCTTGAAGTCGGAGAGCTTGCTGACGGTGGGCGACTTGTGCAGCCGCTTGGCCGAGTCCTCGCGGTAGAACAGCCAGAGCGGTTCGACGAACAGGCTGCCCAGGGAGGAAATCGAGTCCTCGTCGTCGTAGCCGATGTCGGCCGTGCCTCCCTGCACGAAGCCCAGGTCGGCCTTGCCGGTGCGCAGCAGTTCCAGGTTGGCCGACGAACCCTCGGATTGCAGCAGCTCGACCGTGATGCCGTTGCGCGCCAGCGCCTCGGCGTAGCGCTTGCCGAACTCGTCGTAGGCGCTCTGCGCGGGCCCGGTGGCCAGCACCACGCGGTCGGGCGGGTTGGGCTTGAGCCACCAGTAGGTGAAGCAGAGCAGGGCGATCGTGAGGATGGCGAACGGGCCGGCAGACAGCAGCATCTCGCGCAGCGAGAGCAGGGTGTATCGCAGGGTCTTTGGCATGGGCGAGACATTAGCACGCCATGCCCGATGTCCCTGTGTGACAGGATGTTCGACCGCCTCGCCCGGTCAGGCTGCCTGGCGCGGGTTCAGGCGGAACACGCGCACCGCGTCGCTCATCACGCGGGCCTGCGCCTGCAGCGAACTGGCGGCCGCCGCCAGCTCTTCGACCATGGCCGCGTTCTGCTGCGTCACCGCATCGAGCTGGCCCACGGCCTGGTTGATCTGGCCCAGGCCCAGCGCCTGTTCCTGCGTCGCCCCGGTGATCTCGGCGATGAGGCCATTCACCTGTTCGACCGAGCCCACCACCTCCGTCATGGTCTTGCCGGTGCTGTGCACGAGCGCGCTGCCGGCGGCCACGGTGTTGGCAGACGCCTCGATCAGGGCCTTGATCTCCTTCGATGCCTCCAGCGTGCGCTGCGCCAGGCTGCGCACCTCGCCCGCGACGACCGCGAAACCGCGCCCCTGCTCGCCGGCGCGCGCGGCTTCCACGGCCGCGTTCAGGGCGAGGATGTTGGTCTGGAAAGCGATGCCGTCGATCACGCCGATGATCTCGCCGATGCGGCTGGAGGAGCGGCTGATCTCGTCCATGGTGTCGATCACACGACCCATTGCGTCATTGCCCTCGCGCGCCACCCGCGCCGAGCGCTGCGACAGCGCCGAGGCCTCGCGGGACGAATTCGCGCTCTGTTGCACCGTGCTGCTGAGCTCTTCCACCGAGGCGGCGGTCTGCTCCAGGCTGCTGGCCTGCGACTCGGTGCGGGAAGACAGATCCTGGTTGCCGGCCGCGATCTCGCCGGAAGCCACCTGCACACCCTCGACCTCGTGGCGCACGTCGGCCACCACGGCCTGCAGGTTCACGTTGAGCTGGTTGAGCGCCTTGAAGAGTTCCCCGAATTCGCCATGGACCGGCCCCCGGATGCGGGCGGACAGATCGCCCGCCGCCATCTGGTTGGCCTGGCCGATGGCGTGGCGCAGCGGCGTGAGCAACTGGCGGCGCAGCAGCAGCGCGACCGACGCGGCCACGGCCAGCAGCGCGGCTCCCGCGCCCATGTGAGCGGCGGCGCCGAACGGCGCCGCGAGTTCACCCATGGCCAGGCCGGCCCCCGTCAGGCCCACGCACGCGAGCGCAATCTGCTTGCCCAGCGTGGGCTGCAGCGCGTCCTGCAAGCGACCAGAAAAGCCCGTGCGCACCACGCGCCCCTGCCGCAGCACGAGCGACGCGCGGCCGCTTTCGCCCTCTGCACGCATGCGGGCATACAGCGCCTCGGCCTGTTGAACCTGCTCGCGCGTGGGCCGGGTGCGCACCGACATGTAGCCCACCGTCTTCCCATGTTCCACCATCGGCGTGGCGTTGGCTTCCACCCAGTAGTGGTCGCCGTTCTTGCGCCGGTTCTTCACCAGTGCCGACCAGGGCGAACCGCTGGCCAGCGTGGCCCACATGTCGCGGAAGGCTTCGGCGGGCATGTCGGGGTGGCGGACGATGTTGTGCGGCTGCCCGATCAGCTCGTCGCGTTCGAAGCCGCTCACGGCCACGAAGGCCGGGTTGCAATAGGTGATCCTGCTCTGCAGGTCGGTGGTGGACACCAGCGTGACCCCCTCGGGGATCACGAACTCTTGTTGGGTAACGGGCAGGTTGTTGCGCATGTCGAATCCATCGGCATCGCCCGGCGAAACCGGAGTGAAAACCCCGGCTTCTTCCTCTTGAATGCGCGCTGGTTTGATCCAGATCAAACCACCGCTCCGTCGCCGGCTCAGCGCACCGCTTCGATGCTCAGCACGGTGTAGGCGCCGTTGACCTTGTCGGCGGTGAAGCGCACCTTGTCGCCCGCCTTCACCCCGGCGAGCAGCGCCGGATCGCGCGCCTGGAACACCATGGTCATGGGCGGCATGTCCAGGTTGCGGATTTCGCCGTGCTTGAGCGTGATCTTGCCGGCCGCCAGGTCGACCTTGCGGACCTCGGCCTCGGTGGGCGGCAGGGCGCCGGCCGCGTCACCCGCCGTGGGCTTGAAGCCACCGCTGGCCGTGCCCGCGTGGTGCTGGAACACGCGCGTGCTGCCATCGCGCTGCACCAGCAGCACGTCGTAGGCATCGCGGCGGTTGCCGTACACCGGGCCGTCCATGCCCGGGCTGCCCACGGGCATGCCGGGTACCGCGAGGCCGATCGCGTCGGGCTTCTGGGCGAGCAGGCGGCGGATCTCGCTGGCCGCCACGTGGCCTTCCACCACGTACCCGCCGACCAGCGCGGTGTGGCACGAACCGTACTTCGCGGGCAGGCCCAGGCGCTGTCGCACCGCGACGTTGCCGGTGTCGACGACCTGGACCTGGAAGCCGTCGGCGCGCATGAGTTCGACCCAGTCGTTGCAGCAGCCGCAGTTGGGGTCTTTCCAGACCTGGAGGGGTGGCAATGCCGGCTGGGCCAGGCTGACCCGGGCGGTGATGGCGAGGCCGATGGCGGCGCTGAGCAGGTGTCGTCTTTGCATGGGGTTCTCCTTGAGGGTGGGGTCAGGCCCGGGCCTTGACGCGGATGGTGCCGCGCATGCCGGCCTCGAAGTGGCCAGCAATCAGGCAGGCGAACTCGAAGTCGCCCGCGCGGTTGAAGGTCCAGACCACGTCGCCGGTCTTGCCGGGCGGCACATGCGCCATGTAGGGCTCGTCGTGTTCCATGCCGGGGTGCTTCTTCATCATGTCGGCATGGGCCTTCAGCTCGGCGCCCGTGCCGAGCACGATCTCGTGCATCACCTTGCCCTTGTTGATGGCGCGCAGCCTCAGCGTCTCGCCTTCCCGCACCTCGAGGTGGCTGGGGCTGAGCTTCATGTCATCGGTCATGCGGATGTCCACCGTGCGGGTGACCGCACCCGGTTCTCCTGCAATGCCCCAGGGTTTCTGCTCCTTCACCACGGCTGCCGGCGCCTTGCCATGCTGGTCACCATGTGCGCGGGCGGCGGGCAGGGCGAGCGCCCACGGCAGGGCGAGCAGGCCGAGCTGGAACTGGCGGCGGCTGGTTGTGTTCGTTGTCATGCGATGTCCTTTCAGGTTTTCAATGGTGGTGGCCGGTATTCGCGGCAGGCTTGCGCACGGTGGCGCCAGCGGGAGAGGGGGTGGGCGCCGATGCGGCGGGCCGCGGTGCCGCGGGCGCGTCACCGGTGTCGACCAGCCGCGCCTGCGTGCCTGGCGGTTGCGCGTAGTCGCCCGGGTCGCTGTAGTCGCCCGCCTTCTGGTCGGCGCGCACCTTGAGCGTGGTGAACATGCCGCCCATCTCGATCGGGCCGTAGGGGCCGGTGCCGGTCATCATGGGGAAGGTGTTGGCGGGCAGCTCCATCTGCATCTCGCCCATGTCGGCCATGCCGCGCTCGCCCATCACCATGTAGTCCGCTGCGGCCCGCTGCAGGGGCTTGACGAGCCCGCGGTGGTCGGCGCCGATCATGGTCGGCACGGCGTGGCCCATCGCGCCCATGGTGTGGTGGCTCTTGTGGCAGTGCATGGCCCAGTCGCCGGGTTCGTCGGCGATGAACTCGATCTGGCGCATCTGGCCCACCGCCACGTCCGTGCTCACCTCGGGCCAGCGCGCACCCGGCGGCACCGGTCCGCCGTCGGTGCCGGTCACCTCGAACTCGATGCCGTGGATGTGGATCGGGTGGTTGGTCATGGTGAGGTTGCCCACGCGCACGCGCACACGTTCGCCCAGGCGCGCCACCAGCGGCGTGATGGCGGGAAACACGCGGCTGTTCCAGGCCCAGATGTTGTGCTCCAGCATGGTGTTTACCTGCGGCGTCATGCTGCCGGGCTCGACGTCGAAGGCGTTGAGCAGGAAGCAGTAGTCGCGCTGCACGTCGGCGATCAGCGGATGCTTCTGTTTCGGATGCGTGATCCACAGCCCCATCATGCCCATGGCCATCTGCACCATCTCGTCGGCGTGCGGGTGGTACATGAAGGTGCCGGGCCGGCGCGCCACGAACTCGTAGACGAAGGTCTTGCCGACCGGGATCTGCGGCTGGTTCAGGCCGCCCACACCGTCCATGCCGTTGGGCAGGCGCTGGCCGTGCCAGTGGATGGTGGTGTGCTCGGGCAGGCGGTTGGTGACGTAGAGGCGCACGCGGTCGCCCTCGACCACCTCGATCGTCGGGCCCGGGCTCTGGCCGTTGTAGCCCCACATGTTGACCATGAAGCCGGGCGCCACCTCGCGCACCACGGGTTCGGCCACCAGATGGAATTCCTTCACGCCGTCCCGCATGCGCCAGGGCAGCGTCCAGCCGTTGAGGGTGACCACCGGGTTGTAGGGCCGGCCCGCGCCGGTCACGCCGGGGGGTGTCCACGGTGCGGCGGTGTCGGCAGAGGTCTGCTGCACGGCCTCGGGCAGGGCAGCGAGCGCCACGCGGTTCACGCTGGCTGCGGCCACGGCGGTGGCCGCCGCGCCGGCAAAGAAATGTCGTCGGTTGAGGGATGGGTTCATGTCAGTGTCCTGCGGCGGCGGTGGCGCCCTTGCCGGATGAAGAGGGGGCGTCGGCGCTGGTCGTGGCGTCTGCGCCCGCGAGCAGGGCCTGCCAGTCGGCGTGTGCGAGCCAGTACGCGCGCCGTGCCTGCAGCGCGGCGTCCAGCGAGGCCATGCGCTCGCGCGCACTGGCCAGCAGGTCCCAGGTGCTTTGCAGCATGCCGTTGTAGCGAAGCTGCGTCTCCTGCTCCAGCGCGGTCTGCAGCTGTGCCACCACGTTCTGCGCATGCAGCGCGCTGGCGTGCCGCAACTGCAGCGTGGCCCAGGCCTGCCGCGCCATGGAGCGGCGCGCGGTGGCCTGTTGCAGCAGCTCGGCTTCGGCATTCAAGGCGCGCGCCAGCGTCGGGTCGCGCAGCAGGCTCAGGTTGTCGATGTGTGGCGGTTGGGTGATGTCACCGCCATCGGGAAGTGTCTGCAGCGCGGCGTCCACCGCGCCATCCCACGCCTGCCGGCGCGAGGACGACAGCGCGGCCGCGTCCCGCGCCGCGAGCAACCGGGCCTGCGCCAGCGTGGGGTGGCTGCGCAGCACGGCGGCTTCCGTGTCGGCGGCGCCAGACGATGGCGTCTCGGGCAGGGCGGGCAGGCTGCCTGGCAGCCGGTCACCGAGCGTGGCCACGTCCTGCGCATTCCAGATGCCCAGCAGCGTGGCCAGGCGTTCGTGCGCACTGAGGCTGGCGGCGCGGGCGTCCACGCTGGCCTGCCAGGCCGCGGCTTCGATCAGCTGCTCGCGCATCTGCCGAGCCTGGCTCCAGTTGCCGGCCACCACCATGCGCCGCCCCAGCTCGCTGCCGGTGCGGGTGGCGTCCAGCACTTCGCCGAGCAAGCGCTCGCGCTGGTGCGAGGCCACGGCGTCGATCCAGGCGCGCTGCAGATCGCGCACATGCGACGCGTAGGCCACTTGCACCTGCGCGCGCGCCAGCGGGTTCATGTCGGCGTGCGTGAACAGGTCGGGCCGGTGCCGCAGCGACAGGCGCAGCGCCTGCGCAAAGGCCATGGCAGGGCCTTGGGGCTTTGCGGGCTGCGCGTCGGCTGGCTGGCTGGACTCCCAGCGCAGCAGGTCGGCGTGGCCGCGGGGAAACTCGGCCACGCGCTGGTTGGCGCGCTGCCAGACCGCGCGTGCCGTGGCCAGGTCGCCGGGCAGCGCGGGGGTGTCGGCGCTGCCCATGGGCGGCAGCACCAGGCGGGGGGTGATGACCGGGCTGGCCGGATCGGCCGCGTCGAGCGCAGTGGGTGGCTGGGCGCGGGCGGTCGACAGCGCCAGCGCGCAGCCGAGGAAGAACGCGGCGCGCATGGGCATGGCCCATGGCGGCGACGTTCGCCGGAAAGACGTCATGGAAATCTCCTGAAAGACACAGACCAGCGCCCGCAGCGCGCCTGTTTCAGGCGGCGGCGGACGCACCTCGGGTGTGTGCGCTCAGGAAATGGGTGGTTTGATGCCCCGATGGGGCTCGGAGCTGGCGAAACGCTCGGCCGGCGGTGCCAGCACGCCATGCGCAGGCGCCAGGGCCGGCACAGCGGGTGGTGAGAGCGCCATGACCGGCCCGTTGCAGACGTCGCAACTCTTGTGGGCGTGGTGGTCGGCGGAGCCGCCGCTGTCCTGCATGCCGGCGTGTTCGCTCGGCATGGCGTGGTCGGGGCAGGGGGCCGCGTCGCTGGCGGTGGCCTGGTTCATTGTGTGCGCCGGTGCGGCCAGCATGGCCAATGCCATGGCGTCGCCCATCCAGCCGCGAATGGGCAGCAGGGCGATCATGAGGGCGAGCAGCAGGTGGCGCATGGCACTGGAATGATACGGCGCGCGCCGGTTGGTTCCCGCGTCAGGGCGTTTGCGGTGCCACGCCGAAGCGCGGGGGCGCGGGCAGGAATTCTTCCACCGGGGCCTTGGCCGCGCGCACCGACACCTGTGGTGGCAGGGCCATGCCGCGCCGCTGCATCACCTCTCGCAGGCGGTCCGGGTAGTCGGTGATGATGCCGTCCACGCCCCAGTCGATCAGGCGCGCCATGTCGTGCGGTTCGTTCACGGTCCAGGGAATCACGCGCAGTTCGAGCGCGCGGGCGCGCTGCAGCAGGTGCTGGTCCAGGTCGTTGAAGTTGGGCGACCAGATCTTGCCGCCGGCCGCGGCCACCATGCCGGGGGCGTCCTCGAAGCTGGCGAGCTTCAGGCCCGCCGTCCACTCGCCGCCCTTCAGCGTGTTGAAGCGCGGCAACTGCGCCGACAGGAACGACAGCGGCATGCCCGGCGCCAGCTGGCTGGCCACTTTCTGGATGCGCCAGTCAAAGCTCTGCAGGCTCACGCGCGAGGCCATGCCGTGGGTCTTGATCACCTCGAGCACGGCACGCACGAAGGTGTCGGGGCTGGGCGATTCATCGGGCCGGCCGGGGTGGATCTTGAGCTCGATGTTGAAGTGCACGTGGCGCGCGCCCAGCTGGCGCACGCGCTCGAACAGCGCCGCCAGGGTAGGAATGCGCAGGCCGTCCTGCGCCACCTGTTCGGCGAAATCGCGCGCGTATCGGGTCGACGGGTTGATGCGGCCCACGTCCCAGGCGGCAATCTCGGCCAGCGTGAGGCGGTTGAAGGGCTGGCCGCGCGCCTGCAGCCAGCGGCCGTCGGCATCGCGCGTGAGGTCGGGGTTGGGCGTGGTGTCGTGCGAGATCACCGGCACGCCTTCGGCGCTGAGCACCACGTCGAGTTCGAGCGTGGTGACGCCGATCGCGAGTGCGCGCTCGAAGGCGGCAATGGTGTTTTCAGGGGCCAGGCCGCGCGCGCCGCGGTGGCCCTGCGCGTCGAAGGCCAGCGCGGCACCGGCGCACCACAGCGAGAGGCCCAGGGCGGTGGTGCAGCTCCAGCGGATCCACGTCAGGCGTTGCACGCCCTGCGAGGTGTGTTGGGTCATGCGGGCAGTCTGACAGCCTCTCGTGACCGATGCAAGACAGCGCGCCGGGCAAGATGTCACTGGACTTTTCGGCCCAGGTCCCAGTGGCGACAAGGCGGCGTCGCCATCGGCGGCACCGGGCCGTATGCTTGCCGCACAAGAACCGGACACTGGAGACAAGTGATGAGCAGCACCACCGAGGGGGCGCGCGCCGCGTCCCTGCCCGACCCGACCGCGCACCACCGCTTCTGGCCCACGAGACTGCCGCACCGCATCTCGCCGCCGGCCACCTCGCTCTGGCACAACCTCGTGGTGAGCGCGCAGCGCTACCCTGACAAGCCCGCGCTGGTGTTCTTCGACAGCGCCATCACCTACCGAGAGTTGCACGCCCAGGCCGAGCAGCTGGCGGCGCACCTGCGGCAGAACGGTGTGCAGGATGGTGACCGCGTGATCCTGCTGATGCAGAACTGCCCGCAGTGGGTGGTGGCGCACTTCGCCATCCTGCGCGCCAACGCGGTGGTGGTGCCGGTCAACCCGATGAACCGCGCCGAGGAGCTCAAGCACTACATCCTCGACCCCGATGCCCGCGTCGCCATCGTCGCCGCCGACCTGGCGGGCGAACTGCTCAAGGCCAACAGCGAGGTGCGCGAGAGCGACCGGCTGCGCCACCTGATCGTGTCCCACTACGCCGACACCATCGGCCCGCAGGCCGAGATTCCTCCCGCGTGGGCCGAGTGGCTAAGCGCGCGGCACGCGCTGAATGCACCGCCCGGCGGCACCGCGAGCGACTGGGCCGACGCGCTCGCCTGCTCCGCCACCGCACCCCCGCACAACCGCGGGCCGGACGACCTCGCCGTGCTGCCCTACACCAGTGGCACCACCGGCCTGCCCAAGGGCTGCATGCACCCGCACCGCACGGTCATGCACAACGCGGTGGCCGTGGGCATGTGGACCAACAGCACATCGGAAAACGTGGGCCTGCTGGTGGTGCCCATGTTCCACATCACCGGCATGGTCGCGGGCATGCACGCCGGGGTCTACGGCGGTTCGACCATGGTGCTCATGCCGCGCTGGGACCGCGAGCTCGCCGGCCGCCTCATCTCGCACTGGCGCTGCACGCACTGGACCAACATTCCCACGATGGTGATCGACCTGCTGGCCAGCCCGAACTTCGACAAGTACGACCTTTCCAGCCTGGTGCTGATGGGCGGCGGCGGTGCGGCCATGCCGCAGGCCGTGGCGCAGCGCCTGCTGGAGCAATACGGCCTGCGCTACTGCGAGGGTTATGGCCTCACCGAAACCGCCGCGCCCTCGCACAACAACCCGGCCGACCACCCCAAGCAGCAGTGCCTGGGCATTCCCTTCATGAGCACCGATGCGCGCGTGGTCGACCCGCTCACGCTGCAGGAAATGCCGCAGGGCGAGGCCGGCGAAATCATCATCCACGGACCCGAGGTGTTCGATGGCTACTGGAAGCGCCCCGAAGCCACCGAGGCCGCCTTCATCACCTTCGAAGGCAAGCGCTTCTTCCGCTCCGGCGATCTCGGGCGGGTCGACGAGGACGGCTACTTCTTCATCACCGACCGCCTCAAGCGCATGATCAACGCGAGCGGCTTCAAGGTCTGGCCGGCCGAGGTGGAAGCCCTGATGTTCCGCCACCCCGCCATCGCCGAAGCCTGCGTCATCGCGACGCAGGACGCCTACCGCGGCGAGAGCGTGAAGGCCGTGGTGGTGCTGCGCGAATCCGCGCGCGGCAGCACGACCGAGCGGGCCATCATCGACTGGTGCCGCGAGAACATGGCCGCCTACAAGTGCCCGCGCACGGTCGAGTTCGTCACCGCCTTGCCCAAGAGCGGCAGCGGCAAGGTGATGTGGCGACTGCTGCAGGAACAGGAGCTCGCCGGCGGCGGTTGACCGGCGGCTCCCTCCCTGGCTGGCATCAAGGCGCGGTGAGCGCCTCTTGCGATGCAGGCGTGTTCGGTGGGGCCCGCCGTGCCCGCCAGTCGCCGAGCAGCAGCAGGATCGGCGCCGCGATGAAGACAGAGGAGGTTGCGGCGACCACGATGCCGAACGCCATGGGAATGGCGAAGCTGGCCACCGCGCTGCCGCCCCAGATGGCCAGCGGCAGCACCGCCAGGAACGCGGTCACCGAGGTGTAGAGGCTGCGCGTCAGCGTCTGGTTGATCGACACGTTGATCACCTCGCGCAGCGGCATCTTGCGGTGCAGCCGCATGTTCTCCCGCATGCGGTCGTACACCACCACCTTGTCGTTCACCGAGTAGCCCACCAGCGTCAGCAGCGCCGCGATCGCGGTCAGGCTGAAGTCCAGCCCGGTGAGCGCGAACAGGCCCACGACCAGCGTCACGTCCAGCACCAGGGTCAGGATGGCGCCGACCGCGAACGGCCATTCGAAACGCGCCCAGATGTAGATCAGCATGGCGATGCTGGCCAGGATGACCGCGAGCACACCGGCCATGGCCAGTTCGCCGCTCACCTTGGGGCCGACGACTTCGGTGCGGTCAAAGCCGGCCTGTGGGTCCACCTCGAGCACCGCGGCCTTCAGGCGGTCCACGGCCGCCGTCTGCTGCGCTTCTCCGCCGGGCTGGCGTTCCACGCGCACCAGCAACCGCCCTTCGTCGCCCACGGTCTGCAGCGAGACTTCGCCCAGGTTCAGCGCATCGAGCCGGTCGCGGTAGCGCGACAGATCCTGCGGCGCGCTGGCGGCCACCTCCATCTGGATGCCGCCGCGGAAGTCGATGCCGTAGTTCAGCCCGGGTTTGAAGAAGAGCACCACGCACGCCAGCGTCAGCACCGCGGACAGGCCGATGCCGACGAAGCGCGCTTTCATGAAGTCGATGCGGGTGCCATCGGGCACCGGCCGGAAGCGCAGCAGCGGCTTGATGTGGATCGTCTTGAGACGCGCGCGCCGCGCGATGGACAGCATGATGACCTTGACCACCGACACGGCGGTGAACATCGAGATGACGATGCCGAGCGCCATGGTCACGGCGAAACCACGCACCGGGCCGGAGCCGAACCAGAACAGCAACACGGTGGCGATCAGCGCGGTGACGTTGCTGTCCATGATGGTGGCGTAGGCGCGCTGGAAGCCCGCGTCGATGGCGCTCAACGCGGCCTTGCCCTTGAGCGTTTCCTCGCGGATGCGCTCGTTGATGAGCACGTTCGCGTCCACCGCCAGCCCGATACCCAGCACGATGCCCGCGATGCCCGGCAGCGTGAGCGTTGCCCCCAGCACGCTCATGCCCGCGACCGTGAGCACGATGTTGAGTGCCAGCGCGATGTTGGCCACCATGCCCCAGGCGCCGTACAGCAGGAACATGAACAGGAACACGAACGCGAAGGCCGCGATGCCGGCGTACACGCCTTTCTGGATCACGTCGCTGCCGAGGTCGGCACCCACGCTGCGCTCTTCAATGACCGTGAGCTTGGCGGGCAGGGCGCCGGCGCGCAGCAGGGCCGAGAGCGTGCCCGCTTCCTGCACCGTGAAGCTGCCCGAGATCTGGCCCGAGCCGCCGGTGATGGGCTCGCGGATCACGGGGGCGCTGAGCACCTTGTCGTCGAGCACGATGGCGAAGGGCCGGCCCACGTTGGCTTCGGTGATGTCGGCGAAGGCCTGCGCGCCGCTGCGGTCGAAGCGGAAGTTCACCACCGGCTCGCGCGTGTTCTGGTCGAAGCCCGCGCTCGCGTCCGACAGTCGATCGCCGCTCAGTTCCACCCGGTTGCGCACCGGGTAGGTGTTGCCGTCCTCGTCGCGCAGGTAGCTGATGCCGCCCGGGCTGCCGGGGTCGCCCAGCAGGTGGAAGCTCATCTTCGCGGTGGAGCCGAGCAGGGCGCGCAGTTGGGCAGGGTCCTGCAGGCCGGGCAGTTGCACCAGGATGCGGTCCGCGCCCACCCGCTGGATGGTGGGTTCGGACACGCCGACCTGGTCGACGCGCTGGCGGATCACCTCCAGGCTCTGCTGCACCGCCAGCCCGATGGACTCGCGCAGTCCTTCCTCCGTCGGTATCAGGTCGACACCGTCCGTGCCGCGCCGGACCACATCGAGGTCGCGCCTTGCAGTGCCCACCGGGTTCGACAGCAGGTCGAGGGCATCCATGGCCTGGTCCTGCTGCTCGGCTGAGCGCAGCGTGATTGAGACGCCCTGCGCCCCGGGTTGAACCGCGCGCACGGGGATGTTGGCCTCGCGCAGGCTGCGGCGGGCGTCTTCGCCCAGGTTGCGCAGGCGCTCCTTCTGCAGGTCGGCGCCATCGACTTCCAGCACGAGGTGCGAGCCCCCGCGCAGGTCGAGACCCAGGGAGACCTTCTGGGAAGGGAGGAAAGCGGGCCAGCGTTCCAGGGCGGACGCGGGCAATACGTTGGGCAGGGCGAACAGGATGCCCGCCACGATGATGGCCAGGTACAGGGCCACCATGGAGGGTGAGTTTTTCATGAAAGGCTTTCGCGTTCGTGCGCGCAGACCCGCCTGCATGCAGGCGTGCGCAACGCAGCAGCGCTGCGCGCACGGGCTTCGGGGATGGAGGGGCGCGCACCGGGTGCGCGCGGCGCATCAGGCTGAAGCGGGGGGCGCGCGGCTCAGGTGGGCGCGGCGGCGCGGGGCCGGCGGCGGTTCGCCAGCTGCCACCATCGGCGCCGCAGCGGGCCCGGTGTCGAGCGGGACCCAGGCCTGCGTGTGCAGTGCCACCGCGTCGCTGCCGCCGGCGTTCGTGTCCGCCACCTTGACGGCATGCTGTTGCTGCGTGATCGCACGGGGGCTGTCGCGGCGCGAGGCGCGGGGGGCGTTCGCTGTTCCGGCGTAACGCTGCCATTGCAGGGCACTGGCGGCCAGGTTGCCGGCCGATGGCGAGAGGAAGGCGCCGGCGTTGCCCAGCACCGCACCCAGCATGGCCAGCCAGGCGAACAGCGTCACCGCCAGCGCGCGGGGCGAGGCGGCAGCCTTCACAGGCATGGCGGGGTCAGAGGGCGGGCGTTCCACAGCGGGGCAGCATACCGCACGGGCATGACCGGATCGCCGGGCTCAGAGGTGCCGCCGTTCATCCAGAAAGCGCAGGCCGACGCCCGGCTCGGTGGCGATGTAGCGGGGCGCCGAGGCGTCGTCGCCCAGTTTGTGGCGCAGCTTGCCCACCAGCACGCGCAGGTAGTGCGCGTCTTCGCCGTGCGTGGGGCCCCACATTTCGCGCAGCAGCTGCGTCTGGGTCACCAGGCGGCCCGGCTGGCGCGCAAGCATGGAAAGCAGGGTGAATTCCTTGCGGGTCAGCGCCACGGGCTGGCCGCCCAGGTGCACCTCTCGGCGGGCAAGGTCGATGCGCAGGTGGCCGTCGTCGTACAGCGGCGCCGCGTCGGCGCTCTGCCGCGCGCCGCGCAGGAAGGCGCGGATGCGCGCCATGAGCTCCTCGATGCTGAACGGCTTGGTCACGTAGTCGTTGGCGCCCGCGTCGAGCAGGGCCACTTTCTCCGGTTCGGCCGAGCGCACGGTGAGCACGATCACAGGCACCGCCGACCATTGGCGCAGTTCGCGCAGCACGTCGCCGCCATCGCGGTCGGGCAGGCCGAGGTCCAGCACCACGATGTCCGCCCCCTGGCTCGCCAGCAGGCTCAGGCCCTGCTGGCCGTTTTCGGCAAGCAGCGTGGTGTAGCCCTGGGAGCGCAGGCTGATGTCGATGAACTTGCGGATCTGCGGTTCGTCGTCGATCACGAGCACGCGGGCGGGAGGGGCGGAATCGGGGCCGGTCTGCATCGGTTCAGTCTCCCACAACAGCGCGCTCGCCCATGGGCAGCGTCAGGCGGATGGTGGTGCCCACGCCGTCCGGCCCCGGCAAGGCCTCTACCTGGCCCATGTGCGCGCCCACGATGCCCTGGACGATCGTCAGGCCGAGCCCGGTGCCGTGCTGGCCGCGGTCGCCGCGCTCCACGCTGTAGAACATGTCGAAGATGCGGCGGCGCTCGCCTTCGGGAATGCCCGGCCCCTGGTCGGAGACGTCGATGCGGATGTGGTCGTTCTCGCCCGGCCGCACCTGCACGCGCACGGCCGCGCCGGGCGGCGAGAACTTGGCGGCGTTCTCCATCACGTTGAACAGCGCCTGCTCGATCAGGGCCGGGTGCACATGAATGAGGCCGATGCCCGGTGCGATGTCGTGCGCGATCTGGATGCCGGGCACATAGCGCTGCAGCCGGCGGATCGCCGAGCCCACGAGTTCGTCGATGCCGATCCAGTCGCGCGCGAGCGTGAGGCCGTGCTGACCCAGCCGCGTCATGTCGAGCAGGTTCTGGATGTAGCGGTCCAGCCGCTCGCCCTCGACACGGATGGTGTCGAGCAGGCTGCTGCGGTCGTCCGCGTTCATGTCCTGGCCATAGCGCTGCAGGCTGTCGGCCGCGCCGATCATGGACGACAGCGGCGAGCGCAGGTCGTGCGACACCGACGACAGCAGCGCCGAGCGCAGGCGTTCGGTTTCGCCCGCAACGCGCGCGGCTTCCAGTTCCGAGACGAGCTGTGCGCGCAGCGCGGCCTGCCCGATGTCCTCGATCATGCTTTCGGCCAGGCGCCGCTGTTCGAATGACAACCGCCCCATGCCGGACGGAAAACGCAGGCCGACCACGCCCAGCGTGTCGCGGTCCGAGCGCACCGGCAGGAACCACCAGGGCGATTGGGCCAGCGTGTCGGTGAAGCGCCCGCTGGGCTGGCCGTTCTGCTGTGTCCAGTCGGCGGCGCCGCGGTCCTTGTCGTCGAGGTGTTCGCTGGCCGCCGTCGGGCCCGATTCGCTACCCAGCCGCATCCAGGCCTGCGCATTCAGGGAAGACTGCAGCACCGCCGAACTCGCGGCAATCACCTGCCCGAGATCGGCCGCCCTGGCCAGCTGCCGCGCCAGGTTCTGCATGGCGATGGCATGGTTGTTCGCCGTGCGCAGCGCGATCACCTGCATGCGCAGCCGCGAGGCCAGGCGGCCCGCGATGAGCGCCGCCGCGAGGAACAGCAGCACCGTGGCCACCCCGCGCGGCGCGCTGATGAGGAAGGTGAAGCGCGGTTCGATGAACAGGAAGTCGTAGGCCAGGAAACACAGCACCGCCGTGATGACCGCGGCCAGCATGCGCGTGCGCGAGGCCACCAGCATCACCGCGATCAGGAACACGGGCGTGAGGTCCCGCAGGCCGAGGACGCGATCGGCCAGGAACGCCGTGGCCACCGCGCCCAGGGTGGCCAGCACGATCAGCGTGGGTTCGCCCTGCGCCAGCCGTTCGCCGGCCAGGTCCTGCAGGCGCCGCGAGCGCTGGCGCGCCTGCGGTGTGCTGACGATGGTGAGTTCGTAGCGCGCGCCGCGCCGCAGCAGTTGCTGTGTGAGGGTGCGGTTGAAGATGCGCGCCACCGGCCGCTCTCGCGTGCGGCCGATGACGAGGGAGCGCGCGCCCCGCGCGGCGGCGGCGTCCAGCAGGGCCTGCGCCACGTCGGTGTTGTGCAGCACCTCGGTGTCGCCGCCGAGGTTGCGCGCGAGCGCGAACGCCTTGTCGAGCTCCATCTGGCGCTGCTGTTCGGCCCGCCCGCTCGGGTTGCGCGGCGAGGCGGAATCGCCCAGGTTGTCGGTGTGCACGGTGGCGGCGGCGGAATGGCCGGTGTCGACCGTCACCACCGACCAGGGCGCGCCGCGCCGTTCGGCCAGGCGCGCTCCGGCGCGCACCAGGTATTCGGACTGGCCCAGGCCGTCGATGGCGATCAGCACGTGCCGCTGCAGGCCGATGTCCGCCAGGCCGCGCGCGGTGCGCGTTTCGCGCAGGTCGGCGTCCACATGGTCGGCCACGGTCTGCATCGCGAGTTCGCGCAGCGCGGTGAGGTTGGCCGGCGAGAAGAAGGCCTGCAGGGCCTGCGTGGCCTGCTCGGGCAGGTACACCTTGCCCTGGTTGAGGCGCTCGATCAGCTCGCGCGGCGGCAGGTCCACCAGACGGATGTCGCGCAGCCGCTCGAACACCGCATCAGGCACGGTTTCGCTGACGCGGATGCCCGTGATCTGGTGCACCACATCGTTCAGGCTTTCCAGGTGCTGGACGTTGATGGTGGTGTAGACGTCGATGCCGGCGTCGAGCAGTTCCTCCACGTCCTGCCAGCGGCGCTCGTGGCGGCTGCCCGGTGCGTTGCGGTGCGCGAGCTCGTCCACCAGCGCAATCTTCGGCTTGCGCGCCAGCAGCGCGTCGAGGTCCATCTCCTCGAGCGAGCGCCCGTGGTAATCGAGCCACCGTCGCGGCAACTGCGGCAGGCCTTCGACCATCGCCTGGGTCTCGCCGCGGCCGTGCGTTTCGACGATGCCGATCACCACGTCCACGCCCTGGCGGTGCAGCTCTCGCGCGCGCGCCAGCATGGCGAAGGTCTTGCCCACGCCGGGTGCGGCGCCCAGGAACACCGTGAGGCGGCCGGCCGATTGCCGGCGCACCTCGTCCATCAAGGCGTCGGCTTGGCGGGTGTTGTCGGGTGCCATGGGCGGTGTTCGGAGCGGTGTGGGCGCAGCATAGCTGTTGCGCGCGGCGTCATGGGCGGCGCAGCGCGTCCAGCGCCAGGTTGAGCGAAAGCACGTGCACCCGGTCCGGGCCCAGCAGGCCCAGCTGCGGGCCTTCGGTGTGCGCCGCCACCAGTTGCTCCACCTCGCCGCGGCCCAGGCCACGCGCGCGGGCCACGCGCTCGATCTGGATCGCTGCGCCCTGCACGCTGATGTGCGGGTCGATGCCGCCGCCGGACTGCGTGATCAGGTCACCCGGCACCGCCGAGGGGTCGACACCATCGCGCTGGGCGATGGCGGCGCGCGTGTCGGCCAGGCGCTGGCGAAGGTCGGGGTTGGTGCGCGCCTGGTTGCTGCCGGCCAGGGCCATGGTGTTGTAGCCCGCGGCCGAGGGGCGCGGCTGGAAGTAGCCGTTGCCCGCGAAAGGCTGCGCCACCAGCGTGGAACCGGTGACGGTGCCGTTGCGCTCGACCAGGCTGCCTTGCGCCTGCGCGGGAAACAGCAGCTGCCCGATGCCGACGCCGGCCAGCGAGTACAGGAAGCCGAACGCCGCCAGCGACAGCACGGTGAGGCCGATGGCGCCGCGCACCAGGCCGGTGTCGGCCACGGGCAGGACGGGAGTTGGGGTGGGGGTTGTGGTCATGGTTTTCTTTCAGAAGGTGAACACCGCCGACAGCAACAGGTCGATCAGCTTGATGCCCGCGAAAGGCAGCAGCACACCGCCCACGCCGTAGATCAGCATGTTGTTGCGCAGCAGTTCGGTGGCGCTGGCGGGCTTGAAGCGCACGCCGCGCAGGGCCAGCGGAATCAGCGCGGGAATGATGAGCGCGTTGAACACCAGCGCCGAGAGCACCGCGCTCGTGGGGCTGCTCAGGTTCATCACGTTGAGCGCGGCCATGGAGGGAATGGCCGCGGCAAACAGCGCCGGCAGGATGGCGAAGTACTTCGAGACGTCGTTGGCCAGCGAGAAGGTGGTCAGCGCGCCGCGCGTGATGAGCTGCTGCTTGCCGATCTCCACCACCGCGAGCAGCTTGGCCGGGTCGGAGTCGAGGTCGACCATGTTGCCGGCTTCCTTGGCCGCCTGCGTGCCGGAGTTCATGGCCAGGCCCACGTCGGCCTGGGCGAGCGCGGGCGCGTCGTTGGTGCCGTCGCCCACCATGGCCACCAGCTTGCCCTGGGCCTGCTCGGCGCGGATGCGGGCGAGCTTGTCCTCGGGCTTTGCCTCGGCGATGTAGTCGTCCACGCCGGCGTCGGCGGCGATGTGCGCCGCGGTGAAGCGGTTGTCGCCGGTGATCATCACGGTCTTCACGCCCATTTCGCGCAGGCGGGCAAAGCGTTCCTTGATGCCGCGCTTGACCACGTCGGACAGCTCGATCACGCCGAGCACATGGCGGCCATCGCTCACCACCAGCGGCGTGGCGCCCTTGCGCGCGACATCGGTGACGCGGGCTTCGAGCTCGATGGGCACATGGCCATCGAGCGCTTTCACGTGCGCGGTGATGGCGTCGATCGCGCCCTTGCGGATGATGCGTTCGCCGGCCAGGTCCACACCGGACATGCGGGTCTGCGCGGTGAACGGCACGAAATGCGCCTGCGCCGGGTCAACCAGCTGCTCGCCCTTTTCGCGTGCGAGCCTGACGATGGACTTGCCCTCGGGCGTGGGGTCGGCCAGCGAGGCCAGCAGGGCGGCCTGGCGCAGTTGAGAGGCGTCCACACCCGCCAGCGCGTGGAACGCGGTGGCCTGGCGGTCGCCGTAGGTGATGGTGCCGGTCTTGTCGAGCAGCAGCACGTCCACGTCGCCCGCCACCTCCACGGCCTTGCCGGACTTGGCGAGCACGTTGGCCTTGAGCGCGCGGTTCATGCCGGCGATGCCGATGGCAGGCAGCAGGCCGCCGATGGTGGTGGGGATCAGGCACACGAGCAGGGCCACCAGCAGCACCAGGTCGAGCTTCACGTCGACGAAGCCCGCGATGAAAGGCAGCGTGATCACCACGATGAGGAAGGTCAACGTCATCACCGCGAGCAGCACGCCCAGCGCGATCTCGTTCGGCGTCTTCTGCCGGTTCGAGCCTTCGACCAGCGCGATCATGCGGTCCAGAAAGCTGTGACCCGGCTCGGCCGTGACGTTCACCACGATGCGGTCGGACAGCACCTTGGTGCCGCCGATCACGCCCGAGCGGTCGGTGTTGGCTTCGCGCAGCACGGGCGCGGACTCGCCGGTGACGGCGGCCTCGTTGATGGTGGCCAGGCCTTCGACGATCTCGCCGTCGGCGGGGACCATCTGGCCTTCTTCCACCACGACGCGGTCGCCCGGCCGCAGCTCGGTGGCGGGCACCGAGGTCTCGCGGCCCGACGCGTCCAGGCGGCGCGCCACCAGGTCTTGCCGTGCGCGCCGCAGCGAAGCGGCCTGACCACGGCCGTGTGCCTCGGCAATCGCCTCGGCGAAGTTGGCGAACAGCACGGTGATGAACAGGATGGCCGTCACGGCCCAGCCGAAGCCCAGGCCGGTCCAGCCCGCGAGGGTGGCGAACGCGGTGAGCAGCGTGCCGGCCCAGACCACCGCCATCACGGGGTTCTGGATTGCATGGCGCGGCGAGAGCTTGACGAAGGCGTCGACCAGCGCCGCTTGCAGGCGCGGGGCGGCAGGGGCGGAACGGCCCGTGCCCGGGATTGCTTGTGGGGTGTTCATGGAAGAGGGTTCCTTCAACGGGCGAGCAGTGGCATCAGCGACAGGTGGTCGGCCACGGGCCCGAGCACCAGCACCGGCATGAACTGCAACAGCGTGAGGATGACGACGATGCCGATGAGGGTGAGCGCGAAGATCGGCGTTTCGATCTGCAGCGTGCCCGCACCTTCGGGGGCGCGCCGCTTGGCGGCCAGCATGGCGGCAATGGCCAGCGGAATGATCAGCGCCGGGTAGCGGCCGGCGGCCAGTGCGATGGACGTGGTGACGTTCCACCACGGCGTGTTGTCGCCCAGGCCTTCGAAGCCCGAGCCGTTGTTGGCGAACGCCGAGGCGTATTCGTAGAACACCTGGCTGATGCCGTGGAAGCCGGGGTTGGACGTGCCCGCCAGGCCCGGCACGGCCAGCGCGATGGCGGTGAAGCCCAGGATCACCAGCGGCTGCAGCAGCACCACGACGGCAAGCAGGCGCACCTCGGGGCCTTCGATCTTGCGGCCGAACAGCTCGGGTGTGCGCCCCGTCATGAGGCCGGCCAGGAACACGCTGAGCAGCAGGTAGACGATGAACTGCTGCAGGCCGCAACCCACGCCACCCCAGATCGCGTTGATCAGCATGTTGACCATCGAGACCATGCCGGTCAGCGGCGCCGTCGAGTCGAGCATGGCGTTGACCGAGCCGTTGTTCACCTGCGTGGTGAGCGAGGCCCAGAGCGCCGAGGCGTCCGATCCCAGGCGGACTTCCTTGCCTTCCATCAGCGCGGCGTCGGTCGCGGTGGCGGAATAACTTTCGGACCAGAGCGACAGGCCGGTGGAGACCACCGACATCGCGAGCATGGTGCCGAACACCATGGCACCGAAGCGGCGCCGGCCGGTGAACGGGCCGACCATGAACACGATGCTCACGGGGATCAGCGCGATCGCCAGCGTCTGCAGGAAGTTCGACAGCGGCGTGGGGTTCTCGAGTGGCACCGCGCTGTTCGGGCCGTACCAGCCGCCGCCGTTGCTGCCGAGCTGCTTGATCGCCACCATCGGCGCCACCGGGCCGAGCGGAATCTTCTGCTCCTTGAACTCTGCCGTGGCCTCGACGGGCGTGGCCACCGGACCGGCCTGCAGCGTGGCGGGCACGCCCTGCCAGGTGAGCGCGGCGGACAGCACCAGCGACAGCGGCAGCACGAAGCGCAGCGCAGCACGTGTGACGTCGGCCCAGTAGTTGCCGACGTCGACCGTGGATGTCTCGCCATTGGCCGATGCGTCACGCACCTGGCGGCCGCCGAACAGACCGCGCAGCGTGGCCGCGACGATGGCCAGGCCCATCACCGGCGTGACCACCTGCAGGCCCACGATGCCCGTCATCTGCGCCAGATAGGACAGCTGTGCCTGCCCTGAATAGTGCTGCTGGTTGGTGTTGGTGAGGAAGGACACCATGGTGTGCAGCGCCAGGTCCCAGGACATGTTGGGCACACCATCGGGGTTGAGCGGCAGCCAGGCCTGGGTCATGAAGATGCCCCAGACCACGACCGCCAGCAGCAGGTTGCTCAGCAGGAAGGCGCCGGCATAGCCGCGCCAGCTCATGCCCTGTTCGGGGCGTGTGCCCAGCAGGGCATAGATGGAGCGCTCGATCCAGCGGAACAGCACGTCGCTGCGCAGCGGATCACCGCGCATGACGCCGGCCAGGTAGCGGCCCAGCGGCCACCCCAGTGCGATCAGGAGAAACAGAAGCAGGAAGACATCGGGACGCATGTTGTGGTTCGCGATCAGATGGCGGTATTGCCACTGGCGAGTGTTCGACAACGCTGCGTAAAGAGTCCATTCCCGCTGCGGCGGGGCGCGTAACTTCTGCGTAAATTCCGCCCGAAACCTGGCTCCATGGGCGTCGAGTCAGAGCGAAATTTATGCCGAATTTACGGCGCGCTGCACAGGGCATCGCTATGGTTTCGGGACCTGTCGCCCATCGCCCGAACCGTCCATGCCCCTGTTCACCCACGACCTGCTGATGGCCCTTCTGGCCCTGCTGGCGATCTTCATTCCCCTGCTGCTGGCGGGCGCGCTTGTGCTGCTGCCGGACCTGCTGAAGAAGCGCCGCAAACCGGCGCGACGATCGGGGCGGGTCACCCGGTCGTGAGGCGCTCCCTGGCCAGCCGCGTGCCTTCCGCCAGCGCTTTCAGCTTGCGCCAGGCCACGTCCCTTCCCATGGGGGCAAGGCCGCAATTCGTGCACGGAAACAGCCGTTCCTTCGGCACGAACGCCAGCGCACGGCCGATGGTGTCAGCCACTTCCTCGGGTGTCTCCACCACGTCGCTGGCCACGTCGATCACGCCGACCATCACGTCCTTGCCGGCCAGCAGCTTCATCAGGTCGGGCGGCACGTGGGAGTGGATGCATTCCAGGCTCACCTGGTCGATGCTGCTGCGGGCGAGCGCTGGGAACACGGTTTCGTACTGGCGCCATTCATCACCCAGGGTGCTCTTCCAGTCGGTGTTGGCCTTGATGCCGTAGCCGTAGCAGATGTGCACCGCCGTCGTGCAGGTCAGGCCCTGCGCCGCACGCTCGAGCGCCTGCACGCCCCAGTCGGCGGCATCCTTCATGTAGACGTTGAAGGCGGGCTCGTCGAACTGGATGATGTCCACGCCGTCGGCCTGCAGCGCCAGGGCCTCCTGGTTCAGCAACTCGGCGAAGGCGAAGGCCATCTTGACCTTGTCGCCGTAGAAGCGGTCCGCCACGGTGTCGACGATGGTCATGGGGCCGGGCAGGGTGAACTTCAGTTTCTTCTTCGTGTGCGCGCGCGCCAGCTGCGCCTCGAAGGCGTGCACCCGGCCCTTCAGGCGCAGTGCCGACACCACCTGCGGCACCATCGCGTCGTAGCGGTTGTCGCGGATGCCCATCTTCACCTTGTGCTCGAAGTCGATGCCCTCGACCTGCTCGAGGAAGCCGTGCACGAAGTGCTGTCGCGACTGCTCGCCGTCGCACACGATGTCCAGGCCAGCGTCTTCCTGGGCCTTGATCCACAGCAGGGTCGCGTCGGCCTTGGCTTGCACAAGCGCATCACCTTCGGCCCGCCATTGTGGCCAGAGCTTGTTGGTCTCGGCCAGCCAGGCGGGTTTCGGCAGGCTGCCGGCGATGGAGGTTTCAAACATCTGAGGGTTTCTTTCTGACAAGGATGAAGGTGGCAGGTGTGCTTCGTGGCTGTCTTGCCGGGTTTGCGAAGCCATGCGGGGTGTCAGGGCTCGCAACGGGCAGCCCATTGTTCCAGCACGTTCCTGTACGGCTTGATGAAATGCTCCTCTGCAAACCTCCCCTGCCTGACCGCCAGCTGGCTTCGTTCTTCCCGGTCGTAGACGATCTGCGTCAGCGAGTAATCCTGGTTCTTCAGACTCGGCTGGTAGAAGATCCCCGCCGCGGAATTGGCGTTGTAGATCTCGGGGCGGTAAATCTTCTGGAAGGTTTCCATCGTGCTGATGGTGCCGATGAGTTCGAGATTCGTGTAGTCGTTCAGCAGGTCGCCGTGAAAGTAGAACGCCAACGGCGCAACCCCATTGGGCGGCATGAAGAAGCGGACCTGCATCCCCATTTTCCCGAAGTACTGGTCGGTCGGGGACAGTTCGTTCTGCTGGTACTCGGCGCCCAGGACGGGGTGCTGGTTGCCGGTCCGCCGGTAGGTCTTGCTGGTCGAGGCGCTGATGCAGATGACGGGCGGTTTGCTGAAGCGTTCCCTGTAGGCGCTCGAGCTGACAAAGTGCTTGAACAGCTTGCCATGCAGGTCGCCGAAATCGTCTGGAGCGCCGGGTTCGGGGCGATGGGCCTGGTACCCCGGCAGCAGGACGCTGAAATCGTAGTCGCGCACGTAGGAAGAGAAGTTGTTCCCCACGATGCCGTCGATGCGCCGGTTCGTCTTCCTGTCGATGATGTGGGTCTTCAGGATCTCGATCAGCGGAAATGCACCCTGGCTGCTATTGCCATCCAGGTGCATCTCGACGGAGATGATCTCGAGCTCGACCGCGTAGCGGTCGCCCGTCGGGTTGTCCCAATGCGCCAGGTCGTTGAAGCGATGGTCGATCATCCTCAGTGTGTTGCGCAGGTTCTGTTGCCGGCTCGTTCCCCGGGCCAGGTTGGCAAAGTTGGTGGTGATGCGTGTGCTGTCCGATGGCTGGTAGTTCTCATCGAAGCCCATGCTCTTGAGGCTGAAAGTGAATGTGTCGTTCATGTGGATGTCGCTGCGCTGACTGGGGAGATGAAGGCCGGTGCGTGCGTCACGCCGCAAGCACTTCCTCGATCGGCGACGGCCTGGCATGGCATGCCAGTTCGATCAAGGGCAATGCCCGCTGCACCGCCAGTGCGGCCCGCTCGATCAGGGCCGCATCCCGCGGGCGGTGGTCGATGAAATCCTTGTCGGTCGCATAGACGCCCAGCGGCAATGTGCGCGCCTGGAAGAAGCTGAACAGCGGCCGCAGCTGGTGGTCAATCACCAGGGCATGGCGCTCGCTGCCGCCGGTGGCCGCCAGCAGCACGGGCTTGTCCACCAGGGCGTCCTGGTGGATGAAGTCGAAGAAGTGCTTGAACAGTCCTGTGTAGGCGCCGCGAAAGACAGGTGTCGCCACCACGAGCACGTCGGCCCGCTCGACCGCGGCCAGCTCCCGCTCGACCAGGTCGGGCAGTTGGGAGCGCCAGACGGCTCCCGCGAGCTGCGGTGCGAGCTGGCCCAGTTCAACCAGGCGCCGTTCGCACGAGACCTCTTCGGCGATCAGGTCCAGCAGGTGTTCTGCCAGGGCCGCCGACCGGGAGGGGCGTTGCAGCCCACCGGATACGGCGACCAGACGGAGGGGACGTGTCATCGTTGCTTTCAGGAGGATGGATGCGTGCGGCACCGGGAAATCCACCAGGCCTCGCCATGGCCGTTTCCCGGAATGCCAACGAACAATGGGAGGGGATGGTATGGAGGAAGATCGATGAAGTAAAATGGTCTTATTTCAACAATCCATGAACAAGGTTCATTGAATGCTGGAGCGCATCCACCTCAGCATCGTTCAGCAGGTCGAAAAACAAGGGTCCCTGACGGCCGCCGCGGGCGTGCTGAACCTGACGCAGTCGGCCCTGAGCCACAGCATGAAGAAGCTGGAGCAGCAGCTGGGCACCGACATCTGGCTGCGCGAAGGTCGAAGCCTGCGCCTGACGCAGGCGGGCCAGTACATGCTGGAGGTGGCGAACCGGGTGCTGCCGCAGCTGGACCTGGCCGAAGAACGCCTCGGCCAGTTCGCGCAGGGTGAGCGCGGCGCGCTGCGCATCGGCATGGAATGTCACCCTTGTTACCAGTGGCTGCTCAAGGTGGTCTCGCCGTATCTGTCTGCATGGACAGACGTGGATGTGGACGTGAAGCAGAAATTCCAGTTCGGCGGGATCGGGGCGCTCTTCGGCTACGAGATCGACCTGCTGGTCACGCCGGATCCGCTGTTCAAGCCCGGGCTGAAGTTCGAGCCCGTGTTCGACTACGAACAGGTGCTGGTGGTCGGGCACGACCACCCGCTGGCCGGTGCCGCGTACATCAAGCCGGCGCAGCTCACGAAGGAAGTGCTCATCACCTACCCGGTGGCCACGGATCGGCTCGACGTGTACACGCAGTTCCTGCAGCCTGCCGGCATCACGCCGCGCCAGCACAAGACCATCGAGACCACCGACATCATGTTGCAGATGGTGGCCAGCGGCCGTGGCGTGGCGGCGCTGCCGCGCTGGCTGGCCGAGGAATACGCCGAGCGCATGCCGGTGGTGCCGGTGCGCCTGGGCCGGCAGGGCATTGCCAAGCAGATCCACCTTGGCGCGCGCGAGGCAGACCTCGACATCGACTACCTCCAGGCCTTCATCGCGCTGGCGCGCGAGCCGCTCGCGGTGGCATCCCCGCAGAAGCGCCGGGCACAATAAGCCATGCGTTCCCCCGCCGAGATCCTCCGTCGCCTGTGGCAGCCGCATCGGGGCCTGTTCTGGCTCATGGTGCTGCTGCAGCTGCTGTCTTCGTGCATCGTGCTGTTCGTTCAGATCACCGATCCGCCCGACGCGCTGCGCCTCGCGCTCGGCGTGATGGCGCTGATCGATTCGCTGCTGGCCTGGTGGCTGGCGGCCCGCCTGTGGCGCGAATCGGCGCCGCCCGCCCACCCCCAGGAGACATCCCATGTTCGACGCCCTGCTGATCACCAGGCCTGATTCAGGCTACCGCTGCGAACTCGCGCAGCTGGACGAAGCGCAACTGCCCGCCAGCGGCGACGTGACGGTGCGCGTGGACTACTCCACCGTGAACTACAAGGACGGCCTGGCCATCACCGGCAAGTCGCCCGTGGTGCGCAGCTTTCCCATGGTGCCGGGCATCGACTTCGCCGGTTCGGTCACGCACAGCAACCACCCGAAGTGGAAGGCCGGGGACCGCGTGCTGCTCAACGGCTTCGGCGTGGGCGAGGGGCACTGGGGCGGCCTGTCGCAGATGGCGCGCGTCAAGGGTGACTGGCTGGTGGCCTTGCCCGACACCCTGAGCGAACGCGACGCCATGGCCCTGGGCACCGCCGGCTACACCGCCATGCTGTGCGTGCAGGCGCTGCAGAAACACTGGGCCGAAGCGGGCGTGGCCGCCGGCAGTGGCGAGGTGCTGGTGACCGGTGCAGGCGGCGGCGTGGGCAGCGTGGCGATCTCGCTGCTGGCCGGCCTGGGCCACACGGTGGTGGCCTCCACCGGCCGGCCGCAGGAAGCCGATTACCTCAAGTCGCTCGGCGCGGCCAGCGTGATCGACCGCAACGAACTCGGCACACCCGGCAAGCCTTTGCAGAAGGAGCGCTGGGTGGGCGTGGTGGATTCCGTCGGCAGCCACACGCTGGCCAACGCCTGCGCCAGCACGCGCTACGGCGGCGCGGTGGCCGCCTGCGGTCTGGCCCAGGGCATGGACCTGCCCGCCAGCGTGGCGCCCTTCATCCTGCGCGGCATCACCCTGTACGGTATCGACAGCGTGATGGCGCCGATGGCGAAACGCGAGGCCGCGTGGAACGAACTGGCGAAGACGCTGGACCGCGATCAGCTCGCCGCCATGACGACCGAGATCGGCCTGGCCGACGCGATCCCCGCCGCCAGCCAGATCCTGGCCGGCCAGGTGCGCGGCCGGCTGGTCGTCAAGGTCAAGGGCTGATTCAGCGCGGCACCACCTGCCGGTAGGCGTGCCAGGTGGCATGGCCCAACACGGGGCCCACCACGATCAGGCCCAGGAACCAGGGCAGCATCGCCAGCACCACCAGCAGCGTGATCAGCGCGCCCCAGAAGGCCATCACGCCGGGGTTCTGCATGCAGGCGCGGATGCTCGTGAGCGAGGCAGAGACCGCGTCGGTCTGGCGGTCCAGGATCATGGGAATGGAGAGCGCGCTGGTGATGAAGATCAGGCCGGCGAAGACGCTGCCCACCAGCGTGTAGGTGATCAGGAATTCCAGGTTCTCGCGCGCCAGCAGCTGGCCGACCAGGTTGTGCGTGTCGGGCATGGTGCTGAACGACACCGCGAACACCACCAGCGAGGCGCGGCCCCACAGCATTTCCAGGATCAGCAGCACGCCCGCGAAGATCGCGATCGAGCCCTTGGTCTGTTCCCAGGCCAGCAGCGAATCGGGCAGCGAGGGCGGGCGGCCTTCTTCCAGCGCGCGGCTCACGTGGTACAGGCCCAGGCACAGGAACGGCCCCAGCAGCAGGAAGCCGGCCGACAGCGCGAGCACGTAGGCTGGCGCGGTGCGGAACACCACCATCAGCGCGTGCCCCATGAGGAAGAAACACAGGCCGTAGAACAGGCCCACCGGCGTGCGCACGAAATCGCGCCAGCCCAGGCGCAGCCAGCGCAGCGGGTCGGCCGCGCCGAGTTCGGCCAGTGGAAGGTTGAACACCGATGGCGGTGGCGGCGCGTGGGGTTCTTCGTCGTTCATGTCTGTCTCCTCGGGTGGTGCGCGCCACCTCATGCCGGGCGGCTTGTGCGCGGAATGGTGGGGGTCAGTTCAGCGCGTGCCCGCGCAGGTGCAGCGCCAGGCCCGCGTCGAACGCGTGCGTGTGTTTCGCGAACCACGCGCCCAGTTCGCGCGCCATCTGGCGCGCGGGCGCCAGTTCGCCGTTGCGGATCTGCCCGATGCCTTCGCGCAGCAGGTTGAGCACCACGCGGTGTTCCAGCGCGTGGGCTTCCGAACGGCCATGGCCGGTGTCGCGCATCCAGGCGTCTTCCTGGCCGAAATGGGTGGCCACGTGCGCCACCAGGTCGGCCCAGGCCTGCGGCAGTTCGACGTCGCTCGCGGCCTGCGCGCGCGCCAGCCGCTCCATCAGCTCGCGGTTCATCGTGTCCAGCGGGTCGAAGTCCAGCCACAGGGCTTCGGACCATTGCGAAACGGTGGTCTCCATCGGGTGCTCCTTTCGCCTGTTGCAGGCGTTGCCGAAGCTTGGCAGCGCCCGCGGCGGCACGCCTTGATCCAGCGCAAACGCCCGCCACGCACAAGGCCCGGTGGCCCGTGTGCCCACTGGCGCGCCGCTACACTGGCCGGCCATATGACCAGCGAATTCCAGCCCCCTTACGTGCCGCTGTCTGACGTGCACAGCGCCCTGCAATCCACCGGCTTTGCGCTGCTGAGCGCCACTGCCGTGGGCGAATGGCTTGCCGCACGGCCGGCCGACCTGGCCGAACTGCACACGGGCTGGGACCGGCTGCCGCCCGACGCCTACCTCAAGGACGGCGGGCGCTACCGCAGCCGCCGCCACAGCTGCTTTGTGGTGGAAGACGACCGCGTGCGCCAGGTGCCGCACCGCGCACACTGGCAACCGCTGGAATACAACGCCCTGCACGGCGGCATGCAGCGCTGGTTCGAACCGATGGAACCCGCCACCGTGGCGCTGCCCGTGTGGAGCCGCCTGCTCGCGCGGCTGGGCGAAGCCGCCAGCCAGCTGCGCGGCCCGCAAGCCTGGAGCGTGGAAGCCCACGTGTTCCGCATCGACACCACCGACGGCATCGGCCGCCCCACGCCCGAAGGCGCGCACCGCGACGGTGTGGACCTGGTGGCCGTGTTCATGGTGGACCGCCACGCCATCAAGGGCGGTGAAAGCCGCGTGTTCGAAGCCAACGGCCCCAGCGGCCAGCGCTTCACGTTGCGCGAACCGTGGTCGCTGCTGCTGATCGACGACGCGCGCGTGATCCACGAAAGCACACCCATCCAGCCGCTGGACGATGCGCTCGGCTGGCGCGACACGCTGGTGGTGACCTACCGCCGCGGCGCGTTCCAGGGCGATTGACCCACCTCTGCATCACCATGGCCACATCCACCATTTCCACCCGCCGCCAGATCATCACCGTGGTGATGCTGGTGCTCGCGCTCATCGGCGGCCTGGTGCGCTGGTTCGCGCCCCAGCCGTCGCTGGCGCGCGATCTGGGTTCCGTGCTGATGGTGCTGTGGCTGCCCATCGTCGGCAACATCATCGCGTGGCTGATCCAGCGCGCGAAGACGCCGAAACATGTGCCACAGGGCTTCACCGCCGGCACCGTGTTCGAGCCGCACGCGCAGGTCGAACTCACCTTGCTGCCGGCCGAGACGCCACTGCTCAGCCGGCCGATCCGCGCCGGCTTCTTCGATGGCGCGTTGGTGGTGGGCTCCGAAGGCTTCACCACGCGGCTGGCGGTGCCGGCCGATGGCGAGCCGGTGCCGGAAGTGCCCTGCAGGCTGGCGGTGCAGTTCCTGCGGCCCGAACTGGCGCTGGCCCAGCTTCTGCCGGGCACCCGCTTCGCGCTGCTGTCCGGCCGCACCGTGCTGGGCACGGGCCATGTGCTGCCGCTGGCGGGTTGAGCCGGCCCTGAGCCGGTTGCTCAGACGCTGACCCAGCCCCTGAAGCCCCGCGCGGCATAGTACGACTGCGCGCCGTTGTGGTACACGAACACCTGGCCGTAGCGCCGGTCGCAGAACAGCGCGCCGCCCAGCTTGCGCACCTCCCGTGGGGTTGCCACCCAGCTGGAGGTCTTCAGGTCGAACTCGCCGAATTCCTGCAGCTGGCGGTACTGCGCTTCCGTCAGCAGCGAAATGCCCATGGCCTCGGCCATGCCAACGGCGCTGTCTGACGGCTTGTTTTCCTTGCGTGAAGCGAGCGCCTCGGCGTCGAAGCACAGGCTTCGGCGGCCTTGCGGGCTTTCGGGGGCGCAGTCGCAGAACAGGCAGGCGCCACGGTCATCGGGTGCGCCGATGACGTCCGGCTCGCCGCCCGTTTCCTCCATCGCGAAAAGGGCTTTCAGCTTGTCGGGGTGGGCTTGCAGGCGGGCCTCCACATCGGCCCATTTCACCGTGGCGTGCCGCGGCATGTTCTTCTCGAACCGCTGCTTCAGCGCACGGATCAGCGCATCGCGTTGTTCTGCCTTCATGGCGCCGGCCCTTTCCTGGTCACACCCGTTCGAAGATCGCCGCAATGCCCTGGCCACCGCCGATGCACATCGTCACCAGCGCGTAGCGGCCCTGCACGCGGTGCAGTTCGTGGATCGCCTTCACGGTGATGAGCGCGCCCGTGGCGCCGATGGGATGGCCCAGCGAGATGCCCGAGCCGTTGGGGTTGACCTTGGCGGGGTCGAGGCCGAGGTCGCGCGTGACGGCGCAGGCCTGCGCGGCGAAGGCTTCGTTGGCCTCGATCACGTCCAGGTCCTTCACCGTGAGGCCGGCCTTCTTCAGCGCGGCCTGGGTGGCGGGCACCGGGCCGATGCCCATGTATTTGGGGTCCACACCGGCGTGCGCGTAGGCCACCAGCCGCGCCAGCGGTTTGGCGCCGCGGGCCTTCGCGGCACCGGCTTCCATCAGCACCACCGCAGCGGCAGCGTCGTTGATGCCGGAGGCGTTGCCGGCCGTCACGGTGCCGTTCTCTTTCAGGAAGACCGGCTTGAGCTTGGCCATGTCGTCCAGCGTCGCGTTGGGGCGGAAGTGCTCGTCGGTGGCGTAGGCCACGTCGCCCTTCTTGCTCTTGAGCATCACAGGCACGATCTGGTCCTTGAAGAAACCGGCTTCGGTCGCGCGCTGCGCGCGGTTGTGGCTTTCCACGGCCAGCCTGTCCTGGTCTTCGCGGCTGATGCCCCACTTGGCGGCGATGTTCTCGGCCGTCACGCCCATGTGGATGGTGTGGAAGGGGTCGTGCAGCGCGCCGACCATCATGTCCACCATCTTGGTGTCGCCCATGCGCGCGCCCCAGCGCATGTTGAGGCTGGCGAAGGGCGCGCGGCTCATGTTCTCGGCGCCAGCGCCAATGGCCACATCGGTGTCGCCCAGCAGGATGCCCTGCGCGGCCGAGACGATGGCCTGCAGGCCCGAGCCGCAGAGGCGGTTGACGTTGAAGGCCGGCGTGCCTTCGGCGCAGCCGCCGTTGATGGCTGCCACGCGCGAGAGGTACATGTCCTTCGGTTCGGTGTTCACCACGTGGCCGAACACGACGTGGCCGACGTCCTTGCCGTCCACACCGGCGCGCGCGAGCGATTCGCGCACGACGAGTGCACCGAGTTCGGTGGGTGGCTGGTCTTTCAGGCTGCCGCCAAAGGTGCCGATGGCGGTGCGCACGGCGCTGACGACGAGAACTTCACGTTGGCTGCTGCTCATGGGTATCTCCTGTGGAATGGGGGGTATCGAATGCCATCGTAGCCCGGTGGGCTGACGCTCAGAAAACCTGGCGCGCCACCACGCGCAGCTGCGTGCCGCTGCCGTCCTTGCCCGGCCGCGTGAGCAGGATCTCGCCCATGGCGGGGTTCTGGCCGGTGAGGGCGGTGATGTTCACCTGGTGCGTGACGAGCGCCATGTTGCGCGGCGCCTGCCAGCCCTGCACCGCGTCGAGCACGTCGCGCGTGCTCATCTCGCGTTCGTCGGTGCCGAAGAAGGAGTTGAGCGGCGCCCACACCGTGTTCTTCTTGAAGGCGAGCATGGCGGTGTCCACGCAGCGGCACCATGCGCTGGAGCGCACCTGGTCGACCTTGACGCGTTCGCGCAGGAAGGCCGCGGCCACCTTGCGCGCCTGCTCGCGCCCGGCCTCGCTCAGGTTGCGCTGGGTGCTGCAGTCGCCGAGCGTGAAGTTGGCCGGGTCGCCCACGCCGGGTGTGGTCTGCGCGTGGCGCATCAGCAGCACGCAGCCGCCTTCGCGCAGGAGGTTCCAGAAACCGGGTTCCTGTGTGAAGGCGAAGCCGGGCAGGGTGGCCAGGGTGATGGCGGTGGCCTGCGTGAAGTGGCGTCGTTGCATCGTGGTTCCTCGAAGGGTCAGTCGCGCACGTCGGCGACGGGGTTGCTGCCAAAGTCGGGTCGCTGCAGCCAGGCGAGCACGTTCGCTGCGGCATCGTCTGGTGTGGAGAGTTGCCCCTGGCGCTTGAGTTCCAGGAAGCGGTCCCGATCGGGAAAGGCGGCCGGGTCGCCCGCGCGCAGCTGGATCTGCATGTCGGTGTCGATCACGCCGGGCGCCAGCGACACGAGCCGCGCGCCCTGCGGGTGCTGCGCCTCATCGAGCGCGCTGCAGCGGGTGAAGTGGTCCATGCCGGCCTTGGCGGCGCAGTAGGGCGCCTGAGAGGCCATTGCACGGCGGCCGAGGCCGGAGGAAATGTTGAGCACCTTGCGCGGACCGCGCCAGCCGCCTTCCACCCAGACGCGGGTGCTGCGCAGGAATGCGGCCGTGAGCTGCATCGGCGCCTCCAGCCCGACGCGCAAGGCGTTGGCGAGTTCGCTGGGCGGGCATTCGTCCAGCGGGCCGATGCGCGGGATCACGCCCGCGTTGTTGATGAGCGTGGCGCTGGCGATGGTGCTCGCGTCCAGGTCGGCCAGCCAGTCGCCCAGGCGCTGCGCGGCAGCGGTGGTGTCGGCGAGGTCCTGCGTCCACTGCGTGAGGGTTGCGTCCTTGCGCTGGGCTTCGTCGGCCAGCTCGGGGTTGATGTGGCGCGCGATGGTGAGCAGGTGGCCGTTGGTGCGCAGCGACTGTTTCGCCATGGACAGGCCCATGCCGCGTGAGCCGCCAGTGAGGATGGTGAGGTGGAGTGTGGTCATGGGTTGTTCAGAAGGGGCAGGGGCTGTGGAAGTGCATGGTCTCATTGCCCAGCGGGTGTGGCAACGAGAGCTGGTGGGCATGCAGCAGCAGGCGCGGGGCACGGGCCTGCTGTCCGGGTGTGGCGTAGAGCATGTCACCCAGTATCGGATGGCCGATGGCCTGCAGGTGCACGCGCAGCTGGTGGGTGCGGCCGGTGACGGGTTCAAGCTCGAGCCGTGTGCTGTCATCGCCTGATGGTTCGGCGATGCGCCATCGGGTGACGCTGGGTTTGCCGAGTTCGGCGCTGACGATGCTGCGGGGGCGGTTGGGCCAGTCGATGGTGAGGGGCAGGTCGATGGTGTTCCAGCCGTTGTCGGGTTGCGAGTTTTTCAATGCGCCCGCGACGACGGCGGTGTAGCGCTTGTGGACCTGCCGGGTTTCGAAGGCGCGGCTGAGCTGGCGTTGTGCGTCAAGCCCGCGCGCCATGACGACGAGGCCGGAGGTGGCCATGTCGAGCCGGTGGACGACGAGGGCGTCCGGCCACCGCGCCTGTGCCCTGGCACTCAGGCAGTCCTGTTTGTCGGGGCCTCGTCCCGGGACCGCGAGGAGGCCTGCGGGTTTGTCGAGGACGATGAGGGTGTCGTCTTCGTGGATGACCTGGAGTTCTTTCATGCGCGATACCTCGCGTGCGCATGGGCGCTCCGTGCCCTGTTCCGCGAATGTCCCCCGCCGGCTGGAGCCGGCTCCTCCTTGACTTCGCTACACAGTGCACGAAGCACCCACGCGCCAGAAGGTATGTGGGCACCCCGTTGCTGGCGTGCCAGTGAGGTCATCGGTGATCGGGTGGGACGGCGCAGCGAAGTCAAGGAGGAGAGCCGGCGAAGCCGGGTCGGGGGACATGAGCGGAGCCGTCCCACCCGATCACCGATGACCGGGCCAGCCGGAGAAAAAGTGCAAGGCATCCCCACATTCTCCCGGCAAAGGACAATACCCCCATGCTGCTGCTCGCCCCCATGGAAGGACTGCTCGACGCCACCCTGCGCGATGTGCTCACGCGCACCGGTGGCATCGACCGTTGCGTGACCGAGTTCATCCGCGTCACCAGCACCGTTCTGCCCGAGCGTGCCTTCATCCGGGTGATGCCCGAACTGCTCAACGGGGGCCGCACCCGTGCCGGCGTGCCCGTGCGCGCCCAGCTCCTCGGATCCGACCCCACCCTGCTCGCCGAAAACGCCGAACGCCTTGCCGGCCTGGGGCCGCACGGCATCGACCTCAACTTTGGCTGCCCCGCCAAGACGGTGAACCAGAGCCGGGGTGGCGCCGTGCTGCTGGACGAACCCGAACTCATTGGCCGCATCGTGGCCGCCGTGCGCCGCGCCGTGCCGGCGCACATGCCCGTGTCCGCCAAGATGCGCCTCGGCTTCAACGACGACGAGCGCGCCGAGGCGTGTGCCCATGCGATTGCCGAAGCCGGGGCCGACGAACTCGTGATCCACGCCCGCACCAAGGCCCACGGCTACCGCCCACCCGCCTACTGGGACCGCCTTGCCGAGGTGCGCACCTCGCTGCCCGCCCACCTCCGCCTGCCGGTGATCGCCAATGGCGAGATCTGGACCGTGGCCGACGCCGTGCGCTGCCGCGAGGTGACGGGTTGCGAACATCTCATGATCGGCCGCGGCATGGTGACCGACCCGGGCCTGGCCCTGGCCATCAAGGGCCTGGGCGGGGTGCCGTGGCACGTGCTGCCGCCGCTCATGGCCGTGTTCTGGCAGCAGGTGAGTGCGCGCGTGGAGCGCCGCCACCGGGCCGGGCGGCTCAAGCAATGGCTCAATTACCTGCGCAAGCGCTACCCCGAGGCGCAGGTGGCGTTCGACGAACTGCGCCTGCACAACGACCCCGCCGACATCGAGGCCTGGCTCCAGCGCGCCCAGGCGCCCGGAATGCCTACCACAGGGCCGGGCCGGGCGCTGCCAGCAGAAATGGCGCAGGCGTGTTAACTTCCGGCCCCGGACCCGAACACGACGCCTGTATGACCCCCCCAGAACAACGGCTGGACGCCCTCACCGGAGACCGTCTGCGCGGCATGCGTCGCGGCCTGGAAAAAGAAAGCCTGCGCGCCCAGCCCGATGGCCGGCTGGCGCTCACGCCGCATCCTGCCGCGCTGGGCAGCGCACTGACGCACCCGAACATCACCACCGACTACAGCGAGTCGCAGCTCGAGCTCATCACCGGTGTGCACGACAGCGTGGAAAGCTGCCTGGCCGAACTCACCGAAGTTCACCAGTACACCGTGCGCAGCCTGCGCGCGCAGGGCGACGAGATGATGTGGGCGTCCAGCATGCCCTGCGGCCTGCCGCCCGACGAAACCATTCCCATCGGCCGCTACGGCTCGTCCAACGTGGGCCGTGCCAAGAGCGTGTACCGCATGGGCCTGGCGCACCGCTACGGCCGCCGCATGCAGACCATCTCGGGCATCCACTACAACTGGTCGCTGCCCGGTGTCGACAACGACGGCTATTTCTCGCTCATCCGCAACTTCCGCCGCCACGCCTTCCTGCTGCTCACGCTGTTCGGCGCCTCGCCGGCCTTGTGTTCCACCTTCGTCGAAGGCCGGGAGCACGAGCTGCAGAAGCTCGGTGACACCGGCACGCTGTACATGCCGCACGGCACCTCGCTGCGCATGGGCCGCCTGGGCTACCAGAGCGAGGCGCAGGCCACGCTGGCGGTGAGCTATAACGGCCTGGAAGGCTATGCCGCCTCGTTGCACGACGCGCTCACGCGGCCCTGGCCTGCGTACGAGGCCGTGGGCATCCGCAACCCGGGGGGCGACTACAACCAGCTCGCCACCACGCTGCTGCAGATCGAGAACGAGTTCTACGGCACCATCCGCCCCAAGCGCGTGATCTTCCCTGGCGAACGCCCGCTGCACGCCCTGCGCGAGCGCGGCGTCGAGTACATCGAGGTCCGCCTGATGGACCTCAACCCCTTCGAGCCCATCGGCATCGGCGCTTCCACGCTGCGCTTCCTGGATGTGTTCCTGCTGCACTGCCTGCTCTCGGACAGCCCGCCGGACACGCCGGCCGAGATCCGCGAGCTGGCGCACAACCAGCACCTCACGGCCGCACGCGGCCGCGAACCCGGCCTGAACCTCATGCGCCATGGCGAAAGCGTGCCGCTGGTGCAGTGGGGTGCCGAGATCCTCGAACAGCTCGGCCCCATCGCCGCCCGGCTGGACGAAGCGCAGGGCACCAACGAGCACACCCTGGCCGTGGCACTGGCCAGGGCCCAGCTGCTGGACCCGGACAAGCTGCCCTCGGCCCGCGTGCTGCAGGCCATGCACAAGCACCACGGCGATTCCTTCGTCGCCTTTGCGCGCGCGCAGTCGCGCGTCACGCACCAGCACCTGGCGGGCCTGCCCTGGGCCAGCAAGCTGCAGGCGCGCTTCGAGGCCATGGCTGCCAAGTCGGTGGAAGACCAGCGCGCCATCGAAGCGGCCGACTCCATGCCGTTCGAGATCTACCGGCAGGAATACGTTTCTGCGGCGCGCCTGGGCCGCCCGCAGGCACAGGCCGACGCGCCCCTCGCCGCCTGAGCAGGGTGGGGCGGGGCGAAAGCCCGCCCCGGCGTGAAGGGCAATGCCCTGCCGGTCGCTGCCGGGTTCTATCCTGCGGCTTTTTGCCGGAGAGCCCCATGACCCGACTGACCGCCGCCGACTTCGATCAGGAACTGCTGATCCTGTTTGACGCTTACGTGCACGGTGACATCGATCGGCGGGCGTTCCTCGATCGCGCCTCGAAGTTCGCCGTGGGCGGCATGACGGCCGCGGGCCTGCTGGCGGCACTCAGCCCGAAATTCGCGGCCGCCCAGGTGGTGCCGGCGAACGACCCGCGCATCAAGACCGAAACGGTGAGCGTGCCTTCGCCCATGGGCCACGGCACCATCAAGGCCTATGTGGCCACGCCGGCCGCACCGGCCGCCGGTGCCCGCCTGCCGTCGGTGCTGGTGGTGCACGAGAACCGCGGGCTGAACCCACACATTGAAGACATCGCGCGCCGGCTGGCGCTCGACGGCTACCTGGCCTTCGCGCCCGACGCCCTCACGCCGCTCGGCGGCTACCCCGGCGACGAGGACAAGGCGCGGGCGCTGTTCGCCCAGCTCGACCAGGCCAAGACCCGGCAGGACTTTCTCGCCTCCGCCGCCACGCTCAAGGCCCGGCCCGATGGCAACGGCCGCATCGGCGTGGTGGGCTTCTGCTACGGCGGCGGCATTGCCCACATTCTGTCGACCGAGCTGCCCGACCTGGCGGCCGCAGTGCCGTACTACGGCAACCACCCGCCGGTGGAAGCGGCGGCCAGGGTGAAGGCACCGCTGCTGATCCACTTCGCGGCGGTGGACGAGCGCATCAACGCCGCCTGGCCCGCGTACGAGGCCGCACTCAAGGCCGCCGGCGCGCGCTACACGGCGCACCAGTACCCGGGCACGCAGCACGGCTTCAACAACGACACGACACCGCGTTTCGATGCCGCCGCCGCAAAGCTCTCGTGGGACCGCACGCTGGCGTTCTTCAAGCAGCACCTGGTCTGATCAGCCGGCCGCCACGGCCGACGCGGCGCCGGCGAACGCATGGCTGCCAAGGGCCCGCGCCGTGGCCACATGGGACGCCGCGGCCTGCCCGTTCACATCGAGCAGGAACTCCGAGGTGACGACCCGCGCGCCGCAGAAATCGAAGATGCCGTGGTCGATCTGCGTGCGCATCGCTTTGTCGTAGCCGTGCCGCGCGTAGGTGCCGCCGTCTGCACCGCCGATGCCGACGAGGTGGACGGCGAGGCGGCCGAGCCGCTTGCCCAGCGTGCCGTCGGGCGCCTCGTCGTAGGCCCATCCGTTGGCAAACACGCGATCGATCCAGCCCTTGAGCTGGCCGGGAAACGACCACCAGTAGACGGGATAGACGAGCACGAGGGCATCGGCCCGGTCGATGCGTGCCTGCTCGCGCAGGATGTCGGTTGGCAAGGGCTGCTGAAGAAAGTAGGCGCTGCGGTCGGCCTGGTTGAATGCCGGGTCGAAACCTTCTGCGGCGAGGTCGGCGATCTCGGTGGTGTGTTCGCCAGACGCTGCAATGCCCTCGGCAAACGAGTGCGCGACGCTGTGGGTAAGGGACTGGGGATCGGGGTGGCTGACGACGATGAGGGCGTGCATGGTGGTTCCTTTGAATGGATGGGTGTAAACTACCTTTAGTAGATTACTGATCGTAGGTTACCTTTGGTAGATTAATCATGTCAAGCAACCCCACGAAACCGGCTGCGCCAGCCGCCACGAAGAAGCGCCTTCCCAAGGAGGACCGCAACCGCCAGCTCATGGAGGTGGCGTGGTCCATCGTGCGCAGCGAAGGCACCGATGCGCTCACGCTGGGCTACCTGGCGGAGCGCGCCGGGGTGACGAAGCCGGTGGTGTACGACCATTTCGGCACACGCACCGGCCTGCTCAGCGTGCTCTATGAGGAGTACGACAACCGGCAGCACGCCCTGATGGACGAGGCCCTGCGCACATCGGGCAAGTCGCTTCCGGCCGTGGCAAAAGTGATTGCCGCGACCTACGTCAACTGCGTGATGGCGATGGGCCGCGAGATGCCCGGTGTCAGCGCGGCGCTGGCCGGGTCACCCGAGCTGGATGCCCTGAAGAAAAAGCTGGAGGCGGCGTTCCTGGCGAAGTGCCAGGCCGCGCTGCAGCCGTTTGCGAAGCAGCCCATCGGCCCGGCGGGCATGCGGGCGATGCTGGGCACGGCGGAGGCCGTGTCGTTTGCGGCCGCTGCGGGCGAGCTGGATGCGGCGGATGCCGAGAACGAGATCTACGACGCCATCGTGCGGATCGCGCGCCGGGCGTGAAACGCGCCGCTCAGGCCTCGCCGCCGAAGCGCTTGATGAGGTTGGCGATGTACTTCTCGACCAGCTTCTCGAACTCGCCTTCCACCACCGGGGCCACCACCATCTTCATCAAGCCGGGCAGCGGCACCTCGATCTGACCCTGGATGGCCAGCGTGAGGCCGGTGGACTTCTTGTTGTCCACGATCTTCCAGTTGCCGCCTACCTGCGCGTTGCCCACGCCCTTGACGGGTGTCCATTTGACGGTGCCGCGCGCCTGATCGCTCACGTATTTGCTGGCGTACACGGTCTGGATGTTCACCTGCGCGGTGCCGACCTTCTCCATTTCCCACTGGTAGACACCGCCGCCCAGGTCGGTGAGCTTCTCGACCTTCGGGAAGAAGCTGACCGACTCGGGCACGTTGGACAGCACGTCGAACACCTCGGTGGCCTTGGCCTTGACGTCGAATTCGTAGCCCAGATCGATCTTGACGGTGATGCTCATGAGGCGCCTCTGCGGGTATTGAGTTGGGCCCGATTGTAGGGAGGCCACCCGGCGCACGACCACGGGGGTTACACCAAGGCACAATCCCCGCAACGCCCTCGCAACACCGTTTCCGCAAAGCAGTTTTCCCCCATGAGCATCCAGTGGTTCCCCGGGCACATGCACCTCACGCGCAAGGCCATCACCGAGCGCGTGAAAGACATCGACGTCGTCATCGAGATGCTCGACGCGCGCCTGCCCGGCTCCAGCGCCAACCCGCTGCTGGCCGACCTCACCTCGGCGAAGCCCACGCTCAAGGTCGTCAACAAGCAGGACATGGCCGACCCGGCACGCACCGCGCTCTGGCTCGCGCACTACAACGTGCAGCCGAACACGCGCGCCATTGCGCTGGACGCCAGCATCACCGCGCCGGCGCGCGCCATCATCGCGTCGTGCTTCGAACTGGCGCCCAACCGGGGTGGCATGGTCAAGCCCATGCGCGTGCTGATCTGCGGCATTCCCAACGTGGGCAAGTCCACGCTCATCAACACCTTCATGGGCAAGCGCGCCGCGAAGACGGGCGATGAGGCCGGCATCACCCGCACCGAGCAGCGCATTGCCCTGGCGGACGACTTCTACCTGTTCGACACGCCCGGCATGCTCTGGCCGCGCATCGTGGTGCCCGAAAGCGGCTTCAACCTGGCGGCCAGCGGGGCGGTGGGCCGCAACGCCTACGACGACCAGGAAGTGGCGCTCGAGCTGCTCAACAAGCTCAAGCTGTCTTACGGGCCGATGCTCGAAGCGCGCTACAAGCTCGGCCTGACGAACGAAGCCATCGCGGCCTTGCCGGACGAGGAACTGATGGAGGCCATCGGCCGCAGGCGCGGTGCGCTGGCGGGCGGTGGCGCGGTGAACTGGCAGAAGGCCGCCGAGCTGGTGATTGCCGACTTCCGCAGCGGCGTGCTGGGGCGCATCACGCTGGAAACGCCGGAACAGTTCACGGCCTGGCTCAAGGCCGGGCAGCAGGCCGACGCCGAGCGCCAGGGCCGCAAGAAGGAACGCACGGCCCGGCCTCGCAAACCCGACCGCCGCTGATCCCGTTTCGCCGGCCTTGATCCTCGTCAAGGCGCCGGCACGCGCGCGGTGTGAGCATGGCATCCGCCACCACGGAGCCGCCCATGACCACCGCCCGCCGCATCCTGCTGATCGAAGGCCATCCCGATGTGTCGGGACCGCACCTCAACCGCCTGCTGGTGCAAGCCTATGCCGAGGGCGCCCGCGAGGCCGGCCACGAGGTGCGCCGCATCGCGGTGGGCGCGCTGGATTTCCCTCTTTTGCGCAGCGCACACGACTGGAAGCATGGGCCCGTGCCGCCGGCCCTGGAGGCTTCGCAGCAGGACATTCTCTGGGCGCAGCACGTGGTGCTGTTCTTTCCGCTCTGGCTGGGGGAGATGCCCGCGCTGCTCAAGGCCTGGCTGGAGCAGGTGGCCCGGCCCGGCTTTGCCGTGGGCCCGGAAGGGCCGAAGGAGTTCGGCCGCAAGCCGCTGAGCGGCCGCTCGGCCCGGATGGTGGTGACCATGGGCACGCCCGCGCTGGCCTACCGCTGGTACTTCCGCGCGCACGGCGTCAAGGCGCTGAAGCGCAACATCCTGGGGTTTGTCGGCTTTGCGCCTGTTCGCGAGACGCTGGTGGGCGCGGTGGACCACCTGGGTGATGCGGGCGTGAGCCGGTGGCAGGCCAGGCTGCACCGGCTGGGCCGCGCCGCGGCCTGAGATCAGGCCTCGACCTTGACGCCTTTCCAGAACGCCACACGGCCCTTCACCATCTCGGCTTCGGGCTTGGGGTCGGCGTAGTACCAGGCGGCGTCGGTGTTGAGCTCACCGTTGACCAGCAGCGAGTAGTAGTTCGCCTGGCCCTTCCAGGGGCAGCTGGTGCGGTGGTTGCTGAAGGTGACGTACTCACGGTTGAGCGAGCTTTCGGGGAAGTAGTGGTTGCCCTCCACCACCACGGTGTCGTCGCTCTCGGCGAGGGTCACGCCGTTCCAGGTCGCCTTCATGCGGCGGTGCTCACTTGTTCTTTTCCTTGCCGCGCGGCATGACGGACGTCGTGGGCGCCACAGGACGGTCGGACGAGACCGGGCCCTTTGGCACAGAGGTGTCCTTCTTCGGTTTCTTGGACATCTTTTCGTTGCGCTGTTCCTTGCCCATGGTGTTCTCCGTTGACGACCGCGACGCGCGGCCTGAGGCGCAAATGGTAAGCCACAACCCACCCGTTTTTTGCCCGCACCCGGGCAGAAAAACGGGTGCCCGGCGCTTACTGCCCCATGCCCAGGAAGCCGGCCAGTGCCTCGGTGCCCATGGCGCCAGCCTGCGTGATCACCGCGCCCGTGCGCTGGTGCTTGGCGACGATGAAGGGCACCGAGGTGGCGCCCAGGCGTTCGAGCAGTTCGGTGTTGGTCTTGATGGTCTGCTTCACCTCGGGCGAGATGCTGGCCGAAGCCGACATGCCACCCTGGCCGGTGAGCAGCTGCTGTTCGTGCGCGTTCATGGTTTCCACCGGGTTGGCAGCGGTCATGATCGCGGCGCCCTGGGGCTCGCTCTTTGCGTTCATGATGGCCACGGGCAGCCACACGAACTTCACCTTGCTGTGCAGCGGCTGGGACGATTGCCACAGGTGGCCGCAGTGCGGGCACTGCGGGTCGAACAGCACGTACACGGTGTGGGCGCTCATCATGGCGCCGGCGGTGAAGCCCTTGCCCTGCGCGGCCAGCACGTCGAACGCCTGGCCCGGGGCGATGGGGGTCTTGTCGGCCGCGCTGGCACCCGGTGCGCCGGGCGCGCCCGTGGTTTCTTCTTTCGAGCAGGCCGCCAGCGAGAGGGCAAGCGCGGCGATCAGGGGGAGCGTGAATTGGCGGAGTTTCATGGCGAAGCGGTTCGGTGGTTTTCCTGGGGCCGAATCATCGCAGAGAAGCCACTCCCCTGGTGGGCCAGGGGCTCGTGGAAAGGGGCGCGACGCCCCGCTGTCGGGTGCGTCGCGCCCCTGGGCGCTGGCGATGTGGCGGGATCAGTTGTTGAAGATCAGGTTGGCAATGAGGCCGGTGGCGATGGCCACGAGCACGTAGTCGCTGCCCACCTGCACCCACTGGTGGCCGCGCGGCGGCGCGTACAGGCGGTGGGCGCGGGGGTTCACCACCACGTACTGGCGGCTGCGGTATTCGTAGGGAATGTAGTGGCCACGGCGGAACTGCGGTCCGCGTGCGTTGTAGTAGTAGTGGTTGTGCCGCACCACCGGGCCCGGGCGGAAGTCGCGCCGGTCGTCACGGCGGTCGTGCCGGAAATCGCGGCGATCGTCGCGCCGGTCATGGCGGTAGTCACGGCGGTCATCGCGCCGGTCGTCCACGCGCTGCATGTGGCTGGGTTCGAATCGCGCACCTTGCGCGAAGGACAGCGAGCTCACGCCCAGCGAGGCAGCGGCCAGAACGTACACAACAAGGTTTCGGGATTTCATGGAGGGTTCTCCTTGGGTTGGTGAGCCTCCATCGTCTTTTCGCTGTGTGAACGCCTCGTAAATGCGGCACTTCGCCCAGGCAAAGTCGTGTACCGGCTTGTGTGGCCGGAAACGCCTTCCTGTGTCAGCCTTTCATGGCAGCCTGGGCATGCAGCTTGGCCGAGATGTATTCACCATGTGTCACATGCAGCAGGCCGGCCACCTTGCTGATGACGTGGTGCTCGTGCGCGTCCAGGTGGTTGTCTGCGAAGGCCACTTCCCACATGGCCTCCACCACGCGGATCTTCTGTTCCTGCGTGTAGCGCTCGTTCATCAAGGCGGTGAAGCGCTGGTAGTCGTACGAGGTGCGGGCGGTTTCGTGGGCCAGCTCCAGCAGCCGCTGCAGTTCGTCATCGGTCAGCGCAAACTTGCGGCGCAGCGCGGCCAGCACCGCGTCGCGTTCGCTGTCCTGCAGCCCCGGTTCCGCTCGCATCACTTCCACCAGCAGCACGGCGGTGGCGAGTTGCAGGGTGTGTTCCTGCTCGGCGGGTGCCTGGCCGCTGGCGGGCGCGGTGAGGCTGGCGGTGAGGTTGTCGAAAAGGTCTTTCAGGTTTCTGAGCATGGCGCTGAAAAGAATGCAGAGGTGCTGTGATGGAGCCGGGCAGGGCGCTCAGGGTTCCCGGCCCCACACCAGCAGCAGGTTGTTGGCGGGCATCGCGTGGCGTTCGCGCAGCACCAGGCCAGCCTGTTGCGCCACCTGCTCCACGTCTTCACGCCGGCGGATGCCCCACCCGGCGTTTTCGCGGCGCAGGCTGTCGTCGAACGCGAGATTGCCTTCGGAGGTGGGCACACCGTCTTCCAGATAAGGGCCGTAGGTGACGAGCACACCCTGCGGTGCCAGGTGCCGCGCTGCGCCCTGCATCAGTGCGGCGCAGGTGGCCCACGGCGCGATGTGCAGCATGTTGGCGCAGTAGATGCCGTCAAAGGCTGCGGGCTCCACCGGCCAGTCTGTGGCAAGCACGTCCAGCTGCAGCGGCGGCAGCACGTTGCCCGTGCTGACATCGGCCGCCCAGGCGCCAATGGAGGGCAGTGCCTCGGCCACAGCGTCGGTGGGTTGCCAGCGCCAGTGGGGCATGGAGGCGGCGAAGAAGGCCGCGTGCTGGCCCGTGCCAGCGGCAATTTCCAGCACGCGGGCGCTGGAGGGCAGCACCTGCTGCAGCAGCGCCAGGATGGGCCGCTTGTTGCGTTCGGCGGCGGGGCTCAGGCGCAGGATGTTGGCGTTCATGCGGGCATTGTCGCCCGCCTCTGCGGCACGCCTCAGAGCATGGCGGCGGGTTCCGTCTCCGCGCCGAATTCCTGGTCACGGGGCAACGAGGCCGTCATCGCCAGTGCCTGGCGCTCTGCTTCGTTGATGACCTCGGTTGGAACGGCCTGCGCGGGATCGAGCGTGACCACACCCAGGCCGATGCGCGGGCGGAACGGGTGGCGTCCGCGCTGTTCGTCGAACACCGCCATGGGGTGCGACACCGTCAGGGCCATGCGGGCGGCCGTGGCGCGCACGGGCGGCTGGTGCGGGTCCATCGTGAGCACGACCACGAAGCAGCGCGGGTGGTACTGCCCGACCACGCAGCGGAAGCCCGCGGCGCGGCGAATGCGCGCCGCCACGGTGGAGAGGATCTGGTGCTCCGCGCCGGGCCCGACCACGTCGGCCAGTTCGTACAGGTTGCTCACGTACAGGCACAGCACCGCCGCCTCGCATTCAAGGCGCGCGGCGCGCCAGAGCGCGTGCTCCACGTCCGCGATCAGCGCCGAACCGGTCGACAGGCCGGTGGCCGGGTCGGTGCTGTGTTGCAGGCGCGAAAGGCGGGACAGCTCGCGGTTGTGCCGGTTGCGCAGCAGGCCGAGCACGGAAGCCATGAGGAAGAAGATCAGCGTGATCATCGAGATGAACAGCCAGGCACCCAGACCCAGGGGCACGTCGAGCCCACGCAGGTAGTGGCCGATGGTCGTGATGGCCAGGCAGCCGATGGCCACGGCCATCCAGCGCGCCAGCGGGTCACCCCGGCGGGCCGCCCGCAGCGCGGCGATGAGCGCCAGCAGCACCGGCACCATGTTCACCAGGGCGGTGGCCATCAGCAGGTAGCGGAAGTTGCGGTGTTCGATCTGGCTGGCGAGCACCACCAGAATGACCGCGGCGGACACCAGCAGCGCGCCACCGACGGCGGTGAGGCGGTGCACCTGCCCGTCTTCCCGTGCGCCACCCAGCCAGGTTCCCACGTAGTACAGGCCCATGGCCCCGGCGGCAGGGCCCAGGCCCGCCTTGAGCACCATCAGCAGACGCTCCGGCAGACCGGGAAAGAACACCTCGGGCAGGCCCGTCATCACCAGGCAGCTTGCGCCCGTGATGGACACGAACAGCAGATTGCGCAAGGCGCCGATGCTGCGGCCGTTGAACAGGTCGGCCAATGCCAGTGCGGCGAGGGTGAACAAGCCACCCGCCATGGCTGACCAGACGGCGATTTCGGCGATGGGCATCCGGGGATTATCGGGACTGGATCGGGCCCGGGAGGCGCCACCCTGTCAACTTTGTCACGCCCGAGGGGAGCGAGTGCCGCATCCTGCGGAACCTCGCCAGGCGTGGGTGGGCGAAGGCTATCGCCCGGTGGCCGAAGATCGGCTCCGCTGCTCTGGAAAACGTGGCTTTTCCTTGCGCTGGGGCTTGAGGCGCGGCATGGGTTCGAGAAACGTGGAGTGCTGGCGCAGCAGCATGGCGGCTTCGGCCTGCGCGCGCCGTTTGGACAGCACATGCAGCACCAGCAGGCCGACACCTAGGCCCAGCGCCATCCATGCGGGCGCCAGCAAGGCCCTGGCGGCAGACCTGAGCGACTGGTCAACGCTCATGGTCAGGGAAACGAGCCACAGAGTGGCACCTGCCACCAGCGCACCGATGCCGTTGAACAGCAGGGGTTGCGTCTTGCGCCGCTGGGCCCTGCGGCGCCCGGAACGGCTCTTGGAACTGGATGTCTTGGTCATGAGGAAACGTGCCCGTCATGATGGCCCAACCGCCGTCTGTAAAGTCCGGCAGGGCGACAGACGGGGCAATGGTCGGCTGGCCGTGCAGCCCCATGCGAATCGCGGCCTTCAGAGTAAGAAAAAAACCTGCGTGCATTGCGCCTACATTCCTCCCATGGGCCTTGAAATCGATTCTTCATTACCACCAGGTGGGGCGGGCCACGCCGTTTCACGCCTGCGCACGGCGCGGCTGGCCGCCAGTGCCAAACCGTTCGTGGCCCGGGGTTCGGGCGCGAGCCGCTGCGCGGGCTGCCGCCTGATCGCCAGCCATTGCGTGTGCGCCCTCCGGCCGCAGGCGCACACGCGCGCTGGTGTGTGCCTGATCATGGGCGACATCGAAGCCCTCAAGCCCAGCAACACCGGCTGGCTCGTGGCCGACATCGTGGCGGACACGCACGCCTTCGGCTGGTCCCGCACGGCGGTGGACCCCGCCTTGCTCGCACTGCTGGCCGACCCGCAGTGGCAGCCCTACGTGGTGTTCCCCGGCGAGTTCGTGCTGCCCGAACGTGTGGTCACTGAGATTCCTCTCACCACTGAAGCAGATACGAATGGCCGCGGCAGAAAACCCCTGTTCGTGCTGCTCGATGGCACGTGGTCAGAAGCGCGCAAGATGTTCCGCAAGAGCCCGTATCTTGACGCCTTGCCCGTGCTCAGCCTGGAGCCTGAGCAGGTCGTGTCCAACTACCGGTTGCGGCGCTCCTCGCGAGAGAGCCACTTCTGCACGTCGGAAGTGGCGTCGCTGTGCCTCGCGCTGGCGGGCGAGACACACGCCGCCAACACGCTCGCAAGCTGGCTCGACGTGTTCACCACCCACTACCTCAGCGCCAAACGCGGCATACCGCTGGACCGCGCCAGCGAGGCGCACCGCGAACTGGAAGCGCTGCGTGGGGTAAATTGCCGCGATGCCGAACAAGATCCTGCTCACCGGCTTTGAAGCCTTCGGCGGCCAGTCGCTCAACCCCAGCTGGCTGGCCGTTAAGGCGCTGCATGGGCGCCAGGTGCTCAGGCACACGGTGGTGGCCGCGCAACTGCCCACCGTGTTCGACGCCTCGTTGCGGGAACTGCGTGCGCTGCTGCAGCAACACCAGCCCGCGCTGGTCATCTGCGTGGGGCAAGCGGGCGGGCGCACAAAACTGTCGCTGGAGCGCGTGGCCATCAACGTGAACGACGCCCCCATGGCCGACAACGCGGGCGCGCAACCGGTGGACACGCCAGTGGAAGCCGGCGCACCCGCCGCCTACTTCACAACCCTGCCCGTCAAGGCCATGCTCGCCGCGCTGCGAGAAGAACGCGTGGAAGCCGAGGTGTCTCAGACCGCGGGCACCTTCGTCTGCAACCACGTGTTCTACGGCCTGATGCACGCCCTGGCCACACAGCCCGAACCAGGCCGCGCGCGCGGCGGCTTCGTGCACGTGCCCTGGCTGCCGGAACAGGGCACACCCAGCATGGCGCTGGACGACATGGTGCGAGGCCTGCACACCGCGGTGCGCTGCGCGCTGCGCGTGCAGCAAGATCAGTTGATCGCCGCGGGCACCACCCACTGAGCCGGCACGCTCAGGCCTGCCACACGCCGAAACCCGCCGAGCGCAGGTCGATGCCGATCTCGATCTCCTTCTCCACCGCGTCCTCGTACCGCATCGGGTTGAACGCCTCGTAGAGATCGGGCAACAGCCGCAAGCCGTACTTGAACACGTAGGCGTTGGACTGGATGCCCGCCTTGTGCTTGTCGAAACGCACGTCAGGGTCCAGGCCCGTCATGCCTACGTAGACGCAAGGCTTGCCATCGATGTAGCCAGGGTTGTTCTTCCTGAACTTCGCTTCCAGCAACACGTCTTTCGACAGTTCGATGACGTAGACATGGTGGTGACGGCGGCGGGGCATGGTGGAGGGGATTGTCCGATGCCCGCCCGCAGGTCACGCCTGTTGTCTGGAGATGGCGATCTTTGACTTGCAGCGCGGGTAGTTGGTGCAACCCCAGAAGGGTGAACCGGTCTGCCTGTTGGTGCGCTCCACCATCTTCACTCCGCAGCTCGCACACGTGGGCCGAGCGTAGTCGCCTTCGAACGCTACCGCCAGCAGGGCTTGCTGTTGTTCGGGCGTACGTTTTGCGATCAGAGCGAGCAGGCCCTTGCCGTCCAGCAGATGGATGCCGTTGCGCTTGGCAAACTCCACCGCGTCGGGCGTGAAGGTGGACGTGGTGGCGTAGGTGCCGCGCTTCAGCTGATTCGAGGCCATCACCCCGAAGAACTCACGTATTTCCTTCACTCCAACTGGCCTGGATGACCAGTGCTTGCACTGCACCACCAACGCCGGGCCCTCGGCGTGCTTGGAATACAGCCACACATCCACTCCACCGTCCGGTCCATGAGACTGCGTGCGCGCTTCAAAACCCGCCTGGGCAAACAGCGCTTCACACACCGCTTCGAATCGTCGCCATTCAATCGCCTTGAACACGGCGGGGCCCCATTCGGTAAGAGTGGTAGATGCTTTGGGCTCGCTTGGTACCTCGGGTTCCGCTGTGTGCCAGATGGCGGTGTTCTCGTGTCGAGCAGGCGGCTTCGCGGGCGCTGATTGCCGTGTAGGTGGCACGACCCTGGGCGCTGGCTTTTCACTATCTTCTTCGCCCTTGTCCTTCAACACGTAGTGAATGCCTAGCAGCAGCACCCCCACGCCAACAGCAAACCAGGCTGGTGTCTGAATCGCCCGACCTGCGGCGCCGAGCACGGCATTGCCCGATAGGAGCAGCGACATCAGCAGAAAACCTGCGCCCAATCCCAGTGCGCTCAACCCCTTCTCAAGAAATGGTTGACGGCTCTTCCTTCGGCGTGACTTTTTAGGCGATGACCGGCCCATACGAGAAACCCCCTGTTTGTTTTGAATGCTGACGCGGGCATGATGCCGCACATCATCCAAAGGGGAGGGTGCAATGGGACCGAACAACGGGAGGAATCGGCGAGCGCGCGCGCTGCGCCGACTGGCGGTGGTGGCGGGCCTAGTGACGGTGGCGTCCACCGTGCACAGCCAGGCTGTGTATCGATGCGAAGCACAGGGCAAGGTCTCTTACTCGCACGAGCCATGCGTGGGCGCAAAGGCAGTGAACACCACGCCCACACAGGGGCTGGACAAGTCCAGTGGCAAGAGCCGCAAAGGTGCTGACGTTCGGAAAGCCGAAATCGACAAGACCATGAGTGAGGCCATGCGGCCGATCACCGGGTTGGACCATGAGCAGCATCAGACCTTGCATAGGCGCTTCAAGCTGCCGCATGCAGCAAAACTGGAATGCGCCGTACTGGACACCCGACTGGCGAGCCATGAGGCCGATGAGCGCGCGGCGGGCAGTCCGAAAGATCTGCAGAAGGCGCAGCAATCGCTGTTCGAAAGTCGCAAGCGCTTTCGCGACCTCCGCTGCTAGGCAGGGATGAGCGATGAATACTTCAACTCCTCTCCGTTTCAATGGCACTTTGAAGAAGTGGAATGCCGAACGTGGCTTCGGTTTCGTGGTCGCCGAACATGGCGACCTAGAGCTCTTCGTGCACGTGTCAGCGTTCCCACGAGATGGCCATCAACCTGTAGTTGGTGAGCCTCTGTCGTTCGAGATCCAGCTGGGCAAGGACGGTCGCAAGCGAGCGGTTCAGGTGCGGCGACCGGGGGTCGTTTCCGCAGCGCCATTGCGTTCCCGCGAACGGCCTTCCGAGACCCGTCAGCACGTAGCCAGAAGAAGACCAGAGCCTGTCCGATCCTCTTCTGTGGTTGGCAAGTTGTTCTTGCTCGTGCTTCTGCTTGCTGTAGGCTGGTTTGGCTACAGCCAGTACCAGAGGTATGTATCAGCGCGTTCACAGTCGAGCCCCTCACCACAAGGCTTGATGGCAAACCCTATCTCATCTCCTTCTGCCTCGCCGCCTGCTGAGCCTGCATTTCGCTGCGATGGCCGCTTGCACTGTTCGCAAATGACGTCTTGCAGTGAGGCGAAGCTGTTCCTAAAGAACTGCCCCGGAGTCAAGATGGATGGCGATGGAGACGGGGTGCCGTGCGAGCAGCAGTTGTGCCTCGGCGGCTAGCTCCCGCCGTGCGTGGCACGGGTGCGATGATCTTGTTCCGCGATCAGCGCTGAAGCTCAGCCTTGGCAGCAGTCAACTCCTGTTGCGCCTCCGCCAGCTTCTTGCGCGCCTTCGCAATGTCCTTCTTCTTGCCCTCGCGAATTTCTTCCTGAAGTTCCGCGTCGCGCTCGCTCACCTTGCTGGTGGCGTCGCGCACTTTTTTCTCGCGCTCGGCGGTCAGGGTCTGGTCATCGCACTTCTTCGCGGCGCTCAAAGCATCTTCCAAGCCCTTCGCCTTGCGCGTCTGGTTCTTGGACTTCGCAATGATCAGTTCATTCTCGATGTTCGCCACCTTGGCCGCGCATCCCTTGAGCGGGGCGGCTTCATTGGCGGCGATAGCCTGCTGTGCGCCGAATGCCATGCCAGCGGTGGCCAGCAGAAGAAAAAGTCGTTTCGTTGCGTTCATGTGTAGCCCTCCTTGAAGCCAAACAGAGTCCATGCCAGGACCGGAATCGAATCTCACCTGTGAGCGAGCGCCGCTGCCACCTTGCGCGCCGCTGCGATCAAATCTGCCAGCAATCGTGCGTCCACGTCCAGCAGACCCTCGTACTCGCCGAGGTTGCGCTTGTTGTGGCAAAGGTCCAGCACACGCCATACCTCGGGCCCAAGGCCCAGCGTGTGCGGCAGCACCTGAAAAACAATGTAGCGGTTGGTTGATCTATATCCCTTGGCACGCAGCGCGGCAAGGCACAGGGCATGAGCCGCGTTGTAGGCCAGATCAAAGCGGCTCTCTACGGCCAGAGATGTGTTGCCAGCATCCTGCAGACGGGCGCGGCCCGTGCGCAAGAGGCCCGCGATTTCTGCGGCGTCGGGGGGCTCGGGCTTGAGCGAGCCACCTGAGCGGCTCAGGTTTTCAAGTGGATCGGGTGGTGCGCTCATGTGGTACCGATTCCTCCTGGCCGATCAGCCATATCTTTGGCTGTTCCATCACGCGGTTGATGAACGCGTTGTCGCTATGCAGCCGCGTGCGGAAATCCGCCCCAGTGTAGAGGGCGGGGTTGATCTTGCGCCCCAGTGTCTGGCTGGCTTGCTCCAGCGCGGCAAACACATCACCGTAGCCCAGCGTGCTGGTGACAATCAGCAAGTCCACATCACTCTGTGCGGTCTCCTCCTGTTTGGCAATGGAACCGAACACAAAGGCCTTCTCGATCTGCGTTGCCAAAGGCGCCAGCGCCGCTTGCAACACGTCGGCCAAACCGACGGTCTTGGTCACCAGACCGCGCAACTCCATGAACACCGGTGATGCCGGGTTGGCTTGAAAATGTTTCTGGTTGCCCTGCTGGCTGACCGTGAGCAACCCCGCCTCGGCCAACCCCGCCAACTCCCGCTGCACCGCACCGGCGCCAGAGCGGGCCAACCCGATCACTTCATTGGTGTAGAAGCTGCGCTCCGGCGATCCGAAGAGGACGGCCAGCACGCGCTGCCGCACCTTGGGGAACAAGGCGTCCGCCGTTGTAGAGGCCGCAAGACTGGAATTCGTACCCATAATGGGGTTGATCATACCCATTTTGGGTTTTCTTGCAACCCAAGCTGCCTAAAGCCAGACTGAACCCGAGCTCGGGCCGGTGTCGATGGTGAACTCCGGCGAACCGCCCAGCAGGAAGGCGCCGAGCACGAAGCTCAGCACCGCCATGAAGATGCTCGCCCAAAACGCGGTCCAGAAGCCGCTGATCTTGAACCCGTCCACGATCTTCGCCACCAGCAACAGCATCAGCGCGTTGATCACCAGCAGGAAGATGCCGAAGGTCAATACCGTCAGGGGCAGCGTGAGCACCACGAGCAGCGGCCGCACGACGGCGTTGGCCAGGCCCAGCAGCAGGGCAGACACCACCAGCGACGCGGTGCTGCTGAACTGGATGCCCTTGAAGACGTGGCTGGCGACCCAGAGGGCGAGGGCGGTGATGGCCCAGTGGAGGAGGAAGGGGGTCAGGTTGGCGAGCATGTCATTTGCCCCACGAATCCTTCAACCCCGTCACCCGGTTGAACACCGGCTTCCCAGCCGCATGATCCACCCGATCCGCCACAAAGTACCCGTGCCGCTCGAACTGGAACTTCTCGTCCGGCTTCGCGGCCGCCAGTGACGGCTCCACATAAGCCGTCACCACCTTCAGGCTGTTCGGGTTCAGGGCTTCGATGAAGTCCTTGCCGCCGGCGTCGGGTTGTGCGTCCAGGAACAGGCGGTCGTAGAGGCGCACTTCGGCCTGCACGCCGTCGGCGGCGCTGACCCAGGTGATGGCGGCCTTGGCTTTCACGCTGTCGGCGCCGGGGGTGCCGCTCTTGGTGCCGGGGATGACCTTGGCGTGCACTTCGGTCACCTTGCCGTTCGCGTCTTTCGCGCCCACGCCGGTGCATTCGATGACGTAGCCGCCCTTGAGGCGCACCACGTTGCCGGGGAACAGGCGCTTGTAGCCCTTGGGGGGCACTTCCTCGAAGTCTTCGCGTTCGATCCACACGTCCTTGCCGATCTTGAACACGCGCGGTGCGGGTTCGGGCTGGCCTTCGGCGATGGCCGAATGGGGCAGGGCGGGCTGGGTGCAGTCTTCGGTGTAGCCGTCAGAGCCAAACACTTCGCCCCAGTTGGTGAGCACGAGCTTGACGGGGTCGAGCACGGCCATGCCGCGGTGGGCCTTGTTCTCCAGGTCTTCGCGCAGGCAGCCTTCGAGGGTGCTGTAGTCGATCCAGGAATCGCTCTTGGTCACGCCGATGCGTTCGGCGAACAGTTGCAGGCTCTCGGGCGTGTAGCCGCGCCGGCGCAGGCCGACGATGGTGGGCATGCGCGGGTCGTCCCAGCCGTTGACCTTGTGGTCGTACACCAGCTGCGCGAGCTTGCGCTTGCTGGTGATGACGTAGGTGAGGTTCAGGCGGGCAAATTCGTACTGGCGGGGCGGCGGGGTCTTCAGCAGGCCGCCTTCGCACAGGCGTTCCAGCAGCCAGTCGTAGAACGGGCGCTGGTCTTCGAATTCGAGCGTGCAGAAGCTGTGGGTGATCTGTTCCAGCGCGTCCTCGATGGGGTGCGCGTAGGTGTACATCGGGTAGATGCACCAGGTGTCGCCGGTGTTGTGGTGCGTGGCGCGGCGAATGCGGTAGATGGCCGGGTCGCGCAGGTTGATGTTGGGGCTGGCCATGTCGATCTTCGCGCGCAGCACCATGCTGCCGTCTTCGTGCAGGCCGTCGCGCATTTCGCGGAAGCGCGCCAGGTTCTCGGCGGGTGTGCGGCCGCGGAAGGGGCTGTCCACGCCGGGCTTGCCGAAATCGCCGCGGTTCAGGCGCATCTGCTCGGTGGTCTGCTCGTCCACGTAGGCGTGGCCGGCTTGCACCAGGTACTCGGCGGCGCGGTACATGAAGTCGAAATAGTCGCTGGCCTGGTACAGGTGCTGCTGGCCGTTGGCTTCCCAGTTGAAGCCGAGCCACTTCACGGCATCGATGATGCTGTTGACGTACTCGGTGTCTTCCTTTTCCGGGTTGGTGTCGTCAAAGCGCATGTGGCACACGCCGCCGTAGTCGCGCGCCAGGCCGAAGTTCAGGCAGATGCTCTTGGCGTGGCCCACGTGCAGGTAGCCGTTGGGCTCGGGCGGGAAGCGGGTGCGGATTTTCGCGGGATCGGGCTCGCCCTGGGCGTGGTGCGCGGCGTCGCCGGGGCTGCCGGCCCAGCGGCGGCTCTGGTAGGTGCCCTTGTCCAGATCGTTCTCGATGATCTGGCGCAGGAAGTTGCTGACCTTGTGTTCGCCTTCTGCGGCGGGGGTGACGGGGGTGTTGCTGGGGTGGGTGGAGCTCATGCGCCATTCTATTGATCCCGCCCGTCGCGAGCCGGCTCCGCCGGGTGCTACTTTGGTTCCATTCCGGCGGTTTCCGGTATCGTGGCTGCTCCCGGACGAGGAAGAGGAAGCCCGAGATGAACAACGACAACCCCGACACCATGCCCACCGAGGAGCCGCCCCGGTGGGAGATCACGCAGGCGGAGGACGTGTTCCTGCCGGCCGTGCGCGTGCAGATTGGCTGGAGCGACGTGGAGGTGGCCGTGGAGAACGGCCTGATCCCGCCCGCCGAGGCGCACACGCTGTGGGCTTCATGGGCCGCGCCGGGCAGCCCGCTGCGGGTGGCAGCGGGCGCGGCATCTGCGCCGGCAGCTCCGGCGGTGCCCACCGCCGCCGAGCTGGCGCTGGAAGACCAGGCCGGCCACCTGCAGCCCATGCCCGGCCATCGAAAGCCGGTGGACCGGGGGCCTGTGTTCAGTTTCACCAACACCCTGTATTACTTCGGCGGCATGCTGGCCATTGGCGCCATGACGCTGTTCATGACGCTGGGCTGGGAGCTGTTCGGTGCCTGGGGCGTGTTCGCGCTGGCCGTGGGCTACTTCACCGGCGCGCTGCTGGTGGCCGGCAACCTCATGCAGAAGGGCCTGCGCACCCCGGCCGGCATTCTGGCCACGCTGGCCGTGTGCCTGGTGCCACTGGCGGTGTGGGCGTTCCAGGCGGGCATTGGCCAGTGGCCCGAAGGCTCGCACGACAGCTACCGCGATTACCACCGCTACATCGACTGGCGCTGGCTGACCATGGAGTTCGCCACGCTGGTGGTTGCCGTGGTGCTGCTGTACCGCTACAAGCTGCCGTTCATGGTGATGCCGGTGGCCGTGACCATCTGGTACCTCTGCATGGACGTGACGCACATGCTGATGCAGATCGAAGGCTTCGACTGGCAGTTCACGCGCGACATGTCGCTGGTGTTCGGCCTGGCCACCTGCGGCATTGCCGTGTGGGTGGACCTGCGCACCCGCACGGCCGAGAACGAGGAAGACCGGCAGGACTTCGCCTTCTGGCTCTACCTGTTCGGCGCCATCATGTTCTGGTGCGGCCTGAGCCTGCGCGACAGCGATTCCGAGATCAACAAGCTGCTGTACGCGCTGATCAACGTGTTCCTGGTGTTCCTGGGCGCGGCCATCGGCCGGCGCGTGTTCACCGTGCTGGGCGCCATTGGTGTGGCGAGTTACCTGGGCTACCTGGCCTACCGCGTGTTCGAGGACAGCCTGCTGTTCCCCTTCGCGCTCACCCTGCTCGGCCTGGGCGTGGTGGCGCTGGGCATCTGGTGGCAGCGCAACGAGGCGGCCATTCATGACCGCCTCGCCGGCTGGCTGCCAGCGGCGCTGAAGCCGCTGGCGTCACGCTGACGGTCAGTACGTGAGGTTGAGCTGCAGCACCGAGGTGGTGCCGCTCACTTCGTTGCCCACCACCAGCAGCGGCCGGCCGTTGGGCGAGCGTGCAGCGGGAATGAACACCAGGCCTTCAGGGCCGAGGTCGCCCACGGTCGCCAGGTTCGCTGCGCTCGGCTGGGTCATCCACTCGTCGCGGGTGTTCAGGTAGTCCACGCGAACCGGTGCGGTCGGGGTGGTGATGTCGTACACCAGCACGCCGCCCATGCGCTCCAGGCCGATGAAGGCGAAGGTCTTGTTGCCGATCTTGCCCAGCGCGATGCCTTCGGGTTCCGGGCCCTTGGCGTCGCTGCGGCTGTCCTTGGCGTTGCCTTCGTTGTGACCGGAGTTGAAGAAGTCGGCGCAGGGAATGTTGCGGGCCTGGCCCAGCATGCACTGGGGGCTTGCGATGAACTTCTCGATCTCCGCGCCCGAGTCCCACACAAGGCCGCCGTTGGCGTTCCAGATGCTGAAGGAACGCGCGCCGTAGCTGTAGAGCTTGTCGTACATGAGGCGGTTGCCGGTCGGGTCCTGCACCCCGGCGGGCGTGAACATCATTGGCGAGCCGTCGGGGTGGGTGCGGTAGCCCATGGTCCAGGTGATGTTCAGGCGACCCAGGTTGGCGTCGTCGCGGCAGCCCATGGGGTTGCCAGCGACGGCACCGCAGTAGCCGAACACGGTCGGGTCGAGCAGGCCACCGGCGGCCATGGCGTTGAGCTGGGGCGGCAGGTCGTCGTTGGCACGGCCTGACCAGCCGTTGCGATTGATCAGGTGCTTGACGCGGAACTCCTCCACGAAGCCCTGGCTGGCATCGCCGGCCCAGTAGGCGGTGTTGTCCTCGCCCCAGGCGCGTGCGTCACCTTCGTTGGCGGTCACGAGATAGGTCTGGCCGCCCACGGTGTAAGAGGCCATGGCGTCGGGTTGGTACATGCCGTACACGCCGGGCCAGGTGCGGATGTTGATGGTCTGCCCATCGGTGTCCGACGCGTCGAGCTCGTTGCCGGCCACGCCGTGGTCCTTGTAGCCCAGCGGCAGGATGTCGGTGACCGTGGCGGTGGCGATGTTCACCTTGGCCAGCGCGTTGTTCTCCTGCAGCGTCACCCAGGCGGTGGTGCCGTCATCGGAGACGGCGATGTATTCCGGCTCCAGGTCCTGTGCGACGGTGGGGTTGTTGGCCCCATAGATGCGCACGCCGGCGGCGCGCAGCGTGGCTGCCTGGCTGTTGAAGGCGGTGAAGGTGGCCTTGCGTTCCACCGGTGCGGCGGGGTTGCGCACGTCGATGATGCTGATGCTGCCTTCGGGGTCGGTCTGGTAGTCGTCGCTCGGCTCGCCTTCGTTGGCCACCAGCACGGTGTTGCCGTCAGGGGTGAAGGTGAGCATGTCGGGCAGGGCGCCGACGGCGACGGAGCCGAGCAGCGTGAGGTCGCTGGCGCGGTACAGCGCCATGCGGCCGTTGTCGGTCTTCACCGCGGCCTGGATGGCCACGGCCACGATGCCGTTGTGCACGGCCACGCTGTTGATGGAGGCGCCCGCGAGCACGGTGGTCGCGTCGATCGTGCCGATCTTCGTCGGGCTGGCGGGGTTGGCGAGGTTGAGCACGTCGACCGCGCCCAGCTGCGCATTCACCACGAACAGGCGGCGGCTGGCGGCGTCATAGGCGGGAATCTCCGCCGCGCTCACTTCGTACTGGCCGGTGCTGTAGCTGCCGATCTTCTCGAGGCGCAGGCTCACCGGCGTGGCCTCGGGCGTGGGGGTGGTCGGGGCGGGTGCGTCGCTACCACCGCCGCAGGCGGCGAGCACGGCCGTCATGAGCAGCGTGACGGTGAACAGACGGGTGGTGGGCGAGCTGGGAAGCAGGGGGCGCATCGGTGGTCTCTACGTTGTGGTTGAAACCCACGGTTGTAGAAACGCCCGGTGACGTCATCGTGACTCCGGTGTGTCGTTTTCGTGACGGGCTCACTGCCCGAAGCGCGGCCCGTCTTTCAGGAAGGCTTCTTCGGCTGGCGTGCTCGTGCGCCCGAGTGCGGCGTTGCGATAAGGAAAGCGCCCGAACTTTTCCACGATGTCGCGGTGCACCTGCGCGAATTCGAGGTTGCGCGCGAGCGTGTCGCGCAGCTCGGGCGCGCAGGTGTCCAGCAGGCGCTGGAAGCGCAGCACGCTCTCGGCCTGCAGGGCCACGTCTTCTGCGTGCATCAGCGGCATGCTGAGGAACACCATGCCCACGGTGGCGAACTCGGCGTCCATGCCGCTGGCGTGCGCGTCCAGTGAAAGCTGCTGCGCGCGCCGGTCACCCGCGAAGGCGCGCGCCTGGCCGCGGTACACGTTGCGGGTGAACTGGTCGAGCAGGAGCACCAGGGCCAGCCGCGTGTCGATGCGCGCTTCCCAGCCGCTCAGCCCACCGTTGAGCGCTTCCTCCACCAGCGCGCCAAAGCGTTCGCGAATCTGGCTGTCGATCGTGGCGTTGCCGCCGAACCAGAGTTCGTCGCGCTTGTCCGAACACCAGCCGCGCTCCAGGCCGTCGCCCAGCCAGAAGTCGAGAACGTCCTGAGCGGTCGGTGGTTTAAGGGTTTTCATGGATATTTCAATGTAAAGATGGGGCAGGCGTTACGTCTGGCAACGACTTTGACCAAGCATGTGGAACAGGTTAACGCGGAATTCCCTGTAATACGGACACAGGGTGCGCAACCACCCTTCAACAGGAGCCCCACATGAACACGCAGACCTTGAAAACCCCCTGGAGCCGCACCTCGGCCGTGGCCCGTGGCCTATCCATTGCCGCCCTCGCCGCGGGCGCCTGGGCGTTGTCGGCGATGGGCTCCCAGGCCCATGCGCGCAGCGACGTGCACTGGTCGATTGGCGTGCACACCCCCGGTGTGGTGGTGGGCGCGTCGAACGCGCCGCCCGTGTACTACGGGCCGCCCCCGGTGTATTACGCCCCGCCGCCCGTGTACTACTCGCCCCGCCCCATCTACTACGGCCCGCCGCCGGTGTACTACGCGCCGCGCCCGGTCTATCGGTCGGGTTGGGGACCGGCGCCGCGCTGGGAAGGCCGTCGCCACGGTCACCGGCACGGTTGGGACGGTCGAGGCGATGGGCGCCGCGGCGACGGTCGCCGCTGAGCCTTGCGCCGACGTTACTGCCGGCGTCACATCGCCTTGAACTGCCCCGCGTAGAGCCGGCTCACCGGCCAGGCTTCGGGGCGACCGCGCAGGCGCAGGCTGTGCTTGCCGGCTTCGTCGCGCTGCACGCTCTCGATGGCGTCCACGCGCACCACGGTGCCCCGGTGCACCTGCCAGAACACCGCCGGGTCCAGCTGCGGCAACAGTTCCTTGAGCGGCGTGCGGATCAGCACCTCGCTGTTCGCGGTGAGCACGCGCACGTATTTGTCGGCCGCTTCGAACACCAGCACCTCGGCAATCGGCACCATGCGGATGCCGGTGCCCACGCTGGCGGAAATCACCTGCAGGCGTGGCGTTGCCGGCGAAGCGCCTTCGCCCGTGAGCAGGGCGCGCAGCCGCGCCAGCGTGGCGTCGTCGGGTGCGTGGCTGGCGGGCTGGCGCTGTTGCAGCACCTGCTGCACGCGCTGCACGGTGCGCGCCAGCCGCTCGGGTTGCACGGGCTTGAGCAGGTAGTCCACCGCCTGCGTCTCGAAGGCTTCAACGGCATAGGCGTCGTAGGCGGTGACGAACACCAGGGCCGGAAACGGTGCACCCGCCGGCCACTCGTCCGCCAGTTCGGCGGCGGCCTGCAGGCCGGTCTGACCGGGCATGCGGATGTCGAGAAACAGCACGTCGGGTCGCAGGCTCAGGGCCTGCGCCACGGCCGCCTGGCCATCGCCCACCATGGCCACCACCTGCAACCCGGGCCAGGCGCGGGCCAGCTCGGCCTGCAGGGCCTGGGCGAGCAGGGGTTCGTCTTCGGCGATGAGGGCGGTGGCGTTCATGGCGTGGTCCATGGGAGGGTGAGCAGGGCGCACGTGCCGTCGCCGGGTGTGGCTTGCCAGTCCATGCCGGCCTTGCCGGGGTAGGCGGTCTCCAGGCGCTCGCGCACCTGCGAGAGGCCGAAGCCCGGGGTGGGCGAAGGTTCGCAGCCCACGCCGGTGTCGCTCACTTCCAGCTGCAGTTGCGCGCCATGGTGCCGCGCAGCAATGTGAATGGCGCCGCCTTCCAGGCTGGGCTCCAGCCCATGGCGGATGCTGTTTTCCACCAGCGGCTGCAACAGCAGCGGTGGCACCGGATGGCCCGCGAGCTCGGCGGGCAGATCGAGCGTGTAACGCAGGCGCGGGCCCATGCGCACGGCCATCAGTTCCAGGTAGTCGCGCAGTCGGGCGAATTCATGGGCCAGCGTGTGCTGGCCGGCGCTGGCCTCGGTGCGCGAAGCCGCCAGCGTGGCGCGCAGGAAATCGTTGAGGCGGTCCAGCATGGCGGTGGCGCGTTGCGGGTCGGTGCCGATGAGCACGCGCAGGTTGGCCAGGGTGTTGAACAGCATGTGCGGTTCAAGCTGCGATTCGAGCAGCCTCAGGCGCGCTTCGCTGGCCTGGCGCTGGGCTTCTTCCTGTGCCAGCTGGGCGCGCGACAACAGCGCGCGCGCGGTGAAGTGATAGGCCCCGAAACCGCCAATCAGCAGCGACATCAGCAGGAAGCCGAGCGTGGCGCGTGGGTGCTGACTCAGGCTCATGAAGGCATCGCGGCCGAGCATCAGGCTCGCGATCACGCTGCCGAGAAAGTAGGACAGCAGCACCGACACCACCACCAGTGCCGCCATGCGCGGCACGCCAGGCCAGCCGTTGGGGCTCAGCAGGTGGCGCCCGACATCGATCATCACCCAGATCAGCAGGCCGATGCACTGTGCGTACAGCAGCGAGATCCACAGCGAATCGCGGTTGACGGCGCTGATGGCGAAGGCGATGACGGTGTTGACCGCCACGGTCGCAAGGGCACGCTTCGCGGCGCGGTGGGGGTTGATCGGCGACATGGCCGCAGTATCCCGCATGCCCGTGCAGGCCGCGGTGCTCACCGGCCGTGTTCTCGCATGAGGCGTTCGCGCTCCTGGGTGACCAGGCGCTGCTGCAATCCGCCACCGCCCAGCACCAACCACACCACAAGGCCGTGGATCGTCAGCCCCAGGCCCCAGCCGAGCGCGGGGTAGATGGCCCAGTGCCGGCCGCTGGAGAGTGAGAGGGTGGCCAGCGCCGCATTGACCGCCAGAAAGACCAGCGCATGCACGTACCAGCCCATGCGCGCGCCGGCGCGGCGGCGCGCCAGGCGGTCGAGGTCGTCGTTCCGGGTGAGAGAGGTGTTCATGGAAAGCTCCGGTGAGAAGGTTGAAAAGTGGTGGGTTCAGGCCAGGCCCAGCCACTGTTGCCAGAGCAGCCCACCCAGGTACCGGTTGGGCAGCAGGGTGAAGGCGCCGGCCACCAGGCAGGCGCTGACGTACAGCCACACCATCACCTTGCGGTGGGCGTTCACGTTGCCGCGCAACAGGAAGCGGAACGAAAAGAAGAGGCTGCCGAACACCAGCGGCACCAGCAGGTGCACCGGCGTGTAGCCCGCGATGTTGGGCAGCTTGAAGTCGCGGATGAAGATGGCCGAGATGGCGGTCACCAGCATCAGCGTGACCCAGGCGTAACCGGCGGCGCGGTGCAGGCGGGGGCGCTGGGCCTGCCCGGCCGCGTGCCCGCGCCGTGCCCAGAGTGCCACGGGTCCAAGGGCAACGGCCGCGATGGCGGCGGTCATGTGAACGGCGATGAGGGGCGTGAGTTGCATGGCGGGCTCCATCGGGGTGCGTGGAGGGCCAATGTGCCGGGCGCGGGCCGGGGCCGCCATCGACTTGCGACCGGAACGCCGGGGCAGGGTGCGAAACGCCGCTGGCGCGGCGTGAAATGCACGCGGCTTTCCGGTCGCGTTCGGATCAGCCGATGGGCCGCGCGGTCAGCGTGAAGCTGAAGGTGGCGCCCCGGCCGGGCTCGGCGCAGGCCTGCAGTTCGCCGCCGTGGCGCTGCACGATGCGCAGCGAGGTCGCCAGCCCGATGCCCAGCCCGCTGAACTCGTGCGGCATGTGCAGGCGCTGGAACGGCTGGAACAGCTTGGCGGCGCGCGCCATGTCGAAGCCCGCGCCGTTGTCGCTCACGCTGAAGCGCTGCTGGTTGTCCTGCCACGCCATGCTCACGCGGATGAGGGCCTGCGGCGTGTTGGCGGTGTACTTCCAGGCGTTGTGCAGCAGGTTCTGCATCAGCGCCTCGACCAGGGCCGGGTCGGCCATCACATGCAGGCGGGGATCGATCTCCCAGCGCACCTGCCGCTGGGGTTCGGCGCCCGCAAACTCTTCGAGCAGGCGAATGGCGATGGCGCTGATGTTGACCGGATGGCGCTGCAGCTCACCGCGCGAGAACTGCGAGAGCGTGAGCAGGCCGTCGATCAGCTCGCCCATCTTCTTGCTGGCCGCGGTGATGCGCTGCAGGTGAGACAGGCTCTCGCCGCGCATGTCTGGATGGTCTTCATGCAGGGCCTGCGCGAAGCCGTTGATGATGCGCAGCGGCGATCGCAGGTCGTGCGCAACAGCGTAGGAGTAACTCTCCAGCTCGTCGTAGGCCGCCTTCAATGCTTCGGTGCGGCGGTGTATGCGCTGCTCCAGCGAGGCGTTGAGCTGCTGGATCTCCATTTCAGCCTGCCTGCGCTGGGTGATGTCCTGGATGACGCCGAGCGCACTCACGGCACGGCCGTGCGCATCGCGCTCGAACTCGGCCTGCACCAGGAACCAGTGCTCCTTGCCGCCGAACAGCAGGCGGTACTCGATGTGGTACGGCGCATCGCCCTTCACCGCGCGTTTCCACAGCGCCAGCGCGCGCGGCAGGTCGTCCGGGTGCGTGAGGGCGAGCAGGTCGTCTCCGCTGAAGTTCGCGGATGGCAGGCCCAGGATCTGGTGCGAGCCCGCCAGCGTGATGAAACGCCCGGTGGCCATGTCTGCACGCCAGCTGGCAAGGCCCGCGATGGCGTGCGCCTGGCGCAGCAGGTGTTCGCTGGTGCGCAAGGCCTGTTCGGTGGCCTTGCGCGCGCTCACGTCCTGCACCACCGCGATCAGGTAGTCGGGCTCGCCCGAGGGCTTGCGCACCAGCGAGATGGTGATGTAGGCCCACACCACATGGCCCTGCCGGTGGATGTAGCGCTTCTCGAAGCTGTAGTGCGTGATCTCGCCGTCCAGCGTGCGCTTGAGCTGGCGCATGTCCAGCTCCACGTCTTCGGGGTGGGTGAAGTCGCGGAAATGCATGCGCTGCATCTCCTCACGGGTGTAGCCGACGATGTCGCAGTAGCGCTGGTTCACGCGTATCCACGCGCCGCCGATCTCGCTGTGTGCCATGCCGGTGGCGGCTTGCTCGAAGGTGTCTTCCAGCTGTTTCTTGCTTTGCTGGAGCTGCGCGGTCGTCTCGTGCAGGTGGCGGTTCTGGCGCTGCATGAGGTGGATCGCGCCCACCACCACGAACTGGGTCACCACATGCCAGAGGTTGAGCCAGAAGGCCGTGATGGGGTCTGTGAAGGTGAGGGTGCCGTAGGGCATCACCATCAGAACATTGACGAGCAACATGCCCAGCACCGTGCTCAGCATGCCGGCGAGGAAACCGCCGTACAGCGCAGACAGGGCCGTTGCGAGCGCCAGCGTGATGAAGCGGCCACCGGCCTCGGGTGGCGCCACGGCCGTGCGCAGCCACACCGCCAGCAGCGTGAGCACCGCCGCCACACCGAGGCGCATCCAGACGTTGTGCTGCTCGGGCTGCCAGTTCGCCACGCGTTGCCACCGCTGCTGCAGCGGATTCGCGGGAGGTGGCGTCGTCGTCATGCGGTGGTGGTGGGAAGGGTGGCCGCAGCTTACACCGCTGGTGTGTCTGGCGGTCTCCCGGGGGGATGCCCGGTCGGCGTCAGCAGACCGAGCATGTCGTCGATCGCGGCCGCCGTCTCCAGCGGCCTTTCCATCGGGAACAGGTGGCTGCCCTCCACGATCTTCAGGCGCTCGGGATGGGCCTTGCCCACCAGGCGCAGGGTCATCGACATGCCGACCTGTTTCATTTCCAGCGAGCGGGTGCCGCCCACGAACCCGACCGGGCATTGCAGCGGGTGGCGGCGCAGCAGGCGGTCCAGGTTGTGGGGCAGGGTGTTGTAGATCGCGGTTTCCACCTCGCGGTCGAAGGCGAGCACGCGGTGGGGTTTGCCATGCGTGTCGATCTCGTCGCGCGTGCCGTGGTGGATGTAGTCGCGCAGCACGTGAGGGTCCCAGTGGGCAAAGGCCTTCTTGGTGCTGAAGTGGGTCAGCGCGGCTTCTGCATCGGGCCAGGTGCGGCGCCGCCCACGGCTCACCTTGCCGGGCGAGACGGAACCCACCAGCTGCGTGCGCTTGATGAGCTCCAGCGTGCGGGCGCGCCAGCCGCCGAGCACCGGCGAGTCGATCAACACCACGCCCCGCACCGCGTGACCGCCCAGCGAGGGGTGGCGCGCCGCGCACATCAGGCTGAGAAAACCGCCCAGCGAATGGCCCACCAGCCAGGCACCGCGGCCGTGGTGTTCGATCTCGGGGGCGGCGAAGTCGGCCAGCTGCTGCACCAGGTGCGGCCAGTTGCTGGTGACGGGGTATTGCGGCTCGTGGCCGAAGCGGTCCACCGCGCGCACCGCGTGGCCTCGCGCGCGAAGCGACTTGAAGAGCACGCCGTAGGTGCTGGCCGGAAAACTGTTGGCGTGCGAAAAGATGATCAGCGACATGCTCGGCGCGAACAGGGTCTAGATCAGTTTTTCACGCTCATTGGTGATCTTCCGGAGCGGTGGGTTGCGCGGGTTCTCGGTCAGCAGCGGCACGTCGGTGTGGGCATCGTCCCAGGTCGGTTGTTCGATCTCGTCGAACACCTCGCGCAGCTTCTGGCCCCAGGTCTTGTGCAGCATGCGGAAGTAGGGGTTGTCGTTGTCGATGCAGGTGATCTTGTCGGACTGCAGCATGTTGGCTTCGTACACCGCGAGGTCCAGCGGCAGGCCGACCGACAGGTTGGACTTCAGCGTGGAGTCCATCGACACCAGCACGCACTTCGCAGCTTCGTCCAGCGGCGTCTCGGGCGCGATCACGCGGTCCAGCACCGGCTTGCCGTACTTCGATTCACCGATCTGGAAGAACGGCGTTTCCGACGTGGCTTCGATGAAGTTGCCGGCCGAATACACCTGGAACAGCCGCATGCCTTCGCCGCGCACCTGGCCGCCGAAGATCATGGACGCATTGAAGTCCACCCCAGCGCGCTGCAGCGCATCGCCGTCGCGGTCGTACACATGGCGCACCGCCGAGCCGAGCACGCGCGCGGCGTCGAACATGCTCTTCGCGTTCCAGATGGTGATGGGCTCACCGCCGTCCGGGTCGGTCAGCTGTTCCACCTGCAGGATCTCGCGCACCGACTGCGAGATGCTCAGGTTGCCCGCCGACAGCAGGCACATGAAGCGGTCGCCCGGCTTCTCGTAGACGATCATCTTGCGGAAGGTGCTGATCTGGTCCAGGCCCGCGTTGGTGCGCGAGTCGGAGAGGAAGACCATGCCCGCGTTGAGTTTGACGGCGACGCAGTAAGTCATGATGAGGCGGCGAGTTTCTTGAGGGTGTAGATCTGTTCCAGCGCTTCGCGCGGACTCAGGGTGTCGGGGTCGATCTGGGCGATGGCGGCCTGCAGCGGGTGCGTTTCAGGCTCCAGTGTGGCAGGCGGTGGCGCAAACAGGTCCACCTGGCTGCGGCTTTCCTCGCTTTGCGCTTCCAGGGCGGCCAGGGCGTGGCGCGCATGCTGCACCACACCCGCCGGCACGCCGGCCAGGCGCGCCACCTGGATGCCGTAGCTGCGGCTGGCCGGGCCGGGTTCGATCTGGTGCAGGAAGACGATGCCGCCCGCCTTGCCACCGGCCTCCACCGCGCTCACGTGCACGTTCAGCGCCGCGTGGTGGCTGGCCGGAAACGCGGTGAGCTCGAAGTAGTGTGTGGCGAACAGCGTGAACGCGCGCGACTTGTCGTGCAGGTGCGTGGCAATGCCGCCCGCCAGCGCCAGGCCATCGAAGGTGGAGGTGCCACGGCCGATCTCGTCCATCAGCACCAGGCTCTCGGGCGTGGCGGCGTTGAGGATCTGCGCGGCCTCGGTCATTTCCACCATGAAGGTGGACTGCGCGTTAGCGAGGTCATCGGCCGCGCCGATGCGGGTGTGGATGGCGTCGATCGGGCCGAGCCGGCAGGAGGCCGCCGGCACATGGCTGCCCATGCTGGCCAGCAGCACGATCACCGCGACCTGGCGCATGTAGGTGCTCTTGCCGCCCATGTTGGGGCCGGTGATGACCTGCATGCGCTGCTTCGGCCCGAGCACCGTGTCGTTGGCAATGAAGCCGCCGCCGCTGGTCTCGTTGAGCCGGGCTTCCACCACCGGGTGGCGGCCGCCGCGGATGTCGATGCAAGGTTCGGGCACGAACTGCGGCGCGTTCCAGCCGAGCGTGAGCGCGCGTTCGGTCAGCGCACACAGCGCGTCCAGCGCCGCCATGGCGCGTGCCAGTTGCGTAAGCGGTGCAATGTAGGCCTGCAGCCCGTCGAGCAGCTGTTCGTACAGCCATTTCTCGCGCGCCAGTGCGCGGTCCTGCGCAGACAGGGCCTTGTCTTCGAAGGCCTTGAGCTCGGGCGTGATGAAGCGCTCGGCGTTCTTCAGCGTCTGGCGGCGGCGGTAGTCGTCCGGCACCTTGGAAGCCTGCCCCTGCGTGACCTCGATGTAGAAGCCGTGCACCTTGTTGAACTGCACGCGCAGGTTGGCGATGCCGGTGCGGGTGCGTTCGCGCGCTTCGAGCTCGATCAGGAAGGCGTCGCTGTGGTTCTGGATGTTGCGCAGCTCGTCGAGCTCGGCATCGAAGCCGTCGGCGATCACGCCACCGTCGCGCACCAGCGCGGCGGGCTCGGGCAGCAGGGCGTTGCGCAGCAGCTCGGCGCAGCCGGCCGGTGGCGTGAGCTGCGAGGCAATGCCCTGCAGCAGGCCACCGTCGGCCTGCGGCCCCAGTTGCGCGGCGATGTGGCGTGCGCGTTCCAGCGTCTGGCCCAGACCGACGAGTTCGCGTGGCTTCACCTGGCGCAGCGCCGTGCGCGCGGTGATGCGCTCCACGTCGCTCGCTCCCTTGAGCGACTGGCGCAGGCTCTGCCACATGTCGCGGCGCAGGGTGTCGATGGCGGCCAGGCGGGCGCGCGCCTCGCTGCGGTCGCGCCGGGGTTCGAGCAGCCAGCTGCGCAGCGCGCGGCTGCCCATGCCGGTGCAGCACACATCGAGCAGCGAGAACAGCGTGGGGCTGGTCTCGCCGCGCAACGTCTGCGTGAGTTCGAGGTTGCGCCGCGTGTTCAGCGGCAGGTCGATGCGGTCGCCGCTGCGCGCCACCTGCAGGCTGGCCACGTGCGTGAGCGCGCGGCCCTGCGTGTGTTCGGCGTAGCTCAGCAGCGCGGCGGCGGCGGCGTGTGCGTCGGGCAGTTCCTGCGCGTCCCAGGCGGCCAGGCTGGCGGCCTGCAGCTGGTCCAGCAGCTTGCGCTGGCCCAGCGCGGCGTCGAACGCCCATGCCGGGCGCAGCACGGCGACCAGCCGCCCGCCATTGCCATTGGCCGCGCTCTGGCCCGTCAGCGCCTGCAGCGATTTCTCGAAAGTCGGCGTCACGTCCGCGCTGTACAGCAATTCACCGGGAGAGACGCGCGCCACCCAGTCGGCCAGCTCACCGCTGTCGCACTGCGCCAGGAAAACAATGCCCTGCGTGACCGACATCCACGCCAGCCCGCAGCCGGTGCGCGCGCCGGGGTGCACGGCCATCAGCACGGCCTCGGTCTTGTCCGAGAGCAGTTCGCTGTCCGTCAGCGTGCCGGGGGTGACCACGCGCACCACCTTGCGCTCGACCGGCCCCTTGGCGGTGGCCACGTCGCCCACCTGTTCGCAGATGGCCACCGACTCGCCGAGCTTGATCAGGCGCGCCAGGTAGGTGTCGACGGAATGGAAGGGCACGCCCGCCATGATCACGGGCCGCCCGGCCGACTGGCCGCGCTGCGTGAGCGTGATGTCGAGCAGGCGCGCGGCCTTCTCGGCGTCGTCGAAGAACAGCTCGTAAAAGTCGCCCATGCGGTAGAACAGCAGCGTGTCCGGGTGCCCGGCCTTGAGGCCGAGGTACTGCTGCATCATGGGCGTGTGGGCCTCCAGCTCCTGTCTGGATGGGGCTTGGTGCTTGGTCACTTCGGGGTGCAATCCGGTGGTCGGGGCGTCACCCACGCCACGGCGTGGGTTGCAGGGTTTCGGGGACAAAAGGCGCTGGGCCTTGCCAGCACATTATTGTCGATGCACCCTGGAGCCCGCAGTGGGCGTTTCCCCTGCAGCCGGGTGGCTGCGCCCCGTCCGGATCAGCCCATGCCCTCAGTTGGCGGCGCCCCGGCCGGCCGAAGCCTTCAGGTTCTGCGCGGTCTGCAACTGCTGGCGCAGCGCCGGGAGCTGCTTTGACGCAAACGCCTTCACCTCCGGGTCGCGCGACTCACGCGCGGTTTTTTCGTAGAGCGGGATGGCGGCCTGGGGTGCTTCGATCCCCATCTGGGCGATGTAGCGGCGGTCGAAGCTTTCGTCGCCCACGACGGCGATGACCATTTCCTTGCCCTTCTGCTGCGCGGACGGCTCGGTGGGCACCTCGTGCTGCTTCGCGGCGGCGAGGGTGCGCAGTTCCTCGCCGGCCTTCGTGTGTTCGTCGACCATGCGCTGCGCGTAGTCGCGCACCTTGGGGTCGCGCGCCTTGGTCAGCGCCAGCCGGCCGGCGGACACCTCGGCATGGCCATTCTGTGCCGCCTGTTCCAGAAAGGTCCGGTCCACTTCGGCCAGCCCCTGTGCCAGGGCAGACCCGCCGAACAGCAGGGCAGAGCAGAGGGGAATCCATGTGAGGGTTCGGTGTGTCATGTGCAGACTCCTTGAATCGTTGATGGAGCCTGTCGAGCGGGCAAATGGGGTGCCCGGGCTTTTGCGGGAACGCCATTTGCCCCATGCCCGGGACAGGAGCATTCATGTCATGAGCCGAACCATCCGCATTCCGCCCACGCCGCCCACACGGAGCGCGCGGCCCGGGGCGAAGCCCGACCCGGCCACCGCCGCCCTGCTGGCCTCGGTGGCGGGCGAGGAGGACCCGGGCGCGGCTGTGGATGCGCCGGTGCCGCCGCCGCGCGCACCGGTCAGTGACAAGGATGAAGAGGGTCCGCCAGCCGCGCCGCGGCCGGACGGTTCTTGAAGCGGCCGCAGGCGCCGCTCAGTTGCGCGTTTCCAGCGCCCGGTTCAGGTACAGCGCGGCCAGCGTGCAGGCGGCGCCCGACAGCAGGTAGACACTGACATAGCCCAGGCCGAAATGGGCCGACAGGCCCAGCGCCACCAGCGGCGCGAAAGCGGCGCCGACCAGCCAGGCGATGTCGGCGGTGAGAGCCGCCCCGGTGTAGCGGAAGCGCGGCGAGAAATTGGCCGTCACCGTGCCCGAGGCCTGGCCGTAAGACAGGCCCAGCAGGACGAAGCCCACCAGGATGAACACGTCCTGCCCCAGCGTGCCGCCGTTGAGCAGGGTGGGGGCGAAGCCGCTGAACACCGCGATCAGCACGGCCAGCGTGCCCAGCGTGCGGCGGCGGCCATGGCGGTCGGCGATCCAGCCCGAGGCCACGATGCCGCCCGCGCACAGGAAGCCGCCCACGATCTGGATCAGCAGGAACTCGGTGATGGTCTGTTCCGCGAACAGGTGGATCCACGACAGCGGGAACACCGTGACCAGGTGGAACAGCGCGTAGCTGGCCAGCGCCGCAAAGGCGCCGATGAAGACGTTGTAACCCTGGCTGCGCAGGAGTTCGGTGGCCGACACGGGCTCGAGTTCCTGCTTGTCGAGCAGGCGCTCGTATTCGTGCGTAACCACCAGCCGCAGCCGCGCGAACAAGGCCACCACGTTGATGGCGAACGCCACGAAGAACGGATAGCGCCAGCCCCAGGCAAGAAAGTCTTCCGGGGACAGGCTGGCGTAGAGGTAGGCGAACAGCGACGTGGCCAGCACGAAGCCCACCGGCGCGCCCAGCTGCCCGAGCATGGCGTACCAGCCGCGGCGCTGCGGGGGCGCGTTCAGGGCCAGCAGCGAGGGCAGGCCATCCCACGAGCCGCCCAGCGCCAGGCCCTGGCCGATGCGGAAGATGGACAGCAGCACGATGGCGCCCGTGCCCAGCGTGGCGTAGCCCGGCAGGAAGGCAATGCCCGCCGTGGAGCTGCCCAGCAGGAACAGCGCGATGGTCAGTTTGGTGGCCCGGCCCCAGCGCCGCTGCACGGCCATGGAGATCACCGTGCCGATGGGCCGCGCGATGAACGCCAGCGCAAAGATGGCGAACGCCCAGAGGGTGCCTTCCAGCCGGGGCAGGTCGGGGAAGAAGAGGGCCGGGAACACCAGCACCGAGGCGATGCCGTAGACGAAGAAGTCGAAGTACTCGGAGGTGCGGCCGATGACCACGCCCACCGCGATGTCGCCCGGGGCGACGCTGTGGTCGTCTCCGGTGCCTGGCGCGCCGGGTGGGGCGAGCGTGGGACCGGGGGGATTGGCGTGGCTGAGGCTGGACATCGGAGGGCTCCGTGGGACGTGTGGCCGGAAGGGCGAAGGTCACTATAAACCCGCGTGCCGCGGGAAAGTGTGCTGTGGGAGGGGCCTGGGACAAAACGTCCAATCGCGCTCCGGCGACCCGCGGACTACATTGGTCTGGTTGCCGCAACTGGGACTTACCCGGATGCGGGTGTTCGACCGCACCCAACCTCTCCGCATGCGCATTCCGACCCTGTTTCGTGGAGCCATCCTGCTGATCCTGGCCAGTTTTCTGGCCGGTTGCAGCAAGCTGGTCGTGCTCAACCCCGCCGGCGACATCGCGGCCCAGCAGGGCCAGCTGGTGGTGATCGCCACCGTGCTGATGCTGCTGATCATCGTGCCGGTGATCTTCCTGATCCTGCTGTTTTCGTGGCGCTACCGGCACGACAGCCAGCACGCCGAAGCCGAATACGCACCCGACTGGGACCACTCCACCAAGCTGGAACTGGTGATCTGGGCCGCGCCGCTGATGATCATCATCGCGCTCGGCGCGCTGACCTGGATCACCACGCACAAGCTCGACCCCTACCGCCCGCTGGACCGCATTTCCGCGGGCAAGGCCCTGCCCACGGACGTCAAGCCGCTGGAGGTGCAGGTGGTCGCGCTGGACTGGAAGTGGCTGTTCGTGCTGCCCGAGCAGGGCATTGCGACGGTGAACGAGCTGGCCGCGCCGGTGGACCGCCCGATCCGCTTCAAGCTGACCGCCAGCACCACCATGAACGCGTTCTACGTGCCCGACCTGGCCGGCATGATCTACGCCATGCCCGGCATGCAGACCGAGCTGAACGCCATCATCAACAAGCCGGGCGTCTACCAGGGCATGTCCTCGCACTACAGCGGCTCAGGTTTCTCTGGCATGACCTTCAAGTTCCACGGCCTGAGCGAGGAAGGCTTCGCGCAGTGGGTGGACAAGGCCCGGGCCGGTGGCAAGGTGCTGTCGCGCGAGGCCTACCTCGAGCTGGCCAGGCCGAGCCAGCGCGACCCGGTGGCGTTGTTTGCATCGGTGGACGAGACGTTGTTCCAGCGCGTGCTCAACCTGTGCGTGGCCGATGGCCAGGCCTGCATGCACGAGGTGATGGCCAGGGATGCACGGCGCAACCGCGCCCATTCCGCCGGCATGGCGCTGGCCGCCGCGACACAGCAGAACGTGTGCACCGCCTCCGAATCCTTCGATCCCCTGAGCAACTGACATGACCGTGACCGATCCCTCCGCCGCGCCGCACTGGCTATTGGGGCGCCTGACCTGGGACTCGATCCCGATGGCCCACGACCCCATCATCCTGTGGACCTTCGTCGCGGTCGCCATCGGCGGCGTCGCCATGTTCGGGCTGCTGACCCGCTACCGCCTGTGGGGTCCGATGTGGCGCGACTGGTTCTGCAGCATCGACCACAAGCGCATCGGCATCATGTACATGGTGCTGGGCATTGTGATGCTGCTGCGCGGCTTCTCCGACGCCATCATGATGCGCCTGCAGCAGGCCATGGCCTTCGGCGACAACCTCGGCTACCTGCCGCCGCACCACTACGACCAGATCTTCACCGCGCACGGCGTGATCATGATCTTCTTCGTGGCGATGCCGCTGGTCACCGGCCTCATGAACTACATCGTGCCGCTGCAGATCGGCGCGCGCGACGTGGCCTTTCCGTTCCTGAACAACTTCAGCTTCTGGATGACCACCGCCGGCGCCGTGCTGGTTATGTTCTCGCTGTTCCTGGGCGAGTTCTCCACCGCGGGCTGGCTGGCGCTGTCCACACTCGGCAACCAGAACCCGGGGGTCGGGCTCGACTACTACATATGGGCGCTGCAGATAGCGGGGGTGGGCACCACGCTCTCGGGCATCAACCTGCTGGTGACCATCATCAAGATGCGCGCGCCCGGCATGAACCTGATGAAGATGCCGGTGTTCGTCTGGACCTCGCTGTGCACCAACGCGCTGATCGTGGCCTCGTTCCCCATCCTCACCGCGGCCCTGGTGCTGATGTCGCTCGACCGCTACGTTGGCACGAACTTCTTCACGAACGACCTGGGTGGCAACCCCATGCTGTACGTGAACCTGATCTGGATCTGGGGCCACCCCGAGGTCTACATCCTGATCCTGCCGGCCTTCGGCATCTTCTCGGAAGTCGTGGCCACCTTCAGCGGCAAGCGCCTGTTCGGCTACACCTCGATGGTCTACGCCACGGTGTGCATCACCATCCTGTCGTACCTGGTGTGGCTGCACCACTTCTTCACCATGGGGTCGGGGGCCAGCGTCAACAGCTTCTTCGGCATCACCACCATGATCATCTCGATCCCGACCGGGGCGAAGATCTTCAACTGGCTGTTCACCATGTACCGCGGCCGCATCCGTTTCACCGTGCCGATGCTCTGGACGGTGGGCTTCATGATCACCTTCGTGGTGGGCGGCATGACGGGCGTGCTGCTGGCCGTGCCACCGGCCGACTTCGTGCTGCACAACTCGCTGTTCCTGGTCGCGCACTTCCACAACGTGATCATCGGTGGCGTGGTGTTCGGCCTGTTTGCCGGCATGGTGTACTGGTTCCCCAAGGCCTTCGGCTACCGGCTCGACGAGTTCTGGGGCAAGCTGTCCTTCTGGTTCTGGCTGCTCGGCTACTGGTTCGCCTTTACGCCGCTCTATGTGCTGGGCCTGATGGGCGTGACGCGCCGCGTCAACCACTTTGAAGAACCCTCGCTGCAGATATGGTTCCAGATCGCGCTGTTCGGCGCGGTGCTGGTGGCCATCGGCATTGCCTGCTTCCTGATCTGCATCTTCGTGAGCTACCTGCGGCGCGAGCAACTGCGCGACCACACGGGCGATCCCTGGCAGGGCCGCACGCTGGAATGGGCCACCTCTTCTCCGCCCCCGGCCTACAACTTCGCCTTCACGCCCGTGGTGCACGACATCGACGCCTGGTGGGACATGAAGCGCCACGGCTACCAGCGCCCGCTGAGCGGCTACCAATCCATCCACATGCCGTCGAACACGGCGGCCGGTGTGGTGATCTCGGTGCTGTCGCTGGTGTGGGGCTTTGCGCTGATCTGGCACATGTGGCCGCTGGCCATCGGCTCGTTCGCGGCGATCGTGCTCGCGTCCATCGTCCACACCTTCAACTACAAGCGCGACTTCCACATTCCGGCGGACGAAGTGACCACCACCGAAAACGCGCGCACGCAGCAGCTGGCCCATGTCTGAACTTGCCCATCCCCAACCCGTGACGGGCGCCGTACGCGCCTACCACCTCGCCCACGAACCGCACCCGGAGAACGGCACCGCGCTGGGCTTCTGGCTGTACCTGATGAGCGACTGCCTCATCTTCGCGGCGCTGTTCGCCACCTATGGCGTGCTGGGCCGCAACTACGCCGGCGGCCCCGGTGGCGCCGAGCTGTTCGACCTCAAGCTGGTGGCCATCAACACCGCCTTCCTGCTGCTGTCGTCCATCACCTTCGGCTTCGCCATGCTGCGCAAGCAGCTGAACGACAAGAGCGGCACGCTGATCTGGCTGGCCGTCACGGGCCTGTTCGGCCTGGCCTTCCTTGGCCTGGAGCTCTACGAATTCCAGCACCTGATCCACGCCGGCGCCACACCGCAGAGCAGCGCGGCCATGTCGGCCTTCTTCACGCTGGTCGGCACGCACGGCCTGCACGTCACCTTCGGCTGTATCTGGCTGGTGGTGCTGATGATCCAGATCGGCCAGCACGGCCTGACGCGCGAGAACAAGCGCCGGCTGATGTGCCTGTCCATGTTCTGGCACTTTCTGGACGTGGTCTGGATCGGCGTCTTCACCTTTGTCTATCTGATGGGAGTGCTGTGATGAGCGCACACGATGTCCACCACGACAACCCTGGCCACGAGCATGACCACGAGGACGGCCCGCACAGCACCTTCTCGGGCTACATGATCGGCTTCGCGCTCTCCGTCGTGCTCACCGCCATTCCGTTCTGGCTGGTCATGAACGATGTCATCAGCAACCGCACCACCGCCGTGCTGGTGCTGGGTGGCTTTGCCGTGGTGCAGATCCTCGTGCACATGGTGTATTTCCTGCACATGAACGGCAAGGTGGAAGGCGGCTGGACCATGCTGTCCACGCTGTTCACCGTGGTCTTCGTCGCCATCGCGATCGCCGGCACGCTGTGGGTCATGTTCCACATGAACACCAACATGATGCCGTCGCACGAGCTGCACGGGCAGCTGACGCGATGAACAACGCGCGGCGCGGCCTCGCCCTGATGCTGGCGGGCGCCATGCTGCTGACCGCCGCGTTCGTGGCGCTGGGCGTGTGGCAGGTGCAGCGCATGGGCTGGAAGCACGAGCTCATCGCCCGCGTTGAAGCGCGTGTGCAGGCCACGCCGCAGGCCGCTCCGCCCATCGCCGAATGGCCCGCCGTGCAGGCCGCCCCCGCCGACTTCGAATACCGGCGCCTGAGGCTCGAAGGCGAATTCCTGCACGCCGACGAAGCGCTGGTGCAGGCCGTCACCCACCTGGGGGCCGGCTTCTGGGTGATGACGCCGCTGCGCCTGGCCGACGGCCGGGTGGTGCTGGTCAACCGTGGCTTCGTGCCGCCCGCGCAGCGCGACCCTGCGGCGCGCGGCGGGCCCGCGCCCGAAGGCCCGGTCACTGTCACCGGCCTGCTGCGCATCACCGAGCCCGGTGGTGGTTTCCTGCGCAAGAACGACCCGGCCGCCAACCGCTGGCATTCGCGCGACGTGGACGCCCTGGCGGCGGCGCGCGGCCTGCCGGCGGCCCGCGTCGCGCCTTTCTTTGTGGACGCCGAAGCCACCCCGCAGGCGACTGCCGGGCCGGTGGGCGGCCTCACCGTGCTGAAGTTTTCCGACAGCCACCTGGTGTACGCGCTCACCTGGTTCGGCCTGGCGGCCATGACCGTGGTGGCCGCCGCGTATCTGCTGCGCGACAGTGCCGCGCGGCGGCGTCGCCCGGCCGAAGAAACCGCCCTGCTGGCCTGAGCTTTGCGGGGCCGCCACAATCGCAGCGTGATTGCTGCCCCTGCATCCTCTGCCGCCTCGCACACCGCCGTCGACCTGAACAAGGCCGCCGGCCTGAAGAACCTGCACCAGCTGATCCAGCTGCGCTGGATTGCCGTGGTCGGCCAGGTGGTCACCATCCTGGTCGTTCACCACGGCCTGAACATCGCCATTCCCATCCAGCAGATGTTCGTCGTGCTGGCGGGGCTCGTGATGTTCAACGTGGTGGCGCTGCTGCGCTGGCGCACCCGGCTGCGCGTCATGGACGCCGAGTTGCTGCTGGCCCTGCTGGTGGACGTGGGCGCGCTCACCGCCCAGCTGTACCTGAGCGGTGGCGCCACCAACCCCTTCGTGTTCCTGTACCTGCTGCAGGTGATCCTGGGGGCGGTGCTGCTGCCGGCCTGGGCCACCTGGACCATGGTGGGCGTGAGCACGCTGTGTTTCGCCGGCCTGGCCGTGTTCGCCCACCCGCTGCCGCTGTCGCCCGATCTCGCCCAGGGCCTGACCAGCCCCTACATGCTCGGCATGCTGGTCTGCTTCGCACTGAACGCCGCGCTGCTGGTCACCTTCATCACCCGCATTGTGGCCACGCTGCGCGAGCGCGATCTGCGCCTGGCCGCATTGCGCCAGCGCACCGCGGAAGAAGAACATGTCGTGCGCATGGGCCTGCTGGCCTCGGGTGCGGCGCACGAGCTGGGCACGCCGCTGTCCACGCTGGCCGTGATCCTCGGCGACTGGCAGCACCTGCCGCACTTCAGTTCCGAACCCGAGCTGGCGGAGGAGGTCGCTGAAATGCAGGCCCAGGTGGCGCGCTGCAAGGCCATCGTCAGCGGCATCCTGCTGTCGGCCGGGGAGGCGCGCTCTGAATCCTCCGGAGAGACCACCGTCTGCGCCTTCCTCGACGGTGTGGTCGACGCCTGGCGCCAGCGCCGCCCCAGCAAGGGCTTCAGTTACCACAACCGCTTCGGGCACGACCTGCCCATGGTGTCCGATTCGGCGATCAAGCAGATGATCGGCAACGTGCTGGACAACGCGCTGGAGGCCTCCCCAGACGCCGTGCGCTTCGAGGCCACGCGCGAAGCCGACGCACTGGTGCTCACCGTGCGCGACGATGGCCCCGGTTTCGCGGCGCACCTGCTGCCGACCATGGGCCGCCCCTACCAGTCGACCAAGGGCCGGCCGGGCGGTGGCCTGGGCCTGTTCCTGGTGTTCAATGTGGCCCGCACGCTCGGGGGCACGGTGGCGGTGCGCAACCCGGCAGAGGGCGGCGCCGAGGTTCGCATCAGCCTGCCGCTGGCCGCCATCACCCTGCCTGAAGAAGGAGTGACCGATGACCGCTGAGACCCCCCGCGAGGGCCGCCGGCTGCTGCTGGTGGAAGACGACGCCGCTTTCGCGCGCACGCTGGCGCGCTCGTTCGAACGCCGCGGTTACGACGTGCGCGTGGCCGCCAGCCTGGAGCAACTCACCACGCAGCTGGGCAGCTTCTCGCCCGACAAGGCCGTGGTCGACCTCAAGCTGCAGGGCGATGCCTCGGGCCTGGCCTGTGTGCAGGCGCTGAATGCGCACAACAGCCACATGCTCATCGTCGTGCTCACGGGTTTTGCCAGCATCGCCACCGCGGTGGAGGCCATCAAGCTCGGGGCCTGCCATTACCTGGCCAAGCCCTCGAACACCGACGACATCGAGGCCGCCTTCGGCCGCGCCCAGGGTTCGACCGAGGTGGAACTGACGAACCGCTCGAGCTCCATCAAGACGCTGGAGTGGGAGCGCATCCACGAGGTGCTGGCCGAGACCGGCTTCAACATCTCGGAGACCGCGCGCCGCCTGGGCATGCACCGGCGCACGCTGGCGCGCAAGCTGGGCAAGCAGCAGGTGAAGTGAGGCGGGCGCCCGTCAGGGGCGCGTGGCCAGGCGCGCGGCGGCCAGATCCCAGCCGGCCCAGCCGCAGCTCTTGAAGAACACCGGCCCGCGCACCGCGCGCGGTGCCAGCACATGGTCCGCGAGCGTGGGCAGCGCGCCCACGTCGATGCCCGCCTGCAGCAGGTCGCCGGCTTCGTGGTCGGCGTCCCGCGTGTCCACCACCAGGGTGCCGCGCGCGGCAATGTCGCGGCAGACCTCGGGCGACCACTCCACCATGCTCGGCGTGAACGCGCCCACGGCCGCCACGAAGGCGTCGTCCCGCGGCGTGCCGCGCAGCACCACTTCCTGCGCGGGCGTGGTGCTCACCACCAGCGGGCAGTCGGCGAGCGCGGCATCGGCGTCGTCCACCCGGCTCGCGCTCAAGCCGAGCGCACGCGCATGGGCCACCAGCGCGTCGGCGCTGGACGGCTGGCGCGAGGCCACGCGCACCTCGCGCACGCCGAGGCCGGCGGCGAAGGCCTCCAGATGCGACTTGCCCTGCACGCCCGCACCGACGATGAGCAGCGGGCCGTCGCGCCGGGGCGCGAGCAGGCGCGCCGCCAGCTGCGACACGGCGGCGGTGCGCCGCGCGGTCACGGTGGGGCCATCGAGCAGCGCGGTGCGCTGGCCGGTGGCGGCGTCGAACACGACGATGTCGCCCTGGATGGTGGGCAGGCCGCGCGCGGCGTTGCCCGGCACGAAGGTGATGAGCTTGGTGATGGCCACGCGCGCGTCGGTGGCGGGCATCACGAACAGGCTGCCGCCACCCGGCAGGGCCTGCACGATGCGCGGCGGCACCACCACCGACGCATCGCGCAACAGCGCGGCGATCTCGTCCGCCAGTTCGGGGTAGGGCAGCGCGCGGGCGGTGGCGTCGGGGGTCTGGATGAGGCTCATGCCCGCATCATCGGGCAATTCCTGCGGTAGTTCAGACCACCCGAACGCGCAACTCGCCCAGGCCGTCGAAGCGCCCACTCATCAGGTCACCGCGCTGGACCTCGCCCACGCCCTCGGGCGTGCCCGAGAAGATCAGATCACCCGGATGCAACTCGAACAGGGAGGACAGCGTGGCAATCGTCTCGTCGATGTTCCAGATGAGCTGCGACAGGTCAGCCTGCTGCCGGGGTTCGCCGTTGACGTGCAGACCGATCGCTCCGGCGTCGAGGTAGCCGGTGGCCTGCACCGGGTGGATGGGGCCCATCGGTGCGGAGGCGTCGAAGGCCTTGCCGGTTTCCCAGGGCTGGCCGGCCTTGGCGGCGGCGCGCTGCAGGTCGCGGCGCGTCATGTCCAGCCCGATCGCGTAGCCGAAGATGTGCTGGCGCGCCTGTTCCTGGGCAATGTCGCGGCCACCCTTGCCGATGGCCACCACCAGCTCGATCTCGTGGTGGCAGTTGCTCGTGCCGGTGGGGTAGGGGAAGCGGCCCTCGTCGCCATCGGCCACCTCCACCACCGCGTCGGCGGGTTTGCAGAAGAAGATCGGTGGCGAGCGGTCGGGGTCGTGTCCCATCTCTCGCACGTGGGCTTCGTAGTTGCGCCCCACGCAGTACACGCGGCGCACCGGAAAGCGTTCGGCGCTGCCCTGGATGGCGACGGAGGTGGCGGGGGAGGGATCAAAGGCGTACCGGGTCATCCGCTCACTCCACCACGATGTTGCGTTCGCGCACGAGGGCGCCCCACTTCTCGCGGTCTGCCGCCACCACCTTGCGCATCTGCTCTGGCGTGCTGGTGGTGATGGCGGCGCCGCGGCCGATCATGGCCTTGCTCACTTCATCGGAGCGGATGGCCTTCACCAGTTCTTCGTTCAGCCGTTTCTCGGTGGCGGCGGGCAGCCCGGCGGGCGCGATGAAACCGAACCAGATGTTGTCCTCGAAGCCCGGAATTGTCTTGCCAATGGGCGGGATGTCGGGCGCCTGCGTCGAACTGGCGGTGCTGGTGACGCCCAGGGCGCGCAGCTTGCCGGCCTGGATCATCGGAAGCGCCACGGGCAGGTTCTCGAACGCCATCTGGATGTTGCCGGCGACGAGATCCTGCATGGCGGGGGCGCTGCCCTTGTACGGCACGTGCGTGATCGGGAGTTGCGCGGAACGGGCCAGCAGCTCGCCGTTGAGGTGGGCGCTGGAGCCTGTGCCCATCGAGCCATACGACACCTTGTTGCCCGAGCCCTTCAGGTAGGCGAGCAGTTCTTCCATGTTCTGCGCGGGCACCGACGGGTTGACCACCAGCACGTTGGGCAGCGTGATGGCCAGTGTGAGCGGTGTGATGTCGCGCAGCGTGTCGACGTTCATGTTCTTGTAGAGCGATGGATTCACCGTCATCACGCTGGCGGGCACCATGCCGATGACCGCGCCATCGGGCTTGGCGCGCGCGATGCCCTGCAGCCCGAGCACGCCGTTGGCGCCAGGCCGGTTCTCCACGATCACGGGCACACCCATGTTCTGGCCCATCACCTTGCCGGTGAGGCGCGCGAGTGTGTCCGACAGGCCTCCCGGTGGGTACGGCACGATGATGGTGATGTTTGCCGGGTCAGCGGCGTGTGCGGTGCACGTGAGGGCAGCAGCGGCCAGTGCAACGAAGTGCCGGCGGGACAAGGGCAGTTTCATGGGTGTGTCTCCTGTGTGTATTGAATCGTGGGAAATCGCGAAGGGTCAGGCGATGGCGAGCGCGGTGGCCACCGTGCCCTGGAAGAGTTCGCTCTCGGAAATCTGCAGGCTGCGTTCCCAGGGCCAGCGCTGCATGGGCGGCTGCGGCGTGCGGTCCACCGGTTTTCCGCCGAGGTAGATGGCCGAGAGCCTGGCGCGGTCCTGCAGGATGCGGATGTCGGCCAGGGGATCGCCGTCGACCACCAGCAGGTCGGCGAACTTGCCGGTCTCCAGTGTGCCGGTGTTCTCCCCGTCCACCGTGATGGAGGCATTGCGCGTGCCGCAGGTGATGGCCTCCAGCGGGCTCATGCCCAGCAGGGTCACGAACAGCTCAAGCTCCCGCGCATGCCATTCGCCGTAGGGCGTGACGGCAAAGCCCGAGTCCGTGCCGCACATCATGGTCACGCCGTTGCGGTGCGCGTAGGTGAGGTTGGTGACGGCCTTCTCGAGATCGCGTTTGAAGCGGTCGATGCGCGCCTGCGAGCAGCCCGCGATGTGGCCCCACTCGGCCACGTTGGCCGTGAAGGTGAGTGCGGGGCAACAGGGAATGCCGCTCTCGGCCAGGCGATCGGCCTGCTGCTGGTTCATGAAGTCGGCGTGCATGATCCAGTCGATGCCGGCGTCCACGCAGTCCATCACGGACTGCCCGCTGCGCGCGTGGGCCGTGACGCGGCGGCCCAGGCGGTGCGCCTCCTGCACGATGATCTTGAGCTCCCCCGCGTTGAAGGCCGGCACGCTGCCGCCACCGGGTGTGAGCACGGACGACTCGCCGCTGGCGGCGATCTTGATGAAGTCCACGCCGTTCTTCACCTGGTCGCGCACCTCGTTGACCATCTGGCTCTCACCCTCGGTCATGGCGCCCACGCCGGACCGCGGCGAGCCTACCCATGAAGGGAAATAGTCGGTCAGTGCCGCGTGTGTGCTGAGGTAGCGTGCGGCAGCCGAGATGCGCGGCCCTGGAAACAGGCCGGCCTTGATCGCATTGCGCACCGCCACCGCCACATACCAGCTGCCACCCGGATCGCTGAACGAGGTCACGCCCGACTGCAGCACCGTGCGGGCGTGGTACACGCCGCGGATCGCGCGGTACTCGGCCGAGGCGAACAGGTCCTGTTCCTCGATGCCGCGCGCCACGCCATAGCTGATGTGGCAATGCGCATCGATCAGGCCTGGCATCACCGTCTTGCCGGCCGCGTTCTCCACCACGTTCGCATCGGGCGGCAAGGGTGCGCCCGGGCCTTCCCCGGCCTCGATGCGCGTGATGCGCTCGCCGTCCATCTCCAGCCAGTGCAGTGGCCGCGCGGCAGCGCCGGTGCCATCGATGAGGGTGCCACCCACGAGGTACTGCTTGCCCATCTTCAGCTCCAGCGAACGCCATCGCGTGGTGTGTTGCCCGCGCGATCGGCGAGGAAGTCGGCCAGCACCGCATTGAAATCGTCGGCGCGTTCGTAGTACGCGGTGTGCGCTGCGTCGGCCAGCAGGGCGAGACGGCTGCGTGGCAGCAGCGCACGCACCTTCTCACCCACGGTCGGGGCGACCGTCTTGTCCTGCTCGCCCCACACCAGCAGCACCGGGAAGGCGGTGCCCGCGAGCTGTTCGCCCACCACTTCGTTGTCCAGGTCGCTGGCGATGTAGTTGCCCAGTGCGGCGAACGACTCCCTGGCGCCGGGCGAGTTGTTGATGCGCCATTCCTCTTCGAGCATCTCGGGCGTGACGAGGGCGGGATCGAAGATCACGCGCTGCATCTTGCCGGCCACACCGTCGCGGGTCTGGTTGTTGGCGCCGGCCTGGATGCGGCCACGCGCCTCGTCGCCGATGGGCACGAGGCCCATGCTGCCCACCAGCGCAATGGCGCGCACCTTGTCCGGGTTCTCGCAGGCATAGGAGGCGACAACGTGGCCGCCCAGCGAAGTGCCGACAACGACGGGCTTGTGCGCGCCGATGGCATTGATGAAACCGGCCAGGAACTCGCGATACGCGGGCACGGAGCAGGCCACACCCTCGCCCTTGGACGCGAAGCCGTGCCCTGGAAGGTCCATCGCATAGACGTGAAAGCCTTGAGCGGCGAGTGCGTCGACATTGCGGTTCCACCGGTCCGCGCGACCCCCGGTGCCATGCACGAGAACGATGACGTTGTCACCCGAACCTGCTTCGAGCACACGGGTGGTGACGGCCCCAACGGCCATCGGATAGCTGATCATTGAAAAACTCCTTTAATTCATCAAATGAATTGCATATTCATTCGATGAACGGAATTCTGTCGTGAGTCCGTGGCTGCGTGACTAGGGCATGTACCGAAGTTGAATGAATAGCCGCCGTGCCCGCTGCGCGCCGGCTTTCGGACGGGTCACTCTCGCTCGAGTCGCTCGATCACCGGGCGCAGTTGCTGTGCGGCCTGCATCAGGGCTTGCCCCGCCTCGGCGCGCACCGCCAGGTTGGCGAACACGGGTGTGGCCGAGGTGCAGATCAGCACATAGGGCGTGGCGCTGTTGGGGGAGGACAGAGGAATGGAGACCGTGGTGAGGCCGGGGAAGAAGGTGTCGACGTTGGTGACGTAGCCGTGCGTGGGGTACTCCGCGATCGCCGCCAGCGCCTGCTTCTCCACGCTTCTGTGCAGCGCGGGGTCGGCCTTGCGGCAGGCCTGCATCACCTGCTTGCGCATCTCCGGCTGCAGGCCCGCGAGGTATCCCCAGCCGGTTCCCGAACTGATGATCGGGACCTGGGAGCCCGCGCGCACATTGAGTTTGAGAAAGGCCTGTGGCGATTCGGTGCGCTGGATGTAGAGCATCGAGGTGCCTTCGCGCGTCGACAGGCTGGAGGCGGCCTTGAAGCGGGTTGCGATGTCTTCCAGCATCGGACGCGCCAGTTCGGCGAGTTCGAGCGTGTCCAGCGCCGAGTAGCCGAGAGTGAGGATCGACAGGCCGGGCCGGAAGCGCGAGCCGTCCGGGTCGGCGGTGAGGTAGCCGCCATGCTCCAGCGTCTTGCACAGGCGCCATACCGTGGGCTGGGGCAGGCCGGTCATGCGCGCGATCTCGCTGCTGCCCAGGCGTTCGCGCCCGTGGTCGAAGCAGCGCAGCACCGCCAGACCACGCAGCAGTGCGGTCACCAGCGGCTGTCCGGTTTTCTTGTCGTTCATCGTTGTGTCTCTCGCGTGGATTCAGTAAATGAATTATTCATTCATTTTTTGATGTTCGAATGGATGCCCACGCCGGCAGAAGCGTGCACGCGCGCTAGGGAGCTTGTGTGCAGAGGGCCGGCCGAGTGGCCGGCCTGGTCATTTCATGCGGTAGCGGTACACGCCATCCGCACCGGTCTCGCGCACGGCCTCACCCAGCGCCAGCAGGTGGTTGAGGTGGGCCGCGCCTTCGCCCGTGGCCATGCCCAGCAGTTCGCCGTTGCTGTCGATGGCGCGCGCGAAAAGCGCGCCGAACACGTCCACCGTGCGTTTCGGCGTTTCGGCCAGGCTGCGCCGCAGGCGCTGCAGGCCACGCTCATGGCCGTGGATGAGGCGGTCCAGCCGCGCGTGCAGGCCGCGGAATGGTTCGCCGTGCGCGGGCAGCACGAGCAGATCGTCGTTCAGCGTGGCACGCAGTCGCGTGAGGCTTTCGATCCAGTCGCCCAGCGGGTCGGCGTCGGGCTCGGTGGGGAACACGCTCACGTTGGACGAGATGCGGGGCAGCACCTGGTCGCCCGAGACCAGCACGCCCAGGTCGTCGCAGACCAGGCAGGCGTGTTCGGGCGAGTGCCCACGACCGACGATCACGCGCCAGTCGTGCGTGCCGATGCGCACGGTCTCGCCGTCGCTGAGGCGGCGGAAGCTGTCGGGCAGCATGTGCATGTACTTGCTGTAGCCGCCGAAGCGCGAGCGGTAGATATCCAGCGCTTCTTCGTTCCAGCCCATGCGCCGGTAGAAGTCGATCGCGTCGTCAGGCGCTTCGCGGCCGGTGTCGGCCACCAGCGTGCGGCAGGTGAGGTATTCGAGCCGCGTCATCCACAGGCGGCACTGGAACTTGCGCGTGAGCCAGCCCGCCATGCCCACGTGGTCGGGGTGCATGTGGGTGCAGAACACGCGGGTGATGCGCGCGCCCTGCGGCGTGGCCGCGAGCGGGCCTTCGGGCGAGATCAGCTGGCGCCAGGCGGCCATCGCCTCGGGTGTCTTGGTGCCGGTGTCGATGACGGCCCAGCCGGTGCCGTGCTCGTCCTCGTCGGCCACGGCCCACAGGTTGATGTGGTTGAGCGCGAACGGCAGTGGCATGCGAAGCCAGAGCACGCCGGGCGCCACCTCGCGCACCTGGCCGGGCGGGGGCGGTTCGCCGCAAGGGTACTGCAGTGCGTAGGGGGTGTCGGGCGCGGCGGCCGGATCGTCCGGGCGGCCGTCGGAGGTGGGGGCTTCTGGCATCGAACGATTATTTCAGAAGGACTCCTCCCGCGCTGTCCCCCCCGATGTTTCACACCTCGCGCGCACCGGCCCACCAGCCACTCATCAGGCTGAAGGGCCGGGTGCAGGCGCAGACCCTGGCGCTGCATTCCCAGGCCTCCACCTGCACGTTCAGCCCGGCGAACACGCCGTACCCCGAGCCGGCGCGGATGACCTCGTGGGCGCTGAGGCTCTCGCCCGCGCGGATGGCGCCCTCGGCCAGGATGGAGCGGCCGGCCTTGATGCCCCAGCCGGCTTCCAGGTGCATGGCGCATTCGATGCTGCCGCCCGCCTGGATGCCGTCACCGGCGCGGATGCTGTCGCGCGCCGTGAGCCGGCCGCCCACCACCAGGCTCTTGCCGCACTCGATGGCGCCCTGGGTGATCAGGTCCTGCCCCACGGTGGCGTTGCCGGCCACGCGCAGCGGGCCGCCGCACCACAGGTCCCGGGTCGCGCGGATGTCGCCACCGCAGCGCAGGTGTTCGCCCGCGTCGATGCCCCAGCCTGCGCGGAGGTGGCCGCCGGCCTCCAGCGCGCCGTCGCTGCGCACGCTGCCACCGGCCCGGATGTCGTCGCCCGACACCAGCGACTGGCCGACCACGATGCTGCCGCCGGCCTGGATGCCGCGGCCGGTGCGGAGCAGCGTGTCGACCTCGATGTTGCCGCGCACCTGCAGCGACCCCGCGAACACCATCGCCTCGGCGGCCAGGGCGTCCACCTGCAGCACGGCGTTGGTCGGGCCGAACTGGGAGAGCAGCCAGCAGGCATCGCCCACCCGCCCGGCGTTGACCAGCGCGTCCAGCAGGTCCTGGTAGTTGCTGCCTTCCTGGTGGTGGCGCAGGAACCAGCGAAAACCATCGGCGCAGGGCTGCTTGGTCTTGATGAACTGCTTGTTGAGGTCCATGGCCGGCGTCATCCCTGGCTTGCCATCACGGGCACCGGTTCGGTCAGGCCGTCGAAGGGCACCACCAGCACGTCGCTCTCGGCCCACTTGGCCAGCCGCTGGGCGACGCTGCCGGTGAGGAAACGCGCCAGCGTGGAGACCTGGCGCTTGCCCACCACCACCAGTTCGGCGCGAACGGCCTGTTGCTGCACGGCCGTCTGGTAGGCCGCGTCGCCGTTGCCCACGTCGAAGGCCACGGCGTTGCCCGCCATGCCCAGTGTCCGCGTCAGCTGGACCAGCCGCTCCTTGGCCTGCTGGCGCGAGTCGAGGCGATTGGCGCGGATGGCCTCGAAGGACACGTCCGCCGAGCGCAGCCGCGATTCTTCGATCGTGTCGATGGCGTGGAACAGCTGGAGACCCGAAGGGCTGGCGAACTGGCGGGCGTAGGCGACGAGGTCGCGCGAACGCGGCGACAGGTCCACCGCCACCAGCACCTGCCCGTAGCTGCGCTCGGCCGGCTGCTTGACCACCAGCACGGGGCAGGCGCTGTCGTGCACGAACTGGTCGAGCGTGGTGCCCCGGTAGAAGTTCTTCCACTGGCGTTGCCACAAGGGCCCCACCACGAGCAGGCTGGCGCCAGCGCTTTCCTGCAGCACGGCGTCCAGCGTCACCGGATGGCGCTCCAGCGCCTGCGCCCGGATGCCATGGCGGCGCCCCAGCTGCCGGGCCCGCTGCGACAGGCGCGCGATGGGGTCGGAGAAGAACCGGTGCGGTTCTTCGGCGAAATGCATGAGCCGCAAGCGCGCACCGTGCTGGCTGGCCAGCACGGCGGCGCGGTCCAGCGCGTGTTCGGACGGGTGGGTGAAGTCGGTGATGGCGAGAATCGATTCGATGGTCATGGTGGCATTCCTGGACGTGCGTGGGCCCACCCTCGGCGGCGTGCCGATGGGTGCGTGACGAAGAGGAGAGGGGCGCGGGCGCCCCGGGCTAGGTCGTGTAGTCGCCGCTGGCTTCGGGCTGGAACAGCAGCGCAGCCACCAGGGCTTCGCAGGCGTCCCCGTTCGGGGTGCGCCAGCGCGCGATCGAACCCACCCGCATGCCGAGCAGGCTGGCGCCCACGGGCGAGAGCACCGAGATGAAACCGTTGTGCGGTTCCGCGTCGGCCGGGTAGCACAGCGTGAGCTTCTGGCGCTTGCCTGAAGCCACGTCTTCCAGCATGAGCTGCGAGTACATCGTGACCACGTCGGGCGGCACCTCCCGCGAAGGCACGAGGTCCAGTGAGTCCATCGTGTCTGCGAGTTCGGGCGGCAGAGGACCGCCCCGCAGGTTGTTCAGGCGCGAGTGGTCGAGTTCGGTGAGCAGGCGTTCACCGGTGAATGTCTTGTGCATGTGGCACTCCATCTGGTGCGGTGGGTGCTGCACTGGGGCAGCGGCCGCGATCGCGCTGGGCGGGGGCCCGGCGATGATGGTTTGCGCAAAAAGGGAGGAGGGGTATCGCCGGGCTCAGGAATGTGCGGCCGGCTGGCGCAGTCCCGCCGTGCCCATCTGCTTGCGACCGGCCACGGCCGCGCCGGCCATCAGGGGCAGGCGCGCGAGCAGGTGGAGGGACAGGGTGGACCGGGATGCCATGGGGGGTATTGTAGGCACGGTGCCGATTCCGGCAAGGCGCGTGCGGTTGTTCAGCGGCGCAAAGGCAGGGGCAGCGCGGTCTTGTAGCGCACCTGCTTGAGCGCGAAGCTCGAGCGGATCTGCTCGACTTCCGGAATGGGCGAGAGCTTTTCCAGGATGAAGCGTTCGAGCGCGCTGATGTCGGGCAGCGCCACGCGCAGCAGGTAGTCGCTGTCGCCGGTCATGAGGTAGCACTCCATCACCTCGTCGAACAGTTCCACCTCGGCTTCGAACGCGGCCAGGGTTTCCCGGTTCTGCGTCTTGAGCCGGATCGAGATGAAGACATTGAGCCCGAGCCCCAGCGCCGCCGCGTTGGCCAGGGCCACATAGCGCTGGATCACGCCGGCGCGCTCCAGCGCCTTCACCCGCGCCAGGCAGGGCGAAGGCGAGAGGTTGACGCGGCGCGCCAGCTCCACATTGGAAAGCGCGCCATCGCGTTGCAGTTCGTCGAGCAGCTTCAGGTCGGTGGTGTCCAGCTTCATATGCCGTATTCTGAACGCTGCGAAGCATTTCATGCTGGTTGTGTTCGGCTTATGGCCGCGAATCGGAACCCCATGCGCCGCGTTCACCGATACATTGAGCGGCATGAACGCCCCCCATGAACCCATCCTGTCCGAGCTGGACCACGACCCGCTGGAGACCGCGGAATGGCGCGATGCCTTCGAGGCGCTGGCGGCCACCGAAGGCCCCGTGCGTGCGCGCCACATCCTGAACGAACTGGCGCGGCTGGCGCGCCAGCGCCGCATCGGCTGGCAGCCCGACCTCAACACTCCGTACGTCAACACCATCGACGTGAAGGACCAGCCGGCGTTTCCGGGCGACCTCGCCATCGAGGAGCGCCTGGCCTCGCTGATGCGCTGGAACGCACTCGCGATGGTGGCGCGGGCCAACGCGGCCTACGGTGAGCTCGGCGGCCACATTGCCAGCTACGCGAGCGCGGCCGACCTGTTCGAAACCGGTTTCAACCATTTCTTCCACGCGCGCAGCGCCACACACGGCGGCGACCTCGTGTTCTTCCAGCCGCACAGCGCACCGGGCGTGTACGCGCGCGCCTTCCTCGAAGGCCGCCTCAGCGAGAACGACCTGGCCCACTACCGCCAGGAAATCACCGCACCCGACAGCGGCGCGCGCGGCCTCTCCAGCTACCCGCACCCGTGGCTCATGCCCGACTTCTGGCAGTTCCCCACCGGCTCCATGGGCATCGGCCCGATCAGCTCGATCTACCACGCGCGCTTCATGCGCTACCTCACGCACCGCGGCCTGTTGAACTGCGAAGGCCGCAACGAGAACGGTGTACACGTCGACCAGCGACGTGTGTGGGGCGTGTTCGGCGACGGCGAGATGGACGAACCCGAGAGCATGAGCGCGCTCACCCTGGCCGCGCGCGAGAAGCTCGACAACCTGGTGTGGGTGGTCAACTGCAACCTGCAGCGGCTCGACGGCCCGGTGCGCGGCAACGGGCGCATCGTCGACGAGCTGGAAAAGCTCTTCGCCGGCGCCGGCTGGAACGTGATCAAGCTGCTCTGGGGCAGCGACTGGGACGGCCTGTTTGCGCGCGACACGCAGGGCGCATTGGCGCGCGCATTCGCCGGCACGGTGGACGGGCAGATGCAGACCTTCGCCGCCAAGGACGGCCGCTTCAACCGCGAGAACTTCTTCGGCCAGAACCCCGAGCTCGCGCTGCTCGCCCAGGGCATGACAGACGAGCAGATCGACCGCCTCAAGCGCGGCGGCCACGACCTGGTGAAGATCCACG
>VFQP010000174.1_pt1 | contig 172950 bp, 160 predicted proteins | sample 3512351 | NCBI WGS metagenome assembly VFQP01 (sample SAMN10412372, study PRJNA504923) | tailings metagenome | isolation source: Relicate 1 Philex TSF1 revegetated site | place: Philippines: Tuba, Benguet | collected 2017-08-29 | reverse complement strand
TGCGGGCGACTTCACGTCGGCTCAGGCCGAGATAACCGGGTTACTCGAAGTGCCCCATAGGGGCTGCGCGGGTGGAATGGCGTGGTCTCACGCTGCGGCGTCTCGGCGACCTTGCCGAACATCTCGCTGGAGCCCGCTTGGTAGAAGCGGTTGTGAACGATCAGGCCGCAGGCACGGATCGCCTCCAGCAGCCGCAGCGTGCCCATGGCGACGACGTCTGCCGTGTAGCCCGGGGTGTCGAAGCTGACCGCGACATGGCTTTGCGCGCCCAGGTTGTAGACCTCGTGCGGGCGCAACTCGGCCAGCAGCCGGGTCAACGCGGCGCCGTCGCAGACGGTCGCCATGGTGCAGGCGGAAACGCGGCTGCGCCTCGTGCGGGTCCTGGTAGAGGTGGTCGACACGCTGGGTGTTGAACTGCGAGGCGCGGCGCTTCACGCCATGCACCTCGTAGCCCAGCTCGATCAGCCACTCGGCGAGGTAGCTGCCGTCCTGGCCGGTGACGCCGATGATCAGCGCCCGCCTGGCCTCGCCCCTCCCGGTTGGCTTGGCCCCGTCCTGATGGGCCTCCCCAGTCGTCTGCTGCATCTGCTGTGGCGAAAGGCGCCGGTCGGCGACCCAAGGAACTCCCTTGAGCTCAGCCGGCGCTTGTTTCCTGATGATCGTGTGAAACCTGCAGTGTCGCCGCTGCGGGCGCGGACAGTTGCCTTCCGTCTTGACCGAACCCAGCTTGCGCACGCTATGCCCCGCACAATCCGGCCCCCACCAAGCGCCCCGGCACCAGCCGGCAGCATCGATCCACCGCACTCCATGCAAGCCCCCCCCCCCGCCGACTTCGAGACGCTGCTCCAGGAAGGACTGACGCGCTACCGGAACGGCGCCTATGCCGACGCGCTCGCCGCCTACGAGCAAGCCGGCCAGCTCTTGCCCAGCCATCGCAGCCACCATGGGCGTGGCGACTGCCTGCTGGCCCTCGGCGAACTCCAGCCCGCCATCGAGGCCTACCGCGACGCACTGGCCTTGTCCCCGCGCTACTTCCGTTCGCACATGAATCTGGCGGAAACCCTCCGCCGGCTGAACCGGACCGACGAGGCGCGGTTTCACCTGCGCCAGGCCAACCTTTTCAAGCCCGACGACCCGCACATCCAGCGCTTGCTGTGCGCGCTGCCTTTCGCCCCCGGTTGGCAGGATGTGCCTGTCTCTAGCGGGCCGATCGCAGCGCAGAGCCCCCGCCATCGCCGCAGGGCCTTGCTGGCCTATCCGGCAGTCCATGTCACCGACTCCAGCCAGACCACCAATGTCTACCAAGCCTGGGGCCTGTTGCTGCGCCGCGCGTTCGAGGCGGCGGGCTGGCAGGTCGATGCACGAAGGTCTTCGGATTTCGGTGGCGAGGTGAGCCCGTTGTCAGGGAGCGATCGCTACGACTTCGCCCTGCTGCTCGACTACTCGGGACCGAACATCGCCCGCTGCGTGCTGGGGCTGCGGCGACAGGCCGAGGTGGTGGCCTACTTCAACGAGTCGGCCGATGCCGCCTACACCAGGCCGTCGAACAGGCCGGAGCAAGCGGATGTCTACTTCCAGGCATCGCTCTGTGGTCCGGCCGACTTTGATCACCGCTCGCAATGGCGGCAGAACGACTACCTGCGCATCGTGCCGCCGTTCCGGACCCTGGCTCCCGACAGCTCGCTGCCCAGAACGGCGGTGCTGGTCAATGGACCGATGCCGCCGCGTTACGCCGTCCGTTTCGAGGCAGAGATGGCACGCAGCATGCGCTTCGCGGTCGACGTGAATGCCTTGCTGCGGCGACTGCGTGCCGGGCTGCCGCCGCAGATCGAGTTGCTGCAACTGCTGCCCGATACGCTCAGCCGGTTGGCCTTGTTCGAGCATGACGGCGAGCCCAGACCCTTTGGCTGCCCGGACTGGCGAATCGACGCGATCGATGGCGTTACCAACATCGAACCCCTGCCCATTGCGGGCCTGCGTCCGCTGTTGGCTCGCTGCGCCCACTACGTGGTAACCCACCAGGAGTCATTTGGCGGCTTGGTGCTTGACGCGCTGAGCCTTGGTTTGACGGTCCACTACCCTGGCAGTCCCCTGCTGCGCAGCCATGCGTTGGCGGCCATGCGCACCGCCGAAGGTTTCCGTGTCTCCCGAGCGCCTCAGCTCAGGGCCTATGCGTCGCTGGACGAGCTGCAGTCGCAGCTCGATGAGGGGCCGGCGGCGCCGGCCGAACTGCTGGAGCCGGCCGCGCTGGCCGGGCAAATGATGGCGGACTGCGAGCGCGTCTTGGCCCGGCGGTCAAGGCCTTAGCTGTCGGTACAGCGCCAGCGTCGCGTCGACCATAGCCGGCGCGCGCAAGCTCTCCTCGAAGCGCCGGCGCGCGCCGTGGCCGAGCTGCTCGCGGAGTGCCGCGTCGCCCAGCAGCCGGCGCAGTGCAGCAGCCAGCGCAGCGGCGTCGCCGGGCGGCACGTTGAGTCCGGTCTCGCCATCGCGGTTCACCCAGGGCACGCCCGAACCCGGCAGCTGCGTGGCCAGCACCGGCTTGCCGGCGGCCATGGCCTCGACCATGGCCACGCCAAAGGCCTCGGAACGCGCGACCGAGGGCAGGCAGAAGACGTCGGCCGCGGCGTACAAGGCATGCAGCTCGGCGTCGCTGAGGCGGCCGGGCAGCCAGACGCGGTCCTGCAGGCCCAGGGCCTGAAGCTGGCGCTGCAGCCCGGCACGCTCCGGGCCGTCGCCGCCGATGACGGTCAGCACCTCGGGGGGCAGCTGCGCGGCAGCGCGCAGCAGCACGTCGAAGCCCTTGTAATAGGTGTGGCGGCCGAGCGCAAAGACCAGGGGCCGGGAGCCGACGCGCTCGCGCACCGCCTGCAGTTGCGCGCCATCGACCTGCGGCTCCCCGATGCCCAGCGGGATCACCACCGTCTTGTCGCGGTAGCGGCGCAGCGCCTTTGAAGCCTCGGCATACGGCGGCGAGGTGGCGATCACCGCGTCGGCGCGGCGCAGCAGCCAGTCCTGCAGCGGCTCGTAGAGGCGCAGCGCCAGGCGCTGGCGGACGACATCGGAATGCCAGTGCAGCACCACGCGGGCCTGCGGCCGGATCCACCACAGCGCCAACGCCGCCATCGGATCGGGCAGGTGAACATGGATCAGCGCGTAGTCCGCGGCGATGCGGCGCAACTGCGCCAGCAAGGCCGGCGACAGCGAGGTCGACAGCCACTGCGTCCAGCGCCCGGTGCGCCAGACCTGGGTGCCGTCGGCCAAGCATTCGTGGCTGCTGTGCCGGCCCAGCGCCGCGCACAGCACGTCGACGGCGACGCCGCGTTCGCGCAGCCCGCTGCTCAGCGCCGCCACGGTGGACTCGATGCCGCCCTCGACGGGCGGGAAGAACTTGGCGAGCTGCAGCACCTTCATCGCAGACCCGCCTCCAGCAACGCACGCAGGCGCCGACCGCTGTCGGCCCAGCGGTAGCGCTCGCTGTGCCGGCGGCCGTCGGCCGCCAGCCGGCGGCGCAGCGCCTCATCGTCGGCCAGGCGTTGCAGGCCGACGGCGATGTCGTCGACCGACAGCGGATCGACCCATAGCACCGCATCGCCAAGCACCTCGGGCAGCGAGCCGGCGCGCGCCGCCAGCACCGGGCAGCCGCGGCGCATGGCCTCCAGCGGCGGCAGGCCGAAGCCTTCGACCAGGGACGGAAACACCAGCGCCAGCGCGCCGTCGTACAGGCCTTGCAGCTCGGCGTCGCTGACGCGACCGAGCAGCTCCACCTGCGGATGCGCCGCCAGCGACTGGCCGGCAAAGACCTCCTCGCGGCGGTCGCCGACCAGACGCAGGCGCAGCTGGGGTCGGTCGGCCGCCACGCGCGCAAAGGCAGCAAGCAGGCGGGCCAGGTTCTTCGTCGGGTTGCGGCTGGCCACCGCGAGCAGGTAGGGCGGACCGGCCGGTGCCGCCAGCGGGGCGAGGCCATCGAGGTGGTCGGCGCCAAGCGGCAGCAGCGCAAAGCGCGACGCCGGCTGACCCAGCGCCAAGGCCAGTCGGTCGCGGGAGAAGGCCGAGGGCGTGAGCCGCAGCAGAGCGCGCCGGCCGAAGCGGCGGAACAGCTGCCGGTACCAGGCGACGAAGGCCGGCCGGTAGCCGTCGGCGTGGTCGAAGACGGCCGCGTCGTGCAGCATCGCGCAGGCGCGCTCGGCGCCCAACCAACTACCCGAACCGGCCAGGTGAACGAGGCGGCTGGCGCCCGCGGCGGCGCGCGGCAAACACCATTGCTCCCAGCGGTGCAAACGGGCCGGCCGCAGCGCAGGCAGCGCCACCGCGCGTGCCTGCAGTACCTGCCAGCGCGGCGCGTCGGCGACCGGAGGGTGCAACAGCTCCCAGCGCGAAACCGGGCCGCCGGGGCAGGCGGCGAGGTCGGCATCGAGCGCGCGCAGCAGCTCCAGGGCAGCGCGCTGCACGCCGGTCAGCGGCTGGGCAAGGAATTTGCCATTGAAGACGACAAGACTCATGCCGGCCGGTACTCCGGCACCACCCACGCCAGCCAGGCGCGCGCATCGCCGGCCTCGGCCGGCAGCAGCGCGGTGACAGCCGGCAGCACGGCGCGCACCGCGTCGCCGTCCTGCAGCCGCGCCAAGCGCAGTGCCGGCACCGCCGTGGGCAGACTGGTGTCGCTATCGGCAAGCAGCTCTTCGTACAGCTTCTCCCCGGGCCGCAGGCCGCTGAAGACGATGGGGATCTCGCTCAGCTCATGGCCGCTGAGCAGGATCAAGCTGCGCGCCAGCTCGAGGATCTTCACCGGTTCGCCCATGTCCATCACCAGCACCTGGCCGCTTTCGCCGATCGCCGCAGCCTGCAGCACCAACCGGGCCGCCTCCGGGATGGTCATGAAGTAGCGAATGATGTCCGGATGGGTGACGGTGACCGGGCCGCCGCGGGCGATCTGCGCCTTGAACTTCGGGATCACGCTGCCCGAGGAACCCAGCACATTGCCGAAGCGCACCGCCATGAAGCGCGTGCCCGGGTGCTCGCCGGCCATGCTGCTGAGCACCAGTTCGGCGGCGCGCTTGCTGGCGCCCATCACGTTCGTCGGGTTGACCGCCTTGTCGGTACTGATCAGCACGAAGCGCTCGACGCCAGCCTCGGCGGCGGCCAGTGCCGCCCGGTAGGTGCCCAGGGTGTTGTTGCGCACGCAGGCCAGCGCGTTGTGGGCCTCCTCCATCAGCGGCACATGCTTGTAGGCCGCGGCATGGAAGACCAGCTGCACGCGTTCGTCCTGCATCGCCTGGCGCAGCGCGTCCAGATCCTTCACATCGCCGATGCGCCGCGACAGCGGCAGATGCGGAAAAACCTCGCAAAGCTCCTGCTCGATCGCATACAGCGCGAACTCGCTGAGCTCGAACAACACCAGGCGCGCCGGCCCGAAGCGCGCCACCTGCCGGCACAGCTCGCTGCCAATCGAACCGCCGGCGCCGGTGAGCAGCACCACCTTGCCGGCCAGCACGCCGCTGATGCCGGCCTCGTCCAGCTGCACCGGCTCGCGGCCCAGCAGGTCCTCGGGTCGGATGTCGCGCAGCTGTTCCGGCCGGCTGCCCTGGCGCAGCTCCTCGCTGCTCGGTACGGTGAGCACCGGCCGATGTGCTGCGGCCGCATGGTCCAGGGCTTGGCGACGCTGCACGCCCGCGGCCGCGGGCATGGCGACGATCAGATGGGTCGCGTCCTGCTCCTGCGCCACGCGCGCCGCATCGGCCAGGCGGCCGAGCACCGGCACGTCAGCGATGCGCTGCCCTTGCTTGGCCGGGTCATCGTCGAGGAAACCGGCGACCCACCAGCCGCGGTGCTGGATGCCGGCCAGCAGCAGGCGGCCGGCATCGCCGGCGCCCAGCACCAACGCACGGCGCAGTTGGCCGTCCTGCGCACGCAGGCGGGCCAGCATCTGCTCGTAAAGTGCGCGATAGCTCAGGCGCATCAGCGCCAAGCCAAAGAGTACGAAGACCGGGTGCAGCGCGAGCACCGAGCGCGGAATCTTCACCAGCTGAAGCATCAGCACCACGGTGGCGCCGATCAGGCCGGCCAGCAGGCAGACCAGACCCAGGCGCTGCAACTCGCCGAAGCCGCTGAACCGCCACACCCCCTTGGGCACCTTGAACAGCCAGAGTAGCAGCAGGTAGAGCAGCACCAGGCCGGCCAGCACCATGCTGTCATAGCCGGCGCGCGCGCTCCACCAGCGCTCGAAGCCGAGGCGGAACAGATAGGTGGCGTTCCAGGCCAGCACGATGACGGCGGCGTCGAGCAGCAGGCTGAGCGGTTCGCGATGCGGGCGCAGCCGGGTCAGGAAGCGGTCGAGGGCGGGCCAGAACGAGGTCGGGGACATGGGGCGGGGATTGTCGCGGGCGGCGTCAGCGCCCGAGCAACAGCAAGGCGGTGCGCGCGATCAGGCGCAGATCGCTGCCCAGCGTGGCGCGGCGCGCGTAGTCGGCAGACAGTTGCAACTTGGCCGGCAGGATGCGCTCCAGGTACTCCCGCTCCGGATCGACGGCAGCGGCCAGCAGCGCGGACTCGTTGCGAAAGGCCAGCGAGGCCGGGTCGGTGATGCCGGGCCGGACGCAGAGCACCACGTCGCGCAGCGCTTCGGGGTAGTGGGCGACGTACTGCGGCAGCTCGGGCCGCGGGCCGACCAGGCTCATCGCGCCGCGCAGCACGTCCCAGAGCTGCGGCAGTTCGTCCAGCTTGAGCCGGCGCAGCCAGCGTCCGGCGCGGGTGACGCGGGCGTCGTCACCGACGGTCAGGCCGGCGCCGCCGGCCTGCTCGCGCATGCTGCGGAACTTGTGCAGGGTGAACGGCCGCCCGCCGCGGCCGACGCGCTGCTGGCGGAACAGCGCCGGCCCGGGCGAATCGAGTCGCACCCAGAGCGCCAGGCCCAGCAGCAGCGGCGCCAGCAGCAGCAGCAGCAGGCCGCTGAGCACGATGTCGAACAGGCGCTTGCTCATCCAAGATGGCGATGCAGCGCCGCGATCACACGCTCGGCATCGTCCGCCGTCATGCGCGAGTACAGCGGCAGGCTGAGCATGCTCTCGTAGGCCGCCTGGCTGTGCGGGAACTGCTCGGGCCGCAGCGCGTAGCGCTCGCGCCAGTACGGGTGCTGGTGCAGCGGGATGTAGTGCACGCTGACGCCGATGCCGTCGGCGAACAGGGCCTCGATCAGCGCGTCGCGTGCCTGCGAGCGCTGGGTCGCTCCCGAGCTCGCAGCGCCCCCGTGGGGGGCAGGAGGCGGCGAAGCCGCCGACGTGGAGGTCTTGACCTTGGCCTCGGGCTGCAGGCGCAGCACATAGAGATGCCAGGGGTGTTCGTCGCCGCTCAGGGGCTGCGGCGGCAGGATCACCGGCAGGCCGCGCAAGCCGGCGTCGTAGCGGGCGGCGATGGCGCGCCGCGCGGTGGCGAAGGCCTCGGCTTTCTTCAGCTGGTGCAGGCCGAGCGCCGCGGCGATGTCGGTCAGGTTGTACTTGAAGCCGGGAGCGACGATCTCGTAATACCAGCTCGGCACCTTGGCGGTGAAGCGGTCGAAGGCGTCGCGGTTGATGCCGTGCAGGCGCATCACCTTGGCGCGCGCGGCGAGCTTCTCGTCGCGCGTGACCAGCATGCCGCCCTCGCCGGTGGTGATGGTCTTGTTGGCATAGAAGCTGAAGACCGTGGCGGCAGAGTCCAGCGTGCCGATGCGCCGGCCCCCGTAGCTCGTCGGCAGCGCGTGCGCCGCGTCCTCGACAACCTGCAGGCCGTGCCGGCGCGCGATCGCATGGATCGCATCCATATCGGCGGACAGGCCTGCGTAGTGCACCGGGATGATGGCCTTGGACCGCGGCGTGATCGCCGCCTCGATCAACGCGGGGTCGATGTTCAGCGTCGCCGGGTCGATGTCGACCAGCTTCACGTCGGCGCCCAGATAGCGCACCACCTCGGCGGTCGCGGTGAAGGTGTGCGTGGTGGTGATGACCTCGTCGCCCGGACCGATGCCGATCGCCTCCAGCGCCAGGTGCAGACCGGCGGTGGCGCTGTTCACCGCGACGCAATGCAGCTCCTCGCCACCGGTTTCATCACCGAGGAAGCGTGCGAAATCGGCCTCGAAGCGCCTGGCCTTGGGGCCGGTGGTCACCCAGCCGGAGCGCAGGGTGTCGACGACTTCGGCGATCTCTTCCTCGCCGATCTCGGGCAACGCGAAGGGCAGAAAAGGCAGTGTGCTCATGGGTGAGTTCAGTGGAGGTTCAGCGGGTCAGGCGGGCAAAGGCGCTGCGGCCGGCCTGCTGCAACGGCGTGCCGCGCAGCACGTCCAGCCAGCCCAGCACCGAGCCCAGGCCATAGCCCAGGTGGTACGCGGCGATCACCGCCGGCGCGCGCCACAGCACGGCAGCGCCCTGCCCGGCCAGACTCAGGCTGGCCAGCAGCAGCACACCGCCATAGGCCAGCAGCAGGCCAGCCAGCGGCCAGACGCTCCAGGGCAGCAGCAGCAGGCTCAGCAGCAGCGCAAGCACGAACAGACCGGGCACCAGATGGCGCAGACTGGCTGCCTGGCCATGCTTTTTCATCACGAAGGGCTTCCAGTAGCCGTACTGCAGGTACTGGCGCCACAGTGCGCCCAGACGATCGCGCGGCGTGTACTCGGAACGGATGCGCGCGCTTTGCCAGACGCGGCCGCCGGCCTTGACGATGCGCAGGTTGTGCTCGTCGTCCTGGTTGCGCACCAGGCCTTCGTCGAAACCGCCGAAGCGCTCGAAGCTCCCGCGCGGCCAGGCGCCCAGGTACACGGTGTCGACCTCGCCCTCGTAGTCCAGCAGCCGGCTTCTCGCGCCGCCGCTGATCCAGCGGCTCTGGAACACCGCGCAGATCGCACGCTGCATCGAGCTCCTGCCGACCGCCTTCCAGGGGCCGCCGACGTTGTCGGCACCGCTGCGCGCCAACGCGGCGATGCACTCGGCCACGTAGTCCGGTGCGTAGACCGTGTGCACGTCCATGCGCACGATCACGCGGCCCTCGGCGATCGACAGCGCGCGATTCAAGCCGGTGGAGACGATGCGCCCGGGGTTGTCGATCACGCGCAGCCGGGCGTCGCGGTCGGCCTGCTCGCGCAGCCATTCGGCGGTGCCGTCGTCGCTCTGGCCGTCGGCGATCACCGCCTGCAGTTGCCAGCCCGGCGGCAGGGCCTGCGCGAACAGCGAGTCGCAGAAGGCCTCGATGAAGCCCCGCTCGTTGCGGCAGGGAACGATCACGGAAACGGTATTCATCGGGTGGGGCGATCCAGCAGGCGCCGGTACAGCGCGTCGGCACGGTCCATCTGCGCGTCGCGCGAGCCTTCCAGGCGCATGCGCTCGGCGTTGTCGGCCGCCCAGGCTGCGGCCAGCGCGTCGTCCTGCTGCAAGCGGGCCAATGCAGCAGCAAGCGCGTCGACGTCGTCGACGGGGACCAGGGCCTCGGCGGGCAGCCACTGGCGGTTGGCCGGCAAGGCGCTGGCCACCACCGCCAGGCCGCAGGCCATGGACTCCAGCAGGCTGACCGAGGTCGCGTCGCTGGCCGGCACGCTGACGGCGACCTTGCAGCGCGCCATCACCGCGGCCATGCCGGCGTCGTCGAGCCGGCCGTGGAAGAGCGCCAGCTCGCCCAGGCCCAGGTCGGCGGCGAGGCGGCGCAGCGCCGCCTCGTCCGGGCCGCCGCCCAGCAGATGCAGCCGCACGCCCGGCAGGCGAGCGACGGCGCGCAGGATCAGCTCGATGCGGTAGTTCGCCGACCAGCTGCGCAGGCTGACGATCTCGAAGCCCGGCTTGCCGGCCCAAGGCGCCGGGCGGAAGCGCGCGAGGTCCACGCCCCAGTGCAGCTCCAGCAGCTCGGCATGCGGGCCGTAGGCGCGGGCGGCCTCGACCAGATCGGCGGAGTCGCCGGTGATCGCATCGGCCCGGCGCAGGGTCCAGCCGGTCAGCCAGTGGCGCAGCCGACTCTCGAAGGGACTGACCAGCAGATCGCTGCCCCAGGCCGTCATGACCAGCGGCCGGCGGCCGGCCACGCGGGCCGCCAGATAGCCGTAGCTGCTCACGTAATGCGCATGCACCAGGTCCGGCTGCAGTTGCGCGATCGCGCGCCGCGCTGCGCCGACGCGCAGCAGCCAGTCGCTGGAACGGCGCACCGCGGGCAGCGCGATCTGCTCGATGCCCTCCTGCGCCAGCGGCAGCGCGCTGACCACGCTGACCCGCCAGCCCCGTGACCGCATCGCCTCGGCCCAGCGGCGCAGATGCACATGGCTGGCGTCGCCGAACAGGCAGAGATGCGGCCTCACTGCGCCCATGCTTCGTAGAGGGCGCGACATTCCGGATAGCGCTCCAGCCAGCGCCCGTCCTTCTCGCGCGTGTCGCCGACCACCCGCGCCGGCTGGCCAGCCACGATCGCGAAGTCCGGCACCTCGCCGCGCACCTGGCTGTAGGCGCAGACCAGCACGCCTTTGCCGATCCGGCTGCCGGCCTCGACCAGGCTGTGCGGGCCGATGAAGCTGTAGGCGCCGATGCGGATCGGCGCGCGCTTCATGCCGGGCTTGGCGCCCTCCCAGCCGGCGTAGGCGGCGCCCAGCAGGCGCTGCGCCTGCTGCGACGAATGCGTGACCAGGCTGCAGAAATTCGTGATCTGCACGCCCTCCTCGACCGTGATGCCGCCGCTGGCCTCGATGTAATTGAACTGGCCGATGAAGACATGGTCGGCCAGCTGCAGGCGCTCCTCGTACTCGATGCAGGTCGAGGGCGCGATGCGGCTCATCGCCGCGTGGCGCTCGCCGAACAGCGGCCGGTAGAACAGCAGTTGCCACAGCCTGCGGCGCAGGCGATTGATCCAGGCTCTCATGGGAGATGGCGAAGGGCCGCTCTCCAGCCATCTCGCCCCCCTCGGGGGGCCTGGCGCGATGCGACAGGTTTGAGGGTTGTCATCGTCTCCAACGCCACAGCGCCCACAGGTAGTAGCCGAAGTAGAGCAGCATCGCCGCCGAGACCGCCCAGCCGGCCCCCACCAGCCCGCCCAGGCGCAGGCCGAGCGCAAGCGCCAGCAGGAACAGCAACTGGCCGCCCAGCGCCAGGCGCAGCGCCCAGGCCTGGGCGTTCCAGGCCAGGGTCACCACGGCCAGCGGTGCGGCGACGAAATGCAGCGCCAGATACGGCGCCAGCGCGCGCGCCAGTTCGCCGGCGCCGCGCCAGGTCTCGCCGAACACCCAGGCGAAGAGCTGGGGGCCGGCCAGCAGCAGCAGCGCGGCAAAGGGCAGACTGAGCAGCAGCAGGCTGCGGATGCAGCGCCGCACGGTGGCGCGCGCGGTGGCGAAATCCGGCGCCTGTGTGAGCTGCGGGTAGAGCGCGCTGGACACCGCGCCGCCAATCAAGGTGGCCGGCGCCTTCAGGTAGCGGATGGCCAAGGCCCAGAGTCCGGTCTCCATGTCGCCGGCCAGATAGCCGATGAGCAGCAGGGTCAGGGTGTCCTGCGCCGCACCGGCAAAGGCATGCGGGGTGTTGAGCAGCGGGAAGTCGCGGTAGCGCCGGGCGATCGCCTGCAGGCGCGGCAGCGGCACCCGGCGCAGGCCCTGCAGCGGCCGGCGCAGCGGCAGGGCCAGCCAGAGCAGCGCCAGCACCAGCGCGGCCAGCGGCGCCAGCAGCAGGCCCCAGCTGCCCCAGCGCGCCAGCCCGGCGGCCACCTGCAGCACCGCAGCACCACCCCATTGCCAGACCCTCGCGGTGGCCAGCAGGCCGAAGCGCCGTTCGCGCGTCGCCAGCATCGCCAGCAACTGCACGCCGGCCATGCCCAGCACCAGCGCCGGCAGCAGGGTCATCGCCGGCCAGCGCGACATCAGCAACCAGCCGATCAGCGCCGACAGCGCCCAGAGCAGCGCCGCCAGGCGCAGGCAGAGCGCCAGCAAAGCCCGCAGGCTGCTCGCGCCCCGCGCCATCGGCAGTGCCATCTCGTAGCGCGCGCAGGCCACCACGGCCAGATTGCTGGCCACCGCCCAGACCAGGCTGTACTCGGCGAACTCGGCCGGCGTGTACAGCCGCGCAATCCAGGGTCCGAGCAGCAGCGGCAGCAGATGCGCGATGCCATGGCCCAGGGCCAGCGTCAGCGACGCACGGACCAGGGGGCTGGAGGCATTCGACATGGAGCAGGCTGCGGGCAAACCCGCAAGTGTAGGCGGCCGCCCTCTAGAATCTGCGCCCTTTGCCACCTCACCCCTTCCCGCCATGGACAGCCCCGCGACGCACGCCGACGACAACCAACTGATCGCCGAGCGCCGCGCCAAACTGGCGGCCCTGCGGGACAAGGCCAAGGCCTCGGGCGGCGTGGCCTTCCCGAACGACTTCAAGCCCGAGCACCGCGCGCTGACCCTGGTTCAGCAGTACGGCCAGCTGCCCAACGAGGAGCTGGAACCGCTGAACGTGCAGGTCAGCGTGGCCGGCCGCATGATGCTCAAGCGCATCATGGGCAAGGCCAGCTTCGCCACCGTGCAGGACGCCACCGGCCGCCTGCAGCTCTACATCCAGCGCGACAGCCTGGGCGAAGAGCTGTATGCCGACTTCAAGCACTGGGACCTGGGCGACATCGTCGCCGCCCGCGGCCAGCTGTTCCGCACCAAGACCGGCGAGCTCTCGGTCAAGGTGACCGAGCTGCGCCTGTTGACCAAGAGCCTGCGCCCGCTGCCCGACAAGTTCCACGGCGTGGCCGACCAGGAGCTCAAGTACCGCCAGCGCTACATCGACCTGATCACCGACGAGGCCGCGCGCGACCGCTTCGTGCAACGCTCCAAGGCGGTGGCCGCGATGCGCGGCTTCATGATCGAGCACGGCTTCCTCGAAGTGGAAACGCCGATGCTGCACCCGATCCCGGGCGGCGCGAACGCCAAGCCCTTCGTGACCCACCACAACGCGCTGGACCAGGAGATGTTCCTGCGCATCGCGCCCGAGCTCTACCTGAAGCGCCTCATCGTCGGCGGCTTCGAACGCGTGTTCGAGATCAACCGCAACTTCCGCAACGAGGGGCTGTCGGTCCGCCACAACCCCGAGTTCACGATGATGGAGTTCTATGCGGCCTACTGGAACCACGTGGACCAGATGGACTTCACCGAGGCCCTGCTGCGCCACACGGCGGTGAAGGCCCACGGCAGCGCCGTGCTGAGCTACGGCGGCCAGGAAGTCGACCTGAGCAAGCCCTTCGCGCGTCTCACCATCCGCGATGCGCTACTGGCCCACGCCGGCCTGAGCGAGGCCGAGGTCGACGACCCGGCGCTGCTGACCGAGCGCATTCAGAAGGCGGGCGAGCAAGTGCCCAAGGGCGCGAACCTCGCGGTGCTGCAGTACAGCCTCTTCGAAGCCACGGTCGAAGAGAAGCTCTGGCAGCCGACCTTCATCATGAACCACCCGCTGGAGGTCAGCCCGCTGGCCCGCGCCAACGACACCGACCCCGGCATCACCGAGCGCTTCGAGCTCTACATGACCGGTCGTGAGGTCGCCAACGGCTTCAGCGAGCTGAACGATGCTGAGGACCAGGCGGCGCGCTTCCAGGCGCAGGTGGACGCCAAGGACGGCGGCGACGACGAGGCCATGCACTTCGATGCCGACTTCGTGCGCGCGCTGGAGGTCGGCATGCCCCCGACGGGCGGCTGCGGCATCGGCATCGACCGCTTCGTGATGCTGCTGACCGATGCGCCCTCGATCCGCGACATCATCCTGTTCCCGGCACTGCGCCGCGAGTCCTGAACATGCCAGGCGCCGACGACGACCTCGCGGCGCTGCAGCAACGCATCTGGCTGGAGTTGGAGCGGGCCACCCGCGACCGCGCCCATGGCTGGCGCACACCGGTGCTGGCGACCCGGGATGGCGAGAGCGCCGACGCCCGCACCCTGGTGCTGCGCGAGGTCGATCCTGCGGCCCGCGAGCTGATCGCCTACACCGATGCGCGCAGCCCCAAGGCCGCGCAGATTGCGGCGCAGCCGCTGGCCACGCTCGTGGCCTGGTGCCCGACCCTGCAATGGCAGTTGCGCGCCCGGCTGCGCCTGCGCATTGAGACCGATGGCCTGGCCGTCTCCAGCCGCTGGGCCCAGCTGAAGCTGCGGCCGCAGGCCCAGGACTACCTGAGTCCGCTGCCGCCCGGGGCGCCGCTGGGTAGCGCAGAGCCGGCGCGCGACAGTCGGGGCCATTTCGCGCTGCTGCGCGCCGAGGTGCTGTCGCTGGATTGGCTGAGCCTGGACCGCGACGGCCACCGCCGCGCGGCCTTCGACAGCACCGGCGCCCGCTGGCTCAGCCCCTGATCACCGGCTGATCAGGCATGGCGCCAGGCCGGCGTGCGCTTTTCCAGGAAGGCCGTCATGCCCTCGCGCTGGTCGTGCGTGCCGAACATCGCATGGAAGGCCAGGCGCTCGGCCTGCACGCCCTGGCTCAAAGGGGTCTCGAAGGCCTGGTTGACGAGTTCCTTCATCAAGGCCAGGGCCGGGGCCGACTGCGCGTTCAGCTGATCGGCGATCTTCAGCACCTCGGCCAGAAAGGTCTCGGCCGGGAACACGCGAGCCACCAGGCCGGACTGCAGGGCCTCCTGCGCATCCATCATGCGCGCGGTCAGCAGCAGGTCCATGGCCTTGGCCTTGCCGACCCAGCGCGGCAGGCGCTGCGTGCCGCCGGCGCCGGGGATCACGCCGATCTTGATCTCCGGCTGGCCGAAGCGGGCGCTGTCGGCCGCGTAGATGGTGTCGCACATCATCGCCAGCTCGCAGCCGCCACCCAGCGCATAGCCGGCCACGGCCGCCAGCACCGGCTTCTTCACCTTGAGCACATGCTCCCAGTTCTTGCTGACCAGGCCGCCCTGGTGCGCGCCGAGGAAGTCGAGATCCTTGATCGACGGGATGTCGGCACCGGCACAGAAAGCCTTCTCGCTGCCGGTGAGCACGATGCAGCCAATGCCGTCGTCGGCGTCGAAGGCGGCCAGGGCCTGGCCCAACTCGTCCATCAGGGGGTCGCAGAGCGCGTTCAAGGCCTTGGGGCGGTTCAGGCGGATCAGGCCGGTGCGACGGGCTGCCTCGCCGTGGGTCTCGACGATCAGATGTTCGTAGCTGCTGCTCATGGCGTGGGTGCGGGGCTCGGTTGCGATGCCGCATTCTCGGCCTCCTGCAGCGGCGGCTCGGCCAGCGTCAGACGCACCCAGGCTGGCTCACTGCCCTGCTGGGCGATAAGGAACTGCACCGGCAGGAAGCGGGCCGAAGGCGCCAGCCAGACCTCGGCGTGCAGCGCGCCGGCCGGCAGTGCACCGCCGGGCCGCAGATGCCAGGCCTCCAATGGACCGAGCACGGTATCCAGCCGCTCTGCGCCGACCAGTTCGTAGCGCCAGCCGACCAATTGGCGCGGCAGGGCCAGCGGGAGCTCGATCTGGCTGCCGGCCTCCAGCGGCCGGTTGCCGCTGAGCAGCAGCCAGGCCAGTTGCACGAACTGGCTGGCGGAATCCTGGGTGCCCGGCGGCGCAGCTTGCTGGCGGCCGTCGGCAAAGCGCAGCCAGCCGTCCTCGAGATGAAAGCCCAACGGGCGTTCCCGCCCGAGCAGCAGCCGGGTGCGCTCCTCGTAGCGCGCCGGCTCGATGCCGCGCTCACCGATGCTGCCTTCGCTGATCAGGTCGCGCCGCAGAAAGGGAGCCAGCGAGGGGCCGATCTGGATGCGCAAGCGCACCTGGTACTGCAGGCCCTGGCGCAGCCATTCGACCTCGGCGTCGCCATGCACGGGACCGCGGAACACGCCTTCGACGCGGTAGCGAAGCCGGGTCGAAGGCGGCCATTCGGGGCCAGGCTCGCCGTGGCGCTCGAAGGCGGCGTCGGTGGCGGGTGGGGCGGCACCGGCGTCCAGGGTCGGCAAGGCCGGCAGCAACGGCAGCTCCTGGTCGGCGGAAAAAGGATCGAGCTGAGCCAATCCCTGGCTGCGCCAGGCGGGGCGCGCCGGCAGCGCGGACGCCAGGCGAGGCCGGGCCAAGGCGGGCGGCGGCCGCAACTGCAGCGGCTGATTCAGCTCGACCTGCAGGCGCGGCGCTGCGGCGCCGGGCGACGCGCCGAGCCAGCGGCCGGCCATCCACGCGTGCAGGACCAGCACCAGCAATAGCCAGAGGCCCAGGCCCCAGCGCATTCAGCGGCCGCCGCCAGGACTGCGGGCGAAGCGACTCATCGCCGGCTCAGGTTGCGGCAGCGGCCAAAAAGCAGCAGAGGCTGGCGGCCAGCGTGCAGCGAAAGCGCAGCGTGAGCCAGGCCTGCAGTCCCCAGCCGGGGTAGCGCAGGCGGTCCAGCAGATAGACCCCCAGCAGCAGCAGGCCATGCAGAACCAGGCCGGCATAGGCCGGCATCAGCGCGGCCGGCCAGGCCAGCAGCACCGGCAAGATGCCCCAGACATAGACGGCCGCCGCGCGCTCGCCCCGGGCCATCGCGATGCCCCAGTGCAGCGCGGCCAGGAAGGCGATGACGAGCGCGGCATAGGTCGACAGGCCGCGCATCACAAAGGCATGGGCGTCGAGGTCCTCCTCGCCAGCCCCGGGCAGCAGCCAGGCCAGCAGCATGCCGACGAACAGCGGCAGCAGGCCGAGGTAGGCGAGCCGGCGAGCGGCGAGCGGAGGCAGGGCCAGCATGGCTTAGCTCTTGCCCTCGGCTGCGCGCTTCAGGCGCCCCTCGATGGCAGGCAATTCGAGTGCGCCAGGCGCTCGGCTGCCGTCCTGGAACAACAAAGCCGGCGTGCCTCGGATGTTGTACTGGTTGGCGAAATCGCGATTCCGACGCAGCGCGCCGTCATCGCACTGAGCCGCCGCGGCCGGCGGCTGCTTGTTGCGCAGCATCCAGTCCAGCCAAACGTTGGTGTTGTCCTTGGCACACCAGATGGCCTTGGACTTGGCCTGCGAGTCCGGACCCAGGATGGGCAGCAGGAAGGTGTAGACAGTGACATCCTTGAGCTCCTGCAGCGTGCGCTCCAGGCGCTTGCAGTAGCCACAGTTCGGGTCGGCGAACACGGCCAGCTTGCGCTCGCCATTGCCCCGCTTCCAGACCATTGCATCCTTCAACGGCAGGTTGGCGAAGCTGATCTGGCTGAGCTGCTCGATACGCGCCTCGGTGAGGTTGCGGCGGGTCCGCAGCTCGACCATCTGGGCATCCTGCAGCAGGAACTCGCCCTTGGCGTCCGAATAAAAGATCTCCAGGCCGATGCGCACCTCAAACAGGCCGGGAATCGGCGTCGGGCGCACCTCGTCGATCTTCGGGAAGTCAGGAATCCGCTCGGCGATGGTCTTGCGAATGATGGCCTCGTTGGCTTGCGCGGCGCCACCACCGCCCAGCAAGGCCAGAACCAGAACAAGCAGCAGCAGGGGCATCGTCAGACTTTCAGAACACGGAAGAGCCCATCGCACGCTGGCTGAGCCAGCGCTTCAGGGGCGGCAGGTGGTTGAGCGCACTCAGGCCCTCGCCGGCCAAGCGCTGCGCCCAGGGCGGCGATTGCGTGAGCCCGACCCAGAGCGCGTCGGTGAACTCGCTCATCACCCAGGTATCGGCGGCCCGGGCGCGCTCGAAGCGGCGCAGCAGCTTGGCATCGCCCAGCGCGCGCCAGGGCTCGCGGGACTGCAGCACCGCAGCCAGCGCGGCGACGTCGGCCAGGCCCAGGTTCAGGCCCTGGCCAGCCAGCGGATGCACGAGATGGGCACAGTCGCCGAGCAGCACCCAGCCCGGGCCAGCCAGCCTTTCGGCGCGCAGCAGGCGCAGCGGAAAGTGCGAGCGCAGACCGTGCAGGCGCAGCGACTGGCCGGTGACTGCCTTCAGCTCGGCCTCGAAGGCGTCGGTATCCAGCTGCATGCGCTCGGCTGCGCGGGCAGACGGCTGCGACCAGACCAGCGCATAGCCATGGCCCGGCACCGGCCGGTCCAGCGGCAGCAGGGCCAGGATCTCCCCGTCGGGACTGAACCATTGCCAGGCCCGCCCCTGGTGCGGCAGCTCGGCTTCGAGACGTGCCGCCACCGCCCTGTGACCGTAGTCGCGCTGCAGAAGCTCCACGCCAAGCGCTTCCCGGCCGACCGCCTCGCGGCCCTCGCACAGGGCCAGCAGCCGGTGGGCCGGGTCGGCAGCTGCGTCGTCCAAACGCTGCACATGGGGGGCGAAGCGCAGCGCGGCGTCGAGTTGGGCATCGAGTTCGGCCGCATCGACGATCCAGGCCAGTTGGTCCGCCTGCGCAGTCCAGGCGCTGAAATCCAGTCGTCCGCCACCCGCTTGCACCTGCATGTCCACCACCGGCGTGCGCGCTTCGGCCGGCAGGCTGTCCCAGACCTTGAGCCCGGCCAGCAGGCGCTGCGAGGCGGCATTCAGTGCATAGGCCCGCACGTCGTCGGCGCGCGGCTGGGCGCGGCCGCGCAGCGCCACGCGCAGGCCTTGCGCGGCCAGCGCCAGCGCAAGACTGCGACCGACGGCGCCATCGCCGCGGATCAGGACGTCGAAAACCATGAGGGCATTCTAGGAAGACAGGGAAACCCCTTCCCTAAAATCCGTGGTTTTGCCGCCCGTCCCGGGTGGCCGAGCCCAACACAGAGAAAGCGCGCGATGAGCCTCAAATGCGGCATCGTGGGTCTGCCCAACGTCGGCAAGTCCACTCTTTTCAACGCCCTCACCAAGGCCGGCATCGCTGCCGAGAACTATCCGTTCTGCACCATCGAGCCCAATGTCGGCGTCGTCGAGCTGCCGGACCCGCGCCTGCAGCAGCTGGCGGAGGTCGTCAAGCCGGAGCGCATCGTGCCGGCCATCGTCGAGTTCGTCGACATCGCCGGCCTGGTGGCCGGTGCCAGCAAAGGCGAAGGCCTGGGCAACCAGTTCCTCAGCCACATCCGCGAGACCGATGCCATCGTCAACGTGGTGCGCTGCTTCGACGACGAGAACGTCATCCACGTCAACGGCAAGGTCGATCCGATCTCCGACATCGAGGTGATCCAGACCGAGCTCTGCCTGGCCGACCTGGGCACGGTGGAAAAAAGCCTGCACCGCTACAACAAGGTGGCGCGCGCCGGCGACAAGGAAGCGATCGCGCTGGTCAAGGTGCTGGAGAAATGCCAAACGGCGCTGGACCAGGCCAAGCCGGTGCGCGCCATCGACTTCAGCAAGGAGGAGTTGGCGATCCTCAAGCCGCTGTGCCTGATCACCGCCAAGCCGGCGATGTTCGTCGGCAACGTTGCCGAGGACGGCTTCGAGAACAACCCCTTCCTCGATCGCTTGAAGGAGTACGCCGCCGCGCAGAACGCGCCGGTCGTGGCGATCTGCGCCAAGACCGAGGCCGAGCTGTCGGAGATGGGTGACGAGGACCGCGCGATGTTCCTGGCCGAGATGGGCCAGGACGAACCAGGCCTGAACCGCCTGATCCGCGCCGGCTTCAGCCTGCTTGGGTTGCAGACCTATTTCACCGCCGGCGTGAAGGAAGTGCGCGCCTGGACCATCCACAAGGGCGACACCGCCCCGCAGGCGGCCGGCGTGATCCATACCGACTTCGAGCGAGGCTTCATCCGCGCACAGACCATCGCCTTCGACGACTTCATTCAGTTCAAAGGCGAGCAAGGCGCGAAAGACGCCGGCAAGATGCGTGCAGAAGGCAAGGAATACGTCGTCAAGGATGGGGATGTGCTGAACTTCCTCTTCAATGTGTAAGGCATAGTTGCCCCACCCGGACCCCCGCCCAACGCCATGAGCACCGACCTGGTCGTTTCCGCGCCTGCCGCAACCGGCAGCCTCAATCCGAGCAAGCAGTTCCTCACCTTCCGCATCGGCGGCGAGGAATACGGCATGGACATCCTGAAGGTTCAGGAGATCCGCTCCTACGAGGCGCCGACCCGCGTCGCCCACGCGCCCTCCTTCGTGAAGGGCGTGGTCAACCTGCGCGGCGTGATCGTGCCGATCATGGACATGCGCATCAAGCTCGGCTGCGAGGCGCAGTACAACGACTTCACGGTGGTCATCGTGATGAACATCGGCAACCGTGTGCTGGGCATGGTGGTCGATTCGGTGTCCGACGTGCTTGAACTCGAAGCCGAGCAGATCCGGCCGGCCCCGGAGATCGCCGCGGCGATCGACTCGCGCCATGTGACCGGCCTGGGCAAGGTCGGCGAGCGCATCCTGATCCTGCTGGACATCGCCGGCATGGTTTCCAGCCCCGACTTCGGGCTGATGGACTGAGACCGGCGCCGGACAGTGCCTGCGCACTGTCCGACCCGATCGAGGGCCAAGGGTTAACCCCAGATAACCCTATCCCACCGATAGGTATTGCCCGTTAGCACTCCCCAATGTCGAGTGCTAAAGTCGACGCATCGGGTCCCGTGGTGGACCTGCTGACAAGGGAAACCCCGCATGTCGAATGCCGTCGCTGTCCGTGATCCCTGGGCCCTGATTCCTTCGCTGGGCCATCTCGATGCCTACATCTCGGCGGTCAACCGCCTGCCGATGCTGAGCGCCGAAGAAGAGCAGCGCTACGCCCGTCAGCTCAAGGAGCAGGGCGACCTGGAAGCCGCCGGCCGGCTGGTCATGTCGCATCTGCGCCTGGTGGTCAGCATCTCGCGCCAGTACATGGGTTACGGCCTGCCGCAGGGCGATCTGATCCAGGAAGGCAATGTCGGCCTGATGAAGGCCGTGCGCCGCTTCGACCCGGACCAGGGCGTGCGCCTGGTCAGCTATGCGATGCACTGGATCAAGGCCGAGATCCACGACTACATCGTGCGCAATTGGCGCCTGGTGAAGGTCGCCACCACCAAGGCGCAGCGCAAGCTGTTCTTCAATCTGCGCTCGCTGAAGCACAGCCTGAAGAACGACAGCCTGGACCCGCATCGCCAGGCCCTCAGCGAAGCTGAGATCCAACACGTGGCCCGCGAGCTCAATGTGAAGCCCGAGGAAGTCGTGGAGATGGAGACCCGCCTGGCTGGCGCCGACTTGGCGCTGGAGCCCCAGGAAACGGACGACGCCGATACCGCGCCGATCGCCCCGATCAGCTACCTGGCCGATGAAGTCCACGAACCGACCCGGGTGCTGGAAAGCCGTGCCCGCGACGCGCTGGCCAGCGACGGCCTGCAGCGCGCACTGGACAGCCTGGACGCGCGCAGCCGCCGCATCGTCGAAGCGCGCTGGCTGGAGGTCAACGACGACGCCAGCGGCGGCAAGACCCTGCACGAACTCGCCGCCGAGTACGGCGTCAGCGCCGAGCGCATCCGCCAGATCGAAGCGGCGGCGATGAAGAAGATGCGCAAGGCGCTGGCGGAAGCCTGAGCCTTGCGGGCTTGGCGGGCCGCAAGGCCCGTCAAGATCCTCCATCAAGGCGCTGGCAGAAGCCTCTGCCTGGCGTCATCAGGTCGAATGGAAACGGGCGCCGCGGCGCCCGTTTTTCTTTGCTCAGGCCTTTTCAGCCAGCAACTGCTTGACGTCGCCGAGCAGGGCCTGCGCGCCGCTGCCGTAGCGCACATAGACGCGCACCCGGCCCTGGCGGTCGAACAGGTAGACGGCAGCCGAATGATCGACGCTGTAGCTGCTGCCCTCGGCGTTCGGCACCTTCTTGTAGTAGACCTTGAACTCGCGGGCCACCGCCTCGGTCTGCGCCGCGCTGCCGCGCAAGGCGACGAAGTCGGGACCGAAGGCCGCCGCGTACTCGCGCAGCAACTCCGCCGTGTCGCGTTCCGGATCCACGCTGATAAAGATCGGCTGGAGCTCGGCGCCTTGCACGCCCAGCTCCTCCTTGACCACTTTCAACTCGCCCATGGTCGTCGGGCAGACGTCGGGGCATTGCGTGAAGCCGAAGAACACCGCCAGCACCTTGCCGCGGTAGTCACTCAGGCGGCGGGTTTGGCCATCGGCATCCTGTAGCTCGAAGTCGCGCGCATAGCTGGCGCCGCTCAGGTCCACGCCCTGGAAGCTCGAGACCACCGCCCGCTCGCAGCCGGCGGCCAGCAGCAAGGTGGGTAGGGCCGCCAGCATCAGCTGGCGTCTAGTAGAGATAGGGGCCGGCATAGTGATCCACCAGAAGTGCGCCGAACAGCAGCGCCAGATACCAGATCGAGAACCAGAAGGTGCGTCGCGCGAGTTCGTCGGAGTACGCACGGTACAAGCGCCAACCGAACCAGCAAAAGCGCAGGCCTAGGCCCAGCGCCGCCACCAGGTAGAGCCAGCCGCTCATGCCGATCAGATAGGGCAGCAGGGTCGCGGCAAGCAGGATCCAGGTGTAGAGCAGCACCTGCAGACGCGTGAACGCGTTGCCATGGGTGACCGGCAGCATCGGCAAGCCGGACTTCGCGTAGTCGTCGACGCGGTACAGGGCCAGGGCCCAGAAGTGCGGCGGCGTCCACAGGAAGATGATCAGGCACATCAGCCAGGCCTCGGCCCCCAGGTCGCCGCGCATCGCAGCCCAGCCCAGCACCGGCGGCATGGCCCCGGAGGCGCCGCCAATGACGATGTTCTGCGGCGTCGTCGGCTTCAGGAAGACCGTGTAGACGATGGCGTAGCCAACGAAAGTGGCCAGGGTCAGCCACAGGGTCAGTGCGTTCACCCAGACCAGCAGCAGCGCGCTGCCGGCGGCGCAAAGCAGGGCCGAGAACACCAAGGCCTGGCTCTGGCTGAGCTCGCCGCGCGCGGTCGGCCGCCAGGCGGTGCGCTTCATGCGCGCATCGATGCGCTGCTCGATCAGGCAGTTGAAGGCGGCGGCGGCGGCGGCCACCAGCCAGATGCCCAGGCTGGCCGCCAGCATGGTCATCAGCTCCAGCCCGCTGGGCAGGCCGGGCACGGCCAGGGCCATGCCGATCACCGCGCAGAACACGATCAGCTGCACGACGCGGGGCTTGGTCAGTGCATAGAACTGCCGCCAGCGCGGCAGCGAAGGCGTGGCACTCATGCGAAACGCTCCAGCTCGCCGGTCCGCCCGATGCGCGCGCCGACCAGGGTCCAGACCAGCACAAGGCCGGCCGCGCCGGCGCTGTGCAGCAGGGCGGCCGGCAAGGGCCAGCCCAGCACCACATTGGAAATGCCGGACACCAGTTGCAGCGCCAGCAGGCCGAGCAGCCAGACCGACCAGCGCCCCTCGCCGCGCAGGCGCAGCGCCAGCCAGCCCAGCGCCAACAGCAGCAGCAGTGCGCCGAGACGGTGCACGACATGGATAGCGGTCAGCGCCTGCACGGCCAGATAGCCGCCATCGCCGTCGCTGCCCAGGTAGCGCCAGATGCGAAAACCTTCGGCGAAGTCCATCGCTGGCCACCAACTGCCCTGGCAGGTCGGGAAGTCCTGGCAGACCAGCACCGCGTAATTCGTGCTGACCCAACCGCCCAGCGCGATCTGCAGCCAGAGCAGCGCGCCGGCCAGCCACCAGAGCGGACGCAGCGCCGCCGACAGCCCCGGGCCCGCGCGGTGCGCTGGCCTCAGGCGCTCGGCCTGCAGAGCCAGCAGCACCAGCAGGCCCAGGCCGCAGAGCAGGTGCAGACTGACGATGGCCGGATAGAGCTTCAGCGTCACCGTCAGCGCCCCGAAGGCGCCTTGCAGCAGCACCCAGACCAGGGTCAGCGCCGCCCAGCCGGCCTGCAGGCGCCAGCGCCAGGAAAGCCAGGCCAGCACCAGGATCAGGAAGCCGACCGCGCTGGCCCAGTAGCGATGCACCATCTCGATCCAGGCCTTGCCATGCGTGACCGGGCCATGCGGGCGCTCGGCCTGCTCGGCGGCGATCTGCTCGCGAGCCCCCAGCGGGCTGGCCTCGCCGTAACAGCCGGGCCAGTCGGGACAGCCCAGGCCGGAATCGGTCAGCCGGGTGAAGGCGCCGAAGACGATCAGGTCGAAGGTCAGGAACAGGGTCAGCAGGGTCAGCGCGCGCAGTCGGCCGCGCCGGTCCAGACTGCGGCTGCGCATCAGCCAGATGCCCAGCGGCAGCGCGCCCAGGGCCAGACCGAGCAGCAGCAGTTCCAGCAGGGGCGCCAGGTCGACGCCGCTCACGGGCCCCCCCCCCGCGCAACGCGCTGCGGAATTCGCACTTGAATTCGCACTTGAATTCGCGCTTGGGTGCGGCCCGGCGCGCTCACCGAGCATGCTCCGACCGCGGGGACCGCGTGCCGGAGCGACCCGCAGCGACTCATTGCGGCCGCCCCGGCTGGTCCCAACTGCCCGAGGCGCGCAGCAGCTTGTCCAGATCGCGCTTGATGCGCTGCGGCTCCGGTCGATCCGGCGAGCGCCACATCCAGCGCCCCATGGGATCGATCAGGTACAGATGGCTGGTCAGAGACTGTCCGGCGGCCGGCTTCAGCCAAGCGGCCAGCTGTTCCAGGTCTGCGCGCAGGATCTGCATGCCCGGCGCAGCCTCCAGGCTGATGCGCAGTTCCGGCTTGATCGGCGCGTCGTCGACGACCAGCCAGAGCTTGTCGACCCGCTCGCGCTCGCGGCCGAGCATCTCGCGCAGTTGGCGCTGCATGTAGAGGTGTGGCTCGCAATCGCCGACGCAGCTGCCGCCATCGACGACGACCAATACCCACTGATGCTTCAGGCGCTCGGCCTCGTAGGGCTGGCCGTCCAGGGTCTGCAGGCGCAGCCCGGCCGGCAACTCCTGCGCCGGGTTGATCAGCTCGCCGTAGGCGTCGCCGCGCGGCTGAACCACGTAGAACATGAAATAGGACGCAATCACCGGCGCCGCGCAGAGCAGCACGACGAAGACCATCATCCAGCGTCCGCGCTGGGTGCGGTCGGCGTCGACCAAGCCGGCGGTGGCGGGCGATGCATGCACGGCCAGCTCAAGCGGGGCGTCGGCGGCGGGGGGCAATGAGTTGGAACCAGACATACAAGGCCAGGGTCAGGGCGGACAGCGCAAACCATTGCACTGCATAGCCATGGTGCTTGGAGACACCGAGATCGGGAGACGGCCAGTCGCAGCGCAGCGGCGCGCAGGACGCCGATTGCCACAGCACCCAGGCTTGCACCCGGCTGCCTGGCTCGGGCGGCACGGCAAGATCGAGATTCTGCCGGACGCTGCCGCTCCCCCCGTCGCCGAGCTCGAATGCCCGTGAAGCCTGCGGGAGCAGCCGGCCGGAGAGCAGCACCCGCCCCGATGCGGTCGGTGGCCAGGGGGGCGCCTCGAAGTCGGCCGACTCCCAAGGCTGCCAGCCGCGCTGCACCCAGAGCAGGCTGCCGTCATCCAGTTGCAGCGGCGTGAGCAGCACGAAACCGACGCGGCCGTCATGCGGCCGGTTGCCTAGCCAGAACTGGAACTCCGGACGCCAACGCCCCTCGACATGGGCCAGGCGATGCTCGGCCGCCTGCTGCAGGCCCTGCAACGGAGCCTGTCGATCGGCCGCATCGCGTGCCGCCTGCAACTCCAGCTTGACGCGGGCGCGATCCAGCTGCCACAGACCCAGGCGCGCGGTCAGGCCGGCCAGCAGCAGCGCCGCCAGCAGGATCACCCAACGACGCCGCTCAGAGCGCATAGAGTGCTGCCATGAACTGGTTGTTGCTGCTGGCCCTGCTGGGCATTCTTGCGTCGCTGGCCGCTGCCGGCTTTTTCATGCTGCGCCGCCCCGGGCCCGAGGACAAGAAAGGGCAGATGGCCAGGGCCCTGGCCTTGCGCGTCGCGCTGTCCATCTCGCTGTTCCTGTTCGTCATGCTGGCCTGGAGTCTGGGCTGGATCGAGCCGCGTGGCGTGCCTGTCGGCCGCTAGGTTCCTGGGTCGTCAGATCGCTCAAGAAAAAAGGCGCCGCGTTGCGGCGCCTTCGCTTTTGCCGGCCGGATTTACATCCAGTAGACGACGATGTAGAGGCCGAGCCAGACCACGTCGACGAAGTGCCAGTACCAGGCGGCGCCCTCGAAGCCGAAATGGCGCTCCGGCGTGAAATGCCCTTTCTGCAGACGCAGCGTGATGAACAGCAGCATCAGCATGCCGACGAACACGTGGAAACCGTGGAAGCCGGTCAACATGAAGAAGGTGCTGCCGAAGATGCCGCTGCTGAGCTTGAGGTTCAGGTCGCGGTAGGCGTGCATGTACTCGTAGCCCTGCACGAACAGGAAGATCACACCGAGCAGCACCGTGGCCCACATGTAGACGATGGTCTTGGCGCGATTGCCGGCGATCAGCGCGTGGTGGGCGATGGTCAGCGTCACGCCCGAGGTCAGCAGCAGCGCGGTGTTGATGGTCGGCAGCGGCCAGGGGCCGATCGTGCTGAAGGCTTCCACGGTACCGGCCGGCGACGCGGTTGCGCCCGGGTTCATGCTCGGCCACAGGGCCTTGAAGTCCGGCCACAGCAGCGCGTTCTCCAAGCTGCCCAGGCTGGGCACCGAATGCACGCGGGCCCAGTACAGCGCGCCGAAGAAGGCGGCGAAGAACATCACCTCGGAGAAGATGAACCAGCCCATGCTCCAGCGGAACGACATGTCGATGCGCTCGCTGTACAAGCCGCCTTCGCTCTCGCGGATCGCGTCGCCGAACCAGGACTTCAGCACCCAGAGCCAGAACAGCAGGCCGAAGGCCAGCGCATACGGCGCCCACTGGCTGCCGTTGACCCACTGGCCGGCGCCGAGGATGACGAAGAACAGGCCGAAGGCGGCCATCGCCGGGTGCCGCGACGGTCCGGGCACGAAGTAATAGGGCGTCGCCCCGGGGGTATGTGCTGCCATCTTTTTCTCCTCGTTGTCGTTTCAGCCCGCGGCCACGCCGCTGCCGATGATCCAGCGCACCAGCAGCACCAGCGCCAGCACGAAAACGGCGGCGCCGGCCACGCCGGCAATGATCACGTGCACCGGGTTGAGCCGCGCCATGTCGCGCTCGTGCTCAGCCCCTTTGCGCACGCCAAAGAAACTCCAGGCCACGGCGCGCAGCGTGCGGCCGAAGGACGCCGGGCGGGCAACGGCCTCGCGCAAGTCCTCGCGGTGGTCGCTCATGCGCCAGCTCCCGGCTTCGTCGCCGCGGCCTGCTTCAGGCCTTTGCCAGCCACCTCGAAAAAGGTGTAGCTCAGCGTGATGGTGTTGACATCCTTGGGTAGCTTGGGACTGACCACGAACACGACGGGCCACTCCTTCTCCTCGCCGGCCTTCAGCGTGTATTCGTTGAAGCAGAAGCACTCGAACTTCTGGAAGTGCGCGGTGGCCTGCTTGGGCGCGTAGCTCGGGATGGCCTGCGCCGCCATCGTGCGGTCCTGCCGGTTCCTGAACGTGTAGTTGATCGTCACCAGCTCGCCCGGATGCACGGTCACGTAGTTCTTCGCTGGCTTGAAATCCCAGGGGCCGCGGACATTGGTGTCGAACTCAACGACGATCTTGCGGCTGTAGTCGATCTGCGTGTTCTTCGCCGGACCGGCGCGCTCGACCTCGCTGATCACATTGATGCCCAGCGCCTCGCAGATATGTTGGTAGATCGGCACCAGCGCGTAGCCAAAACCGAACATCAGCGACACCACCACGGCGAGCTTGCCCACCATGGTGAAGTTGTCGCGGCGCATTGCGCGCTTCCAGCGCGGTTCCATCAGTGCAGGATCGCGATCTTGATGGCGAAGCCGAGCGCGAAGGCCAGGGCCACCGTGGCCAGGATCAGCCCCAGCCGGCGGTTGGCCTTGCGCTGTTCAGGCGTCTGCATGATGCGCCGCCAGCCTCAGCCGATCACCTTGGTCGCCGTCGCATCGAGCTTGGGCGGATTCTCGAAGGTGTGGAACGGCGCCGGCGACGGCACTTCCCACTCCAGGCCTTCAGCGGCTTCCCAGGGCTTCTGCGGCGCCTTCTCGCCCTTGCCGCGCATCATCGGCACGACGACGAACAGGAAGAAGTAGACCTGCATCAGGCCGAAACCCAGCGCGCCGATCGACGCGATCATGTTGAAGTCGGCGAACTGCAGCGGGTAGTCGGCATAGCGGCGCGGCATGCCGGCCAGGCCCAGGAAGTGCATCGGGAAGAAAGTGATGTTGAAGGTCGCCAGCGAGCCCCAGAAGTGGAACTTGCCGCGGAACTCCGAATACATCACGCCGGTCCACTTCGGGCCCCAGTAGTACACGCCGGCGAACAGCGCGAACAGCGAGCCGGCGACCAGCACGTAATGGAAGTGGGCCACCACGTAGTAGGTGTCCTGGATCTGGATGTCGACCGGCGCCATCGACAGGATCAGGCCGGTGAAGCCGCCCATCGTGAACACGAAGATGAATCCGACCGCCCAGAGCATCGGCGTCTCGAAACTCATCGAGCCGCGCCACATGGTCGCAACCCAGTTGAAGATCTTCACGCCGGTGGGCACCGCGATCAGCATGGTCGCGTACATGAAGAACAGCTGACCGGTCACCGGCATGCCGGTGGTGAACATGTGGTGGGCCCAGACGATGAACGACAGGATCGCGATCGACGCGGTCGCGTAGACCATCGACGCGTAGCCGAACAGGCGCTTGCGGGCGAAGGCCGGCACGATCTGGCTGACGATGCCGAAGGCCGGCAAGATCATGATGTAGACCTCGGGGTGACCGAAGAACCAGAAGATGTGCTGGTACATCACCGGGTCGCCGCCGCCGGCCGGGTTGAAGAAGGCCGTGCCGAAGTGGCGGTCGGTCAGCGTCATCGTGATCGCGCCGGCGAGCACCGGCATCACGGCGATCAGCAGGTAGGCGGTGATCAGCCAGGTCCAAACGAACATCGGCATCTTCATCAAGGTCATGCCGGGGGCGCGCATGTTCAGGATGGTGACGATGATGTTGATCGAGCCCATGATGGACGAGGCGCCCAGGATGTGCATCGCGAAGATGCCGGCATCCATCGACGGGCCCATCTGCAGGGTCAGCGGCGCGTACAGGGTCCAGCCGGCGGCAGGCGCGCCACCGGGCATGAAGAACGAGCCCACGAGCATCAGGGCCGCGGGAATCATCAGCCAGAAGCTGAAGTTGTTCATCCGCGCGAACGCCATGTCGCTGGCGCCGATCTGCAGCGGAATCATCCAGTTCGCGAAGCCCACGAAGGCCGGCATGATGGCGCCGAACACCATGATCAGGCCGTGCATCGTGGTGAGCTGGTTGAACAGCTCCGGGTTCACGAACTGCAGGCCGGGCTGGAACAGCTCGGCGCGGATACCCAGCGCCAGCATGCCGCCGATCATCAGCATCGTGAAGCTGAACAGCAGGTAGAGCGTCCCGATGTCCTTGTGGTTGGTGGCGAAGACCCAGCGCCGCCAGCCCTTGGGAGCATGGTGGTCGTGGTGATCGTCGTGGGCGTGACCGTGGTGGTCCAGCACTGCGCTCATGTTCTTGTCCTTGGCTTGCTAGCGATGGCTTACTTGCTGCGGGCAGCGACGATCTCGGCAGGCTGCACCAGCTTGCCGGTCTTGTTGCTCCAGGCGTTCTTCGTGAACGTGACGACGGCGGCCAGCTCGGTGTCGCTGAGTTGCTTCCAGGCCGGCATCGCGCCATTGCCGGCGCCCTTGAGCAGAATCTCGATCTGCTTTTCCGGATGGTTCAGCACGATGTCGCTGCCGTCCAGCGCCTTGATCGGGCCGGCGCCCTTGCCACCCGCGCCGTGGCAGGCCGCGCAGTTCGCGTTGTAGACCTTCTCGCCACGGGCGATCAGCGCGTCCAGTTCCCAGACCTTGCTCGGATCGTCGGCCTTGGCCGCCATCTCCTTCAGCTTGCCCTCGACCCACAGCGCGTAATCGGCCTGCGAGACCACTTTCACGTGGATCGGCATGTAGGCGTGCTCTTTGCCACAGAGCTCGGCGCACTGGCCGTAGAAGTCGCCGATCTTCTCGGCGCGGAACCAGGTGTCGCGCACGAAGCCGGGGATCGCATCCTGCTTGACGCCGAAGGCCGGCACCATCCAGGCGTGGATCACGTCGTTCGCGGTGGTGATGATGCGGATCTTCTTGTCGACCGGCACCACCATCGGGTTGTCGACCTTCAGCAGGTAGTCGTCGATCTTCTCGGGCTTGCCGCTGTCCGACATCTCGCGGTGGCTGACATCCAGCGTGGACAGGAAGCCGATGCCCTCGCCCTCGCCCTTGATGTAGTCATAGCCCCACTTCCACTGGTAGCCGGTGGCCTTGATGGTCAGGTCGGCATTGGTCGTGTCCTTCATCGCGACGACCACCTTGGTCGCCGGCAGCGCCATCGCGATGACGATGATGAAGGGCACCACGGTCCAGGCGATCTCGACCGCCACCGACTCGTGGAAGTTGGCCGGCTTCGCGCCCTTGCTCTTGCGGTGCTTCCAGATGGAATAGAACATCACGCCGAACACCGCCACGAAGATGGCCGTGCAGATGATCAGCATGAAGTTGTGCAGCCACATCTGATCGGCGGCGATCTTCGTCACCGGCGGATGCAGATCGATCTGATTGACCGCCGGACCGCCCGGCAGGTCGTTGACGGCCCAGGCCGCCCGGGTCAGCAGGACGCCGGCCAGCGCGAGGCCGCCGCGGACGATCGAGTTCAAGTGGTGCTTGATGTTGTTCATGTGTGCGCTTTGACTCCGTTCGCAGCGGCGGTTTCGGACAACACCGAAACGAGGCTGGCCGCCATGCGGCCCGCCCCCGGCACCGGCAAGTGCCCCTGACGCTCTCTGGGTTGACTCGGAATTCTAGCCCGAGGCCCGCACCCGCCCCTGCACGGAAAGTCGCGGCAGCAGACGCCAAAGCAACGGCACCGGTACCGGGCCACCGCGAGGACGGCTGCCGCCCCTGGCATTGCCTCGAAAAGCCGGCCGATTCGGATGCTGTTGACTGCCGGGGAAGGGTGGCGCTTTGCGGTCCAGCGTCCGCTGCGGCGGGCCGCGAAGATGCCGGCCATGACGACGCGAAGCCCGCCCTCGGGGCCGCGCAGGGGCAGACAGCCTGTTGCGCCGCAAGCCCGCGGCCGTCTGGTGCGGGGCATCGGCCACGCACCGGTGAGCGACCCCTCGCAGCCCCACGCCATCGGCGTCCCAGGGCGAGGCGGTCGGCTCATCCCTTCCGCCTCAGTCGCGGCCGGCGAGCAGCTGTTCGAGGCAGTGCTCGCGAAGCGCCCAGAAGTCCTTCAGCTCGCGCACCTGATCCGCCGCCGCCTGCCGCTGGGCGGCGTCGCCGTCGTCGCGGCGGACGGCCAGGATCATCTTGTTCTTCTGTGTGTGCTCCAGCGACACGAACTCGAAGACCTGGGCCTCGTAGCCCTGGGTTTCCAGCAACAGCGCGCGCAGGCCGTCGGTCAGCATCTCGGCCTCCTGGCCCAGATGCACGCCATGCTTGAACAAGGGGCGCAGCGCCTGCGGCGGCCGCAGTTGCGGCCGCAGTTGCTTGTGGCAGCAGGGCGCGCACACGATGACACGGGCGCCCGCCCGCAGGCCATGGTGGATCGCGTGATCGGTCGCGGTATCGCAGGCATGCAGCGCGATCATCAGGTCCAGCGGCCGCACCTCGGCCTGACCGACATCGCCCTGCGCGAAATGCAGACCCTCGACGCCCAGCTCGCGCGCCAGGGTCTCCGTCTCGGCCACCAGGTCTTCGCGCAGTTCGACGCCGAGCACCTCGGCCGCGCGGCCCTGCTGCGCCAGATGGAGAGCCAACGCAAAGGTCAGGTAGGCGCGGCCGCAACCGAAGTCGGCCACGCGCAACGGCCTCTCGCCGTCCAGCAGGCCGGCTTTGCGCAGCGCCGGATCCAGCACCTCGACGAAACGGTTGATCTGCTTCCATTTGCGGGCCATCGCCGGCACCGCGCGCACGCCGCCTTCCCGGCCGAAGGCCTCGCTCAGGCCGAGCGCACGCCAGACCGGATGGCCGAGCTCGAGCGGCCTGGTTTTGCTGCGATCGTGCGCGGTGGAGCCCGCATCCAGGCCCTGGCCGCGATGGCGGGCCAGGCGCCAGTCGCCCTTGCGTCCCCGGTCGAGCTGCCAGTGCGCCGCGGGAGTCCAGATCGCCGCGCTGCGCCAGCCGGCCTCCAGCAGCGCGGCCACGCGCGACGGCCCCTCGGTGGCCGGCCAGTTCTCGGTCAGGTCCTTGGTCGGGTGCCGCCAGACGGCCTGCCAGTGCGGCAGGCCGCGCAGCAGCACCGGGCGCAATTGCAGGCGTTCGGCACCGCCGCCCGGCGGCGCCTGGGTGAGTTGCAGGCGCACCCAGTCGGGCGCGGCGCACAGCGCCAGAAAGCGCGCCAGGGATTCGGATTGCATCGCCGGCATTGTCGGGCGGCTACGCTATGGCTTCCATGAACGCGCCGACGCTGGATCAGATCGTGGCCGCGGTGCTCGCTTGGCAGCACCGCCATCCGCTCGCCGAACGCCTTTCGTCGCAGGCGGTGCACAGCATCGGCCTGGTCGCCCTGCCCTTTCTACGCGCGCAGGCGCCGGAGGAAGCTGGCCCGCCCGTGCCAAGCTGGCGCCGGTTGCTCACCCGGCTGCAAGGTGGCCGCCTCGAGGGCGCCGGCCACGCCGCCTTCAGTGAGCAGTTCATCGAGGGCCTGCCGCCGCGCCGCGCGGCCGCCTTTGCGCTACGCCATGGCACCGAGCAGGTGGAAGGCGCGGACGACTGGCCGCAGCGCCGCATCGAGGTTGACGATGCCGCGGCGCTGGCCGGCGGCTGGCCTTTCGAACGCTGGCTGCTCAGCGCCGCCATCGAGGGCCGGCAGGGGCGCGGGCGGGTGCTGGTCAGCCTGGACCCGCCGCTGCAGGTCCTGGGCCGCCGCCTGCTCGACCGTCGCCGCGTATTCGGCCTGGCGCTGCCGCTGGTCGGGGTGGCCGGCGCCGCGCTGTGGCTGACCCGCGAGCCCCCGCCCGATCCGCCGGAGCTCAGCGTCAGCGGCGCGCTGCAACCGGCCTCGGCCGCTTCGGCCACATCCAGCGGCGCCACCCCATCGGCCGAGTCGGCATCGCGCCCCGCGTCCGAGGTCTTCGGCACGGCGCCCGCCCCGGACCGCGAAGTCCCGCCCATCGATATCCGCCCCCATCTCGGCCCGCCCCGGCCGGCGACCTCGCACCCGCCGGCCACCGGGCCGGCTGCGCCACCGGCCGAAGCCCCGGTCGCCGCCGCCGAGACCTCGGCCAGCGCCCCGCTCGCCCCCAGCGCCGGGACCGCCGATCCGGAACGGGTCGGGCCGCGCCTGCCCGCGCAAGGGCCGGTGGTCGCGCTGGTCGGGCCGGTGCTCCCCAAGCGCGAGGACGCCGAGGCGCTGCTGGCGCGCATGCGCGAGCACCTGGGCCAGTCCGGCGCCGGCGATCTGCAGGGCGAGGTCTTCGCCCAGCCCGGCGGCTACCGGGCTGCGATCTGGCCCTTCGCGAGCCGCGAGGAGGCGCAGCTGATCAACGCGACCATGGTCGCGCGCGGCTGGCGCACGCGCGCCGTGGACTTCTGAGCAGCCGACCCCGCTCGCCTCAGGAGCGGTAGTCGGCGTTGATGCGCACGTAGTCTTCGCTGAAGTCGCAGGTCCAGACCGTGCTGCTCGCACCGCCGCGGTTCAGGTTCACGCGCACCTCGATCTCGCTGCCGGCCATCACCCGCGCCGCATCGGCTTCGACATAGGCCGGATGGCGCCCTCCGGCGGTGACGACATGGACCTCGCCAAGGTGCAGATCGATCAGCGACTGGTCGAGATCGGCGATGCCGGCGTAGCCGACCGCCGCCAGGATGCGGCCGAGGTTCGGATCGCTGGCGTAGAAGGCGGTCTTGACCAGCGGCGAATGGGCGATTGCATACGCGGCGAGCCGGCACTCGGCCTCGTCGCGCCCGCCGTCCACGCGCACGCTGATGAACTTGGTCGCACCCTCGCCGTCGCGCACGATGGCCTGCGCCAGCTCCGCCGCCAGATCGACCAGCGCGGCGCGAAGTTGCGCGGCGGCCGGGCTGCCGGCGTCGGCGATGGGCGCATGCCCGGCTTGCCGGGTGGCGACGACGACGAAGCTGTCGTTCGTCGAGGTGTCGCCATCGACGGTGATGCGATTGAAGGACGCGTCGGCGGCCTCGCGGCTCAGTTGCTGCAGCAGCGCCGCGTCGACGACCGCATCGGTGGCGATGAAGCCCAGCATGGTCGCCATGTTCGGGCGGATCATCCCGGCGCCCTTGGCGATGCCGCTGAGCGTCACCGGACGGCCCTCGATCTCGATGCGCCTCGAGGCCGCCTTGGGCAGGGTGTCCGTGGTCATGATGGCCTGGGCCGCCTGCAGCCAGTGGCCCTCATCGGCCGCGGCGATGGCGGCCGGCAGGCCGGCCTCGATGCGCTCGACGGGCAGGGTCTCCATGATCACACCGGTCGAGAAAGGCAGCACCTGGCGTGGCTCGATGCCCAGTTGCGCGGCGAGCAGCTCGCAGCTGCGGCGTGCGCGGGCCAGGCCGTCCTGGCCGGTGCCGGCGTTCGCGTTGCCGGTGTTGATCAGCAGCGCGCGAATGCCCTGTTGCGGCAGGTGCTCGCGACAAACCTGTACCGGTGCCGCGCAGAAGCGGTTCTGCGTGAACACGCCAGCCAGCACCGAGCCCTCGGCCAGGAGCCAGACGGAAAGATCGCGGCGGCCGGCCTTGCGCACCCCGGCCTGGGTGCTGCCGATGCGCACCCCGGGAACGGGCAGCAGATCCTGGGCTTGAGGGGCGACGAGGTTGACAGGCATGGCAAGACACTCCGATTCGGGGCGCGGATTCTAGGAAGAGCCTGCGCGGGCCGCGCCGCAAAGCAAAAGGCCCGGCGACGCCGGGCCTTTGCGAAAGACGCTGCGCCTCAGCCGCGGCGGCGGCGCTTGGCCCAGCCGACCACGCCCAGGCCGGCCAGCATCAGCGCGTAGCTCGAGGGCTCGGGCACCGGCGTGGCGGTGACCAGATCCTGCCAGCCGTCGCTGCTCAGGCGGCTCAGCTTGAACAGCGACGGGCCCTGGTAGGCCGCGGCGGCCTGCAGGAAACCGTTGGCCAAGCCTTCGAAGGCCAGCAACTCGCTTTCGGTGCTCGGGCTGCTGAAGTCCTGGAAGTAGAAGCTGCCGCTCAGGTAGGCGACGTCGAGCTGGTTGCTGGTCTCGTGGGTGATCTCCCAGACCGCAACCTGGAAGGCGGCGCGCTTGAGGTCGCTGTCCAGGCTCGCGTAGCTGCTGGAGAACAGGCCCTGCAGCAGATCGCCCTGGCGTTGCAGGGTCGGCGTACCGCTGAAGCTGCCCACCGTGTACTGCGTGAACAGCTGCGGCGTGAACGGGTCCTCGGCAATTTCGATGCAGAAGGCTTCGAAGCTGCCGCCGCCTTGCAGCACGTACTGCATCGCGCCGGTCTGGTAGTCGCCGGTCTCGGAGGTCCAGAGGCTGACGCCCTGGGTGTGCTGGTAGGCGATGTTCAGGCTGTCGGCCGCCTGGGCGCCAACGGCGCTCAGCGCCAGGCCCAGGGGCAGCAGGGTCTTGATCAGGCTTTGCATACGAGTCACTCCGGGTTCAGGCGCGTTGCTTGCGGCTCATCAGGCCGCCGATCAGCAGGGCCAGCGCGGCCAGGCCGAAGGCGGCGGGCGCGGGCACGGCGTTGGGCGCCTGCTGGGCCTGCACGCGCAGGTCCAGGCCGCTGGCGAACTTCAGGTGCTCGTCGAAGCCGTTGACGGTCAGGGTCCAGGCTCCGGCGTCGAGCAGCAGCGGCTGCAATTCATAGGTCTGCAGGAAGGCGGTCCAGGGGCGGCTGCCAGGATTGCCGCGGCTCTCGCTGCCCATCAACGGCGTGCCCAGGCTGAAATGACCGGGCTGACCGTCGAAGTAGAAGGTCTGCACGCCGTTGCTGAGGATCAGGCTGCTGATGTGCAGATCGCTGGCTGCCAGCGCGCCGGTGGGGTTGCCGCTGGACGGCAGCGCGCCCTTCTGGCTCCAGCCCTGCAGCCAGATCGACACCGAGCTGCGCTCGTCCAGTTGCAGGCTCAGGCTGTGGCTGAAGGCACCATGGGCCTGGACCTTGTAGGCATCCTGCAGGCTCAGGCTGCTCGCCTGGGCGGCGAAGCCGAACAAGGCGAGCCCTGTGGCGGCGAGGAGATTGCGCGAGGTATGCAGGAGGTTCATGGGGCGGTCCTGGGACTGAAGCCTTGAAATCTTTTGACTGGCTTCATTCTGGGGGGGCATCCCGCCTCAACCCACCCCCATCCCAGGGGGACCCCTGAGAACTAATCCACACAAAACGACCCGGCCCCCGGAAAACCGGGGGCCGGGTGGCGGATCAGCTCAGCTTGCCGTGACAGAACTTGAATTTCTTGCCGCTGCCGCAGGGGCAGGGATCGTTGCGGCCCACGCCGGGATAACGCTGGGCCACCGTTGCCGGATCGGTCTCCTGGCTGACCGAGCCATCCTCGTTCGGATGCGTGTAGGTCACGTTGCGCACCGGCGCCGCCTGCGCGGCCGCCGCCTCGGCTGCGGCCTGGGCCTCGTCCTGGCTCTGGATGCGCACGTTCATCAGCACGCGCGTCACTTCCATCTTCACCGCATCCAGCAACTGGCCGAACAGCTCGAAGGCCTCGCGCTTGTATTCCTGCTTCGGGTTCTTCTGCGCGTAGCCGCGCAGATGGATGCCCTGGCGCAGGTAGTCCAGCGCCGCCAGATGCTCGCGCCAGCGGTGGTCGATGCTCTGCAGCAGGACCATGCGCATGAAGGGACTGAAGTTGTCCACGCCGACCTGCTCGACCTTGGCGGCGAAGCGCTCGTTGGCGGCCTTCAGCACCAGCTCCAGCACGTCCTCGTCGGTGAAGGCCTCGGCCTTGGACGCGGTCTCGACCAGCGGCAGATCGAGCTGCCATTCGTCCTTCAGCTGGGCCTGCAGTGCCGGGAGATCCCACTGCTCTTCCAGGCTCTCAGCCGGCACATGAGCGCGCACCACGTCGTTCATCGCACCTTCGCGCAGACCCTGGATCTGCGGCAGCAGGTCCTGCGCCTCGAGGATGGCGTTGCGCTGCTGGTAGATGACCTTGCGCTGGTCGTTGGCGACGTCGTCGTACTCGAGCAGCTGCTTGCGAATGTCGAAATTGCGCGCCTCGACCTTGCGCTGCGCGCCCTCGATCGAGCGGCTGACGATACCGGCCTCGATGGCCTCGCCATCGGGCATCTTCAGGCGCTCCATGATGGCCTTGACCCGCTCGCCGGCGAAGATGCGCATCAGCTGGTCATCGAGACTCAGGTAGAAGCGGCTGGAGCCCGGATCGCCCTGACGGCCGGAGCGGCCGCGCAACTGGTTGTCGATGCGGCGGCTCTCGTGGCGTTCGCAGCTGATCACGCGCAGGCCGCCGGCGGCCTTGACCTGCTCGTGCAGGCCTTGCCATTCGTCGTGCAACTGCTGAATGCGGCGCGCCTTCTCGTCGGCCGGGATGCTCTCGTCGGCCTCCAGGAACTGCACCTGCTTCTCGACATTGCCGCCGAGCACGATGTCGGTGCCGCGGCCGGCCATGTTGGTGGCGATGGTGATCGTGCCCGGCCGGCCGGCCTGGGCAATGATCTCTGCCTCCTTGGTGTGCTGCTTGGCGTTCAGTACGTTGTGCGGCAGCTTGGCCTGGGTCAGCAGTTGCGCAACGATCTCCGAGTTCTCGATCGAGGTCGTGCCGACCAGGCAGGGCTGGCCACGCTCGTGGCAGGCGCGGATGTCTTTGATGACCGCCTCGTACTTCTCGCGCGTGGTCTTGTAGACCAGATCGAGTTCGTCCTTGCGGATGGTCGGGCGGTTCGGCGGGATGACCACGGTCTCCAGGCCGTAGATCTCCTGGAACTCGTAGGCCTCGGTGTCGGCGGTGCCGGTCATGCCACCGAGCTTGCCGTACATGCGGAAGTAGTTCTGGAAGGTGATCGAGGCCAGGGTCTGGTTCTCGGCCTGGATCTGCGCGCCTTCCTTGGCCTCGACAGCCTGGTGCAGGCCGTCGCTCCAGCGGCGGCCGCTCATCAAGCGGCCGGTGAACTCGTCGACGATGACCACCTCGCCGCCCTGCACCACGTAATGCGTGTCCTTCTGGAACACATGGTGGGCGCGCAACGAGGCGTAGAGGTGGTGGACCAGCGTGATGTAGGCCGGGTCGTACAGACTGGCGCCCTCGGGCAGCAGGCCGGCCGCCGACAGCAACTGCTCGGCCTTCTCGTGGCCATCCTCGGTCAGGTAGATCTGGTGCGATTTCTCGTCGACCGTGAAGTCGCCCGGCTCGATGACGCCCTCGCCGGTGCGCGGATTGGCCTCGCCGATCTGCTTCTTCAGCTGCGGCGCCACCGTGTTGATCGCCAGGTAGAGCTGGGTCTGGTCCTCGGCTTGGCCGCTGATGATCAGCGGCGTGCGCGCCTCGTCGATCAGGATCGAGTCGACCTCGTCGACGATCGCGAAGTTCAGGCCGCGCTGCACGCGGTCGTCGATGCCCTGCACCATGTTGTCGCGCAGGTAGTCGAAGCCGTACTCGTTGTTCGTGCCGTAGGTGATGTCCGAACCGTAGGCAGCCTGCTTCTCTTCGCGGCTCATCTGCGGCAGGTTGATGCCGACGGTGAGGCCGAGGAAGTTGTAGAGCTTGGCCATCCACTCGGCGTCGCGACGCGCCAGGTAGTCGTTCACCGTGACGACATGGACGCCCTTGCCGGTCAGCGCGTTCAAGTAGACCGGCAGCGTGGCCATCAGGGTCTTGCCCTCGCCGGTGCGCATTTCGGCGATCTTGCCGCCGTGCAGCACCATGCCGCCGATCAGCTGCACGTCGAAATGGCGCATCTTCAGCGAGCGCTTGCCGCCTTCGCGGACCACCGCGAACGCATCGGGCAGCAGCGCGTCCAGGCCCTCCCCGGCCGCATGGCGCTCCTTGAGCACGCGGGTCTGGTCGCGCAGAGTCGCATCGTCCATCGCCTCGTACTTGGGCTCCAGTGCATTGATGACTTGCACCGTGCGGCGGTACTGGCGCAGCAGGCGTTCGTTGCGGCTGCCGAACAGGCGAGTGAGGATCGAGGGCAACATGGCGGGCGGAGAAACAGGGAGCCGGTCGACCGGCGCGACTGCCGCAGATGGGGCAAGCCCCCGGCAGATCAAGGCGCCGGACCCCTTCCTGAGCCCCAGGGATATCCCAGGGTCACGGGGCCAGACCGGCGCCGGCAAAAGCGGCCGAGTCTAGCAGCCGGCCTACACTGACTCGGTGACCCCGCCCCGCTACCTGCGCCCTAGTCCACGCCCGGTGGCCCCGCGCGCGCGCGCGGTCGGCGACACCCTGCAGCGCGACGCCGGCCTGCTGGCGTTGACCCGGGCAGCACGCGCCGGCCTGGACCGCCTGGAGACCGTCAAGCTGGCGGTGCCCAAGGCCCTGCACGGCGCGCTGAGCGCCGGCGGCGTCGACGAATCCGGCTGGACCCTGCTGGTGAAGAACGCCGCCGCGGCCGCCAAGCTGCGCATGCTGCGCCCTCATCTGCAATTGCTGCTCACCGAGCGCTTCGGGCCCGGCGAGCTGCGCATCAAGCTGGCCAGCTCGGCTTAGGCCTCGACCGTGGTGGCCGGCATGCGCATCAGCGCATCGAAGGCACCCAGCGCCGCCTTGGCGCCGTCGCCGGCGGCGATGATGATCTGCTTGAAAGGCACGGTGGTGCAGTCGCCGGCAGCGAACACATTGGGCAGCGAGGTCGCGCCCTTGGCGTCGACGACGATCTCGCCGTAACGGCTGAGTTCCAGGCTGCCCTTCAGCCATTCGGTGTTGGGCACCAGACCGATCTGCACGAACACGCCTTCCAACGGGAGCAGCGTCGATTCGCCACTGACGCGGTCCAGGTAGCGCAGGCCGTTGACGCGCTGCCCGTCGCCCGCGACCTCCTGGGTCTGCGCATTCGTCAGCACCTTGACGTTGGGCAGGCTGTGCAGCTTCTTGACCAGCACCTCGTCGGCCTTCAGCTGGGCAGCGAACTCGAGCAGGGTGACTTCCTTGACGATGCCTGCCAGGTCGATCGCCGCCTCGACACCGGAGTTGCCCCCGCCGACCACGGCGACGCGCTGCCCCTTGAACAGCGGGCCGTCGCAATGCGGGCAGTAGGCCACGCCCTTGTTGCGGTACTGGGCCTCGCCGGGCACGCCGAGCTCGCGCCAGCGCGCGCCGGTGGCCAGGATCAGGGTCTTGGCCTGCAGCAGCGCGCCGTTCTCCAGCTGCACGCCGGTCAGCGCGCCGGGCTCGCCGGCAGCATTCAGACGCGCCGCGCGCAGGCCGCTCATCACATCGACCGGGTAGTCGCGCACATGGTTCTCCAGCGCGCGGGCGAACTGCGGGCCTTCGGTGTGCTGCACGGAGATGAAGTTCTCGATGCCCAGGGTGTCCAGGGTCTGGCCGCCAAAGCGATCGGCGACCACGCCCACGCGCAGGCCTTTGCGGGCGGCGTAGACGGCCGCTGCCGCACCGGCCGGGCCGGCGCCGACGATCAGCATGTCGTAGGGCGCCTTCTCGCTGAGCTCGCGAGCCTGGGCGGCGGCGCGTTCGGTGGCGCCGGCGGTGTCGAAGCTGGCCTCGATCTTCGCCAGCAGGTCATCGATGTCCATGCGACCGTTGGCAAACGGCTTGCCGTTCACGAAGACTGCCGGCACGGCCATGATGTCCAGGGCCTTGACCTCGTCCTGGAACAGCGCACCGTCGATCGCGGTGGAGCGGATGCCCGGGTTCAGCAGGCTCATCACATTGAGCGCCTGCACCACGTCCGGGCAGTTGTGGCAGGACAGTCCGATATAGGTATCGAAGGCCAGCGGACCCTGGATGGCGCGGATGCGCTCGGCCTGGGCCTCGGTGATCTTGGGGGCCACGCCGCCCACCTGCAGCAGGCTGAGCACCAGGGTGGTGAACTCATGGCCCATGGGCAGACCGGCGAAACGCTGGCGCGCCACCTCGCCAGGGCGGGCGATGGTGAAGGAAGGGGAGCGCTCGCCGTCGTCGACGATGCGCAGGCTCACCTGACCGGCCGAGACCTCGACCACGTCGTCCAGCAGCGCGCGCAGGTCATGCGCAGCTTGCGAATCGTCCAGGGTCGCCACCAGCTCGACCGGCTGGGTCAGGCGTTGCAGATAGGTCCCGAGCTGGGACTTGAGGGCGGCTTCGAGCATGGGGGCGTTCCGGCAGGCAGGGGCCAGCCGGCGGCCCTCATTCGAAAACTCGGGCCGCGGCTAGCGGGGATTCGGAGAGAGCGCGGCGCCCGGTGCGGGCGCCGCGCGATGCTTCAACAAGCGAGAAGGCTTAGATCTTGCCGACCAGGTCCAGCGACGGGGCAATGGTCTTCGCGCCCTCGTTCCACTTGGCCGGGCAGACTTGACCCGGGTTGGCGGCGGTGTACTGCGCGGCCTTCAGCTTGCGCAGGGTTTCCTTGACGTCGCGGGCGATCTCGTTGGAATGGATCTCGGCCGTCTTGATCACGCCGTCCGGGTTGATCACGAAGGTGCCGCGCAGCGCCAGGCCTTCCTCGGGGATGTGCACGCCGAAGGCATTGGTCAGCGTGTGGGTCGGGTCGCCGACCAGCGGGAACTTGGCCTTGCCGACGGCCGGGCTGGTCTCGTGCCAGACCTTGTGCGAGAAGTGCGTATCGGTGGTGACGATGTAGACCTCGGCGCCGGCCTTCTGGAACTCGGCGTAGTGGTCGGCGGCGTCCTCGACCTCGGTCGGGCAGTTGAAGGTGAAGGCGGCCGGCATGAAGATCAGCACGGACCACTCGCCCTTCAGGCTTTCTTCGGTCACGGTGACGAACTTGCCGTTGTGGAAGGCTTCGGTCTTGAAGGGCTGGACTTGGGTGTTGATCAACGACATGGTGAGCTGCAAGGCAGGGTTGAAGGAATGAGAGAACTATATCGACGGAGCAATTGCCTTAGATTTGATTCATGACATCGCCGTCTTTGTCAAATCCTATCGACCCCATAGTCAACTATGTCGCTGTGGCGACATTCACCCAGAAGGCGATCAGACCGCTTCCAGCGCCAGCAACTCCTCGACCGTCTGGCGGCGCCGGATCCGCTGCACCCGGTCGCCATCCACCAGCACCTCGGCGCACAGCGGCCGGCTGTTGTAGTTGCTGCTCATGCTGCTGCCATAGGCCCCGGTGTTCTCGATCACCAGCAGATCGCCGACCGCCGCGGCCGGCAGCTCGCGCAGCACCAGTTCGCCGCCGGCCTCCTGGGTGAACACGTCGCCGCTCTCGCACAGCGGACCGGCGACCGCGCTGGCCGGCCCCGGCGCGCCCTCGCCGATCAGGCGCATGCCATGGTGGGCGCCGTACATCGCCGGTCGCATCAGCTCGTTGAAGCCGGCATCGACCAGCACGAAGGGCACGGCGCCCTGGCGCTTGACGGCACGCACCTCGGCAACCAGGCAGCCCGCCTCGGCCACCAGGTAGCGGCCGGGCTCGATTTCCAGCTTCATGCCATGGCCGACCAGCACCTCAGCCTGGCGCCGCGCCGCATCCCAGAGCCCGTGGTAATGCGTTGCGTCGATGCGCGGCTCGCCGTCGCGGTAGGGGATCGACAGGCCGCCGCCGGCGCTGATCGCCGCCAGGTCGTGGCCCGCGTCGCGGGTGCTGCGCACCAGGCCGACCATGGCCTCGCAGACCCGGGCCAGGTGCCCATAGTCGACCCCGGAACCGATGTGCATGTGCAGGCCGACCAGGCGCAGGCCGCCGGCACGGATCGCCGCCAGCGCCTCGCCGAGCTGTTCATGCCAGATGCCATGCTTGCTGTGCTCGCCGCCGGTATTCGTCTTGCGGCTGTGGCCATGACCGAAGCCGGGGTTCAGGCGCAGCCAGACCGCGTGCCCCGGCGCATCCGTTCCGGCGCTGCGCTCGCCCAACTGGCGGAGCATGTCGATCGAGCCGGCATTGACGACCAGGCCCTGCTCGACGACGAAATCCAGGCTCTCGCGGTCCAGCAGGTCGGCGGTGTAGACGATCTCGGCCTCGGCCGCCTCGGCCAGCGTTGCCGCACGGGCACTGCCGCCGCGGTAGCCGGCAGCCAGCGCGCGCAGTGCCTCGCCGCGGCTGACCGCATCGACCTTGGCGCCCTCGGCCCGCAGCAAGCGCAGCAGATGGGTGTTCGGGTTCGCCTTCTGCGCATAGCGCACGGTGTCGAAGGCGCGCAGCGGCTTCAGGCGCTCGCGCACCGTCGCAGCATCCATCACCCACAGCGGGGTGCCGTACTGCGCGGCCAAGCGGCGCAGCAACTCGTCGTTGTGACAGGCGTTCATGGCGCCAGCATGCCCTTGACAAGTCATATCGGCAATTACCATATTGACGCCACCCGATCCGATTTGGATATGTCCATCACCCACCGTCAGGTCGAACTGTTCCGCGCCGTCATGCAGGCCGGCAGCCTGGGCGCGGCCGCCCAGGCCCTGCACAGCAGCCAGCCGACCTTGAGCCGCGAGCTGGTGCTGATGGAAAGGCGCCTGGGCTACCCGCTGTTCGAGCGCGCTCCGGGCAGCCGGTTGCGTCCGACCGCCGCAGCCCAGCAGCTGTTCGACAGCGTGCGCCGCCACTACAGCGGCCTGGAGCAGGTCCAACAGGTGGCCCGCGCCTTGGGCCGGCCGGATGCCGGGCGCCTGCGCCTGCTCGCCCAGCCGGCGCTCGCGCATGCGCTGCTGCCGCAGGCCATCGCCATGCTGCCGTCGCAGCCCATGACGATCACGCCCGCGGAGAGCCCGCAGCTCGAGGCCGAGATGGCCGAACAGGGCCATGACCTGGGCATCAGCGAGTCCCGGGGGCCGGTCGCTGGCTGCGAGCTGGAGGCCCTGCCCCCGCTGGCCGAGGTCGCGGTACTGCCGGCCGGCCACCCGCTGCTGGCCAAGCCGCGGCTGGCCGCGGAGGATTTCGCCGACCAGGACTTCGTCAGCCTGGCCGACGACGACCCCTACCGCGCCGCCATCGACGGCTTGCTGACCGGCGTGCCGCGCCGCCTGCGCCTGCAGACCGGCAGCAGCGTGGCCGCCTGCGCCCTGGTGCAGCAGGGCCTGGGCCTGGCCATCGTCAACCCGCTGACCGCGCTGGCCTGCGCCGGCCCCGGCCTGCATTGGCGGCCGCTGCTGCCGCGCATTGCCTACGAGCTGGTGCTGCTGCGACCGCTGCAGCGCGCGCCGGCCCGCGGTGTGGCCGCGCTCGCCGCGGCGCTGCGCGAGCAGGTCGCGGCGCTCGCCACGCGCCTGGGCTCTTGAGCGCCGCTATTCGAAGCCCTGGCGCCAGCTGAAGGACCAGCGCCGCGGCGCGCCGGGTTCGATGAAGCGCCCGCTGGCCTCGCCGACGATGACCGAGGCCGCATGGCGGCGGTCGAGCAGGTTGTCCAGCATCAGGCCGAGCTGCCAGGGCCCGAGCGCGTTGCGTCCCTCGCGCTGCAGCTGGGCATGCAACAGGCCATGGCCCGGCGCCGCCTGCCCGGTGGCATCGGCCACCAGGCGCGACTTGCCCTGCGCGCGCAGCTGCAGGCGCCAGCCCTCGGCCGGCTGCCAGCGCAGGTCCAGAACCCCAAGCCGCGACGGAGCGCCGGGCAGCGCCGCGCCCTCCAGATGGGCCTGCAGCAGGCTGAGCGCCGCTGCCAGGCTCCAGCCCGGCGCCAGCTCGCGCTCGCCGCCCAGTTCCAGGCCCAGGCGCTCGCTGCGCCCGGCGTTGCGGTAGCTGGCGCGGCCACCACTGCTGCGCGCGACGACGATCTCGTCGCGGCTGCGCGCCGCGAACAGGCGCAGCTCCAGCCCGCCGCCGCGCAGCCCGGTCTCGATCTGCCGGCTGCGCTGGGCCTGCAGCGCGGTGTTGAAGCCGGCGCTGCCATCCGCGCGGTAGGCGAGCTCGTTGAGCGTCGGCGTCTCCTGCGCACCCCCGGCCTGCACAAAGGCCTGCCAGCCCGGCGCCAGGCGCCGGCTCAGCCCCAGCACCGGGCTGAGGCTCTGCAGGCGGCGGGCGCCGCCATCGTCGCCATTGGCCAGGTAGTGGTCGCGACTGGCCAGCCTGAGCCGGCCCGCGCGCAGCCCGGCCTGCAGGCGCCAGTTCTCATCGAGCGCACGGCCGGCCTGCAGATAGACATCCAGGCCGGTCGCACGGTTGGCCTCGTCGCGCCGCAGTGCGCCGGTCTGGCCGAGCTGGGTGCCGACGAAGTTCTCGTAACCGCGGCGCGCGTCCCACTGGCCCTCGGCGCTCAGGCCGGCGACCCAACGCCAGCCGGCGCTTTCGCCACGCTGCTGCAGATCCAGGCCGGCGTAGCGCCGCGCCAACGCGATCACGCCGCCGGGATGCGCGGGCGTCTGCTGCGCCGCCACCGGAATGGCCTGCCATTGCCAGACCTCGCGGCGGCCCAGCCAGGCACGGACCGAGCGAGGCCCTTCCTGCCAGCCGACGCCCAGTTGCAACTGCTCCAGGGTCTTGCGGGTGTCGAACTGCTGCGGCTGCGGTGCCGTCTCGCCGGCCGCCCATTGCGCCGGGCTCAGGCCCTGCGGATCCTGGGCCGGCTGGCGCAGCGCGTTCAGGCTCCAGCGCCAGGCGCCACGGTCGGCGCGCCAGTCCAGCAACTGGCGGCGCTGCGCGGCCTGCGGTCGCCAGCCCTCCAGCCGGCTGTCGACGGCAATCAGGCGCCAGGGCAGCGCGTCGCCGCCTCCGGCGAGGTGCAGTTGCAGTTGATGTTCGCCAAAGGCCCCGGCACCGAGCTGCAGCTCGGCAGCCCCGCGACCATCGGCCGGGCGCGTGTGCACGGCAACCACGCCACCGCTGTTCGCGCCGTACAAGGCGCTGAACGGGCCACGCAGCAGCTCGATGCGCTCGATGGCTTGAACCGGCAGATGCGCCAGGCTGCCGCTGCCATCGGGGCTGCTGGCCGGAATGCCGTCGACATAGAGCCGCAGCCCACGCACGCCGAAAGCGGTGCGCGCACCGAAGCCGCGGCTGGACAGCTGCACATCCTGCGCGCCGTTGCCGCGATCGGCCGCATGCACGCCGGGCAACAGCGACAGCCAGTCGGCCAGCGGGCGCTCGCGCAGCAAGGGATCGGCCGGCAGCACGCTGAGCGCCTCGGGCGCCGCCCGCGTGGCGCTCAGCTCGACCGGCGGCAGGCTGACCATGCCGGCCGCGCCCGCCTGCGCGGCCAGCAGCAGGCCGATCAAGGCTGGCGGCGCAGGCGCAGCAGCTGCGCGGGCTCGCTCTCGGTGAGCAGGTAGATCAGACCGTCGGGCCCCTGGCGCACGTCGCGCACGCGGCCGATGTCGGCGAGCAGGCGCTCCTGGGCGATGACCTTGCCGGCGTCGTCCAGCTTCACCCGCTCGAGGTGGCGGAACTTCAGCGAGCCGATGAAGAAGCTGCCCTTCCAGTCGGCGCCGTAGGCATCGCTGCTCAGCAGGGCCAGGCCGGCCGGCGCGATCGACGGCACCCATTTGACGATGGGCTGCTCCATGCCGTCCTTGTGCGTGAGGCCATCGCCGATCTTGCCGCCGCCATAGTTCTCGCCATAGGTGATGACCGGCCAGCCGTAGTTCTTGCCAGCTTCCGGGCGGTTCAGCTCGTCGCCGCCCTGCGGGCCATGTTCGTGGGTCCACAGCCGGCCCTGGCCATCGAGCACCGCGCCCTGGCTGTTGCGATGGCCATAACTCCAGATCTCGGGCAGCGCGCCGGCACGGCCAACGAAGGGGTTGTCGGCCGGCGCCTTGCCGTCCTTGCCGATGCGCACCACCTTGCCGATGTGGTTGTCCAGGGTCTGCGCGCTCTGCATGCCCAGATAGCGGTCGCCCAGCGAGAGGAACAGATGGCCGTCGCGGGCCTCGACGATGCGGCAGCCGAAATGCGCGCGGCTCTTCATCTTGGGCTTCTGGCTGAAGATGACCTGCAGCCCTTCCAGGGTCTTGCCGTCGGCGCTCAGCCTGGCCTTGGCCAGCGCGGTGCCGGCGCTGCCGCCTTCGCCGGGCTCGCTGTAGCAGAGGTAGAGCTGGCGGTTGCTGGCGAAGCCGCTGTCCAGCAGCACATCGAGCAGGCCGCCCTGGCCGCCGTCATCAACCTTGGGCACGCCGGCCAGCGGCGCGCCGAGCTTGCCGGCGGCATCGGCGATGCGCATGCGGCCGGCCTTCTCGGTGAACAGCCAGGCGCCGCCCGGCAACGCCGCAAAGGCCCAGGGACGCTCCAGCCCATCAACGACGAGCTCGGTCTTGGCCGGCTGCGCGCCGGTCAGCAGCGGCGCCAGCAGCAGCGCGATCAGGGCGGGGGTCTTCTTCATCTTCGTCATGCAATCGTCTCGATCAGGAGTTGGGGCGCGCCGGCCAACTGGTGTTCCAGCGCGCGGCGCACTGTGCGAAAGGCCAGCTCGTCCCAAGGGATCTCGGCCGGCGCGAACAGACGGACCTCCAGGCTTTCCGGCCCGGGGTCGAAGGCCAGGCTGAGCAGCCGGGCCTGGAAGAACAGATGCACCTGGCCGACATGGACGACGCTGAGCAAAGCGATCAGCGGCCCCATCGCGATCTGCGCGCCGGCCTCCTCGGCCGTCTCGCGGGCGGCGCCCTGCTCCAGGGTCTCGCCAAGCTCCATGAAGCCGGCCGGCAGGGTCCACAGGCCGCGCCGCGGCTCGATCGCGCGGCGGCAGAGCAGCACGCGGCCGTCGTCGGCCACCGGCACCGTACCGACCACATTCAACGGGTTCTCGTACTGGATGTGGCCGCAGGCGGTGCAAGTGGCGCGCTCGCGGTTGTCGTCCGCCGGCACCCGGTAGCGCACCGGCTGGCCGCAGACGGTGCAGTGCAGGATGCGCGGCCTCGGATACATGGGGCTTAGTGTGCCAGCCGGAGAATGAACCCATGAGCTACACCCTGCACAGCTACTTCCGCTCCTCCGCCAGCTGGCGCGTGCGCATCGGCCTCGCGCTCAAGGGCCTGCAGGCCGACTACGTCGGCGTGCACCTGGTGAAGAAGGAGAACCTCGGCAACCCGGCGCTGGGCCCGGCGCAGCTGGTGCCGGCCCTGGTCCTGCCCGACGGCCGGCGGCTGACGCAGTCGCTGGCCATCCTGGAGTACCTGGACGAGGTCCACCCCGAGCCTCCGCTGCTCGCCGGCGACGCGGTGCAGCGCGCCCACACCCGCTCGCTGGCACTGGACATCGCCTGCGAGATCCACCCGCTGAACAATCTGCGCGTGCTGCGCCATCTGGTCCATGAACTGGGCGCCAGCGAGGAGCAGAAGAACGCCTGGATGAGGCACTGGATGGAGACCGGCCTGGCGGTGGTCGAGCAGCGCCTGCAGCGCGAGGGCTTCCACAGCGGCCGCTACTGCGTCGGCGACGCGCCCGGCCTGGCCGACTGCCTGCTGGTGCCCCAGGTCTTCAACGCGCAGCGCTTCGGCGCACGCATCGAGCAGTTGGAGGCCGTGCAGCGCGTCAATGCGCTGTGCCTGCAGCACCCGGCATTTGCAGCCACGCATCCAAGCCAGGTGCCGGATGCCGAGTGAAGCCGGAACCCTGCCCGGCATCGCCGTCGACGGGCTGGGCACCGGGCTGGTCGCCTGGATGAGCACACGTGCCGGCGGCGTGAGCACCGGCGCCTATGCGAGCCTGAACCTCGGCCGCAGCTGCGGCGACGACCCCGAGGCGGTGGCCGAGAACCGCGCCCGCGTCGCCCGCCATCTCGGCGCCGAGCCACTCTTCCTGCACCAAGTGCACGGCGCACGCTGTGTGCTGCTGCAGCCGGACATGGGCGTCGAGCCGGCCGACGCCGCGCTGAGCACGCGCAGCGATCTCGCCGTCGCGGTGCAGGTCGCCGACTGCCTGCCGGTGCTGTTCAGCGCGGTGGATGCGAAAGGCCGCGCGACCGCGGTGGCCGGCGCGCATGCCGGCTGGCGCGGCCTGGCCGGCGGCGTGCTGGAGGCCACGATCGCCGCGCTGCGCGAGGCGGCGCCAGGCCAGACGATCCGCGCCTGGCTGGGGCCTTGCATCGGCCCCACGGCCTTCGAGGTCGGTGCCGACGTGCTGCAGGCGTTCGAAGGCGATGAAGCCTGCTTCCGCGACACGCCGAGGCCGGACGGCGACCCGCGCTGGCATGCCGACCTGCAGGAGCTGGCGACGCGCCGGCTGGCGCGGGCCGGCGTCGCCGCGCCGCTGCGCCTGCGCGCCTGCACCGTCGGCGAGCCCTCAAGCTTCTTTTCGTTCCGACGCGACGGGAGCCTCAGCGGCCGCATGGCGGCCTTCATCCGCCTGCTGCCGTAGCCGCGCCAGCTCGGCCTCGGCCTGCGCGCGCAGCCTGGCCTTGCGCGCCGGCGTGCCCAGCAGGTACATGACCAGGGCGGTCGGGCCGAGACCGTAGGCGAAAAAGGTGAACAGCGCGCCGAGCAGGCTGCCGTTCGGGGCGGTGGCCTCGGCCACCGCCATCATCAGCGCCACATAAAGCCAGGCAATAGCGACAAGGTACATTGCGACGAGGAAATTAGAGAGCCCAGCCTAGGGCCGGGCGACAAGCCATGCCGCGTTCTACCAGCCGCAAGCCGGCTTCTGCTGTCCCGCTGCCCGAAGTCCCCGATTTCGACACCGCACTGAAGACCTTCCAGCAACTCGCCGGCGTGCAGCTGCCGCTGGGGGCCTGGAGCCAGCTGCAGCAACGCTACCTGGACGAAGCGACGCGGCTGTGGAACGAATCGCTGCAGGCCCAGCCCGCGCAGCATCCGCCGCTGAAGGACCGGCGCTTCAGCGCCAAGGCCTGGAGCGAGGCGCCCGGCGCCAGCTTCCTGGCCCAGCTCTATCTGCTCAATGCGCGCACGCTGACCGAGATGGCCGACGCGGTGCAGGGCGACGCCAAGGCCAAGGCGCGCATCCAGTTTGCCGTCCAGCAATGCGTGGACGCCGCAGCGCCGAGCAATTACCTGGCGCTGAACCCCGAGGCCCAGCAACTGGCGCTGGACACCCAGGGCGGCAGCATCGCCAAGGGCCTGCAGTTGCTCTGGGCCGACCTGCGCCGCGGCAAGCTGAGCCAGACCGACGACAGCGCCTTCGAGGTCGGTCGCAACGTCGCCACCAGCCCGGGCTCGGTGGTGTTCGAGAACGAGGTCTTCCAGCTCATCGAGTACGCCCCGCTGACGAAGCAGGTGCATGCGCGACCCTTCCTGCTCGTGCCGCCCTGCATCAACAAGTACTACATCCTCGACCTGCAGCCGGAGAACTCGCTGATCCGCTACGCGGTCGAGAACGGCCATCGCGTCTTCGTGATGAGCTGGCGCAACCCCGACGAGAGCTGCGCGGGCTGGACCTGGGACCATGTCGTCGCGCAAGGCCCGCTGGTCGCCATCGAGGTGGTGCGCGAGATCGCCAAGAGCAGCCAGCTCAACGCGCTGGGTTTCTGCGTCGGCGGCACCCTGCTGGCCACAGCACTGGCCGTGCTGGCCGCGCGCGGTCAGCACCCTGCCGCCAGCCTGACCCTGCTGACCACCTTGCTGGACTTCAGCCACACCGGGGTGCTGGACATCTTTGTCGACGAAGCCAGCGTCGAGTACCGCGAGCAGACGCTCGGCAACCCCGCCCACCCCGGTCTGCTCAAGGGCAGCGAGCTGGCGCAGACCTTTTCCTTCCTGCGCCCCAACGACCTGGTCTGGAACTACGTCGTCGGCAACTACCTGAAGGGCGAAGCGCCGCCGGCCTTCGACCTGCTGTACTGGAACGGCGACAGCACCAACCTGCCCGGGCCGTTCTACTGCTGGTACCTGCGCCACACCTATCTGCAGAACGAGCTGAAGATCCCCGGTCGGCTGACGACCTGCGGCGAAAAAGTCGACCTGGGCGCGATCCAGGCGCCGACCTTCGTCTACGGCAGCCGCGAGGACCACATCGTGCCCTGGGAGGCCGCCTACGCGAGCACGCAGCTCTTGAGTGGCGATGTGCGCTTCGTGCTCGGTGCCAGCGGCCACATCGCCGGGGTCATCAACCCGGCGAGCAAGAACAAGCGCAGCCACTGGATCGGGCCGAAGAAGTACCCGGCCGACGCGCAAGCCTGGCTGGCCGCGGCCACCGAGAAGCCGGGCTCCTGGTGGACCGAGTGGTCGACCTGGCTGGCCGGCCATGGCGGCGGCCTGAAGGCCGCGCCGCGCAGCCAGGGCAGCCGCAAATTCCCCGTGCTGGAACCGGCACCGGGCCGCTACGTGAAGCAATCTGCTTGAAGCCTGGAGGCAATGCAATGGATGTCGTGATCGTTTCCGCCGCGCGCACCGCGATCGGCAAGTTCGGCGGCTCGCTCGCCAAGATCCCCGCGCCCGAGCTCGGCGCGATCGCCATCCGGGCAGCGCTGGAGCGCGCGCAGCTGGCCGGCGATCAGATCGGCGAAGTCATCCTGGGCCAGGTGCTGACCGCCGGCAGCGGCCAGAACCCCGCGCGGCAAGCCGTCATCAAGGCCGGGCTCCCGCAAGCCGTGCCCGGCATGACGATCAACAAGGTCTGCGGCTCCGGCCTGAAGGCGGTGATGCTGGCGGCGCAGGCGATCCGCGATGGCGACAGCGAGATCGTCGTCGCCGGCGGCCAAGAGAACATGAGCGCCGCGCCGCATGTGCTGCCAGGCAGCCGCGACGGCCAGCGCATGGGCGACTGGAAGCTGGTCGACACCATGATCACCGACGGGCTCTGGGACGTCTACAACCAGTACCACATGGGCATCACCGCGGAGAACGTGGCCAAGGCCCACAACGTGAGCCGAGCGCAGCAGGACGAGCTGGCGCTGGCCTCGCAGCAAAAGGCCGCCGCCGCGCAGGACGCCGGCCGCTTCAAGGACGAGATCGTGCCCGTCACGATCCCGCAGAAGAAGGGCGACGCACTGGTCTTCGACGCCGACGAGTACATCAACCGCAAGACGAATGCCGAGGCCCTGGCCGGTCTGCGCCCGGCCTTCGACAAGGCCGGCTCGGTGACGGCCGGCAACGCCTCCGGCCTGAACGATGGCGCCGCCGCGCTGGTGCTGATGAGCGCCGCCAAGGCCGCGAGCCTGGGCCTGACACCGCTGGCGCGCATTGCCAGCTACGCCAGCGCCGGCCTGGACCCGGCGCTGATGGGCATGGGCCCGGTGCCGGCCAGCCAACGTGCGCTGGCCCGCGCCGGCTGGAAGGCCCAGGACCTCGACCTGCTGGAGATCAACGAGGCCTTCGCCGCCCAGGCCTGCGCCGTGCATGCGCAGATGGGCTGGGACCTCGCCAAGGTCAATGTGAATGGCGGCGCGATCGCGCTGGGCCACCCGATCGGCGCCAGCGGTGCGCGCATCCTGGTCACCTTGCTGCACGAGATGCAGCGACGCGACGCGAAAAAGGGCATCGCCTCGCTGTGCATCGGCGGCGGCATGGGCGTTGCGCTCTGCGTCGAGCGCTGAGCCCACCCAGACAAGAACACAGCATCACCCACCCCGTGAGAGAGGAAGAACGACATGGCTCAGAAAGTTGCATACGTCACCGGCGGCATGGGCGGCATTGGCACCGCCATCTGCCGCCAGCTGCACAAGCAGGGCTTCAAGGTGATTGCCGGCTGCGGCCCCAGCCGCGACCACGCGAAATGGCTGGCCGAGCAGAAGGCCGAGGGCTATGAGTTCCACGCCTCCGTCGGCAACGTCGCCGACTGGGACTCGACCGTGCAGGCCTTCACCAAGGCGGTGGGCGAACATGGCGCGATCGACGTGCTGGTCAACAACGCCGGCATCACCCGCGACCGCATGTTCCTGAAGATGACGCCGGACGACTGGAAGGCGGTCATCGACACCAATCTGAACTCGATGTTCAACGTCACCAAGCAGGTGGTGCCGGGCATGGTCGAAAAAGGCTGGGGCCGCATCATCCAGATCAGTTCGGTGAACGGCGAGAAGGGCCAAGCCGGCCAGACCAATTACTCGGCGGCCAAGGCCGGCATGCACGGCTTCACGATGGCCCTGGCGCAGGAGATGGCGAGCAAGGGCGTGACCGTGAACACGGTGAGCCCCGGCTACATCGGCACCGACATGGTCAAGGCCATCAAGCCAGAGGTGCTGGAGAAGATCGTCGCCACCATCCCGGTGCGCCGCCTGGGCACGCCGGAGGAGATTGGCTCCATCGTCGGCTGGCTGGCCGGCGACGACAGCGGCTTCACCACCGGCGCCGACTTCTCCTGCAACGGCGGATTGCATATGGGCTGAGCAAGGACCGAGGACAGCCCTGAGGGCTGTCCGACGCCTTGCGAAGGACTGCGCCCGTCTCGCGGGCGCAGGCTGGGGAGCTGCCAGAGCTCAGTTCACAGCAGCCGCTCGCAGTTCTCGGTCCGGGCTGGGGAGCTGCCAGAGCGCAGCTCACAGCACCCGCTCGCTGTTCTCGGTCCGGGCTGGGGGCGCCAGAGCGCAGCTCACAGCACCCGCTCACAGCGCTCAGTCCGGGCCGGGGGACTGCCAGGGCTCAGTTCACCGCACCGGTCGGCAGCCCTCGGTCCAGAAACTTCTGCCGCGAACCGCTGACCCCCGTCAGCAAATGCAACCCAAATCCCCAGCTTTGACTCGGTCCGCCGGATCTGGCCAGACTCCGCCATCCCCATTTCGGAGTTCCCGATGCTGAAGCATTCCACCGTTGCCCTTGTCGCCACCACCCTGCTGCTGTCGGCCTGCGCCAACATGAGCGAACGCGAACGCGGTACCGCGCAAGGCGCCGCCATCGGCGCCGTCGCCGGCGCGGTAATCGGCAAGGCCACCGGCGGCAAGGCGGGGCAGAGCGCGGTCATCGGCGGCGCGGTGGGCGCGGCCGCCGGCAACCTCTGGTCCAAGCGCATGGAGGACAAGCGCAAGGCCATGGAGCAGGCCACCGCCGGCACCGGCATCGAGGTCAGCCGAACGGCCGACAACCAGCTGCAGGTCAATGTGCCCAGCGATCTGTCCTTCGACGTCGGCTCGGCCGCGCTGCGCCCCAGCCTGCGCCCGGTGTTGGAACAGTTCGCGCATGGCCTGGACGCGACCATGCTGGTGCGCATCGTCGGCCACACCGATTCGACCGGCTCCGACGCGATCAACGAGCCGCTGTCGCGCCAGCGCGCCGAGACGGTGCGCAACTTCCTCGCCGACCGCGGCTTGGCCGCTGCGCGCATCAGCGTCGACGGCCGCGGCAGCCGCGAGCCGGTCGCCGACAACGCCAGCGAGGCCGGCCGCTCGAAGAACCGCCGCGTGGAGATCTTCCTGCGCGAGTCCGGGGCAAGCTGAGCGGGCGGGCCAGGGGGAAATCCAGGCAGGGTGGGGGGCGAACGAAAGCGCCGATGCGGCCCGATGCGCCCCTGGCTCAGGCTTTGGCCCGTGGTTTCAAACGGAAGCTGATCCCCATCCGGTTGATGGCATTCATGGCGGCGATGGTCAGCGTCAAGTCCACCAGATCTTTCTCCCCGAACACCTTCGCAGCGGCGGCATAGGCCTCGTCGGATGCATGCGTCTCGCTGACGCGGGTCACTTCCTCGGACCAGGCGAGCGCCGCACGCTCCTGCTCGTTGAACAGGTAGTCGGCCTCGTGCCACACGGGGACCAGCACGATCTTCTCGACCGACATGCCTTCCTTGATGAGATCCCGTGTGTGGATGTCGATGCAGTGCGCGCAGCCGTTGAGCTGCGAGACCCGAAGGAAGACGAGGTGGACCAGCAGGCTAGGCAGGCCCGTCCCAGTCGTGGCGAAGTGGTGAAGGCCACCCACGGCCTTTGCCCCATCGGGCGAGACGGCGAACCAGTTTGCGCGTTGCATACCTTGCTTCCTTTTGCGTGTGTTGTGAAGTGACGGTCGGCGATCGGCCTGGCCGTCGTCTCTAAGACGCGCGACGGCGGGAATTTGTGACAGCTTGCGCGAAGGCGCTCAGCGCCACGCCGAGCGCAGGCAGCGAGCAACTTGGCAAGTTGAGACCCGACCTCGGTGCACGCGCTCGCCGGCCACGAGGAAACGGTCCGCGACCCGCGCGCCGGACGGACCCGCGCGGGCCTGGATACTGCCGATCCCCGTCAGTGAGTCAGGCCCCGCACGATGAAGCGTTCTGCCCTGTTTTGCGCGCTCTTTGGCCTGGGCCTGCTCGCGCAACCTGCCCTGGCTCAAAGCCAGGACGACACCCTGGTCTTGCGCGGCGACAAGCTCTACCTGTCGCCCGACCAGCCGCCGCTGCTCGATGGCGCGGTGCTCATCCGCGGCGGTCGCATCGTCAGCGTCGGTCCGGCCCAGGCGCTGCCTAAGGAGGCACCGCCGCCCGCCTGCAGCGGGCCGGTGTTGACGGCGGGCTTCACGAACAGCCATGTGCATCTGCTCGGGCCGCAATGGGGCGATGCCGCCGCGGCCGCCCCGCAGCGGCTCGAGGCCCAGCTGCATGCGCTGCTGTCCCGCCATGGCTTCACCAGCGCGGTCGACCTGGGCTCGGATCGCGACGCCGCCTTGGCGCTGCAGCGTCGCATTGCTGCCGGCGAGCTCCAAGGCCCGCGCCTGCTGACCCTGGGTCTGCCGATCTTTCCGCCCAAGGGCCTGCCCGGTTATCTGCTCGGCCTGCCGCCGGCCTTCCTGGCCCGGCTGCCGCAGCCGGAGACGCCCGAAGCGGCGCGTCAGGTGGTCCATGACAACCTGGCGGCCGGAGCGGTGGGGACCAAGCTCTTCGTGGTCACGCCGCGGCGCGAGGGGCTCACCACCATGCCGGCGGCGATCGCCCGCGCGGCGGCCGATGCCACCCATGCGCAGGGTGGCACCGTGGTCGCGCACCCGACCGACATCGCCGGTGTGCGCGCGGCGATCGACGCCGGCGTTGACCTGCTCGCGCACACCACGCATGGCAGCACGACGCCCTGGCCGCCCGAGCTGCTGGCCTTGGTGGCCGAGAAGCGCATCGCGATGACGCCGACGCTGATGCTGATGGGCTACGAGCTGGCCAAGGATGGCGAGCAAGGTCCCATCGTGCAGCGGCTCATCGACGCCTCGGTGGCCCAGGTGCGGGCCTTCTTTAGCGCCGGCGGTGAGGTGCTGTTCGGCACCGACGCCGGCTATATGAGCGACCTCGACCCCAGCAGCGAGTACCGCCTGATGGCCCGCGCCGGCATGCAGCCCATGGACATCCTGGACAGCCTGACGACCCGCCCGGCAGCGCGCTGGAAGGACGGGCTGCGCGGGCGTTTGGCCGCAGGCTATGTGGCCGATGTCGTCGTGCTCGACGCCGATCCGGCCGACGATGCCGCCCACTTCGCCCGCGTTCGTTGCACGGTGGCGGGGGGCAGGCTCATCCACCCGCGGGCGCCTGAAAAGCTGCCGCCGGCTCCCTGAGCCAGGCCCCGCTGGCGCGGTTTGGCGGTCACCGAGGACCGCGCAGGCCGGAAGCCGAGGTGGCTGCGGGGCGAGCCGGGCCGCGAGGTGTCAGGGCTGCTGGCGCAACGGCGCCGCAAAGCGCAGCGCGACCTCGAGATTGCGCGCCGCCAGCTGGCGCATCTCGGCCGAAATCGGTGCCGCAAGCTGTTCGTGCTGCACCGCGGTCCAGAAGCGCTCCGCCGCCTGCGCCGCCAGCTCCCAGACCGCAGGTTGCGCGCCGATGCTGCCGACCCGGGGCGTGATGGGGCTCAGCTCCGGGTCCAGGCCGCCCCCGATCGACGCGTAGCGCATCGGCAGGATGTCGTAGGCGGGGGCCACGCCGAGGTACTCGCCGTCTTCGCCGATCAGCAGCGAGATGTTCTCGAAGTGCCGGTCGGTGTTACCGATCAGCTCGCTGAAGGCGGCCAGGGTGTCGATGCGCCGCGCGTCCTGGGCTGACAGATAGCCCGCCTGCACGCAGCGCGCGGCGAACGCCGACCAGCTGTTGTTTCGATCAAAGCGCCGACCGAAGAACTCGTCGTCCACCGCGCCGGCCGACAGCATGCCGATGCGCCCGCTGGCCCCCACGCGGTCAAAGCGCGCGACCTCCAGGAACACGAAATCGTCGTCGGCGAGCAGCCGGGTGCTGGCGACCGGCTGGCCCAGCTCGGCGAGCGCGCGCAGCACCAGATGCTCCTGCGGCAGCAGCTCGGCCATGCGGCTGCCCCGCTTGGCGAACTTGACGATCACATGGCCGGCGTCCTCGACGAGGGCGAGGAACTTCGGCTGCTCGCCGCCGGCGCTGGAGCCGACCGCGGCGCTCTTGAGCGCCTGGGCCATCGCGCGGTAATGCGCCAGCTTGGCTGCGGCCGGGGTCGGCGCGGTCTCGCGCAAATCCATTTCAAGCTGCAGCGAGGCGTCGCCGAAGACCAGATTGCCGGGCAGGTTCAGGCCACGGGTGAACAGGTAGGCGATGCGGTGCGCGTCAGTCCAGTCCCTCAGGTTCGCCGGGAAGCTGCTGGATCGCGCCGCTTCCTGCTGCGCGGTCTGTCGGCCCAGAAAGCCGGCCGGCGCCGAGAACGCGAGGTAGGGCGGCAGGCCCTCGTACAGACGCGTGACGCCCTGCATCCGCTCCAGCGTTGCGCCGCCGGACAGGAACTCGAGCTCGGCAAAAGGCTCGACCGCGCCGCTGGCCAGATGCCGGTAGATGCGCTGCCTGGCGCTCAGGTCCAGCGGCAGCCGGGCAAGCAGCGCATAGCGGGGCGTGCGATCGCCGGGAACCCGGAAACTGGTGACGGTCCGCGCCAGCGACTGAATAGTTCGCGAGAGCGTCGGCTGGCTGATGCCCAGCGCCGCCATCAGCTCCGCGGCCGAGCGGGGTCCTCCTTGAAGCAGGCGGTGGATCTCGGCTTCACGGGCGGGAGCGACGGCGGCCACGAATTGATGGTGAATAGTTCGATGGATTCGCTGGGGATGCTAGCCGATGTGGGTGCGGGGCGTTGTGCCAGACAGGCCCGGTGCCCGATCCGGCGTGGGCTTACCGGCCTGATGCTCGCCGGCTTGAGCGAGCTTGAGCCCGACCGGCTTGGCCTCGCGACATCGGCTTGCGCTGGCTGGCTAAGGAGGACTCGAGACGCCGAAGCCAGTGCAACTTGAAAGACTTGACCCCGAAGCGCCGTGACCCCGAAGCGCCGAAGCGTGACCCCGAAGCGCGAAGCGTCTGAAGGACTTGACCCCGGCGCCCGTGACCCCGGCGCCTTGCGCCTTGTGACCCCGGCGCATTGCCGGCGCCTCAAACCCCGTCGGCGCGCACATCAAGCGCGCCGAGCGGGGTTTTGCACACCTTCCTTATGAGATTCGACCTTGTTTAGCCAATTTCCAACAAGAATTCCAATAAACATAAAAATCGAAGTGGCAATAGTAATCTCCTTAAAACCATAGTCCCCAAATGAACTAAGTAGGAATGCCAGCAGTCCACCACCAGCCAAAGCAGACACGGCGGCGACTGCAGTCGCCGCTCGTGGACGGATGTGAACTCCGGTGCGTACCCATCCGTCCATTGCTATGCTAGCAACGGCAAGACAGAGCACAATTGGGCCGATCAAAATCATACTGCGGAGCAGAGACGGTTTTCTTGCTTCGTCATCGATAATTGAAATCTGCGAAATGCCGGCAATCCTAGCTCGAGCGGAAAACGAAGGCTCTTCCTCTCCGCTGGTAAGTACGGCAATTGTTACAACGTCCCCGCTATTTGTCAGCATGGGCTTTATCTTGACCGCGCCAGAATCAATTTCCAGGGTGGGCAAAATATCACTGGGCTTCACTCCTGTAACGCTTGCCCTAACAATCGTCGCCTTCTTGCTGGCGGGAATCAATTCAATTGGCGATTCAAAATCCGCTGCCAAAATTGGTTTCGCACCATCGTTGGCCAGCTCGAAAACTGTAAGGTAAGGCACTGGAACTTCGGTGCCAGCCGCCAATATTTTCAGACCAAGCGCTTTGGCGGTGTCTGGCGGATGTAAAGCGGTCTGAGAAATCTTGCGAAAATGGAGCGCCCTAGCGGTCATATCCGCCTTCCAAATCCATACTGGCACCAATACACCAGCGACCGTAAACACTAATACTATCCAAAACTTCCAGTCAAATTTGATTTTCACCACATCTCTCCAGGGAAGCTGGGGTCACAGGGAAGTTGCGGAAAGCTGGGGTCAAGGAAAGCTGGCAAAAGCTGGGGTCACAAAAGCTGGGGTCAGGTCTTGAATTTTAAGTGCGAGGGGTTCAGATTCAAGACCTGACCCCAGGCTTCACCAGGCTTCACCAGGCTTCAGGCTTTCCCCAGGCTTTCAGCCAAGCCGTTGACGCCGCCCCAGCTCGTGGGCGCGCGGCTACTCCGTCGCCTCATGGGGTTCAAATTCAAGACCTGACACTAGGCTTCCTGGCCTTTGACCCGCGTGATGGTTCAAGTCCAGCTCGAAAGACTTGACCTCAGCCCGATTGCGGCAGCCGCGATGGTGGCGCCAAATACTGCCACGATCTCTCCCGTGGCTGCAAGCACGAGAACCACCCTTGCAATTCGAAGTCGCGCTTCGTGAACAATGTTCTGCCTCCTTTTCTCAGCCCCTTGATAAATTTTGTCCGCTTCCGACAAAGTGCTGCCCTTCATGAGCAGAATGTCAACCGCCGAGGTCTTGAAATCATGGGATGCCTTATCGGTTCGGATTTCGAAGGTCACCTGAAGGTATGTTATGAGGGCAGAGTAGGCGACAAGCAGCTTCCCGCTTTTCTCAAATAGGATGCCATTTTGAAAAGAGATGGAAATTATCAAGCCAATAAGTGGAATTGCAGCTCCGCAAAGGCTGACAAGAGGCAAGTGCCTCTCGATCTTTGATCCCATCACGTGATTGTTGTCAGGGTTTTTTATCATATTCTCTCCCTGTGAAGCATGAAGTCGGAGCCCCTCGGCAAGACGGCCTTTCTATTATCTTGTCGATCAACATTATAAATTCTTGAAAACATTGGGTGAACGCAAATTCTGTCCTTGTCGCTAATTGCCAGCTGGTACTTTGTGTTGTATTCAAATCTTGCTGTGTAGTATATTTTCGAATCTTCTGTTGGCGAGCGCATTCCCAGTACACCTACGGCGAAAAGCAGCTCCCAAAATTCGAAAAATTCGTTTTTTCCGATCGTTTCCATTGTGCGCTTTGCACTGGAATTCCAAATGCTTTGGAGCGTTCCGTAGTCGAACTCAACGGGAAGTCGCGGCAGTACTTGCTTGAGCATTCGATCCAAAAACAATCCAGGCGGGTCGTACATTTTCACTACGGCCTTAAGGCTCGGGCGTTCTGAGTCTTCTACTCCCTTAACTATCTCCGCCGGACTAAAGCGCCTAGAGAAAATCGGATCGCCGTCACTCCTGAACCTGCGGCAGATGCAGTTCATTATTAGTATGAACTGGCGAGGTAGTAATTGAGTGTGTCGAAGAATGTACGTGATAGTGCTCTCTGGTACTCCGAAGCTGTTCGTGATCTCAGGCGGCAAATAGCGGTGCCAGAACCCAATGAGCGATGTTCGGTCGGAGAGCTTTAAGTCAACTGTCTGCTTGTATTCCTCCGGATCCCAAATGGAGAAGTAAGTTCTCAGTCGCTTTGCGGCGAGATGTAATAACTCGGCTGCATTCCAGTGCAAATACTGTACTCGATACAGGTCCTTGTCTGGTCGTATCGCAACTTGTTCGATTTCACTAAAACTCTCCGCCGGAAGGCAGAGCTTTACATCCATTGCCCCGCGTCGTCTCGCAATAAAGTGACCGACTGCAGCAATAAGGCCAGACAGAACCGCAACAAAGGTCTCACTTGACTTGGTTAGTTCGATGTTATCGATTGTGACGACAACCCGAATTTTGTTGTCCACCAAAAAGTCTTCGAGCAATTGTTGAAATGACTTTGCGTTGCTCAGTTCTGCGATATAGGTGCCCGTGCTAATAAATGCTTCAATGTCATGATTTAACGCGAATTTTTTAATATTGTCAGGTAGTGATGCGATCGACTCTTCAGAAAGGCGGCGAGCGACTGTCAGCCATATCCGTTGTCGCCATTGGTCCCCCACAACTTCTACTAAAGGTACTACGCCGCGCCTGTTCCAGTCCTCTTCTATCCTGGTTATCTCATCCGCAGTGTTGATGTTTACTACTAGATTGGGGGTGCTGGTTAGCGCCTTGGACGATATTTGAAATCGTTCCTTGAACTCCCTGGCCTCTTCGCTCCTTAGTTCAGATGCCAAATACTTTCTTGCTGGAACCGAAATTAGTAGGGAGCTTTTGCCAGATCCTCGTCGGCCAACTAGTACGTCTGAGCCATCCACCATCTCGGCGAACGCCTTGTTGTTCCAATCGAATAGAGCAGCCGCACAATCAGGTTCTTCAATTATTACGGCATCCTGAGGGCCGAATGGGGCTTCTGGATTAACGTATTTTCTTAGGCGATTTTCGAGGCTATTCGTCATGCCATCCTCATAATCAAATTTACTTCGACGAGCTCGCGGCAGTATTGGGGCTGCCGAGACATTTCCTTCGTCATTGGGCGCAGTAACACGAAAAGCCGCTACACCAATTCCTGGTGGCGGCTGGTTTGTCTTGCGGAGTGTTTTGGAGCGGCCCATTTGTCGGGCTCTTCTTTGCCATCGCGCTCCCTCCGGCCGACTGTTGCCGACTGACACAGAGATGATGCCGCCGGGCGCCCGCAGGCGGCCCAGCGTTTCCCCTCAATCAGGCCGCGTGAGCGGCGCTGCGCGTAGCGCTCACCAAGCCATCTCCCCCTTCGCCACCTTGGCCCCGATGTCCAGCGCAATCGGCAGCCCCGCCTTCGGGTAGGCCTGGTTCATCGCCGCGATCAGGCTCTTCGCGTCGGCCGCCTTCGCGCTCTCGGCCTCGAAGCGCACGAGGTAATCGCGGGTATGGCGGATCGCAGAAGCATCCTGCGCAAAGCCGGCCGCCAAATGCCCGGGCACGACGACCGCCGGCTGCAGCGCCTGCATCTCGTCCAGCTGCGCCAACCAGGCCTGACGCTCCTCCACCCTCTGCGTATCCGCCGTCCATACATGCAGGCCGCCGAACACGGCGATGTTGCCGACGATGACCTTCAGCGACGGGATCCACAGATAGGGCCGGTGCGCCAGCAGGCCCGTCGTGCCACGCAGCACGACGCGCTCGCCGTCGACCGTCAAGGCATCACCCTCGAAGGCCTCGGGCACCGCAGCCTGCTTCGGCGCATTCGCGCCCAGCTTCGGCCCCCAGGCCGCCAGCTTGGCCTGCAGCTTGGCGCGCACGGCAGGAGTGGCCAGCACGCGGGCCTGCGGGAACAGGGCCTTCAGGGTCTCGGCGCCGAAGTAGTAATCCGGGTCGGCATTGCTGATGAAGAGGGTCTTCACGGCCTTGCCGCTGTCCAGGGCATCGGCGGCGATGCGCAGCGCGCTGACGCTGCTGGCGGCAACGTACCAGTGTCATGCGCCGGTGTCACGCACCGGTGTCACGTACTGGAGGCCAGGTCTCGCCGCCCCCACCTCACTCCCCCGCCCGCTCCAACTGCTCCCCCCACTCACCCATCTCGTCAGCGCCCACATGCAGCCAGGCCAGCGCCGCCGCGCCATGCGCGGCCCAGTCGGCGTCCGCGTCCAGGCCTTCGAGCCGGCGCATCAGCTGCTCGGCGATCAGCCCGGCAGCCACTAGGCTGGCGACCTCAGGTTCGGCGCCGCCGCCGCCGAGCACCGTGAAGTCATGGTGCAGGCGCACCGAGGCCATCAGCAGCGGCGACAGGCCCCAGGCGCGCACGGTCAGCGCGCCGACCACCGCGTGGTTGCTGCGGTGGTTGGCGTCTTCGGTGGCCACGAAGGGGCGGTCGATGCGCGCCGCCGCCTCGACCAGGGTGGCCCCGTAGCCGCGCAGCTGCTGCAGCATGACCGGCATGCCGACATGGCAGAACAGGCCATGGCTGGCGGCGAGGTCGGCGTCCATGCCGGGCAGCTGCATCGCGATCAAGGCCATGGCCTGCGCGCGCAGGCGGCTGCGCTCCCAGAAGCGCTGCAGATGCGGGCTCTTCACCGGCAGCGCGTGGCGCACCAGGAAGGCAGTCATCAGGGTCGCGGTCGGCCGCAGGCCCAGGCGGGTCATCGCCTGACCGACGCTGACGCAGGGCTGGCCGCCGCCCAGGTGGACCGGGCTGTTGGCGACGCGCAGCAGGGTGGCGCTCATCGCCACGTCGGCGGCAGCGATGGCCTGCACCTCGGTGAGCTCGGGCTCGGGCGCGTCCAGCGCCGCGCGCAGGCGCTGCAGCAGCACCGGGCAGGGCGGGATCTTGATCTCCCGCAGCGGGCCGCTGCGCTGCGCCTGCTGCAGTTCCGCGGCAATCTTGCTCGTTGTCGACATGGGCGCATCCTAGCCAGCAGGGTTTGCCTGCCGAGTTCGCGCGCCGGGGGCTGGCTACAGTGCCCGGCCAGCCCATGCGATCCCCTGCCCTGCTTCTGACCAGCCTGCTGCTCGGCGTCGCGCTGTCCGCCGCGGCCTGGGATGTGGCGCGCATCCGCAGCCAGGCGGCCAGCCTGCCGGCGCAGGCGCAGGTCAAGCTCGAAGGCCTGCTGCGCCTGGTCGATGCGCAGCGCGGCGCCACGCCGCTGCAGCAGGCCGAGCAGATCAACCGCTACATCAACCGCAATCTGGACTGGAAGGACGATGCGGAGCTCTGGGGCGTGCCCGACTACTGGGCCAGTCCGCTGCAGCTGTTCGGCAAGGGCGCCGGCGACTGCGAGGACCTGGCGATGGCCAAGTACTTCGCGCTGCTCGGCCTGGGCCTGCCCGAGGCCAGCCTGCGCCTGGTCTATGTGCGGGCGCAATTCAACGGTCGGGCGCAGGCGCATATGGTGCTGGCCTGGTACCCGGAACCGGATGCCGAGCCCTGGATCCTGGACAACCTGGACCCGGAGCTCAAGCGCGCCGGCCAGCGGCCGGATCTGCAACCGGTGTTCAGCTTCAATGCCCAGGGTCTGTGGCAAGGCGCCGGCGCGCAAAGCGCCGGCAATCCGATGACGAGATTGACGATCTGGCGCGACGCCCTGGCTCGGGCCCGCGCCGAGGGGTTTTGACGATGTCGCTGATTCGACAAATGACCTGGCTGCTGGTCGCCAGCCTGGTGCTGGCGCTGGCCGGCGGCGTGCTCGCGACCGGCAGCCATCTGCGCGGGCTGATCAGCCAGCAGGCCGGCATCAAGAACGCCGACAACGCACAGGCCCTGGCCCTGGCCGCCAGCCAGCAGGGCGGCGACGAGGCGCTGATCCAGCTCCTGATGAGCGCGCAGTTCGACCAGGGCCACTACCGCCTGCTGCGCTGGCGCGGCACCGATGGCCGCGTGGTCTTCGAACGCGCCACCGGCGAGACCGGCGGCCAGGCGCCCGCCTGGCTGCGCCGCTGGGTGCCGATCGAGGCCGAGCCCGGCCTCGCGCAGCTGTCCAGCGGCTGGCAGGCGCTGGGCCAGATCGAGCTGCAGACCCAGCTGTCCTATGCCTACGACGCGCTGTGGAGCAGCCTGCTGCGCACGCTGGCCTGGACGGCGCTCATCGGCCTGCTGGCCTATGGCATCGCGCGTGCGGTGCTGTCGCGCATCCACCGCCCGCTGGGCGAGCTCGCGCACCAGGCCAATGCGCTGGCCGAGGGCCAGTTCCTGCAGGTCGAGGTCAGTGGCGTGGCCGAGCTGCGCCCGCTGAGCACCGCGCTCAACGGCATGGTGCAGCGCATCCAGCGCATGTTCGAGGCCCAGACCGAGCAACTCGGCCTGCTGCGCCAGCAGGCGCATCACGATGCGCTGACCGGGCTCTACCTGCGCCAGCAGTTCCTCGCCGAGCTGGCCTCGGCGCTGGCCCGCGACGAAGGACCGGAGCGCGCCAGCCTGCTGCTGCTGCGCCTGCAGGACCTCGCCACCGTGAACCGCCAGCTCGGCCGCGAGACCACCGACGAGGTGCTGCAGCTGATCGCCGAAGCCCTGCGGCCTTACACCACCCGCGTGCCCGGCAGCTTGGCCGGCCGCCTGAACGGCGCCGACTTCGCGCTCTGGTTGCCGGCGGCCGGCGTGCTCGAGGACAGCAGTGCAGCGCTGGCGGAGGCCTTGCAGCAGGTGCTGCTGCGCGCCGCCAGCCAGGGCGGTAGCGGCCTGCTGCGCATTGCCGTGGGCGGCGCGGAGCTGGCACGCAGCCGACCGATGAGCCAGTGGTTCGCGCTGGCCGATCAGGCCCTGGCCGAGGCCGAGCAGCGCAGCCAGTCGGCGCTGCCGGTCTGCCTGCTCCACGAGGAAGACCGCAGCCAGCCCGGGTTGCCGCAGGGCGAGGGGGCCTGGCGCGCGCAGATCGAGGCGGCGCTGGCGCAGCGCCGCCTGCGCCTGCTGCAGTACCCGGTGCTGGACCGCGAGGGCCGGCTGCTGCACTGGGAATGCCCGCTGCAGCTGGGCCTGGCCGACGCCGCGCCCGGGGACTTCGTCAGCGCCAAGACCTGGCTGCCGATGGCGTTGCGCACCGGCCTGGGCGCCGAGGTCGATCTCGCGGCCGTGGGGCAGGCGCTGGCGCTGATCCAGCACGACGGCCAGCAGCGCGCCGTCAATCTGGCGCCGGCCAGCCTGCTGGCGCCCGACTTCCTGCAACGCCTGCGCGCCTTGCTGAAGCAGGAGCCTCAGGCGGCGCGCCAGTTGGCGCTGGAGTTCGACATCGCTGCCGCCTTGCGCCATTTCGAGCTGCTGCAGGAGCTCGGTCGCGCGGTCCATCCGCTGGGTGTGCGGCTCGGTCTGGAGCATGCGGGCGCGCAGTTGCAGGACATCGAGCGCCTCTACCAGCTCGGCCTGGACTATGTGAAGCTGGACCCGGCCGTGCTCAGCGCAGTGGCCGACGATGCGCAGCGTGCCGGCTTCCTACGCAGCCTGGTGCTGCTGCTGCAGGGTCTGTCGCTGCAGGTGATCGGCGAAGGCGTGGAACTCGAGCGCGACGCCGAGGCCTTGTGGCTGTGCGGCCTGGCCGGCCTCACCGGGCCCTGGGCGACCTCACGCGGCGCCGGCTGAGGCCAGGGCTGGCGGCCCGCGACCGGCTGCTAGGCGCGCTCAATGCGCGCGTAGGCGGAATGATTGTGAATCGACTCGAAGTTCTCAACCTCGACCTGGTAGCGACCGACACGGGGGTCGGCATTCAGACGCAGGGCCACGTCGCGGATCAGGTCCTCGACGAACTTCGGGTTCTCGTAGGCGCGCTCGGTGACCCACTTTTCGTCGGCGCGCTTGAGCAGGGGCCAGATCTCGCTGGAGGCGCTGTCCTCGGCAAAGCGCATCTGCGCCGAGAACGGCAGCGGCGCCTCAGGGTTCCACTCCACGCGCACGGTGACATGGGAGCGTTGGTTGTGCGCGCCGTAGTCGCTGATTTCCTTGGAGCAGGGGCAGAGCGACTTCACCGGCACCACCACCTCCTGCCAGAGCGTGGTGCGCCCGGCGCGAGTCTCCACGGTCCAACGGGCCTGCAGATCCAGCCGGCTCTCGATGCCGGAAACCGGCGCACGCTTCTTCTCGAACAGCGTGAAGGCGACCTCGGTCACCCCCTCGACCGCATGCAGGCGCTCCAGCATCTGCAGATGGCGTTCGCGCAAGGTCGCGGCGTTCAGCGGCGTTTCCGCGCCCTCTTCCAGCCAGGCCACGAAGCGCGACATGTGCGTGCCCTTCTGGGTCTCGGGCAGGAAGACGTCCAGGGTCCACTCGCCCACGCTGGGCTGCAGACCTTGCTCGCCCTTCACCAGCAGGGGGAAACGGACGCGCTTGACGCCGACACGCTGGATCGCGAGGTGGCGCTCGTCGCGCTCGCTCTGCGTGTCGGGAATGGGAAGGTGAACGGCACTGGGACTCATGGCGGAAGCGATTGGATCAGGTCGGCAGCATCACATCGGGCCGCCGCCCGCGAGCGCAAGCTATTTGAGCAATGCCTTCAATCAATCAGTCGTTGACGGCGCGCAGCTGCGGCTGGCCCAGGCGCTGGCGGATGCTGCGCTCGATGCCGGCGGCGTCCAGACCCTGCAAGGCCATCAGCTTGGCCGGCTCGCCATGCTCGATGAAGACATCGGGCAGGCCGAGCTGCAGCACCGGCACATGGATCCCGGCGGCACTCAGGTGCTCGGCCACCGCGCTGCCGGCCCCGCCCATCACGCAGCCGTCCTCGACGGTGACGATGAGGCTGTGGCTGCGCGCCAGGCGCTCGACGAGCTCGCCATCCAGCGGTTTGACGAAGCGCATATTGGCGACCGTCGCGCCAAGGGCTTCAGCCGCCTGCAGCGCCGGGTAGAGCAAGGTGCCGAAGGCGAGGATGGCGATCTCGCGGCCTTCGCGGCGCAGCTCGCCCTGGCCCCAGGGCAGCACGCCGAGATCCTTGCCGGCATCGACGCCGGTGCCGGCGCCGCGCGGGTAGCGCACGGCCGCGGGGCCGGGGTGTTGATACGCGGTACTTAGCAGCTGCCGGCATTCGCGCTCGTCGGCCGGGGTCAGCACCGCCATGTTCGGGATGCAGCGCGTGAACGCGATGTCGTAATTGCCGGCATGCGTGGCGCCATCGGCACCGACGAGGCCGGCACGGTCCAGCGCGAAGGTCACGTCGAGGTTCTGCAGCGCGACGTCGTGGATCAGTTGGTCGTAGGCGCGCTGCAGGAAGGTGGAGTAGATCGCCAACACCGGCTTCAGGCCCTCGCAGGCCAGACCCGCAGCGAAGGTGGCCGAATGCTGCTCGGCAATGCCGACGTCGTAATAGCGCTGCGGGAAACGCTTGTGGAACTCGACCATACCGGAGCCCTCACGCATCGCGGGTGTGATGCCCACGAGCTTCTGGTCGGCCTCGGCCTGGTCGCAAAGCCAGTCGCCGAAGACCTGGGTGAAGCTCTTCTTCGCCGGCTTGGCCGGCGGCACGACGCCGACAGCAACATCGAACTGACCGGCCACCGCCGCGTGGTACTTGACCGGATCCGCCTCGGCCAGCTTGTAGCCCTGGCCCTTCTTCGTGACGATGTGCAGGAACTGCGGACCCGAGCGATCGCGCAGGTTCTCCAGGGTCGGGATCAGCGCGTCGAGATCATGGCCGTCGATCGGCCCGACATAGTTGAAGCCGAACTCCTCGAAGATCGTGCCGGGCACGAACATGCCCTTGGTGTGCTCCTCGAAGCGGCGCGCGAACTCGTAGAGCGGGGTGTTCTTCAGCAGGCCCTTGGCGCCCTCGCGGGCGGCGCTGTAGAAACCGCCGCTCATCAGGCGGGTGAAGTATTTGTTCAGCGCGCCGACCGGCGGGCTGATCGACATGTCGTTGTCGTTGAGGATGACCAGCATGTCGCCCAGCAGGCCGCCATGCGGCACGCCGGCGTTGTTCAACGCCTCGAACGCCATGCCGGCGGTCATCGCGCCGTCGCCGATCACCGCCACCGCACGGCGGCTCTCGCCCTTCAGCTTGGCCGCCATCGCGAAGCCATGCGCGGCCGAGATGCTGGTGCTGCTGTGGGCGGTGCCGAAGGTGTCGTACTCGGATTCGTCGCGACGCGGAAAGCCGGACAGCCCTCCGAACTGGCGCAGCGTGTGCATCTGCTCGCGGCGGCCGGTGAGGATCTTGTGCGGATAGCTCTGGTGGCCGACATCCCAGACGATGCGGTCGCGCGGCGTGTCGAACACCGCGTGCAGCGCGACTGTCAGCTCGACGGTGCCGAGATTGCTGCTCAGGTGGCCGCCGGTCTTGGCGACGCTGTCCAGCACGAACTGGCGCAGTTCGCCAGCCAGTTGGTGCAACTGCGGACGGCTCAGGCGCTTCAGATCGGCCGGGCTGTCGATGGTGGCGAGCAGGTTCATGGCGCAGGTCCTCAGTTGTCGCGCGCGACCACGCGGAAGGCGAGTTCGCGCAGGTGCTGCGACTGGAGCGCCGGCACGCTGTCCAGCGCCTCCAGCGCTTCGTCACGCAACTCGGCCGCATAGCGGCGAGAAGCCTTCAACCCCATCACGCTGACATAGGTCGGCTTGCCCGCCTCCTCATCCTTCCCAGCGGTCTTGCCCAGGGTCATCGAATCCTGCGTGACGTCCAGGATGTCATCGACCACCTGGAAGGCCAGGCCGATCGCCGATCCGTAGCGGCAGAAGGCCTCGGCCGTCACGGCGTCGGGACGGCCGCAGGCCGCGCCCATCTGCACGCTGGCACGCAGCAGCAGGCCGGTCTTGCGCTCGTGCATATCGCGCAGTTCGGTTTCGCTGAGCACCTTGCCGATCGCCGCCAGATCGATGGCCTGCCCGCCGGCCATGCCGGCATGGCCGGCAGCACGGGCCAGCAGACGGACCAGTTGTGCCTGAAGCACCGGGTCCACGCCGTCATCCGGTGTCAGCACATCGAAGGCCAGCGCCTGCATCGCGTCGCCGGCCAGCATGGCCTGGGCCTCACCGAACGCCACATGCACGGTCGGTTTTCCCCGGCGCAGCACATCGTTGTCCATGCAGGGCATGTCGTCGTGGACCAGCGAGTAGGCATGGATCAGCTCGACCGCGACCGCAGCACGGTCAGCCGCACCGGCATCGCCTCGAACCGCTTCGCAGGCCGCCATCACCAGCAGCGGCCTCAGTCGCTTGCCGCCGCCGAGCACTGCATAGCGCATGGCCTCACCCAAACCAGCAGGCGCTTCCGCGGGAACCCAGGTATCAAGCAGACACTCGACGCGATTCAGCGTCGATTCGGCCCAGGCATCGAATTCTGATTTCAACAAGGCGTTCAAGCCTCCTCCCACGCTCTGAGCTGCCCCTCGTCGAGGACCTTGACCTGTTGCTCGACCGCTTGCAACTGGGTACGGCAATAGCTCAACAGCTCGGCGCCACGCTGGTAGGCGTGCAGCAATTGGTCCAGAGGCAACTGGCCGTTCTCCATGGCAGCAACCCATTGTTCGAGTTCGGCCAGGGCCTGCTCGTAGCTCTGCGGCGGGGTTGGTTTCGCGGATTTCGGCATGACTGAGCCCGGGCCTGAATCGGCCTGGGCCAAGAGAAAAGCGCGCGATTGTAGGTTCGCACTCATCGCTGGCCGGCTGCAGTAACACCCCGTTCCCATTCCGTCACACCTGATTGCGGGTAGGGGATGGCTAGAATCGCCCCCCCTGCCCTAGCCGGCAGGACCGACCACCCGGCGCCTCAAGGGCCGGGTGTTTTTTTGCGGGCCGGCGCTGGGGCCACCCGCGGGTGCTTTGGAGGAACTCTTGGATCATGTCGGATCTGAGTCTTGCCATCGGGGCGCTTGACTGCCGCACGGATTCCCCCCGCACGCAGCTCCCCGTCTCTGCCTATTCCGATCTGGCGCTGTTCGAGCGCGAGCAGGAGCGCATCATCCGGCCTGGCCCGCGCTACGTCGGCCACCGCCTGGCGGTGCCCGAGCGCGGCGACTACTTTGCGCTGCAGCAGGAGCAGAACGGTCGTGCGCTGGTGCATGGCAGCGACGGCATCCAGCTGATCTCCAATGTCTGCCGCCACCGGCAGGCGGTGATGCTGCAGGGCCGCGGTCAGACCGGCGCGAACATCGTCTGCCCGCTGCACCGCTGGACCTATGGCCTGGACGGGCAGTTGATCGGCGCGCCGCATTTCCAGCAGGATCCCTGCCTGCACCTGAACCGCTGGAATCTGCGCGAGTGGAACGGCCTGCTGTTCGAGGACAACGGTCGCGACGTCGCGGCCGACCTGCGCGAACTGGCGGTCGCCCGCGAGCTGGACTTCGACGGCTATGTGCTCGACAAGGTCCAGATCCACGAGTGCAACTACAACTGGAAGACCTTCATCGAGGTCTATCTGGAGGACTACCACGTCGGCCCCTTCCACCCGGGCCTGGGGCAGTTCGTCAGCTGTGAGGACCTGGCCTGGCAATGGGGGCGCGAGTACTCGGTGCAGACGGTCGGCGTGAACAACGCGCTCGCCAAGCCCGGTTCGAAGATCTACCAGCGCTGGCATGACGCGGTGCTGGCCTACCGGGGCGGCGAGGCGCCCCGGCAGGGCGCGATCTGGCTGACCTACTACCCGACGCTGATGGTCGAGTGGTATCCGCATGTGCTGGTGGTGAGCAATCTCTACCCGGTGTCGCCGAGCAAGACCCTCAACGTGGTCGAGTTCTACTACCCCGAGGAGATCGCCGCCTTCGAGCGCGAGTTCGTCGAAGCCCAGCAGGCCGCCTACATGGAAACCTGCGTGGAGGACGACGAGATCGCCGAGCGCATGGACGCCGGCCGCCTCGCGCTGCTGGCCCGCGGCGACAACGAGGTCGGCCCCTACCAGAGCCCGATGGAAGACGGTATGCAGCATTTCCATCAGTGGTACCGCCAGAAAATGGCGCTCTAGATCCCGCTCGATTCCAACGCCCGGCTCGCCGGGCGTTTTACTTTTTCTTCATGCCCGCTCCCCTCCTGATGCTCGGCGCGACCCTGCTGTTCGCGCTGATGGGCCTGTGCGTCAAGCTCGCCAGCAGCTACTACAGCGCCACCGAGATCGTGATGTACCGCGGCGTGGTCGGCGTGCTGCTGATCCTCGTGCTGGCGCGCTGGCGCCGCGTGCCGCTGGCCACCCGCCTGCCCTGGATGCATTTCTGGCGCGGCCTGGTCGGCGTCTCGGCGCTGTCGCTCTGGTTCTGGTCCATCGGCGGCCTGCCACTGGCCACCGCGATGACCTTCAACTACATGAGCGCGATCTGGATGGCGCTGTTCCTGATGGGCGGCGCGGTGCTGATGGGCGGGCGCGCGCTCGACGGGCGGTTGATCGCCGCCGTGCTGATCGGCTTCGTCGGCGTGGCCTGCACGCTGCAGCCCACCTTCCACCAGGAGCAACTGCCCTGGGGGCTGGCCGGCCTGGGCTCGGGCATGCTGTCGGCAATCGCCTACCTGACGGTGACCCAGCTCGGTCGTGCCGGCGAGCCGGAGATCCGCGTCGTCTTCTACTTCAGCATCGCCGGCATCGTCGCCGGCCTGGGCCTCAGCCTGCTCACCGGCACGCCCTGGCGCCTGCAGGGCCACACGCCGCAAGGCCTGCTGCTGCTGCTCGGCGTCGGGCTTACCGCCACCGTCGCCCAGGTGCTGATGACCGCCGCCTACGCGCGCGGCAAAGCGCTGGTCAACGCCTGCCTGAACTACTCCGGTCTGGCCGTCTCCGGCCTGCTCGGCTGGCTGGTCTTCAGCGAAAGACCCGGCTGGCTGGCCAGCTTTGGCATGCTGCTGATCGTCGCCGCCGGCCTGTGGGCGACGATGCTGCGCACCCAGGTCGCCCCCGCCAAGGACCTCGAACCCGATCGCCACGAGTGAACCCCTGATGCACGCCCTGATCACCGCCACCGAGTTGCAGCAACTGATGGCCGTCGAGCCGCCGCTGATCCTCGACTGGCGCTTCGACCTCGCCGACCCCGGCGCTGGCGAGCGCGCCTACGCGCAGGCCCATCTGCCCGGTGCCCACTACCTGCACCTGGATGCCGCCTGCGGCAGCAAGACCGCCGCCGACGGACGCGTCCGAGGTCGCCACCCGCTGCCGGAGCGCGAAGCCTTCGCCGCGCTGCTGGCGGACTTGGGCTGGACCTACGACCGACCGGTGATCTGCTACGACGCGGGCAACAGCATGTTCGCCGCGCGCGGCTGGTGGATGCTGCGCTGGCTGGGCCATGAGCGCGTCGCGGTGCTGGATGGCGGCCTGGCCGCCTGGACGGCGGCCGGCGGCCGGCTCAGCGACGCCCCCCCGCCCGCGCGGCCGGCCCCCACGCCGGCACTGTGCGCGGCGCTGGTGGAGACGATCACCGGCGACGCACTGGCCGCCCAACTGGGCCGCGTCGGCCTGATCGACGCCCGCGCGGCAGAACGCTTCCGCGGTGAAGTGGAACCGCTGGACGCGCAGGCCGGCCACATCCCGGGCGCGCGCAATCGCCCCTTCGCCAGCAATCTGCAGCCCGATGGCCGCTTCAAGCCGGCCGCCCAACTGCAGGCCGAGTGGGCCGCACTGCGCCCCGATGCGGACACCGTGCACCAATGCGGTTCAGGCGTCACCGCCTGTCACAACCTGCTCGCGCTGGCCGCTGCCGGCTTGCCGCTGGGTCGGCTCTACGCCGGCTCCTGGAGCGAATGGTCGGCGGATCCGGCGCGGGCGATCGCCAGAGCTTGACAGCGCGCAAGGCGGCGCGCAGCGTGGGCGCGCAGGATCAAGCCCTCAACCCGCCTGGAGCTCCCATGTACCGTTGCATCCTCGTCCCCACCGATGGTTCCGAACTGGCCGGCAAGGCGGTACAGACCGCGATCGACATGGCCAAGCTCTGCGGCGCGCGGCTGCATGCCGTCACCGTCACCGAGCCGTTCCCCTACAGCCCGCTGGCCGAGGCCCAGCCGATCAACCCGCAGGCGTTCATCGATGCCGAGATGCGCCTGGCCGAGCAGCGCCTGAAGACCGTACGCGACGCCGCCGCTCAGGCCGGCCTGGCCTGCGAGGGCAGCAGCGTCGAGGGCGCGCTGGTCTGGCGCGGCGTGATCGACGAGGCGGATCGCCTGGATGCCGACCTCATCGTGATGGCCAGCCATGGCCGCAGCGGCCTCTCCGCGCTGCTGCTGGGCAGCGAGACCCAGAAGGTGCTGACGCACACCACGCGCAGCGTGCTCGTGGTGCGCTAAGGCCCACCCCGTACCGGCTTGCGCCGGCCCCCTCAAGGGGGCGCCGCCAGTGGCCCGGCAAAGCCGGTTCCACGGCGACCGCTTGGTCGCCAAGCGCTGCCAAGATCAAAGCGCATGCCCGTTCCAGTCAGCTGTCACTCGCCGGTGTCGAGCAGGCTGCGCAGCATCCAGGCCGTCTTCTCGTGCACGTCCAGGCGCTGCGTCAGCAGGTCGCAGCTGGGTTGGTCGTTGGCGGCCTCGCAGACCGGGAAGGCAGCGCGCGCCACGCGCGCCACGCCCTCGTGGCCGCGCACCAGCCACTCGATCATCGCGGTGGCCTTGGGCGGCTCGATCGGCGCGTCCGGCAGGGTGCTGAGCGCAGCGAACTGCGCATAGCTGCCCGGTGCCGCGAAGCCCAGCGCACGGATGCGTTCGGCGATCGGGTCGACCGCGTTCCACAGCTCGGTGTACTGGGTCATGAACATGGTGTGCAGCGAGTTGAACTGCGGCCCAGTCACGTTCCAGTGGAAGTTGTGCGTGCTCAGGTAGAGCGTGTAGGTGTCGGCCAGCAGATGGCTGAGCGCGTCGGCGATCGCCGCGCGCTGCTTGGCAGGAATGCCGATGTCGATGCCGTCGCTGGCGACGGATTTCTTCTTGGCCATGGAGTCCTCCGGTGTTGAAGATGCGCAGCTTACCCAGACGCAGCGACCGCCCTCTGACCTGGATCAGTCCTCGGCATCCAGGCCGAGCTCCTGGATCTTGCGCGTGATGGTGTTGCGGCCGATGCCCAGCAGGCGCGCCGCCTCAATGCGCCGGCCGCGCGTGTGCGCCAGCGCGGCTTCGATCAGCGTCGCCTCGAAGCGCTGGCTCAGGCGGTCCCAAACGCCGGGCTCGCCCTTCGAGAAATCCTGCGCCGCTTCGGCCGCCACCAGCCGCAGCCAGTCCGCCGGCAGGGCCTGCAGCTCGACCGTCTTCTCCGGCGGCGCGGGCACGGGACTGCTTTCCGGCACGGCCATCACGGCCGCGTCGAGCGGCCCCTGGCGGACCTCGGGCGGCAGGTCCTTGGCCTCGACCACTTGGCTGGGCGCCATCACCGTCAGCCAGTGACAGAGGTTCTGCAGCTGGCGCACATTGCCCGGGAAGTCGAAGGCCACGAGACGCGCCAGCGCCGCATCGCTGAGCCGCTTGGGTTCAACGCCGAGCTCCTGCGCGCTGGCCTGCAGGAAGTTGCGCGCCAGCAGCGGTACGTCCTCGCGGCGCTCGCGCAACGGTGGCAGGCGCAGGCGGATCACATTCAGGCGGTGGAACAAGTCCTCGCGGAACACGCCGTCGCGCACGCGCTGCTCCAGGTGCTGGTGGGTCGCCGCGATCACCCGCACCTGGCTCTTGATCGGACTGTGGCCACCGACGCGGTAGTAGTGGCCGTCGCTGAGCACGCGCAGCAGCCGCGTCTGCAGTTCCAGCGGCATGTCGCCGATTTCGTCGAGGAACAGGGTGCCGCCCTCAGCCTGCTCGAAACGACCGCGGCGCATCGCCTGCGCGCCGGTGAAGGCGCCGCGTTCATGACCGAAGAGCTCGGACTCCAGCAGGTCCTTGGGGATCGCCGCGGTATTGATCGCGACGAAGGGGCCGTCGGCACGCGGCGAGTGCTTGTGCAGCGCCCGCGCCACCAGTTCCTTGCCCGCACCGCTCTCGCCGGTGATCAGCACCGTGACCTGGCTCTGGCTGAGCCGGCCGATGGCGCGGAACAGCTCCTGCATGGCTGGCGCCTGGCCGAGCATCTCCGGCGTCGCCGCCTGCGCGTCGAGCAGCGCGCCCTCGGATTCGCTCTGCTCCATCGCGCGGCGGATCAGCTCGACGGCGCGCTGCAGGTCGAAAGGCTTGGCCAGGTAGTCGAAGGCACCGCCCTGGAAGGCCGCGACCGCCGAGTCCAGGTCGCTGAAGGCGGTCATCACGATGACCGGCAGGCGCGGATGCTCGGCCTTCACGCTGGCCAACAGCTCCAGGCCGGAGCCGCCGGGCATGCGGATGTCGGAGATCAGCACCTGCGGCGGCCCCTCGACCTCGAGCGCGCTGCGCACATCGCGGGTGTTGCTGAAGCTGCGCACCGGCAGGCCCTCGCGGCTCAGCGCCTTCTCCAGCACGAAGCGGATCGCATGGTCGTCGTCGACCACCCAGATCGGCCGCATCTCAGCAGCGCCCGAACCGTTGAAGCGACGGAGCCCCTCGGCGGGGGACGGCGGGCGGCGGCGAGGCGGGCAATGGATTCATCGGTTCAGGGCAGCGGAATGGTGATGCGGAAACTGGTGCGACCCGGCTGGCTTTCGTAATCGACCAGGCCCTGGTGGGCCTGGACGATGGTCTGCGCCAGGTGCAGGCCGAGTCCGGTGCCGCCCTCCCGCCCGCTGACCAGCGGGAAGAACAGGCGGTCACGGATCTCGTCCGGCATCCCGGGTCCGTTGTCCTCCACATGCAACTCCAATGCCAAGCGCCAGCGCTGCTTGCCGATCGTCACCTGGCGCGCCACCCGGGTGCGCAGCAGGATCTGCGCGTCGCCGGTCTCGATGCGCTCGCCCAGCGCCTGCGCCGCGTTCTGCGCGAGGTTCAGTAGCGCCTGCAGCAGCTGCTCCCGGTCGCCGCGGAAATCGGGCAGCGAAATGTCGTAGTCGCGCAGCAGGGCGAGGCCACGCGGGTGCTCGATCTTCAGCAGCGCGATGACGCGCTCGCAGACCTCGTGGATGTTGACGTCGCCGACCTGCGGCGCATGGCGGTGCGGCGCCAGCAGCCGGTCGACCAGGGATTGCAGCCGATCGGCTTCGCCGACGATGACCTGGGTGTACTCGAGCAGCTCCGAATCCGGCCCCAGCTCCAGTGCCAGCAGTTGGGCCGCGCCGCGCAGGCCGCCCAGCGGGTTCTTGATTTCGTGGGCCAGGTTGCGGATCAGGTCCTTGCTCGATCGCAACTGGTCGGCGTTGCGCTCCTCGCGCTCCTGGCGGCTTTGCGCGCTGGCCTCGATCATCTCGACCAGCAGCTCGGCGCCGCGCTCGGTCTGCGACACGATGACCTGCACCGGCAGCGGTTCGTCATGCGGCTGGCGCAGCAGCACCGCCTCGAAACGCGAGGCGGCGACGCGGTTCGCGTGCACCGCGTCCAGCGCCTCGCGCAGGCGACCGCTGTCCTCGAACCAGCCGAGCATCGACTGCTGCATCGCAGTGCGCCGCGACAGGCGCATCTGGTCCTCGAAGGCGGCGTTGGCGAACACCACGGCGCCATCGGGGTGCACGACCAGGGCGAGCGTGCTCAGCAGGTCGAGGGCGGCGTAGCGCGATCCGGGCATCTCAGTTCAGTTTGCCGATCTCTCGCTTGAGTGCCGCGATATCGGCTTCCTGACGCGCAATCGCCGCCTTCAGCTCGGCAACGCGCTCCTGGTACTTGGCGTAATTGCGCTCGTCGCCGCGGCGCTCGGGATTGCCGTCGGCGTACTCGCTCTTCAGCGCCGCCAGCTTGGTCTCGGCGCTGCGCAGCTCGCTCTCCAGCACCTGGCGGCGGTCGCTGTCGCGCTGCTTCTGCACGTTCGGATCGACCCGCTCGCGGCCCTCGGCCAGCGGCGCCGACGCGCGTGCGGCCGGTCCCTCGCCACGGGCCGCCGCAACCACACGCCGCGGCGTCTGCACCACCGACACCGGCGCACCCTCGATCGGCCGGCAGCCCTTGGTCTCGGCCTCCTTGGCGCTGATCGCATCGGTGTAGAGCACCGGCGGACCGGGGCAGCGGTACACGGTCTGCGCGCCGGTCAGTAGCGGCGCCAGCAGCAGCGCGGAAGAGAGAAGCAGCTTCATGCGGCGCATTGTGGTCAATAAAAAAGGGCAGCCGAAGCTGCCCTTGCGAGTACGCCCGAGAGAGTGAGGGCCGTTCCCGACCGCCCGAGACCCCCTCGGGGGGGCGGACCGCCGCCAACGCGCGGCGGGCCTGGGGCCCTTTACAGGCTGTAGTACATGTCGAACTCGATCGGGTGCGGGACGGTGCGGAAGCGGGTCACTTCCTGCATCTTCAGCTCGATGTAGGCGTCGATGTAGGCGTCGGTGAACACGCCGCCCTTGGTCAGGAAGGCGCGGTCCTTGTCGAGGTACTCCAGGGCCTGGTCGAGGCTGTGGCAGACGGTCGGGATCTTCGCGTCTTCCTCGGGCGGCAGGTGGTACAGGTCCTTGGTGGCAGCCTCGCCCGGGTGGATCTTGTTCTCCACGCCGTCCAGGCCCGCCATCATCAGCGCCGAGAAGCACAGATACGGATTCGCCAGGGGATCCGGGAAGCGCGCCTCGATGCGACGGCCCTTGGGGTTCGCCACGAAGGGGATGCGGATCGAGGCCGAACGGTTGCGCGCCGAGTAGGCGAGCTTGACCGGCGCCTCGAAGCCGGGCACCAGGCGCTTGTAGCTGTTGGTACCCGGGTTGGTGATCGCGTTCAGCGCACGGGCATGTTTGATGATGCCGCCGATGTAGTACAGCGCGAACTCGGACAGGCCGCCGTAACCGTCGCCGGCGAACAGGTTCTTGCCATCCTTCCAGATCGACTGGTGCACATGCATGCCCGAGCCGTTGTCGCCGGCCATGGGCTTGGGCATGAAGGTGGCGGTCTTGCCGTAGGCGTGGGCCACGTTGTGGATCACGTACTTCTGCAGTTGCAGCCAGTCGGCGCGCTGCACCAGGGTGCTGAACTTGGTGCCGATCTCGTTCTGGCCGGCGCCCGCCACCTCGTGGTGGTGCACTTCGACGGGAATGCCGAGGTTCTCGAGGATCAGGCACATCTCGCTGCGCATGTCCTGGAAGCTGTCGACCGGGGGCACCGGGAAGTAGCCGCCCTTGACGGTCGGGCGGTGGCCCATGTTGCCGCCCTCGATCTTCTCGCCGGTCATCCACGAAGCTTCTTCGGACTCGATCTTCACGAAGGAGCCCGACATGTCGCTGGCCCAGCGCACGCCGTCGAAGATGAAGAACTCGGGCTCCGGACCGAAGAAGGCGGTGTCGCCCAGGCCGCTGCTCTTCAGATAGGCCTCGGCGCGCTTGGCCAGCGAACGCGGATCGCGCTCGTAGGCCTTGCCGTCGCCCGGCTCGATCACGTCGCAGGTCAGGATCAGCGTCGGTTCTTCGTAGAAGGGGTCGATGTTGGCGGTGTTCGGGTCCGGCATCAGCAGCATGTCGCTGGCCTCGATGCCCTTCCAGCCGGCGATCGACGAGCCGTCGAAGGCGTGGCCGCTGCTGAACTTGTCTTCGTCAAAGTGCGAAACAGGCACGCTGACGTGCTGCTCCTTGCCACGGGTGTCGGTGAAGCGGAAGTCGACGAACTTGACTTCGTTCTCCTTCACCAGCTTCATCACATCGGCGACGGTTTTTGCTGCGGCCATCCAAAGCTCCAAACGGGGGTTGAAAACGGGGCGGGTGCCCTTGCGCGTCAAACTTGCAGCATCTGTGCCAAGCCAGCGAGTCCCAGCGGCCGCAACGCCATCCAGGGATCTTAAGGCTCGGGGAATCCCTATCGCACCAATTCGGTGCAGATGATGGCGCCAAATTGGTGCAGACCTTGCACCAAGTCGGCGTATGCGCCCTGGCGCTGGGCATCGTCCCGGCCGGCCTTCACGCCAAGCTCGATACAACGCCCCCATTGCGGGTGGTCGACCGAGGGCAGGCTGAAGACCTTGATGCCCGCATGCACCGCCTCGATGCGCTCCATCAGCGGCGTCAGTTGCGCCTCGTAGGGCCCCTGCAGCACCAGCGAGCGCTCACGCGGTTCGACGACCCGGGGCTGCAGGCCGTACTCCTGCTCCAGCACCCAGGCCATCATCGGATGCGCCATCACCGTAAAGCCGGGCATGAAATGCAGTCGGTGCAGCGAAAAACCCGGGATGCGGTTGTAGGGATTGGGGATCAGGCGCGCGCCCCGCGGCAGCACGCCCATCTGCAGCCGGCGCTGCATGTCCGGGTGCGCGTCGTCGGGCGCCGGCTCGCCGCGCTCAGCGGCCATCTCGGCGGCGCGCTTGCGGATCAGTTGCTGCGCCTCGGCATGCGCCTGCAGCGGCAGGCCCAAGGCCTGGGCCGCCGCCTGGCGGGTGTGGTCGTCCGGCGTGGCGCCGATACCCCCGCTGCAGAACACCGCGTCGCCGCTGGCCAGCGCGGCGCGCAGGCTGGCCGCCTGCTGCGCCGGCTCGTCGCGCACATAGCGCACCCAGTCGAGCTCCCGACCGCGTTCGGCCAGCAGCTCGATCAGCTTGGGCGCATGCGCGTCCTGGCGCTTGCCCGAGAGCAGTTCGTCGCCGAAGACGATGAGGCCGAAGCCCGACGGGCTCATGTCGGCAGCGCCGTCACCGTCTCGACGACTTCGGGGCTGCCGCGCCGGCGGGCCAGTTCGGCGAGCAGGAAATGCGCAAACCAAAGCGCCGTGAAGGCGAACACCAGCATGTAGAGCCAGATCGCGATGGGCATGAGCAGCGGAGCGAGCGCAAAGCCCAGTGCGCCGAACGCGAAGATCAGCGACGGCGCCGCCCCCAGGTAACCGCTGACCACGCCGATGGCCAGCAAAGGCCAGCGCAGCGCGCGCAGCATGTCCTGACGCTCGTCGGCACTGGCATGGTCGGCCAGCACGTCGTAGCAGAACACGCGCATCGAAAGCCAACCCCAGATCAGGGGCGGCACGATCAGGATCACCGGCGGAATCAGCCAGAAAGGCAGGCTGATCAGCAGCAGCAGCAAGGCCAGCGCGGTGGCGCCCAGCGAGCCCAGCAAGCCGCCCCAGAAGCTGCCGCCGCGCCGCTTCTCCAGCGCCGGAAAGCGGCGCTCGGCGACCAGGCGCGTCAGCGCCGGCGTCATCAGCGCCGCCACCAGCACGATGGCCAGGCCCATCACCACCGGCAGGGTCAGGGCCATCAGGATCAGCGGCGCGATGACGCTGTGCAGCTTGACGTCGAAGCGCTGGCGCAGCGCGTCCACCACCAGCCAGTTCTCCATGCTGGCGCGCACCGCCGCGACCGCCGCATCCCAGAAGAAATAGCTCAGCCCCAGCGCAAGCAGCACGGCGAGCAGCAAGGGCAGCAGGCTCCAGCCGATCACGCGCGGATGCAGGCAATAGGCGGCCGCGCGCCAGCCGGCGTCGAGCACCCGCGTACCGACCTGAGGCTGCGGGCTCACTCGTCGTCGCCGCCGAGGATGCCGCCCAGCACGCCGCCTGCGGCAAAGCCGCCGAGCAGCGAGCCCTCTTCACGGCGGCCGCCCATCTGCGGCGCGGCGGCGAAGATGCGCGAGGCCAGGCGCGAGAAGGGCAGCGACTGCAGCCAGACGTCACCAGGACCGGTCAGCTTGGCCAGGAACAGGCCCTCGCCGCCGAACAGCGCGGTCTTGATCTTGCCCACGTACTGGATCTCGAAGTTCACGTTCGGCGTCATCGCCACCAGGCAGCCGGTGTCGACCAGCAGGGTCTGCCCCGGCTGCAGGCTGCGCTTGAGCACCGAGCCGCCGCTGTGCACGAAAGCCAGGCCATCGCCTTCGAGCTTCTGCATGATGAAGCCCTCGCCACCGAAGAAGCCGACGCCCAGCTTCTGCTGGAAGAACACGCCGAGCTGCACGCCGCGCGCCGCGCAGAGAAAGGCGTCGCGCTGACAAATGATCGTGCCGCCGAGCTGCTTCAGGTCCATCGGGATGATCTTGCCCGGATAGGGCGCCCCGAAGGCGACCTTGGCCTTGCCGCTGCCCTGGTTCGTGTAGACCGTGGTGAACAGGGATTCGCCGGTGATCAGGCGTTTGCCGGCGCCCAGCAGCTTGCCGAAAAAGCCGCCGCCACCGCCCTGGCTACCGTCGCCGAACACCGCCTCCATGCCCACGCCGGCATCCATGAAGAACATGCTGCCGGCCTCGCCGATCGCCGCCTCGCCGGGGTCAAGCTCGACCTCGACGAACTGCATCTCGGCGCCCTTGATCTCGTAGTCGACCACGTCCATACCCATCACGCACTCCCGCGAGGCCTGCCGCCCCTGTCCAGACAAGCGCAGGATGGTAGCCGGGCGGGGCTGCTCCGGCGGAGGTCAGGGACCGGGCTCAGCGCGGCGGCACGGTGATCCAGGCGAACTCCAGCCAGTTGTCGGCGCGGTGCACCACGCTGACGCCCTTGCGCGCCGCCCAGGGAATGATCTGGCGGTGCAGCGGGATCACATGCAGGCCCTGGCGGAACTCGGCCAGCGCGGCGCGGATCAGCGCCTCGCGCTTGGCCGGATCGGGCTCGACCGCCTGCTGGGCCGCCAGCGCATCGAACTTGTCGTTGGTCCAGCGCCCGTAGTTGTTCAGGCCCACACCGCGCTCGCCGAGATTGCGCCAGACCGGCGTGACGATGGAGTCGGCATCGGTGATCGCGCCGCCCCAGCCGTACAGATAGAGACTGCTCTCGAAGCGCTCGACCTTGGGGAAGAACAGCACCCGCGGCATCGCGTTGACCTTGATCTTGATGCCGATCTGCGCCCACATGCCGGCCAGCGCGACGCAGAGCTCTTCGTCGTTGATGTAGCGGTTGTTCGGGCAGTCCAGCGTGACCTCGAAACCGTTCGGGTAGCCGGCCTCCTGCATCAGCCGGCGCGCGGCAACCAGGTCGTAGGGCAGCCGGGTTTCCAGCGCCGGATCGTTGTACGCGGCCAGCGGCGAGGGCGTGACGCCGCCGGTCGGGATCGCCAGGCCGGCCATGATCTTGTCGCGGATCGCGTCGACATGCACCGCCTGGTACATGGCCTGGCGCACGCGACGGTCCTTGAAGGGGTTCTTGCCGTCCGGGCTCTTGCCGTACTCCAGCTTGTCGCGGAACTGATCGAAGGCGATGAAGACCAGGCGGTTCTCCGGCCCGTCGATGACCTGCAGCCTGGGCTGGCGGCGCAGGCGCGGCACGTCGCGCGGCGCCGGATCCAGCACCAGATCGAGTTCGCCGGACAGCAGCGCGGCCAGGCGCGTGCCCTCGCTGGCGATCGGCGTGAACACCACCTCCTGCACATTGCCCTCGAACTGGCCCCACCAGTTCGGGTTGCGCCTGAACACCGAGCGCACCGCCGGCTGGCGGCTGACCAGGATATAGGGGCCGGTGCCGTTGGCGTTCATGCCGGCGTAGCTCTCCTCCTTGTTCTTGAAGTCCAGCGGCTTGGTCACCTTGTGCTTCTCGGACCAGGCCTTGCTCATGATCCACAAGGTGTCGATGTGCTGCAGGAACAGCGGGTTGGGCCGTTCGAGCTTGAACTCCACGCTCAGGTTGTCGAGCTTGCGCGGCGTGCCCACCGGATGCGCGTACTGGCGGATGTTGCTGGTCTCGTGCTTGGCGCGCTCGATGGAGAAGATCACGTCGTCGGCGGTGAACGGCGTGCCGTCGTGGAACTTCACGTTGGGGCGCAGCTTGAAGCGCCAGGTCAGCGGATCGGGGTTGCTCCACTCGGTGGCCAGGCCCGGCCCGATGGACAGGTCCTTGCCGCGCTTGACCAGCTTCTCGTAGACCTGACCATTGATCATGTTGGTCATGCTCTCGTTCTGCGAGTGCGGGTCGGCGGTCTGCAGATCGCCCTGGCTGGCCCAGCGCAGGGTCTGGGCCTGCACCAGGGTGCTGGTCAGCAAAACAGTGGCGGCGAGAAAGGTCTTGATCGTCATGTGGCCGGATTCCAGAGATCGTTGAGGTGGGTGAAGCCCCATTGCGCCGGATCCTCGCGACCGACGATGCGATCGCTGGCGTCGGCCGCCAGATCCACGGAGCGGATCTCGATCGGCAGATTGGACTTCGTCGAGAAGAACACCTTCACCCGAGGTTGGGTGAGCTTGCCCGGATTCTGGTCCACAACCACCGCCAGCCGCCCGCTGTGCAGACGAACCAGCGTGCCGACTGGGTAAATGCCGAGGCTGACGACGAAGGCCTGGAAGATCTGCGGATCGAAATGGCCCTGCCATTGCGCCATGCGGGCCAGCGAGCCGGCCGGATCCCAGGCGCTCTTGTAGGGCCGGTTCGAGGTGATCGCGTCGTAGACGTCGCAGACCGCGCCCATGCGCGCCAGCCGGCTGATCTGCTCGCCCTTCAGCCGGTGCGGGTAGCCGCTGCCGTCGATCTTCTCGTGGTGGTGCAGGCAGACATCCAGCGTCCCCTCCGAGAAGGCGCCGGCAGCAAGCAGGGCCTGGTGGCCGCGCTCCGGGTGCTCGCGCATCACCGCGAACTCGGCGTCGGTCAGTTGGCCCGGCTTGTTCAGCACCTCCAGCGGCATCAGCATCTTGCCGACGTCGTGCAGCAGGCCGGCCTCGCCGGCCTCGTGCTGCTCGACCTCGGTCAGGCCCATCTGCTTGGCCAGCGCGACCATCATGGCGCACACCGCCACCGAGTGCATATAGGTGTAGTCGTCGCGGGTCTTCAGGCGGGCCAGGCTGATCAACGCCGAGGGGTTGCGCAGCACCGAGCCGGCGATCTCGTCGACCACATGGCGCGACGCTTCGCGGGACACCACCCGGCCCAGCCGCGCCTCGTTGAGCATGCCGACCACCGCCTGCTTGGAACGCGCGACCACCGCCGCCGCCTGCTCGATCTCGTCCTCGAGCCGCTGCGGCAGCAGCGGCGCACGTGCTGCGACAGGCGCCGCAACGGGGCTGGGCCGGGGCGCCGGCGATGCGACCGAAACCGGGGCAGGCGGCGCGGGGGGTGCGGGTGGTGGGGTCGACCCGGGCAGCACACCGGATCGGGCTTCGGTGCCGCGCGGCCACGGCTTGGCCTCCGACGCCGGTGCCCTGCCCTTACTGACATCGATCCACACATGGCTGACCCCGCTGCTGCGCAGTGCCTGCAGGTCCGCAGGGTCTTCGAGCAGGAAGCGGGTCTTCCAGAAGGGGTGCGACAGCCAGGACCCTTCCAGGGACTGGAGGAACATGCCCAACTCAACCTGAGCAGTGGGAATCTTCTTCAGCATCGACGGCCGGTTCGTTCAATAGGCCAGTATGCGTTGCCCGCCCGGGCTGCCTGGCTCGGACCTACCCCAGCGGACATGAAAAAAGCCGCCGGGCGCGAGGCCGGGCGGCTGCTTGCAGGCAGGCGCAGCGATCAGCGCAGGCGCGGCTGCGGTTGCGTGCTCAGTTCGCCGGGCAGGCTGCCCAGGTACTTGGCGATGGCCTTCAGTTCAGCGTTGCTGAACTGCTTGACCTGGCCGGCCATGATGGCGTTGCCCCGGCCGACCGTGGACTGGCCTTCGGTCTTGTAGGCCTTCAGCGCCACGTACAGGTAGTCGGCATGCTGGCCGGCGATCTTCGGGTAGGCGTCGCTGAGTGCCTTCGTGAAGTTCGCGCCATGGCAGCTGATGCAGGCGCCCTTGTCGAGCAGGGCCTTGACCTGCTGGTCGGCGTCGGCGACCGCGTCCGGCGCGGTCTTGCCTTTGCCATGCTCGGCGTAGAAGGCGCCCAGGTCGGCCATGTCCTGCTCGGTGAGCGAGGCGGCGATGCCCCTCATGGTCGGGTGCTTGCGCTCGCCTTTGGCGTAGGCCTGCAGCGAGGCCACGATGTAGGCCGCGTTCTGGCCCGAGATCATCGGCACCTTGTGCACTTCGGGGAAGCTGGACTGGTAGCCCGGGATGCCATGGCAGCCAATGCACATGGCCGCCTGCTTGGCGCCCCGTGCGGCATCGCCTGCGGCTTGAGCAACCTGCGCGGTGAAGGCCGTCGCGGCCAGGATCAGGACAGTACAGAGCTTGTTCATGTTTTGTCGGGGCAGAGCGGGCCCTGCTCGGGCGCCAAAGCGGCGCGGATTCTATGGCCTGATGGCGGAAGCGCCGCGATGGCGCCTTCCTATACTGATCCGATGAAGTTCGAAGGCTCCGCCCATTACGTCGCCACCGACGAGTTGAAGCTCGCTGTCAACGCCGCGCTGACCCTGCAACGCCCCCTGCTGCTGAAGGGCGAGCCGGGCACCGGCAAGACCCTGCTCGCCGAAGAAGTCGCCGCCAGCCTCGGCATGCCGCTTTACCAGTGGCATATCAAGAGCAGCACCAAGGCGCAGCAGGGCCTGTACGAGTACGACGCCGTCAGCCGGCTGCGCGACAGCCAGCTGGCCGGCGTCGAAGGCTCGGAGCGTGTCAAGGACGTCCGCAACTACATCGTCAAGGGCGTGCTCTGGCAGGCCTTCACGAGCGAAGTGCCCTGCGCGCTGCTGATCGACGAGATCGACAAGGCCGACATCGAGTTCCCCAACGACCTGCTGCGCGAGCTTGATCGCATGGAGTTCTACGTCTACGAGACGCGCGAGCTGGTCAAGGCCAGGCGGCGGCCGCTGGTCTTCATCACCAGCAACAACGAGAAGGAGCTGCCCGACGCCTTCCTGCGCCGCTGCTTCTTCCACTACATCCGCTTCCCCGACGAGGCAACGATGCAGGCCATCGTCGACGTGCACTTCCCGAAGCTCAAGAGCGAGCTGCTGGCGGCCGCGCTGAAGAGCTTCTACCAGGTGCGCAATCTGCCCGGCCTGAAGAAGAAGCCCTCGACCTCCGAGTTGCTCGACTGGCTGCGCCTGCTGCTCGCCGAAGACATCGGCGCCGCCGATCTGGGCGCCGGCGAGCAAGGACCGGCCAAGGTGCCGCCCTTGGTCGGCGCGCTGCTCAAGAACGAGCAGGACCTGAGCCTGTTCGACAAACTGCTGCAGATGCAGCGCATGCACCGCTGATGCCGGTCGCCGCGCCGATGCGGGTCGAGCCGCTGACCCTGGTCGACGGCGAACTGCAGCTGGAGCCGCTGCATGCCGGGCATGCGCAGTCGCTGGCAGCGGCGGCGGCCGACGGCGAGCTCTGGACGCTCTGGTTCACCTCGGTGCCGGCGCCCGGCGAGGAGGCCGCCTACATCGAGACCGCGCTCGCCCAGCAGGCCCAGGGTTCGCGCCTGCCCTTCGCCGTGCGCTGGCAGGGCGAAATCGTTGGCAGCACGAGTTACCACGACATCGTGTCCGCGATCCACAGGCTGGAGATTGGCTACACCTGGTATGCCAGACGCGTTCAGCGCACGGACCTGAACACGCGCTGCAAGCTGCTGCTGATGGCGCACGCCTTCGACACCCTGGACGCGCAGCTGCTGGGCTGGCGCACCGACATCCACAACTTGGTCAGCCAGCGCGCCATCGAGCGCCTGGGCGCGCAGAAGGACGGCGTGCTGCGCCACCACCACCCGCGCCGCGATGGCACGGTGCGCGACACGGTGATGTACAGCATGACGGCGGCCGAATGGCCGACCGCCCGCGAGGCGCTACGCGCGCGCCTGCGGCGCGGCTAAAGCTCTTCGGCCCCCACTTCCAGGTCGCCGCAGAGCACGGTCAGACCGCCCTCCAGCATCAGCGCCACCGAGACGGTCACGCAGAGCTGCGCGTGGTACAGGCTGAGGTAGGGCCGCGTCACCTGCAGTTCGCCCGGGTGCTCGAGCGCGCGGCGGAAGTAGGGCCGGCGCGACCAGCGCGCATCGCCGCCATGGTCCAGCGGCGCATAGCGCTCGTTGCGCGGCTCGGCGCTGCTCGGCGGCGCGACCTCGTCGACCATGAAGCCGCGCGGGTCCAGCCGGTAGACGAGCTGACTGCCGGCCAGCGCCAGAAAGCCCTGCGCCGCCGCGGTCAGGGTCTGGCCCGCGCGTAACCCGGCGGCGGTCTGCTGCAGGGCGTCGCGGTAGGGCAGGAGGCGGGTCTGCTCGGCCGCACGCGCCGCGATCACGCGTTCGTCGTGGTGCTGCCAGACCGCGGCGATCGCCTCGCTGCGCTGACCCAGGCCCTGGAGCTCCGGAGCCGGCCGGGCGAAGTGATAGCCCTGCACGAGGTCGACATCGGCGTCCAGCGCCAGCTGCGCCTCCGCCTCGTTCTCCACGCCTTCCAGCAGCGCCAGCGAGCCGCACTCGTGCAGCAGGCTGACGACCTGGTTGAGCATGCGCGCGACGCGCGGCGAGCCCATCGCCCGGCGCAGCAGGCTGCGGTCCAGCTTGACGATCTCCGGACGCAAACGCCAGACGCGGTCGAAGTTCGAGTGCCCGGCGCCGAAATCGTCCAGCGCCAGCAGGCAGCCGACCTCGCGCGCCCAGGCCACCGCTTCCTCGAAGCTGTGGTCCTGCGCCATCACGTCCTCGGTGACCTCAAGCACCAGCCGGTGCATCGGGATGCCGAGCTGATTGAGCAGGTCGACCGCGCGGGTCAGCAACTGGCCCTGCTGCGCCGAGTGCAGGAAGACCGCTGGGTGGATGTTCAGGAACAGCCAGGCCTCGCCGCTCACCTGGGTGCAGAAGTTGTGCACATGCAGCAGGCGGCAGAGCCGGTCCAACCAGACCTGCTGCTCGAAGCCGCTGACCTGCTCGAACAGGCTGACCGGCGACAGCGGCCGGCCGCTGCGGTCGGCGACGCGGATCAAGGCCTCGTAGCCCACCGGCCGGCCATGCGGGAAGCTGAACACCGGCTGGAAGCTGCTCGACAGCAGCAGCTCGTCGTGCCGTCCCCACCAGCGGCCGTCGCGCTCCTCGATCGCCGCGTACAGCGCGCGCAGCGTGTCTTCGACCTCGTCGTCGTTCATGCAGCCTCCTCGGCCCGTCGAACGCAATTGCGGCCGGCGCGCTTCGCGGTGTACATCGCCGCGTCGGCGCGCGCCAGCCAGGATTCCGCGCTGTCGACGGCATGGCGCAACGCGACGCCGATGCTGACCGTCATCGCCAGCTCGCGCCCGCCGACGCGCAGTGCCTGCGCCGCGACGCGCTCGCGCAGGCGCTCGGCCAGCTCGGTGGCGGCATCCAGCCCGCTGTGCGGCATCAGCACCAGCAGTTCCTCGCCGCCGATGCGCGCGACGGCGTCGGCAGCGCGCAGCTCGGCGCGCAGCAGCGCCGCCAGATGGACCAGCGCGCGGTCGCCGACCAGATGGCCGTGCTCGTCGTTGATGCGTTTGAAATGGTCGACATCGACGGCCAGCAGCGCCGCCGGGGCGCCATCCTTCAGCAACTGGGCCAGCATCTCGTCGGCAGCACGACGGTTGGGCAGGCCAGTCAGGCTGTCCAGCCGGCTCAGCGCCCGGAGCTTGCCGGCCAAGCGCAGCGCCACCGCCAGACCCAGGCAGAGGTGCAGCAGCAGGCCGAAGGTCATCAGCAGGCCGAGGATCACCAGATTGCTCGGCAACGGATCGTTCAGGTACAGGCTGCCGCCCTCGCCCAGCCACAGGGTCAGCAGCAGGCGCGCGGCAAACATCAGCGCCATCGCGCGCAGCGGCCAGACCAGCAGGCCGGCCGGTCGCGCGCCCAGCTCGGCGCGGGCCAGCGGACCGACCACCTCGGCGGCCCGCCACAGGCAGAAGGCATTGAGCAGCGACGACAGCCAGACCTGCCAGGCCGGCGGCGCGCCGGCCAGCTCGCCGCCGACGCTGCCAAGCACCGCCAGCACGATGACCATCAGGTGCTCGCCGTCGTCGCGCGGCGCGCGGAACAGCAGTTGCAGGCCCAGGCGCAGCAGCAGGAAGATGCCCGGCGCCAGCATGTTCGACAGGCCGTGCGCGTACCAGGTATCGGAAGCCCAGAGCACCAAGCCCAGGCTGCAGGCCGCCCACAGCGCCGCCGCTGCCCAGTGCAGGGCCGGCACCCGCGGCACCACGCCGAGACGGGCGCACAACCACCAGATCGGAGCGGCCACACCCTGCTGCAGGACGATCAGCAACAGCAGCAGTTCCGCAAGATTCAGGCCCGGCATGGTCTTCAGGGTAGCAGCGGCAAGGCGCCGGCCAGGACCGCACAATCCCGCCATGCTGTTGCCCTTCTTCTACACCCTGCGCGCCGCCGGGCTGCCGGTCTCACCGAAGGAGTTCCTGACCCTGCTCGAAGCGCTGCAGCGCGGTGTCATCGAACCGTCGATCGATGCGTTCTACAGCCTTTCGCGGACCGTGCTGGTCAAGGATGAAGCCCTGTTCGACAAATTCGATCGCGCCTTCGGCGCCTATTTCAAGGGCGCCGAGCTGAAGCTGGATCTGGCCCGCGAGCTGCCCGGGGACTGGCTGCAGGCCCTGCTGCAGAAAGAGCTCAGCGCCGAGGAGCGCGCGCAGCTCGAGGCCCTGGGCTGGGACGAGCTGATGCAAAAGCTCCGGGACCGGCTGGCCGAGCAGAAGGAGCGCCACGAGGGTGGCAACAAGTGGATCGGCACCGGCGGCACCAGCCCCTTCGGCAACGGTGGCGTGAACCCGGCCGGCATCCGCATTGGCGGCAAGGGCGGCGGCAAGAGCGCGGTCAAGGTCTGGGAGCAGCGCGGCTACCGCGACTACGACGACGGCAAGGAACTCGGCACGCGCAACATCAAGGTCGCGCTGCGGCGGCTGCGCCGCTTCGCGCGCGAGGGCGCCGCCGACGAGCTGGCGCTGGACGACACCATCGCCGCCACCGCGGCCAATGCCGGTCTGCTGGACATCAAGATGCGTCCGGAAAGGCACAACAAGGTCAAGGTGCTGCTGCTGATGGATGTCGGCGGCACGATGGACGAGCACATCCACCGCGTCGAGGAACTGTTCAGCGCTGCGAAGGCCGAGTTCAAGCACCTGGAGTTCTATTACTTCCACAACTGCCTGTACGACTTCGTGTGGAAGAACAACCGCCGCCGCTTCAGCGAAAAGACGCCAACCTGGGACCTGATCCACAAGTACAACCGCGACTGGAAGCTGATCTTCGTCGGCGACGCGACCATGAGTCCCTACGAGATCCTGCAGCCCGGCGGCAGCGTCGAATACATGAACGAGGAAGCCGGCGCCGTGTGGATGGAGCGCATCACCCAGGCCTTTCCAAAGTACAGCTGGATCAATCCCGAGCCCCAGGGCGTCTGGGCCTACCGCCAGAGCATCGAGCTGATGCAGCGCCTGGTGCACGGCCGCATGCACCCGATGACCCTGAACGGCCTGGAAGCCGCGATGCGGGAACTCAGTCGATGAGGGCGCTGCTGCTGGCGCTGCTGCTCGGTGCAGCGCAGGCCGAGACCCTGAAGGTCGAGGCCGACGACGATCAGGCGCAGAGCCTGCTCGCCCGCCATCTGGACCTGGCTCGCGCGCTGGCCCAGCGCGAGCGCATGCCCTTCGACGAGATCGAGCGCGAGCGCCTGTGCGCGACGACGCCCGAGCAGACCCGCGGGCTGCTCGAAACCCTGGGCCGTTTCAGCCCGGAGTCCATCGAGCTCGATTGCGGCGCTGCCCGGCTGCGCGTGCGCGTCGGCCCGCAGGCACGGGTGCGCGAGATCCGCTTCAGCGCCATCGATGCCGACGCCGAGCGCACCGCCGCCTGGCGCGCCACGCTGGCGCTGCGCGAAGGCGAGCCGTTCACGCAGGACCTCTGGTCCAGCGCCAAGGGCGCGCTGCTGGCCCAGGTGCGCAGCAGCGGCCAGCCGCTGGCGCGCTGGGCCCACACCGAGGCCCGCGTCGACCCCGTGGCCCATGCGGTCGACCTCGACCTGCAGCTGGAGCCTGGCGTCACCGTGCGCATCTCGCGCATCGATATCGAGGGCCTGCACCACCACGAGGAACACCGCGTGCTCGAACTGCTCGGCCTGCAGCAGGGCCGTCGCGTGCGCGAGGCGGCCCTGCTCGCCGGCCAGGAGCGTCTGCTGAAGTCCGGCCTGTTCGACAGCGTGCAGGTCGAGCTGGACATGGACAGCCTGGAAGGCGACCGCGTGCCGGTGCGCGTGCGCCTGCGCGAGACGCCGCTGCAGCAGGTCGGCCTGGGCCTGGGCTGGAGCAGTCAGAGCGGCGAGCGCATCACGCTGGAGCACCAGCACCGCAAGGCCTTCGGCCGCGCGCTGCGCTCGACCGTCAAGCTGGCCTGGGCCAAGCAGAGCCAGGCGCTGGAGGCGGAGCTGTCCGCCCACCCCGGCGCCGACCAGCGCCGCAACCTCGGCAGCCTGCGCTGGGAGCGCGAAGAAGGCAGCGATGCCCCCTACCGCCAGGCCTCGGTCCGCCTCGGCCAGGTTTACGAGACGCGCCGCCACGACCGCAGCCTGTTCGTCGAGCTGCTGCACTCCGACCAGGGCCTGGGCGCCACCGCCTCGCGCGCGCAGGCCCTGCTGCTGCGCTGGGACCCGACCTGGCGCGACCTCGACTCGGTGCTGCTGCCCACCCGCGGTCAGGCATTGATCCTGCAGACCGCCATCGGTCCGGCACGGTCGACCGGCAGCCCACTGACCGGCAGCGTGCAAAACAAGGGCACGGTGGCCCGGGTGCACGCACGCTGGCAATGGTGGAAGCCGCTGCCGGCCGGCCGCGGCCTGGCGGTTCGCCTGGAGGCCGGTCAGGTCTTCGCACCCGATGAACTCATCGTGCCCGAGTCGCTGCGCTGGCGGGTTGGCGGCGACGAATCGGTGCGCGGCTACGGCTACCGCTCGCTGGGTCCGGTGGAACTGGGCCAGCAGATCGGCGGCCGCGTCGCCTGGACGGCCAGCGTCGAGGCCCTGCAGCCGCTGCCGCGCGCCTGGATGGGCGGGCTGGACGGCTTCGGCGTCGCCGCCTTCGTCGACGCCGGCCAGGCCGCCGCCCGCTGGCGCGACGCCTCACCCGCCCTCGGTGCCGGCCTGGGCCTGCGCTGGCGCAGCCCGGTCGGCCTGCTGCGCGCCGACATCGCGCACGGCGAGAAAAGCCAGGGCGGCGGCTGGCGCCTGCACATCTCGGTGGGCATCGCGCTATGAAGTCCCGCTGGATGCTGCGCCTGGCGCTGGGTTGCGCGTTGCTGTTGCTGATCCTCGCGCTGCTCATCGCGCTGGCCGGCAGCGCCTGGGTGCTGGGCCGGCTGGCCGGCCAGCCGGCACTGCAAGGCTCGATCTGGCAGGGCCTGCGCGCCGAACGCCTGCAGGGCGAGTTCCAGGGCAAGCCCTGGGTGCTCGAAGGCCTGGAGCTGGCGCCGCTGCGCTGGCGCAACGGCCGCCTGGAAACCGCGCTGCGCCTGCGCCGTGCGCAGTTCGCGCTGCCCGAGGGTCAGGGCGGCCCGCCGCCGACCGCCGAGCAACTGCTGGCCCAGCTGCGCCTGCCGCTGCAGCTGCGCATCGCACCGCTGCAGATCGAGCGGCTGCAGATCGACGCGCACACCGTCGAGGCGCTGCGCCTGCAGGCCCTGCAGGTCGGCGGCCGCGACGAGCCCTTGCGCCTGCAGGCACTGCAGCTGCGCGAGCCGCGCAGCGGGCTGCAGTTGCAGGCCGATGCCCAGCTGCGCGGCGACGGTGCGCTGCTGCTCCAGCTGCAGGCCCAACGCGAGACCCTGCGCCTGAGCGCCGAGGGCCAGGGTCGGCTCGACGCGCTGCAGCTGCAATTGCAGCTGCACGACGCCCAGACCGAGCAACTGCAGGCCGAGCTGCGCCTGGCGCCGCTGGCCGCCGAGCCCTTGCAGATCCTGCAAGCGCTGCAGGCCCGCTTCCAGGCCCTGAACCCGCAAGCCCTGCACCCACAGGCGCCGGCCGGCGCCTGGGCCGGCAGCCTGAAGCTGGAACCCGCGGGCAGCGGACAGCTGCGCCTGCAGGCCGAAGCCCGCAACGCGCAGGCCAGTCGCCTGGATGCCGGTGGCTGGCCGCTGCGCCATCTCGCGCTGCGCCTGCAACTGGACCCGCAGCGCTGGCAGGCCCTGGATCTGCAGCAACTGGAGCTGGAGCTCGGCAGCGCCGAGCGCCTGGCCGGCCGACTCAGCCTGCAACCCCAGCAAGGCCTGCCACAGCCCGGCGCGCCGCTGGACAGCCGGCTGCGCCTGCAGGCCGTGCAACTGCAGGGCCTGGACCGCCGCTGGCCGACCGGGCAGTTGGACGGCGAACTGGGCCTGCGCCAGAGCCGCTTGGACCCAGAGGCGCCGCTGGACTGGCAGCTGCGCCTGCGCAGCCAATTGCCCAAGCCGATCGGCGAACTGCTGAGCGAGGGTCAGGGCAGCCTGCAAGGCCGCAAGCTGCAGCTGGCCAGCCTCAAGCTGCGCCAGGGCCAGGCACAGGCCCAGCTCAGCGGTCAAGCCGAGCTGCTCGCGAACGGCCGCGGCTGGCGCACCGAGGGTCAGTTGCAGCTCGACGGCCTGGAACTGCCGCTGCCGCCCTGGCCGCAGCCCAGCCTGCTGCACGCGCAGGCCGGCTGGCAGCTGGGCGAGGACGCCGCCGGCCGACAGACCGGCCAGCTGCAGCTGGAACTGCTCGACGGCAACCGGCTCGCCGGCGTGCCGCTGCAGGGCCGCGTCGACTGGCGCGGTGAGCTCGCGGCGCAGGCGTGGACGCTCGCACTGCAGGGCAGCGACGGTCTGCAGCTTGCCGCCAGCGGCCGCCAGGACAAGCCGCTGCGCCTGCGCGACGGCGCCGGCAAGGCCGAGGACTGGCTGCCCCGCGCGGCCGACTGGAAGCTGCCGCGGCTGGCCGCGCTGAAACCGCTCTGGCAACCCTGGCTGGCGGCGCTGGAAGGCCGGCTGGACGGGCGCTGGCGCTGGCAGCCCGGCGCCTGGCCCACGCTGCAGTTGGCGGCCAGCCAGCTCAAGCTGCAAGCCGCCAAGGACAAGGCGACCACGCTGCAGTTGGCCGGTCTGCAGGCCGAGCTCGACCAGGAGCAGGGCGAGATCCACCTGCAAGGCCTGGTGCAGGGCAGTTGGCAGCTCGAACGCCTGCAGGCGCGCGGCGGCCGCCAGCAAGCCTGGCAGCTCGATGGCGTGGCCCTGCACACCCTGGCCTCGGGCAGCACGCGGCGCTGGGTGGCGCGCGGCGGCAGCCAGCAGCCGGAGATCCGCGAGGCCAGTTGGAGCTGGCCGGCCCTGCATCTGGAGCTGGGCCGCGAAGGCCAGACAGCGCTGCTGGCGCTGCGCGAAGGGCGGCTGAGCCTGGATCCGGACGGGCCGGCGTTGCGCCTCGAAGGCGCGCAGCTGCTGGCTGGCGGCGAGCTGCTGCAACTGCAGCAGGCCAGTTGGCAGGCCGACGGTCCCTGGGCCCTGGCGCTGCAAGGGCGCCCCAAGCTGGCCGCCTGGCTGCGCCAGGCCGACCCGGCGAACGCCTGGGACGGCGAGGCCCAGGTCGCACTGCAGCTGAGCGCCGAGGGCGGCGCCGAGGGCAGTCCGCGCCTGCAGCTCGGCGTCGACAGCCTGCAAGGCGATCTGCGCCTGAACGGCCGCGCGCTGAACCTGCAGCGCCTGGCGATCAACCTGCGCCAGACCGAGAACGGCAGCGCGGCGCTCAGCCTGCAGGCCGGCAGTGCCTTGTTCGGCAGCCTGGAGTCGCAGCTCACGCAGACCGAGGCCGGCGCACTGGCCGGCCAGCTGCGCGCCGAGCTGCCGCAGCTGGCGTCGTTGCGCCCCTGGCTGCCCGGCGGGCTGCAGCTGGAGGGTTCGGCGCGGCTGGACGCGCAGATCGGCGGCAGCCGCGACGACCCGCGCCTGCGCGGCGAGTTCGGCCTGCAGCTCGGTCGCCTGCTGCACCCGGGCAGCGGCTTTGCCGCGCAGCGCGGCGAATTGCGCGCCGAGTTCAGCGAGAACCGCCTGCTGCTGCAGCGCATCCATCTGCAGGGCCAGACCCTGCCCGGCGTCGACGACGACGGCGGTAGCCTGAACGGCAGCGGCGAGCTGCGCTGGGGCGGCGAGGCGCCCGAGGCCGAGCTGCAGCTGAAGGCCGAGCGCTTCCGCGCGCTGAGCCGCTTCGACCGCCGCCTGGTGGCCAGCGGCGAGGCCCAGTTGGCGCTGCTGCCGCGCCGCATCAAGCTCAGCGGCAAGCTGGTCGCCGATGAAGGTGTCTACGAATTCGGCAGCCCCGATGCGCCGGTGCTGGACGACGATGTCGTCGTCGAGCGCCCTGACCTCGAAAAGACGCCACCGACCAGCCGCTGGCAGCGCGAGATCGACCTGCAGCTGGACCTCGGCCAGCGCCTGCGCGTGCAAGGTCGCGGCTTCGCGTCGCGCCTGACCGGCCAGTTGCGCCTGCAACAACAAGGCGATCAGGCGCTGCGCGCCACCGGTCAGATCGAGACCCAGGGCGGCCGCTACAAGGCCTATGGTCAGACCCTGGACATCGAGAGCGGCGTGGTGCGTTTCACGGGTGCCTTGGACAACCCGCGCCTGGAGCTGCTGGCCATCAAGCCGGACATCGAGCACCGCGTCGGCGTCAGCGTGACCGGCAGCGCGCAGTCGCCGCGCATCCGCCTGTATGCGGAACCGGATCTGAGCGACAACGACAAGCTGGCCTGGCTGCTGCTCGGCCGCGACCCGTCCGAGATCAGCGGCAAGGACACCGCGATCCTGCAGCGTGCCGCGCTGGCGCTGCTCAGCGGTGAGAGCAGCAGCCCGGCCAGCGAGCTGATGGACCGCCTGGGCCTGACCGAGTTCTCGCTCAGCCAGGGCGAGGACGCCGCCACCGTGCTGCGCCTGGGCGCGCAGCTGAGCCGGCGCTGGAGCGTCGGCTACGAACGCAGCCTGAACGCGGCCACCGGCAGCTGGCAGTTGGTCTACCGGCTCGGCCAGCGCTTCCGGCTGCGCGCGCAGAGCGGTCTGGATTCGGCGGTCGACCTGCTGTGGCTGTGGCGCTTTGACTGAATCGAAGCCCCCTACCGGCTACGCCGGCCCCCTCAAGGGGGCGCCGCCAGTGGCCCGGCAAAGCCGGCTCCACGGCGGCCCCTTGATGACCTGCTTCATGCGTCGCAGGCCGCGCAACGCCCCGTGGGAAGCTGAACTGATCAGGCCTGCGTCAATTGCCGTGCGATTGCCGCGCGCAGCGGCGGCAGGCGGCGGGCGATGCCGATGACCGCCCGGCGCAGCGCCAGCAGCGGCGGGGCGTCGGCGGTGAACAGGCCGACCAGCGCGTTCGTGCCCAGATAGAGCGGCGCACTGGCTAGCCGGTGGCGCTGCTCGTAGCGGCGCAGCGCGTCTGGCGCGCCCGGATCCGCGCGGCCCTGCAGCGCCTGCACCAGAGTCTCGACGCTCTGCAGCCCGAGATTGAAACCATGCGCGGTGACCGGGTGCATGCCCACGGCGGCGTCACCGGCCAGTGCCAGGCGCTCGCCGATGAAGCGCTGCGCATACACCGCCACCAACGGGTAGGCATGGCGGGCGCCGAGCAGGCGCATCGCACCGAGACGCTGGCCGGCGGCTTCGGCGATCGCGGCGGCGAAGTCGCCATCGCCGAGCGCCTGCAGACGGGGCAGCTCGGCGTTGGCCACGGTCCAGACCACCGAACTGCGCCGACCGTTCATCGGCAGCAGCGCCAGGGTATGGCCGCGCAGAAAGCATTCCTGGGCAAGGCCGCCATGCTCGGCCTCGTGCTCGACAACCGCGAGCAGCGCGCTGCGCCCGAAGTCCAGGCTGCGCGCGCCGATGCCGGCCAGCCGGCGCAGCGCGGAGAAACGGCTGTCGGCCGCCACCGCCAGCGGCGCGCACAGGCGGCCGCCGCCGCTCAGCTGCAACTCGATGGCCTGGGACTCGCGGCGCAGACCGAGCACCGCCTCGCCGCAGTGCAGCGCGATGCCGCGCTCGCGCAGACCGGCATAGGCCGCGGCGCGCAGCCGGTGGTTGGCCACCAGCCAGCCCAGCGGACCGTCGCCGCCGCTGTCGAAGGGCAGCACCTGCTCGCTGCCCGCCGTGCGCACGCTGGCGCGCTGCAGCGGCGCGATCTCGCCCAAGCGCTGCCACAGGCCCAGGCCTTCAAGCAGGCGGCGCGAACGGTGGGTGAGTGCGATCTCGCGCCCGTCGTCGACGGGTTCGGCCAAGGCGCCCTCGGCCTGCTGCTCCAGCACGCGGGGCCGCCAGCCGGCATCGTGCAGCGCGCAGGCCAGGGCCAAGCCGGCGGGGCCGCCGCCGGCGATCAGGATCTCGGATTGCATCGTGCAAGGCTAGGCCCTCGCGGGCCACCGTGGCTTGATCCAGGTCAGATCAAAGCAGGCAGGCCTTGGCGGCAGCGCGCACGGCTCGCTCGAGCGCCTGCAGCGCCGGCAACTGCAGACGGCTGATCTGCAGGTGCAGCAGCACGTCGAAAGGCTGGGCCGGCGCCAGGTCGACGAGCCGGCCCGATCGCAAGGCCTCGCCGATCAGCGGCTCGGGGTTCAGCGCCCAGCCCAGACCGGCCTCGCAGGCCTGCACGAAGCCGGTACTGGACGGCAGGCGGTGGCAGGGCGGCTGCAGCTCGCGACGGGTCAGGCGGCGCAACCAGCGGTGCTGCAGTTCGTCCTTGGCGTCGAAGCGCAGGCAGGGCGCGATGGCCAGGCTGCGCGCGTTCAGTCCGGCCGCGAAATGGCGCTCGACGAAAGCCGGGCTGGCGCAGGCCCGGTAGCGCAGCCGGCCCAGGCGCAGGCTGCGGCAACCCTGCACCGGCGCCGCACGCGCGCTGACGGCGGCCAGCACCTCGCCGCGGCGCAGCGCCTCCTGGGTATGGCCCTCGTCGTCGACGCGCAGGTCGAGCAGCACCCCGGCCTCGCGGGCAACGGCAGCGGCGGCCTGCAGGAACCAAGTACTGAGGCTGTCGGCATTCACGGCAACGGCCAGCGGCACCGCGTCGGTTGGCGCCGCACGCGCATCGCCCCAAAGCTGCTGTTCGAGCAAGGCGACCTGCTGGGCATGCCGAAGCAGCGGCTCGCCCAGCGGCGTGACGCGGCAGGGCCGACCGCGCTGGATCAGCACGCCGCCGATTCGCTGCTCCAGCTGGCGGACGCGCTGGCTCAGCGCCGACGGCGTGATGCTCAGGCTGCGCGCCGCCGCCTCGAAGCTGCCTTCGCGCAGCACCGCCGCCAGGGCCGCCAGCTGGCTGTAGTCCAGATTCAGTTTCACTTCATCGACTGAAGAAGATGTAGCTGGATTGCAGCATGCCGCAAAGCGAATATGCGGGTATGCAAGAACTCATGGCTTCAGGCGCCACCGGTTTCGGGCTCGGCCTGGCGCTGATCGTGGCGATCGGCGCGCAGAACGCCTTCGTGCTGCGCCAGGGCCTGCGCGGCGAGCATGTGCCTGCCGTGGTCGCGTTCTGTGCAGTCATGGATGCGCTGCTGATCGCCATCGGCGTGTTCGGCGCCGGCTGGACCGCGCAGCGCCTGCCCGGTCTGGAGTCGCTGCTGCGCTGGGCCGGCGCCCTCTTCCTGCTGGCCTATGCAGGCCTGTCGCTGCGCCGCGCGCTGCGCCCCGGCGCCAGCCTTCAGGCGGCGCAGCAAGGCGCCGGCAGCCGCCGCGCCGCGCTGGCGCAGGCGGCCGCGTTCACGCTGCTCAACCCGCATGTCTACCTGGACACCGTGCTGCTGGTCGGCAGCGTCGGTGCCCAGCAGCCGGCCGGTGCGGCGCGCATCGCATTCACCGCCGGTGCCAGCGCCGCCAGCCTGCTCTGGTTCAGCGGGCTCGGCCTGCTCGCCCGCCGCCTCGCGCCCTGGCTCGCAAGGCCGAGGATCTGGCAGGGCATCGATCTGGCGATGGCGCTGCTGCTCGCCACGCTAGGCATCGGCCTGCTGCTTGGCTGACGGGTTTTGCAGACGCGCAGAAAAAAGCCCGGCCTAGGCCGGGCTCTGCGTTGAAGCCGGGGCTTCTTAGAAGCGATGCACGAGGTTCAGCGAGTAGGCGCTGGCATCGCGACCGGGCTTGTCGGTGAAGCCGTAGAGCAGGCCTTGCGCATAGGGCAGGATCTGCTGGCCGCTCTTGTTGTCGACATAGCCGCCGGACAGCCAGATCGAGGTGCGCTTGGACAGCTGATGCTCCAGCGCAATGCCGCCGATCGCGGCGTCGCGCTCGTTGACCTTGTCGTCGTAGGCGCCGTAGCTCAGCACCAGCTTGTTGCGCTCGTTGATCTGGTAGTGCAGGCCACCATAGGCCAGCGCGCCGTCGAAGCCGAGGTTGCTGGCGATCTGGCTGCCGTACTGCAGGAACACCGGCTTCAGTGCCGCCGGGATCTGCGTGTTGGCATTGAGGAGCGCGCGCAGCTGGGCACCCAGGGTCGGGTGCTTGTCCTTGGCGATCAGGTACATGCCGGTGGCCTTGAACGGCCCCCAGACATAGGACGCGCCGACGATGGTGTTCTCCAGCGAGTCCAGGCCTTCGGAAGTCTTGCGGCGCTGGTGGGCGATCTGCACATCGAACGGACCGGCGGCGTAGCCGGCGCTGATGCCCCAGAAGCGGGCCGCACCGACCTCGCCCTCACCGGCGCCGACCATCGCGTTCAGGCGGAAGCCGCCGAGCTCGGCCACGTACTGCACCGAGTTGTCGATGCGGATCTCGATGCCGGTCGGCACGGTCAGCGTGGCCAGCGCATTGCCGACGTTGCCGGCCAGATGCGGGTCGAAGCGGCCGAAGGTCGCAAAGGCCGGGCTGTACTGGCGGCCGGCCAGCACCGCGCCGCCCGGGGTGACCAGGCCGACCCAGGCCTGGCGGTGCCAGAACTTGTTCTGCAGCGAGGTCTGCAGGAAGCCGTTGAGCTGCGGCTCAAGCTGGCTGCGCACCGTGTTCGGTACGCCGACCAGGGCCCGCGCCGGCAGCGAGCCCGCCGCCGCCTGCTGGTTCTGCGAACCGGTGTCGGCGTAGAACTGGTGCTCCAGCGTGAACATCGCCTTCCAGCCCGGCGCGATCTCCTCGGTGCCGCGCAGGCCGAGGCGCGAGCCCACCTGCGAGCCGCTGGAGACGAAGCGGCGGGTCTTGTCGCCGATGCCGTCGATGGCCACCACACCGACATCGACGATGCCGTAGAGGTTGATGCTGGACGGGGTGCTGCTGCCCTGGGCATGCGCGCCGCCGGCGAGCAGCGCGGCGATCGCCAGGATCGAGAGTTTGTTGTGCTTCATGGTGAATGTCTCCGCTGCTTACTTGACCCAGCCCTTGGCCTTCAGCGCGTCATAGACGGCCGTGCCGAACTTCGCGTGCGCGGCGAGCGACGGATGGACCGCGTCGGCGAACAGCGAGTTGTCCTGGGTGACGCCGGCCGGCAGCACGCGCAGGAAGGGGTTGGTGGGACCGGGCGTGGGACCGGCGATGAAGCAGAACGAAGAGCTCGAACCCAGCGCGGCCGGCACGTCGCAGACCGGAGCCTGCACGTTGACGAAGCCGTTGGCCGTCGGGTTCTGGTACCAGGTGGCGGCCAGCGCGCCGGCATCGAAGAGCAGCACGCCGGGGTCGGCGAGCTGGACTTCCCTCTTCAGCTGGTTGTTGTAGGCATCGGCCAGAGCCGTCACCAGGCCCTGGGTCGAGGCGCCACCGGCCACACCGAAGGGTGACATCGCCGCGTTCGGGATGGTCATCAGCACCACGCGCTCCGCACCGGCGGCCTTCAGGCGGCGCACCTGATCCAGCGCAGCGAGGCCGGCCTGTTCCATCTCGATCACGTACTTGCCGACGATGGCCTGGGTTTCCGCTGCGGTCAGCGGACGGCCGGCGGCGATGGTCGCCGCCTGCACGTCGGCACCGGCCACCGTGGCGTTGAAGAACACGTCGTTGGCTCCGGCCCACAGCACCACCAGGTCGGTGGCATTGAAGCGGCCCTTGGCCAGCGCACGGTCGATCTGCACGCTGACCGGCACCGCAGCCTGTGCGGTGCAGGCGCCAGCGGCGTTCGGATTGCAGCCCACGCCGGGGACCTTGGCGACGCGCGAGCCGCCCTGCGCATAGTTGTGGGCGTTGCTGGCGCTGTTCTGGCCATTGCTACCGGCGACCGGACTGGCGGCGCCAACCTCGAAGCGCTCCGGCGCGATCGTCGTGCCCAGGCGCTTGGCCAGGGCCTCGACCCAGAGGTCGCCGCCGCCGGCCACCGTGGCCTGGCTGTTCGTGAACTTGCCGACCGGCAGATTGGCCGGCAGACCCTGGCCTTGCAGGATCAGCGCGTTGCCGCGCGAATAGGCGCCGCCATCGGTCAGGCTATCGCCAAAGGCGACCACGCGGGTGGTGTCGTTCGTGCTCGGTGCCGGCGGACCTTTGGGGTCGCCGCCGCCGCAGGCGGTCAGCACGGCCAGGGCAATGGCGCCAAGCGCCAGACGGGTCATCATGGGAAGTCTCCTTCGGTATTGGGGTTGCGGCTTCGGGGGCAGGCGCAACATCGCCGGCTAGCATGCCACAGGCACCCCTGGCCTTCCTGTGTCGAATGTCTCCCCCCTCCAACAAGCGCCTTGGGCGCCGACTCCAAATCCGGTCCGTGGCTTCCCTAGTGGCGCCGCTGCTGTTCTGGCTGGCCCTGGCCGCAATCAGCCTGCTGGCCCTGGCACCCAAGCCGCCGGCCGGCGCCGACCTGGGCTGGGACAAGCTGAACCACTTCGCCGCCTTCGCGGTGCTTGGCCTGCTGGCCCGGCTGGCCTGGCCCCGCCAGAGCCTGCTGCGCTGGGCCCTGGCCCTGCTGAGCTATGGCGCGCTGCTGGAACTGGCCCAGGGCCTGACACCGAACCGCCAGGCCGAATGGGCCGATCTGCTCGCCGACGCCGTCGGTCTGCTCGCCGCCCTGCCCCTGAGTTGGCTGCTAGACCGGGCCCGGCAGCGCTGGCCGCAGCGTCGCCACGCAGGGACCGAAGCCGATTGAGCGGGCGCCGGCGCGTTCGGCCGTCGCCCGCAGGCCGAGGCGGTCGCCGTCTTCGAGGAAGCGCCGGCTCTGCCCACCGGCCAGCTGCACGGCCTGCTTGCCGCCCTGCGTGAGTTCTAGCAGCGAGCCGGCCTGCTCGGGCGCCGGGCCGGAAATGGTGCCGGTGCCGAGCAGATCACCAGGGCGCAGATTGCAGCCATTGCTGGCGTGGTGGGTCAACAGCTGCGCTGGGGTCCAGTACAGATGCTTGCTGTTGCTGCGCGAGATCGTCTGCGTTTCGCCGCCTGCAGGCTGCAGCTCGACGGCGAGCTGGATGTCCAGCGCGCCGGCGCTGCGATCGGCCGCATGATCCAGATAGGGCAGCGGCGCCGGGTCTTCGGCCGGCCGCTGCAGCGCGCAGCGGAACGGCGCCAGCGCTTCCCAGCTGACGATCCAAGGGCCGACCGTGCTGGCGAAGTTCTTCGCCAGGAATGGCCCGAGCGGCTGGTACTCCCAGGGCTGAATGTCGCGTGCCGACCAGTCGTTGAGCAGGCTGATGCCAAAGATCTGCTGCTCGGCCTGGTCGATGGGAATCGGCTGGCCGAGTGCGTTGCCCTGGGCGACCCAGAGGCCGAGTTCGAGCTCAAGGTCGATGCGCTGGCTGGGTGCGAAGCTGGGCGCCGCGTCATCCGGCCCCTTGCGCTGGCCCCAGGGGCGGCGGATGTCGACCCCGCTCGGCAGCAGGCTGGAGGCGCGGCCGTGATAGCCGATCGGCACCCATTTGTAGTTCGGCAGCAGCGGGTTGTCCGGGCGGAACAGCTTGCCGACGGCGACCGCATGGTGGATGCCGGCATAGAAGTCGGTGTAGTCGCCAACCTCGCAGGGCAGCGCGAACTCGAGGCCGGCGATCGGGCGCAACGCCGGCTCCAGCAAAGCCTGCTGTTTGCTGCCGGAGGCCAGCGCGGCAAATAGCGCATGGCGCAGTTGCAGGCGCTTCGCCTGCGGCTGCGCCATCAAGGCCTTCAGATCGCCACGGGCCAGGGGTTCGAGCAGCACTTGCTCGCCACTGGTCCAGCGGCCGCGGCGCAGGGCCTCGGCCAGATCCAGGACCTGGTCGCCGATGCCGATGACGATGCGCCAGTCCTCGCCGGCATGGCGGCGCGCCCGCGCGTAGGGCAGGTTCTGCAGCGGGAACTCGCAGCCGTCCTGGTTGGCCGAAGCGACCCAGGACTGCGCGGCCGGATCATGGGTGTGGTCGAGTGCGTTCATGCTTGGGCGGGCTGCAGGCGGGACCAGCAGTCGGCGTAGGAAGTGTCGAGCAGGCCGCCTTCGATCGCGAAGCGGCTGGGCTGTAGGCGCCAGCGCGTCTCGAACATGAAGGCCAGGGTGTGGTCCAGCTTGTGCGGCTTGAGTTCGGCCTTCGACGCGCCGTTGAAGGCGTCAGCGTCCGGCCCATGCGGCACAAAGGCGTTGTGAAGGCTGGCGCCGCCGGGCTTGAAGCCCTCGGGCTTGGCGTCGTACTGGCCGAGCACCAGGCCCATGAACTCGCTCATCACGTTGCGGTGGTACCAGGGCGGGCGGAACGTGTCCTCGGCCACCATCCAGCGCGGCGGGAAGATCACGAAGTCGACATTCGCCCAGCCCGGGGTGTCGCTGGGCGAGGTCAGCACCGTGAAGATGCTCGGGTCCGGGTGGTCGAAGCTGACCGTGCCGAGGGTGTTGAAGCGGCGCGTGTCGTACTTCACCGGGTAGAGCGTGCCATGCCAGGCGGCGACGTTGAAAGGGCTGTGCGCCTGCACGCTCTGCCAAAGTTGGCCGGCCTGCTTGCGCAGCAGGGTCCAGCGGCCACCGTCGTCGGCATCGAAGGCCGCCACCGGCGCGAGGAAATCGCGCGCATTGGCCAGGCCGTTGGAGCCGATCGGGCCGAGCTCCGGCAGGCGGAAGGCGGCACCATAGTTCTCGCAGACATAGCCGCGGCCAGCGCCGTCCACTTCGACGCGGAACGCGATGCCGCGCGGGATCAGCGCGATCTCGCCAGGCTCCACCGCCAGCCAACCCAGCTCGGTCTGGACGCGGAGCAGTCCCTGCTGCGGCACCAGGAGCATCTCGGCGTCGGCATTGAGCAGTGCCCGCCGGCCCATCGACTGGTTCGCCGTGTAAAGCAGCGCCGCCATGCCGCTATGGGCATCCGGATCGCCGGCGCTGGCGTAGAGCTGCAGGCCGTCAACGAAATCACGCGCCTCGGTCGTGATCGGCAGCGCATGCCAGCGCAGCGGCGCCGGCGTCCAGCGCGGCGGCGCTTCCGGCGGGCACCACCGCGCCTGCTCATAGGGCGAGAAGGCGCCGGCCGCCACCGACGGCAGGCGGCGGTACATCCAGCTGCGCAGGTTCTCGGCCCGCGGCGCGGTGAAGGCCGTGCCCGAGAGCAGTTCGGCGAACAGGCCATGGGCGCAACGCTGCGGGCTGTTGCGGCCCTGCGGCAGCGCACCGGGCAAGGCCTCGGTGGCCAGCAGATTGCCGATGCCGGTCTGGTAGCTCAGGGATTCCATGCTTTGCATTGCCGATGGGGGATGGCGCAGAATTCTGCCATTACAAATTCATTTGTCTATTCCAAATGATCGCATCGCGCGGCGTGCAAAGCATCGAGGTCGGCGGGCAGTTGCTGCAGGCCCTGGTGCGGGCCGGTCGGCCGCTGGCGCTGAAGGATCTCGCGCAACTGGCCGGCATGGCGCCGGCCAAGGCGCACCCGTATCTGGTCAGCTTCGGCCGCATCGGCCTGGTTGCCGCGGAAGGCGGGCGCTACGGCCTGGGGCCCATGGCCATGGAACTGGGCCTGATCAGCCTGCAGCAGCACGACCCGGTCCGCCTGGCCAGCCAGCAGCTCGAAGCCCTGGCGCAGGCCGGTGGCTGCACGGTGGCGCTGGCGGTCTGGGGCAACCAGGGGCCGACCGTGGTGCGGGTGGCCGAGGCGCCGAGTCCGCTGCATGTGAGCATCCGCCACGGTACCGTGCTGAACCTGGCGCAGACCGCGACCGGCCAGGTGATGGCGGCGCAGCGCCCGGCCGCGGAGGTCGATGCCCTCTGGCGCGCCCAGGGCGGCGGCGATCTGGCCGCCTGGCGGGCCCAGTTGGCGCGCGTCGCCGCGACCGGTCACGCATTCAGCGACGAAGGCCTGCTGCCCGGCGTGGCCGCGCTGGCGGTCCCCGGGGTCGATGGCGCCGGCATGGCCCAATGGGCGCTGGTCGCGGTGGCGCCGCGGGCGCAAATGAAAACGCCCGCGGCGACGAAGTCGCTGCGGGCGCTGCTGGAAACGGCCGCGGGTGCGGTGCGCCGCCAGTTGGGCTGGCTCTAGCCCTCCAACTCGGCGCGCAGGCGTTCCATCAGCAAGGGCTCCTCGCTGGGCGCGTAGAAGAAGGGGTAGAAGCTGCGCACTTCCTCGGCCAGTTCGGACCGACCACCAAAGCGACGGATCTGCTCCTGCGCAAAAGCCAGGTCCAGGCACATCAGCACCGAGGGCGCGTCGACGCTCTGGTTGTCGCCGAGCTCCAGGCGCTTGGCCCCCAGCATGCGGCGGTAGAAGGGCGCATGGCGGGGATGCACTTCCATGACCAGCAGGTCCGCCCCCTTCATGCGGTGGGCATACAGATAGGCCAGGTGGAACAGGCTGGCCAGCATCGGCTTGGAGGGCAGTTGCCCCTCGACCGCCAGACGCGTGAACTCGCAAAGCTTGCGCCCCTTGGCACGCAGGCGCAGCAGCTCTTCCGGAAAGGTGGCGTCGGCCGCCAGGCCATCAACGCCGTCGATGCGCACCGACAGCGTGCCGATCAGACGTCGGCCATCGTGGGCCTGCAGCGTCGCCAGGCCGGGCTCGGGATTCGCGGCCGGCGCGATGCGCAGGCCGCGCTGACCGTAGCGCCGCCCGACCAGACCCTGACTGAGGCGCCAGCCCAGCAGGCTGCGGATGCGCTCGACCGCGGGTCGCTTCAGGGGCTCGCGCCGCTCGCCGGTCTCGGTCGCCGTCGACGGGGTCCAGCCCGACATCAACCAGGCCGCTGCCTTTTTCGCTTCACCAACCCAACGGCTGTCGACAAAGACGCTCGTCATGCCCACCTTCTGTGCAAGCACCAAATTCCAAGGGAAGCAGTCTAGCCACCCGGACGAAGAAAGACCGTGCAAGCCTCTTGGGACTTACACGGTCTTTCTATTCGACGAAACCCGGTTGGGCTTAATAAAGCTTTCCGGAAATAAGCGTTACGAAGCGTTTCGCTTCGCCGCCAGACGGCCCATATTGGACAGCGACAGGCGGTGCATCTCCAGCAGTTGCAGCAGGCCGTTCTTGTGCATCGCGATGATCTTGTCGTCGCTCAGCGCCAGCATCTTCTCGCCGCTCAGGGCCAGGAAGCCGTCGACCTCGACCTTCTTGCCGTCCGGCGTGGTGGCGTCGAAGCGCGTCGGTTCGAGCACGCCAGCTTCTTCCAGCGCCTGGCAGGCCTGGCGGGTGCGCTCGACCTCGCTCTCGAAGGTCTCGAGGAAATTGATGAGCTGCTGCAGCAGTTCGGTCGGCTCGCCGGCCTCGGTGAACAGCGGCTGACCCTCCTCGCTGAAGCCTTCCCACTGCTCGTCGAAGCAGACGGCCAGTTGGTCACTGCCTTCCTCCACGCGGGCCATCGCGAAGGGGTAGCGGCGCAGATAGGCCGGCGCGTAGTCGCCGCTCCAGCGGCCGTCCTTCAGGAACAGGTTCTCGCCGTTCGACAGGCCGAGCACCGCCAGCGGCGCCAGCGGCGCCGGCTTGCCGTCCTGGGCTTCGCCGGTGCGCACGAAGACGATCGGGTACTCGCGGCAGGCGTCGGCGAATTCGACGACGTTCAGGAACACCGAGTTCAGACCGGCCGCCTGGTTGATGAGCGCGTAATCGGTGCGCATCTTCAGGCCCTTGTGGGCGACGCGGTCCAGCGCCACCATGCTGCGGTACATCGGGGGAAATTTCATCTTGCTTCTCGCTTCAGGGGAAAAGGCCAGCTTCAGGACGGGGCACCGACACGGGTGACAAGCACCTTGTCGACACGTTTGCCGTCGAGGTCAACGACCTCGAAGCGCCAGTCCTCCCACTCCACCGCGTCGGCCGTGCGCGGCAAGCGGCCCAGCAGCAGCATGATCATGCCGGCCAGGGTGTTGTAGCGCCCGCGGTCTTCCTCGGGCAGTTCCTTCAAATCCAGTCGATCCTTCAGCTCGGGCACCGGGATCAGGCCGTCCATCAGCCAGCTGCCATCCTCGCGCTGCGTGGCCCAGGCCTCGCCATCGCTGGGTGCGTTGAACTCACCGGCAATCGCTTCGAGCAGATCGCGCACCGAGATCACGCCCTGCACCTCGCCGTACTCGTCGACGACGAAAACCAGCGGCGCGTCGCTGGCGCGGAAGTTCTCCAGCAGCTCCATGCCCGACAAAGTCTCGGGCACGAAGACCGGCGCCTCCAGGCTGTCGGCCAGCATCATCGCCTCGCCGGCCAGCAGGCGCTGCAGCAGGCGCTGCGCGGACACCACGCCGACGACCTCGCTGAGATTGCCGCGGCAGACCGGGTAACGGCTGTAGCCATGCTCCTGAAGCACGGCACGCACCTGCTCCGGCGTGGCGTCGACGTCCAGCCAGGCGATCTCGGCACGCGGGATCATCATCGAGCCCACCTGGCGCTCGTCGAGGCGGAACACATTGCGCACCATCTGGTGCTCGGATTCCTCGATCACGCCGGCGTCCAGGCCCTCTTCCAGGCTGGCGGCGATCTCCTCCGTGGTCACGCTGCGCTGCCCCTGGTCGCGCAGGCCCAGCAGGCGCAGCGTGGCCTCGGTGCAGAAGCTCAGGGTCTTCACGAAGGGCCGGGTCAGCGTCGAGATCGCGTTCATCGGCTTGGCGACCAGGCGGGCGATCAGCTCCGGGTAGAGCTGGCCCAGGCGCTTGGGCACCAATTCGCCGAACACGATGGTCACGAAGGTGATGATGACCACCACCAACCCGGTCGCACTGAGACTCGCCGCCCTGGCGCTGAGCGGCAACTGCGACTGCAGCCAGTCGGCCAGCGGACCGGCAAAGGCCGCCTCCCCGACGATGCCGTTGAGCACGCCGATCGAGGTGATGCCGATCTGGATCGTCGACAGGAACTTGGTCGGGTTCTCGTGCAGGGCCAGTGCCGCGCTGGCGCCCGACTCCTCGGCCTCGACCATCACCTGCAGGCGCGCCTTGCGACTGGCCGTGAGGGCCATCTCCGACATCGCAAACCAGCCGTTGAGCAGGATCAGGAACAGTAAAAGAGCGGTGTCCATCAAGCAAAAGCCGCAGGAATGGGCTGCGGCGGGGCGTCGATTGTCTCAGGAACAATGCGACGCCCATGGACTGGCTCATTGGTGATATCCAGGGCTGCGACGCGGCCCTGGCCCGGTTACTGGACAAGATCGGCTTCTCGCCCAGCCGCGACCGGCTGTGGAGCCTGGGCGATGTGGTCAACCGCGGCCCCGACTCGCTGGCCGGCTTGCGCCGGCTGCGCGAACTCGACGCCCGCGTGGTGCTGGGCAACCACGATCTGCACCTGCTGGCGGTCGCCGCCGGCACGCGGAAACCGGCCAAGGGCGACACCCTGGAGGTGCTGCTCGCGGCGCCGGACCGCGACGCGCTGCTGGCCTGGCTGCGCGGCCAGGCCCTGGTGCGCCGGACCGGCGACGATGCAGGCGGCTGGCTGCTGGTGCACGCCGGCCTGCTGCCGGGATGGAGCGGCGACCAGGCGCTGCGCCTTGGCGCCGAGGTCCAGACCCTGCTTGCCGGACCGGACTGGGCGGAGTTCCTGCCGCAGATGTACGGCAACGAACCGGCCGCCTGGAGCGACAGCCTGCAAGGCGCGGCGCGCTGGCGCTGCCTCATCAATGCATTCACGCGCCTGCGCTTCCTGCGGCCGGACGGCGCGATGGATTTCCAGACCAAGGAAGGCGCGAGCGCCGCACCGCCGGGTCACCTGCCCTGGTTCGACGCGCCGGGCCGCGCCAGCCGCAACGAGCCGATCGCCTTCGGCCACTGGAGCACCCTGGGGCTGATCGACCGTCCGGACCTGCTGGCGCTGGACACCGGCTGCGTCTGGGGCGGCTGCCTGACGGCGGCGCGCATCGATGGCGGGCGGCGAGAGATCGTGCAGTTGAGCTGCGAGCAGGCCCAGGTGCCGGGCGCGGTGTGACAATCTGGGCCCTTCCAGCTTGGAAGACAGCGGAGGCTTGGGGGAGTGGTTTAACCCAGCAGTCTTGCTCGCTGCCCGCCAGGGCAGCGGACATCGGGCCGAAGGCACGATGGCGAAACTGCCTGGTGGAAGCAAGGAATCAGCGGAGGCTTGGGGGAGTGGTTTAACCCAGCAGTCTTGAAAACTGCCGGCTCGCAAGGGCCCGTGAGTTCGAATCTCACAGCCTCCGCCAAGGTTCAAACGGGCGAGCGCCCCACCTTCCCTCTGACCCACCCAAGCGCCGCCGCAAACGGCAGCGCCGACCGCGGCAGATAGGCCGAGCGCCAGAGCCCGCCATGGCAGGCTTGGTCCATGAACAGCTCGAAGGGATGGGCCAGCGGTGAGGCCGGATTGGCCGCCCCTTCGTCGCAGCGCAGGTCATGCACCCAGAGCGCCGCCATCAGCGCATTCGTGGTCTCGGGCTCGAAGACCTCGATGCCGAAGGCCGAAGCCCCCGCGAAACCGGCGGCCAGCGCCGGGTTCTTGACCACCGAGGCAGTGGTCGTCGACGGCGCGATGTTCAGGCTGACGCGGTAGCCGATCGAGCGTGCCCAGACCGCCCGCCATTGCTGCAATCGCTTGGCCAGCGCGTAATTCGGCCCCTGTTCGAGGATCAGGCTGTCGACCAGGCCGTAGCGGCGGCCCTGGGGCCCAGCCAGCAACTGTTCGACATTGGGTTGGAAGAAACGCTCGCCGGCGGCCAGATGCAGCGGGCGCTGCAGGCCACGGCTGAGCAGCGGGCGCGCGGCAAAGGCGTGCTGGGCGGCTCGGGCCGCTTCTTCGGGTACCGCGAACACATCGGTCGGCGTGGCGAGATAGGCCAGGCTGCTGCCGGGCTGCGCGGCGAGCAGGCTGGAGGCGATCAAGTCCATGGCCATGCTGACGCGCACATGGCGCTCGCCGTCCAGATAGGCCAGCGAGGCCAGGTCCAGCGGCCGGCCAAAGCCCTTCAGCCAGGCGGCGATGCGCGGTGCGTCGCGCAGCAGGTCGGCGCCGGCCCGCTGCATCCAGTCGCTGGCGCCGGCGGCCGCACGCAGCGGCAGGTTCAGCGTGGCGTTGCCGATGGCGATGCGGTCGGCGATGCGCGCCCAGACCTCGGGTCGGTCGATGTCCACCGCATACAGATTCGCCCGCCAATGCGCGAGCCAGGCCAGCGGGCCGGCCTCGCTGGCCGCGCCGAGCAAGGCCAGGTGGCGGTCCGACAGATCGAACCAGTCGGGGTTGTCGATGCAGCGGCCCAGCGCCAGCGCGGCACTGGGTTCGATGACGCCAGCCGCCACCCAGCGCTGCAACTGCTCGCGCAGCGCCGCGCCTTCGAGCTCGCGGCCCCGGTAGGGCACGGTCCAGCGGCGCAGGGGCTGCGGTCCGGCGCCGCGCAAGCTCAGGGTTTCGAAGGCCTGGCCCTCGGGCCGCTCGAGCGCGGCGGCCAGCGGCCGCTCGATGCCGTCCTCGCCGACCCAGACCAGGGTCTGCCAGGCCGCCTGCAGGCCGGCGCGCGCACTGGCCAGGGCCAGCTCCTCGCTGGGCAGGGCGGCCTCGATCAGACGATGGAAATAGGCCGGATAGCGGCGGCGCCAACGCGTCTCTGCCTCGGCCGCCTGCGCGGCGCGGCCCTGCTCCAGGGCCCGCAGCGCGGCGGCGACGATGCTCGCACCGGCCGCCGTGGTGCTGCGCGAGCCGTCGGTCTGGGCGGGAAAGGCAATGCCGAAGCTGGCAATGGGGTTCATGCCCCGAGCTTACCCAGCGGCGCCCGCCGCCGGGTTCGGGTCAACCGCCGCTCAGGCGGCCAACGCGGCCTGGCGTTCGAACAGCCCGGCAATCTGCTCGCGCGCCGACGCCAGTCCGTTGGCCTCGGCCTCGGGGCCCATGGCCAAGCCCTCGGCGTAGACAAAATCGATGTCGGTCATGCCGAGGAAACCGAGCACGGTGCGCAGATAGGGCACCATGGTGTCGGCCGGCAGATCGCGGTAGATGCCGCCGCGGCTCAGCACCGCATAGACCTTCTTGCCGGTCAGCAGGCCCTCGGGGCCGTTGGCGGTGTAGCGGAAGCTCTGCCCGGCCTTGGCCACGGCATCGATCCAGTTCTTCAGCTGGGAGGGGATGCCGAAATTGATCATCGGCACGGCCAGCACCAGCACGTCGGCGGCGCGCAGTTGCTCGAGCAGTGCGCTGTCCAGCGCCACGCGCTCGGCTTGCGCGCTGCTGCGCTGCTCGGCCGGCGTGAACACCGCCTGCAAGGCGCTCTCGTCCAGCGCCGGATGCGGCTGCAGTCCGAGGTCGCGCAGCGCGAAGCCGGCCTGCGGGTGCTGCTCGCGCAGCCGGGCCACGAGTTCGTCGGCCAGGCGGGTCGAGATCGAGCCCTGCTCGCCTTGCACGCGACGGGCGCTGGAATTGATTTGCAGGATGTTCATATTGGCTCTCTCTGGAGAGGTTGCAGGTCTTGCTGACCTTGGAACGCACTCTATTGATGCCCCTGCAAAAGAAAAACTCGGTCTGGCGGATAACATTGTTCCGTCAATGCACCAATCACCATGAGCCTGGACGCCGACGACCTGCTGCTTTTCGCCCGCGTGATGGAGGCCGGCAGCTTCAGCCAGGCCGGCGAGCGCCTGGGCCTGCCCAAGTCCACGGTGTCGCGGCGGCTGGCAGCGTTGGAGAACCGGCTGGGCGAAAAGCTGTTGCAGCGCACCACCCGCCGGCTCAACCTGACCGAGTTCGGCCAGGGCGTGCTGGAGCATGCGCGGGCGCTGGCCGGCGAGGTCGACGGCGCGCTCAGCCTCGCCCTGCATCGCCAGCAGCGGCCCAGCGGCCGCCTGCGCGTCTCCATGCCGGGCGATCTGGCCCATCAAGTACTCGCCGACGTGATCTGCCGCTTCGTTGCCGATCACCCCGAGGTGCACCTGGAGCTGGACCTGTCGCCACGCCGGGTCGACCTGATCGGCGAGGGCTTCGATCTGGCGCTGCGCATGGGCGCGCTCGGCGACGACGCCCAACTCGCCGCGCGCCGCCTGGCGCTGCTGGAGGCCGGCCTATACGCCGCGCCCGACTACCTGGCCCGGCACGGCGAGCCGCAGCGGCCGCAGGATCTGGAGGCCCTGGACGGCCTGGGCATCCTCGGCCGCGGCGGCGACGCGCTGCCCTGGACCCTGCGCCATGGCGACCAGGAATCCTGGAGCGGCCTGCCGCGCAAGCGCAGCCTGGTCAATGCGCCCGACATGTTGGTGCGCATGGCGGTGGCGGGGCTGGGCATCACCGCGGTCGCCGATACCGCAGCCCACCCCCATGTGCTGCGCGGCGAGCTGCGCCGCGTGCTGCCCGCCTGGTGCCTGCCGGCGATCGAGTGCTGGGCGGTGTTCCCCGGGCGGCGCCTGCTGCCGCTGCGCAGCCGGCTGTTCATCGACGCGGTGGCCAGCCGGCTGGCGCAATGCCCGGGCCTGCCGGCAGCGCCATGAGCTCGGGCTGGACCGAGGCCAAGCCCCACCCGGCGCGCTGGCTGCTGCTCGCCGCCCTGCCTTTGCTGGGCTGGTTGCTGCTGCGCCCGGCGGGCATCGCGGTCGACGTGAAGCAGAAAAGCTGGCAGCGCCAGATCGAGGTCGAGCGCCAGGTGATGGAGCTGCACAGCGACTGGTGCAGCGAGATGCCGGCCGATGCCGAGCTGATCGCACGCCGCCCGCGCGACGATGCCGAACATTGCCGCTACCGCGCGCCGGTCTGGCGCATGCGCCGGGTCGCGCATGTCGAAGGGACTGACAACGAGCCGGCCTGGCCGGACCCGAGCTTGAAGGGCGCCGGCACGCCGGACGCCGAACGCGCCGGTCGCCGCCATGCCTGGCAGTCGCTGCGCCTGGAGGATGAGCGGGGGCGCAGCTGGACCTGCCAGCTGAGCCTGCCCGCTTGGCGCGGCTGGCGGGTCGGCCAGCGCACACGCCTGGCCGTGCACCGCTTCAGCGGCCTGGCCGACTGCGGCAGCCTGCCGGCCGCGCCAGGCTGAGGACTGGCCTCAGCGCTTCCTCGTAGGCGGCAGGTCGGTGCAGGAGCCGTGCGCCACCTCGGCCGCCATGCCCAGGCTCTCGCCCAGGGTCGGGTGCGGGTGGATGGTCTTGCCGATGTCCACCGCGTCGGCGCCCATCTCGATGGCCAGCGCGATTTCGCCAATCATGTCGCCGGCATGCGTGCCAACGATGCCGCCGCCGACGATGCGGTGCGTCTCTGCGTCGAAGAGCAGCTTGGTGAAGCCCTCATCGCGGCCATTGGCCACCGCGCGGCCCGAGGCGCTCCAGGGGAATAGGCCTTTGTCGAGCTTGATGCCTTGGGCCTTGGCGGCGTCCTCGGTCAGGCCGACCCAGGCGATCTCCGGGTCGGTGTAGGCGACCGAGGGGATCACGCGGGCATTGAAGGCCGACTTGACGAGCTTCTCGTCGCCGAGCAGTTCGCCGGCAATGACCTCGGCCGCCACATGGGCCTCGTGCACCGCCTTGTGCGCCAGCATGGGCTGGCCGACCAGGTCACCGATGGCGAAGATCGACGGCACATTGGTGCGCATCTGGATGTCGACGTTGATGAAGCCGCGGTCGGTCACCGCCACGCCGGCGTTCTCGGCGCCGATCTTCTTGCCGTTGGGCGTGCGGCCGACGGCCTGCAGCACGAGGTCGTAGACGCCTTCGCTCTTCGTGCCGTCGAGGCCTTCGAACTGCACCCTGATGCCTTCGGGCGTGGCCTCGGCAGCGACCGTCTTGGTCTTCAGCATGATCTTGTCGAAGCGGTCGGCGTTGAACTTCTGCCAGACCTTGACCAGGTCGCGATCGGCGCCGGGCATCAGACCGTCGAGCATCTCGACCACGTCGAGCTTGGCGCCCAGGGTCGAGTAGACCGTGCCCATCTCCAGGCCGATGATGCCGCCACCGATGACCAGCATCTTCTTCGGCGTGCCGCGCAACTCCAGCGCACCGGTGCTGTCGACGATGCGTTCGTCCTGCGGCAGGAAAGGCAGGCGCACGGCCTGCGAGCCGGCGGCGAGGATGGCGCGCTTGAAGCGGAGAGTCTGCGCCTTGCCGGTGGTCTGCTGGGCGTCGCCTGCGGTTTCCTCCACGCGCAGATGCTGGGCGTCGAGCAAAGTCCCCAGGCCGCGCACCACCGTGACCTTGCGCATCTTGGCCATGGCCGTGAGGCCGCCGGTCATCTTGGCCAGCACCTTGCCCTTGTGGGCGCGCAGCTTGTCGATGTCGACCGTGGGCTCGCCATAGCTCACGCCCAGATCGGCGAAATGCTTGACCTCGTCCATCACCGCCGCCACGTGCAGCAAGGCCTTGGACGGGATGCAGCCGACGTTCAGGCAGACGCCGCCCAGGGTCGCGTAGCGCTCGACGAGCACGACCTTGAGGCCGAGGTCGGCCGCGCGGAAGGCCGCCGAGTAGCCGCCGGGGCCGGCGCCGAGCACGAGGACATCGCACTCGAGGTCAACGGCGCCGCCGTAGCTGCCGCCAACCGGCGCCACCACAGGCGCGGGTGCAGCCACCGGCGCCGGCGCTGCAACGGGTGCAGGCGCCGGTGCGGCGGCAGCGACCACGCCTTCGGCGATGGCGACCAGATCACCTTGATTCAGCTTGTCGCCGATCTTGACCTTGAGCTCGCTGATCACGCCGGCCGCGGTGGCCGGGATCTCCATCGAGGCCTTGTCGCTCTCGACGGTGATCAGGCTCTGGTCGAGCTTGACCGTGTCGCCGGGTTGGACCAGCAACTCGATGATGGCGACATCCTTGAAGTCGCCGATGTCGGGAACGCGCAGTTCGATCTGTGCCATGGCGCGGTCCTTAAAGCAGCACGCGGCGGAAGTCCGCCAGGATTGCGCCGAGATAAGTGTTGAAGCGCGCAGCCGCCGCGCCGTCGATGACGCGGTGGTCCCAGCTCAAGCTGAGCGGCAGGGTCAGACGCGGCTCGAATTCCTTGCCGTTCCACACCGGCTTCATGAAGCTCTTGCAAACGCCGAGGATGGCGACTTCGGGCGCATTGATGATGGGCGTGAAGTAGGTTCCGCCGATGCCGCCCAGACTGCTGATGCTGAAGCAGCCACCGGTCATCTCGGCCGGGCTGAGCTTGCCGTCGCGGGCCTTGGCGGCCAGCTCGCTCATCTCCTTGGCGATCTGCGCGACGCCCTTCTGGTCGGCATCCTTGATGACCGGAACCACCAGCCCGTTCGGCGTGTCGGCCGCGAAGCCGATGTGGAAGTACTTTTTCAGCACCAGCTCGTCGCCGTCCAGCGAGGCATTGAACTCGGGGAACTTCTTCAGCGCCGCCACCGAGGCCTTGATCAGGAAGGCCAGCATGGTGAACTTGGTGCCAGCCTTCTCGTGCTCCTTGTTCATGGCCACACGGAACGCTTCCAGCTCGGTGATGTCGGCCTCGTCGTGGTTCGTCACATGGGGGATGACGACCCAGTTGCGGTGCAGATTCGCGCCGCTGATCTTCTTGATGCGGCTGAGTGGCTTGCGCTCGACCGCGCCGAACTTCGCGAAGTCGACCTGCGGCCAGGCCAGCACATTCAGGCCGGAACCACTGCCGGCCGCAGCCGCCGGGGCCTTGGCGGCCTGGGCCTTGGTTTGCGCGCCACCCGCCATCACGGACTTCACGAAACCGGCGACGTCGTCCTGGGTGATGCGGCCCTTGGGACCGCTGCCCTTGACTTCATCCAGCGGCACGCCGAGCTCGCGGGCGAACTTGCGAATGCTGGGGCTGGCATGCGGCAAGGCGCCGCTGGGGGTCGTGGGCTCGTGCGCCGGCAGGGTCGCAGCCGCAGTCGGCGCTGCGGCCGGGGTCACCGGGGCCGTCGGAGCCGCAGCTGCCGGTGCGGCAGCAACAGCCGCCACGGCCGGAGCGGCCGCAGGCGCGCCGCCGGCCACCGTCAACAGCAGCACGGCGCTGCCGATGTTCAGCTTGTCGCCGAGCTGGACCTTGAGTTCCTTGACCACACCGGCGTGGCTGCTCGGAATCTCCATCGAGGCCTTGTCGCTCTCGACGGTGATCAGGCTCTGGTCGACCGCCACCGTGTCGCCCGGCTTGACCAGCAACTCAATGACGGCAACGTCCTTGAAATCGCCGATATCGGGCACCAGCACGGTCACGTCGCCCCCGGAAACGGCCAGTGCAGCAGCAGCGGCGGGCGCTGGTGCGGCAAGAGCCGCAGCGGCAGGTGCCGGGGCGGGCGCCGCCACCGGGGCCGGTGCCGCCGTGTCGGCAGCTTCCAGCTCCAGCACCAGATCGCCGATGTTCAGCGTGTCGCCCAGCTTGACCTTCAGCGACTTGACGACGCCGGCATGGCTGCTCGGGATCTCCATCGAGGCTTTGTCGCTCTCGACGGTGATCAGCGACTGCTCGACGCGGATCGTGTCACCTTCCTTGACCAGGACTTCGATGATTGCGACGTCCTTGAAATCGCCGATATCCGGGACTTTGACTTCCACCAGGGCCATCTTCTTGTCCTCGCTCAGGCGTACAGCGGGTTGATCTTGTCGGCGTCGATGCCGTACTTCTGGATCGCTTCGGCGACCTTGGCCATCGGCAGCTTGCCCCCTTCGGCCAGGGCCTTGAGCGTCGCCACGACGATGTAGTGGCGGTTGATCTCGAAGTGCTGGCGCAACTTGCTGCGGAAGTCGGAGCGGCCAAAGCCATCGGTGCCCAGCACCTTGTAGTTGCGCCCGGCCGGCACGAAGGCGCGGATCTGATCGGCATAGGCCTTCATGTAGTCGGTGCTGGCGATGACCGGACCGCCGGTCTTGCCGAGCTGCTGAGCGACGAAGCTCTGGCGCGGTGCCTCCAGCGGATGCAGCAGATTCCAGCGCTCGACGTCCATGCCGTCGCGGGCCAGCTCGTTGAAGCTCGGGCAGCTCCAGACGTTGGCGCCCACGCCCCAGTCGGCTTCCAGCAATTCCTTGGCGAAGATCGATTCGCGCAGGATGGTGCCGCTGCCCAGCAGGTTGACCTCGAGCCCGCCGCTCTTCGCCGGCTGCAGCAGATACATGCCCTTGAGGATCTCCGCCTCGGTGCCAGCCGTCAGACCCGGCATCGCGTAGTTCTCGTTCAGCAGGGTCAGGTAGAAGAACACGTTCTCCTGCTTCTCGACCATGCGATGCAGGCCGTTGTGCATGATCACCGCGACCTCGTGGGCAAAGGTCGGGTCGTAGGAGATGCAGTTCGGGATCGTGCCGGCCAGGATGTGGCTGTGGCCGTCCTCATGCTGCAGGCCTTCGCCGTTCAGCGTGGTGCGCCCCGAGGTGCCGCCGAGCAGGAAGCCGCGCGCCTGCATGTCGCCGGCGGCCCAGGCCAGGTCGCCGATGCGCTGGAAACCGAACATCGAGTAGTAGACGTAGAACGGGATCATGACCCGGTTGTTCGTCGAGTAGCTCGTGGCGGCGGCAATCCAGCTCGACATGCCGCCGGCCTCGTTGATGCCTTCCTGCAGGATCTGCCCGGCCTTGTCCTCGCGGTAATACATCACCTGGTCCTTGTCGACCGGGGTGTAGAGCTGGCCCTTGGGGTTGTAGATGCCGATCTGACGGAACAGGCCTTCCATGCCGAAGGTGCGCGCCTCGTCGACCAGGATGGGCACGACGCGCGGACCGAGCTCCTTGTCGCGCAGCAGCTGCGTCAGGAAGCGCACATAGGCTTGCGTGGTGCTGATCTCGCGGCCCTCGGGCGTCGGGTCCAGCACCGCCTTGAAGGTGTCCAGCGGCGGGACTGCGAAGCTCTCGTCGGCCTTCACGCGGCGCTTGGGCAGGTAGCCACCCAGGGCCTGGCGACGCTCGTGCAGGTAGCGCATCTCCGGCGTGTCGTCGGCCGGTTTGTAGTACGGCAGCTTGGGCAACTCGCTGTCGGGAATGGGGATGCCGAAGCGGTCGCGGATGTACTTGATGTCGTCGTCGCTGAGCTTCTTGGTCTGGTGGACGGTGTTCTTGCCCTCACCGGCCTTGCCCATGCCATAGCCCTTGACGGTCTTCACCAGCAGCACCGTGGGTTGGCCCGTGCTGTTGTGGTGGGCCTTGTGGAAGGCGGCATACACCTTCTCCGGCTGGTGGCCACCACGACGCAACTCAAAAATCTCTTCGTCGCTCATGTGCTCGACAAGCTTGGCGGTCTCCGGGTACTTGCCGAAGAAGTGCTTGCGCACGAAGGCCCCGTCGTTGGCCTTCATAGCCTGGTAATCGCCATCCAGGGTTTCCATCATCAGCTGCTTGAGCTTGCCGCTCTTGTCGCGGGCGAGCAGCTCGTCCCAGCCCTTGCCCCAGACCAGCTTGATGACATTCCAGCCGCTGCCGCGGAACTCGCCTTCCAGCTCCTGGATGATCTTGCCGTTGCCGCGCACCGGGCCGTCCAGGCGCTGCAGATTGCAGTTGACGACGAAGACCAGGTTGTCCAGCCCTTCGCGCGCCGCCAGGCTGATGGCGCCCAGGGATTCCGGCTCGTCCATCTCGCCGTCGCCCATGAAGGCCCAGACCTTGCGGCTGGCCGTGTCGGCAATGCCGCGGGCGTGCAGGTACTTCAGGAAGCGGGCCTGGTAGATCGCCATCAGCGGGCCCAGACCCATGCTGACCGTCGGGAACTGCCAGAAGTCCGGCATCAGCTTCGGGTGCGGGTAGCTCGACAGGCCCTTGCCGTCGACTTCCTGGCGGAAGCTGTCCAGTTGCGCTTCGCTCAGCCGGCCTTCAAGAAAGGCGCGGGCGTAGATGCCGGGCGCGCTATGGCCTTGGATGTAGAGCAGATCGCCACCATGCGTCTTGCCACCATCAGCGCTCTCGGCATGCCAGAAGTGGTTGAAGCCGGCACCCAGCATCGAGGCCAGCGACGCGAACGAGCCGATGTGACCACCGAGGTCGCCGCCATCGGCCGGATTCAGGCGGTTGGCCCGCACCACCATGATCATTGCGTTCCAGCGCATGAAGGCGCGCAGGCGCTTTTCGATCTCGACATTGCCCGGGTGCCGCGCTTCCTGGTCCGCCGGGATGGTGTTCAGGTAGGGCGTGTTGGCACTGAAGGGCACGTGGATGCCGCTCTGGCGCGCCTCGGCGATGAGGGCGTCCAGGATGTAGTGCGCACGCGCATCCCCTTCGGAGCCAATGACGGCACGCAGCGCGTCCAGCCATTCCTGGGTTTCTTGCGGGTCGCTGTCGTTCGCGCGAGCGGCGAGGATGTCAGAGGGCTGGGCCGACATGGTTTCGTCTCCGTTTTTAGAGGCTGCACTCGAAAAGTCGCCAGAGTGTCTCACAGCCGACCAACTTTCCGAATTGCGACCAATCATTCCGCATAATGAAACATCGATCGATCCAGATAATCGCGCCATGATCTCCCGCCCACCGGTGAACTGGGGCGGTTTCCTGCGACCCCTGCTGGCCAGCGTGGCCCGCTGGTGGCGTCGGCAATCGCCCTCGCGCCAGGACCGCTACGCCACGCTCGGCCCGCTGCTGTCGGTGCTGCTGTTCCTGGCCACCATCGTGCTGGCCTTCTGGTACCTGCGCAACGAGGAGATCGAGCGCGAGACCGAGGCGGTCAAGCGCGACACCGAGATCGCCCAGCAGCAGATCCGCCTGCGCCTGATCGAAAACCAGGAGCAGCTGGCGCGCATCGCCCGCGAGGTGGTGACGCGCCAGGTCGACGCTGCCGAGCTCAGCGTGCAGGCCGCGGCGATCGCCCGCGAGCGGCCGGAGATCACCCACATCACCTGGCTGGGCCGCAATCTGGAGCGCCGCGCATCGGTCAGCAGCTCCGGCTTCCAGGCCAACACCTTGATGACGCCGGGCTCTTCCGATCCCTCGATGCCGGCGATCACCAACCCGCCGGCCCAGGCCTTCGCGCAGGCCCGCGAGCGCCGCCAGCCGGTCTATTCAATGCCGTTCCGCGATGCGATCGGCGCCCTGGTCTTCCAGCTGCAGGTGCCGCTGATCGACCGCAGCGGCTTCTCAGGCGTGCTGATCGCCGAGTACGGCGTCGAGGCCCTGCTGCGCTATTACGTGCCGGCAGAGGTCAGCAGCCGCCATGCCATCGCCGTGCTCGACGCCAGCGACGGTCCGCGCAACCCGGTGGCGACCACCGGCGAGCTGAGCAGCAACCGCGCACCGATCTTCCACGAGGTCGGCCTGGCGCCGGCGATGAACGGCCTGCTGCTCCGCGGCACCGGCTACCGCACCTCGGTCGGCCTGATCTCCAACACCCTGTTCTGGATGGTCTCGCTGCTCGCCGTGCTGACGGTCTGGATGCTGCTGGGCACCTGGCGGCACATGCGCCGCCGCCTGCACATCCAGAACGCGCTGCTGGCCGAGACGAATTTCCGTCGCGCGATGGAGAACTCCATGCTGACCGGCATGCGGGCCATGGACATGGAAAGCCGCATCACCTATGTGAACCCGGCCTTCTGCGCGATGACCGGCTTCTCCGAGGCCGAGTTGCTGGGCAGCCGACCGCCCTACCCGCACTGGCCCAAGGACCGCTTCGAGGAGAACCTGCGCCTGTTGGAACAGGAACTGCAGGGGCGCTCGCCCAGCGGCGGCGTGGAAGTCAAGGTGATGCGCAAGGACGGCTCGATCTTCGACGCCCGCATGTATGTGAGCCCGCTGGTCGACGCCAAGGGCAAGCAGACCGGCTGGATGGCCTCGATGACCAACATCACCGAAGCCAAGCGGGTGCGCGACCAGCTCAGCGCCAGCCACGAGCGCTTCACCACCGTGCTGGAGGGCCTGGAGGCCGCGGTCTCGGTGCTCTCGGTGCCCGGCCAGGAGCTGCTGTTCGCGAACCGCAGCTACCGGCTGTGGTTCGGCGCCGAGCCCGAGGGCCATCTGCAGCTGGCCGAGGAGCCGGCGCGCTCGGGACTGCAGAGCAACGACCCGTTGGAGGCCGTCGACGACTACGGCGGCCTGCCGGCCCAGCCGCTCACCGAGGGCCTGCAGAGCACGCCACGCGAGGTCTATGTGGCGGACGTCGACCGCTGGTTCGACGTCCGCCCGCGCTATCTGCAGTGGACCGACGGCCGGCTGGCGCAGATGCTGATCGCCACCGACATCACCAGCCGCCGCGCCGCCGAGCAACAGGCGCAGGCGCAGGCCGAGAAAACGCAGACCACCAGCCGCCTGATGACCATGGGCGAGATGGCCTCCTCGGTGGCCCACGAGCTGAACCAGCCGCTGACCGCGATCACCAACTACTGCAACGGCATGATCAGCCGCGTGCGCGGCGAGACCATCGGCAAGGACGATCTGCTCGCCGCGCTGGAAAAGACCGGCAAGCAGGCGCAGCGCGCCGCCCAGGTGATCCAGCGCATCCGCGCCTTCGTCAAGCGCAGCGAACCGCGCCGCGTGGCCTCGCAGGCGGCGGAGATCGTCGAGGACGCGGTCGACCTGGCGCAGATCGAGATGCGCCGCCGCAATGTGCAGCTGCACACCTATGTCGCGCAGTACCTGCCAACGATGCAGGTCGACCCCATCCTGATCGAGCAGGTGCTCTTGAACCTGCTGAAGAACGCCGCCGAGGCGATCGATGGCGCGAAGCTGCCGGCCTCGCGCCGCCATATCGAATTGCGCGTGATGCCCCGCCACATGCCGGACCAGGGCGGCACCATCGAGTTCTCGGTCCAGGACAGCGGCCCGGGTTTGCCCGAGGAAGTGTTGTCCCGGATGTTCGAGGCTTTCTACTCGACCAAAGCCGAGGGACTAGGGATAGGCCTAGGGCTTTGCCGGTCGATCATCGAATCTCACCAGGGTCGGCTGCGCGCCGAGAATCTTTACAATGGCGAGCTTCTTTCGGGCTGCCGTTTCTCGTTCACGATCCCTGTGGACCTGCGCAACTCCGAGCCTTCTGCCCCTGCTGAGGCCGACACGGCCAACCACTCGACACCATGAGCTTGATTCCGAAGAAGGGCAACGTTTTCGTCGTGGACGACGACGAGGCCGTGCGCGACTCCCTGCAATGGCTGCTGGAGGGCAAGGACTACCGCGTCAAGTGCTACGACTCGGCCGAGACCTTCCTCGCCCGTTTCGACCCGCGCGAGGTCGCCTGCCTGATCTGCGACATCCGCATGGATGGCATGAGCGGTCTGGAACTGCAGGACAAACTGATCGAGCGCAAGAGCCCGCTGCCCATTGCCTTCATCACCGGCCACGGCGACGTGCCGATGGCGGTGGAGACGATGAAGAAGGGCGCGGTCGATTTCATCGAGAAGCCGTTCAAGGAAGATGCGCTGGTCGCGCTGGTCGAGAAGATGCTCGACGCGGCCCGCCAGTCCTTCGCGTCGCACCAGGAGGCCGCCAGCCGCGACGCGCTGCTCAGCCGTCTGACCACGCGCGAAGCGCAGGTGCTGGAGCGCATCGTCGCGGGCCGCCTGAACAAGCAGATCGCCGACGACCTGGGCATCAGCATCAAGACCGTCGAGGCGCACCGCGCCAACATCATGGAAAAGCTGAACGCGAACACCGTCGCCGATCTGCTGAAGATCGCGCTGGGTGCGCAGACGGCCAAGGCCTGATTCCATCGCCCCCTCAAAGGCCGCTCGACGAGCGGCCTTTTGCATTTCTGAAAGACTGATCCCATGACTGCCCAACTCATTGATGGCAACGCCCTCTCCAAGCAACTGCGCGCTGAAATCAGCCAGCAGGCGGCTGCGCTCACCGCCAGCGGTCGGCAACCCGGACTGGCGGTAATCCTGGTGGGAGAGGATCCGGCCAGCCACGTCTACGTTCGCAACAAGATGAAAGCCTGCCTGGATGCCGGCTTTCACTCGGTGCTGGAGAAGTACGAGGCCAGTCTGAGCGAAACCGAGCTCCTGGCGCGCATCGATGCACTGAACCGTGACCCAGCCATTCACGGCATCTTGGTGCAGATGCCACTGCCCAAGCACATCGACCCGCACAAGGTCATCGAAGCGATTTCGACGCGCAAAGACGTCGATGGCTACTCCACCCTTAGCGCCGGTGAGTTGATGACGCAATTGCCGGGCTTCCGGCCTTGCACCCCATATGGCTGCATGAAGCTGATCGAAAGCACGGGCTACGACCTGCGGGGCAAGCACGCGGTGGTGATTGGCCGCAGCAATACCGTCGGCAAGCCCATGGCCTTGCTGCTGCTGCAAGCCAACGCCACGGTGACGCTCTGCCACAGCGCAACGCCGGACATCGGTCACCACACCCGGCAGGCCGATGTGGTCGTGGCTGCCGTGGGTCGCCGCAATGTACTGACCGCCGAGATGGTGAAACCTGGCGCTCTGATCATCGATGTGGGCATCAACCGCAACGCCGAAGGCAAGCTCTGTGGCGACGTCGATTTCGACGCCGTCAAGGAAGTCGCCGGCTTCATCACGCCGGTACCCGGCGGCGTCGGCCCGATGACCATCACCATGCTGCTGCAGAACACCCTCGAAGCCGCACAGGCCCGACTCGCATGACGAACCCGCTGCTCCAGCCCGACCACCTGCCCAACTTCGCCGCCATCGAGCCGGCGCACATCGAACCGGCGATCACCGAGCTGCTAGCTCGCGTGAAGACGGCGCAGGAGACCGTCACCGCGCCCACGTTCCCGGCCGATCTCGACGCCATCGAAAAGCAACTGGACGTTGCCTCCGACGCCCTGGGCACCGCCTGGGGCGCGATCGGCCACCTGAACAGCGTGGCCGACACGCCGGCGCTGCGCGAGGCCTACAACCAGATGCTGCCCGCAGTCAGCAGCTTCTTCGCCGAACTGGGCGCCGACGAGCGCCTGTACGCGAAGTACAAGGCCTGCGCCCTGCCCGCCGACCCGGCGGCGGCGCGTGCGCTGCAACTCAGCCTGCAGGGCTTCGTGCTCTCGGGCGCCGAGTTGCAGGAACCGGCCAAGAGCCGTTTCACCGAGATCCAGAACCGCATGGCCGAGCTGGCCCAGGCCTACTCGGAGCATGTGATGGACGCCACCGACGCGTTCAAGCTCCCGGTGCCGGTCGAGCGCCTGGCCGGCCTGCCCGAGGACGTAATCGCCCAGGCCCGCGCACTGAGCGGCACGGAGGGTGACGCGGTGCTGACCCTGCATGCGCCCTGCTACATCCCGGTCATGCAGTACGCGCAGGACCGCGAACTGCGCGAGCAGCTCTACCGCGCCTACGCGACCCGCGCCAGCGAGCTCGGCGAGGCGAAGCTGGACAACAGCCCGCTGATGGCCGAGCTGCTGCAACTGCGCGCCGAGGAGGCCCAGCTGCTTGGCTTGCCGCACTTCGCCGCGGTGTCGCTGAAGCCCAAGATGGCCGACTCGGCCGAGCAGGTGCTGGGTTTTCTGCGCGAGCTGGCCGCCAAGGCGCGGCCCTTTGCCGAGGCCGACCTGGCGGCGGTCCGCGCGCATGCCCAGACCCTGGGCCTGAATACGGTCGAGGCCTGGGACCTGGCCTTTGTCAGCGAGTCGCTGAAGGCGGCGCAATACAGCTACAGCGAGCAGGAACTGCGCGAGTACTTCACCCTGCCCCAGGTGCTGGACGGCCTGTTCGCGCTGCTCGCCGAAATGTTCGGCCTGCGCTTCACGCAGGTGGAGGCCTCGGTCTGGCACGCCAGCGTGCAGACCTTCGCGTTGCACCGCGGAGAAACGCTCGTCGGCCATGTCTACCTGGACCTCCTGGCCCGCGAAGGCAAGCGCCCAGGCGCCTGGATGGACGATGTGCGCGGCCGCTGGCGCCGGCCCGATACCGGCGCCGTGCAGACCCCGGTGGCCCACCTGGTCTGCAACTTCGCCTCCGGCATGGAGGGGCAGCCCAGCCTGCTCACCCACGACGATGTGCAGACCCTGTTCCATGAATGGGGCCATGGTCTGCACCATCTGCTGACGCAGGTCGAGGTCGGTGGCGTGTCCGGCATCGACGGCGTGGAATGGGATGCCGTCGAGCTGCCCAGCCAGTTCTTCGAGAACCTGGCCTGGGAATGGCATGTGCTACAGCGCTGCACGCGGCATGTGAAGACCGGCGACACCCTGCCGCGCGAGCTGTTCGACAAGCTGATTGCCGCGAAGAACTTCCAGGCCGGCCTGCAGACCCTGCGCCAGGTCGAGTTCGCGCTCTTCGACATGCGCCTGCATGCCGAGCAGGGCGCCGAAGTGCTGGCGCTGATGGACGCGGTGCGCGCCGAGGTCTCGGTGTTCCCGCCGCCGAGCTTCAACCGCATGCCGCACAGCTTCAGTCACATCTTCGCGGGCGGCTACGCGGCCGGCTACTACAGCTACAAATGGGCGGAGGTGCTGAGCGCCGACTGCTGGGCCGCGTTCGAAGAGGAAGGGGTTTCGAACCCCGCCACCGGCCAGCGTTTCCTCGACGAGATCCTGGCTCGCGGCGGCTCGCGCCCGGCGATGGACAGCTTCATTGCGTTCCGCGGCCGCGAGCCCCGCATCGACGCGCTGCTGAAGAGCCAGGGCATGGCCTGATGCGCACGCTGGTCTGGCTGCGCCGCGACCTGCGCCTGCACGACCACGCGGCGCTGCACGAGGCCTGCCGGACACCGGGCGAGGTCTTCCTCGCCTTTGTCTTCGACCGCGACATCCTGGATCCGCTGCCGCGCCGCGACCGCCGCGTCCATTTCATCCACCACGCGCTATCGCGCCTGGAGTCGCAGCTGCGCGAGCGCGGCGTCGGCCTAATCGTTCGCCATGGTCGGGCGCAGCAGGAAATCCCGCGCCTGATGCAGCAGCTCGGTGCCCAGCGCCTGGTGTTCGCGCACGACGACGACCCGTTCGCGCTCACCCGCGACACCGCGGTGCGGACCTTGCTGCCCGGCGTGCAGATCGCCTCGGTGCAGGACGTCACCGTGTTCGAGCGACGCGAGCTGCTCACCGGCGCCGGCAAGCCCTACACGGTGTTCACGCCCTACAAGAACGCCTGGCTCAAGGCCCTCGGCCCTGAACGCAGCGCCGAGCGCGCGCCCGATCTGGGCCGGCTCGCCGCGACGCCCTTGGCGAGCGGCCTGCCGTCGCTGGAGCAACTGGGCTTCGAGCGCACCGATCTGGCCCCGCTGTTCCTCGGCAACCCGCGCACGCTGCTGCAGGAGTTCACCGACCAGCGCCTGGCCGCCTATGCCGAGCGGCGCGACTTCCCGGCACTCAAGGGTCCGAGCTACCTGAGCACCGCGCTGCGCTTCGGCACCGTGAGCATCCGCGAGCTGGTGCGTGCGGCGCTGGCTGCACCCAGCGAGGGTTCGCGCGTCTGGCTGTCGGAGCTGATCTGGCGCGACTTCTACCACCAGGTGCTGCACCACCACCCGGGCGTAGTCGACGGGCCGCTGAAGCCCGAGTACGGCCGCATCCGCTGGCAGAGCGGCCCCGAGGCCGAGACCCGCTTCGAGGCCTGGAAGCAGGGGCGGACCGGCTACCCGCTGGTCGACGCGGCCATGCGCCAGTTGCTGCAAACCGGCTATGTGCACAACCGCCTGCGCATGGTCACGGCCAGCTTTCTTTGCAAGCACCTTGGGCTGAATTGGCAATGGGGCGAGGCCTGGTTCGCCGAGCAGCTGCTGGACTTCGAACTGGCCAGCAACAGCGGCGGCTGGCAATGGGCGGCCAGCTGCGGCTGCGACGCACAACCCTGGTTCCGTATCTTCAACCCGGTCACGCAAAGCGAGAAGTTCGACGCCGAGGGCAGTTTCATCCGCCGCAACTGCCCGGAGCTGGCCGCGCTGCCACCGTCTGCCATCCACGCGCCCTGGGCGGCGCGGCCCCTGGAGCTGGGGGACTTGAAGCTCGGCATCGACTACCCCGAGCCCATCGTCGACCACGCCGAGGCCCGCGCAACTACCCTGGCGCGATACGCGGTGGTCAAGCCGTAAAAGCTTCCGCCAAGGCTTCGCGCTTTTGGCTCAGCTTGGGATCAACCCCTTGGAGACGGCCGGATCTATTCGTCCGGCACGTCATCCAGCGACCCGTCCCTGAGATTCGATCAACGCCGCTCGGCAGCCCTCGACGACATCGCGCGGAGCACGCTCATCCGACTACCGCTACGGGTCGGCGCCGACAAACCTCGCGGCCAGGAACCGGCCATAGGCCGCCCGTAGAGAACCACATTTCGCTGAACGATGTCCAAGCGACCGTCGCCATTCAGATCGAGCAATGCAACAGATTTCACATCGCTGGCGTACCCAAAATCAGCCTCGAAGCTTCGCCTCGGATCAAAATCGCCAGTCGCCGTTTGTAGGTACACACCGGTGCGATGGAGCTCCTCCGCCAGCACCAAATCGAGTCGGCCATCGCCATCCAGATCGCCAGCTGCAACGCCCCCCGACCTGGAAGCGTGCGTCAACTGCTGACTCAAATCGAAGTCACCACTGGGATTGGCGCGCAAGACCACCACGGTTGGTGTGTTGTCAACCGTCGCGCCAGACAGCACCAGGTCAATACGTCGATCCTGATTGAGATCAACGGCAAGGACGCTACTGAGCCAGAACACCGGCTGCGTCTTGCTACGCACAGGTGACCAGTCGCCGCTGGCACCCTGCAAGCTCCAAACCACATTCACTCCGTCCTCCGAAGCGTTGACCTGTAGCCAAATCAGATCCTGACACCCGTCACCATTCAGATCAGCAACCTCCACGCCAGAAAGATTCTTGCCCCCTGGCTGAGCGTCGCTCAAGCGCCAACGGCCACTGCCCTCACGCTGCCAAAGCTCCAGACCATTGGAGCCATACCAAACCAGAGCTGAACCACCACTGGCCAACACGATCGACTGTCCGGTCCAGTAGCCCGACGGATTGAGTCTCGGCACGGTCTCGCCCTCGAAGCTGCCATCGGCACGCTGGAGCAACAGGATGTGCGAGCCTTCCGGGCCACAAGCCTCGGGCAACACTACATCGAGACGCCCGTCTTGATTGACGTCGGCGACGGCGAAGCTCCTACCGCAAAGCCCTATGGCCTCCAGGGAGTGCAGTTCGCGCAGCGGCTCGAAGCCCCCTCCAGCACGCTGCGTACGCAGAACAAGACGATAGGTGTTGCTGCCAAGCATCTGACCGAAGCCCAACAGGTCGGCACGCCCATCGCCATTCATGTCGGCCGCAGCAACAGCAACATTCGTGCTCTGCGGCCACCAGCTCTCTGGTCGCGAAAACGGCCCGGGGTCAGTGCGGAAACGGATACTGGGTGAAGCAAAAACATTGCCCTGTTCGTCTGTCAATGGCCCTCGGATGTACGCGTCGTAGAGGCTGTTGATGCGCAGCTCCTCGGGCAGATCGGCGAACACCGTACGGCCGGTCACGGTGGCAGGAATCAGCCATTCCTGATTTCCTGTTTCGGCGCGCACAACAAGCACGGCATTCACCCCCTCGGGCTTGCGCAGTGCCTCGTTGAAGAGGAACTCAATCCGCCCGCTGCGTGGCGCCTGCTCAGCGCCGTTAGCCGGGCTGGACGAAACCAGGCGCGGCCCCTGCGTGTCCACCTTGAAACGCAGCAGCACGTCAGGAAGCAGATTGCCCGCCCAATCGCTCGCCTGTCCGGTGTGGCGCAACTCATACTGACCATCGGGCAGAGGGTAGTCGCGTGTGCCAATGCGCAGCGAACGAGCTTCATCCGTCATGGTCAGACTGGTCAGCGTCATTGGCTGCCCGTCCCGAAGCAAACGTAGGCCGGCATCGCCGATCAGAGACAAGGGGTCAATGGGCCGGCTGAACTCAATTTCGACATGGATGTCCGGACGACTTAGGCTGTCGTTCGCAGGCTTGGCAAGGTTGATCGCCGGGGAAGCCTGCTCGCTACGACGTGCGCCCACTTTGTAGGCGATCAGTTCCTCGGAACTGACCTCCGGAACCCCATTGCCCGTTCGGCTGCTGAGCGTGCGTCGAACCGGCCCCACGCCAGTGGCATACCAGTCCTCGCTGGTTTGCTCGACCAGCACCGGCACCGTGGATCCCGCCAGCAGCAATGTGAAGGTGATCTGCGTGCGCACCCGATGCGCCTCAGCAAAGCTGCCAGCCGATGTGCTGAGGGATTCGACCCCGATGAACTCACTGTCGATGCGCACCTCCATGCTGTCCTGGCGGCCATCGTCATTCAGGTCCATCGACAAAGTGCGCTCGAGCAAGCGAACACGCTGGCCGAGTTGCGCACCGAATCGCAGCACCTCGACAGGTCCAAGCACTTGACTTAAAGGATCAGCCTCCCCCAATGGCAACTCGCTGATTCCTGCACTGCTACGTTGTAGGAGACTTGCGCCGTCGATAGAGCGCGCGTCGGTGCCATGGCTTCGCAAAGTCAATTCGCGAATCATCAGTCCGGCACCTGAGGCCTCTCCCACACGCTCATGGCGGATAGAGACCTGCCCAGCTTCCGTGACTCGCCAGCTACGACGGTCATCGGTCGCCAGGGGAAAGAGATCAGCACTGAGTGAAGGAAGCGCAGCGGGCGGTGGCTGCGGTGCGGGACTACCTCCTGCATCGCCGCTACCACCACCACCGCAACCCAGTAGCGAAAGCACACCAATCAGAACCAAGCCACCCGCCGCATGGCGAGCCACCGCAAACGAGGCGGTACGTTTCATCTTGTCTTCTCCCTGTGTATCGAACGGGAGCGATTATTCGAAACCTTCAAGGCCTAGCTGTGAACCTTCAATAGGTTGTTGGGGGTGTTTACCCGGTGCGAACTTGAGAGACGGGAAACACCAGCTACCACGCCCCATCGTGGACCACGCTGAGGCCCGCGCAACTACCTTAGCGCGATACGCGGTGCTCAAGAGCTGAAGACCCGCATCAGCCCAGGCCTAGGACCCCGAGCGCCTTGGCCACCCACAAGAGCTCGTGATCGGCCGGCACCCGGCGGTTGCGTCCGGCCACCTCGGCCAGCGGCAGACGCACGCAGCGGTCGCCCTGCAGCGCGATGGTGATGCCGAACATGCCGTCGCGCAGCGCCTGCCCCGCGGCGACGCCAAAGCGAGTGGCCAGCACGCGGTCGTAGGGGGTCGGTGCGCCGCCACGCTGCAGGTGGCCGAGCAAGGTATGCCGCACCTCGGTCTCGGGCAGGCGCGCGCCGAGCTCATCCACCAGGGCCTGGCCGATGCCACCCAGGCGCGCCACGCCGCCGGGCAGATGCTGCCAGTGCTGGGCACCGCCAGCCGCGGTCGCGCCCTCGGCCACGCAGACCAGCGCATGGCCCTGGCGCGCCAGGCGCTCGCGCAGACCGGCGGCCAGCGCGTCCAGATCGAAGGGCCGCTCGGGAATCAGGATCGCATCGGCGCCGCCGGCCAGGCCGCCCTCCAGCGCGATCCAACCCGCGTCGCGGCCCATGGTCTCCACCACCATCACGCGGCCATGGCTGCGCGCCGTGGTCTTCAGGCTGGTCAGCGCGTTGCCGACCACAGCCACCGCGGAATCGAAGCCGAAGCTGCGCTCGTTGCCGACGATGTCGTTGTCGATGGTCTTGGGCACACCGATCGCCTTCACACCCAGACCGGCAAAGCGCTCGGCTAGGGTCAGGGTGCCGTCACCGCCGATCGTCACCAGGGCCTCGATGCCCTCGTCGCGCAGGCAGGCCAGCACCTCGGACGACGCGTCGCGCCCTTGCCAGGCGAAGGGATCGCAGCGGTTGTGCGTGCCGAGCAGGGTGCCGCCTTCGTCCAGCAGATCGCGCACCGCCTCGGGCGTGAGTGGGCGCAAGCGGCGTTCGATCAACCCATGGAAGCCGCGCTCGATGCCCATGCACGCGTGCTCGCCCTGCTGGCTGAGCACCAGCGCGCGGATCACCGCGTTCAGCCCTGGGCAATCACCGCCACCCGTGAGGATTCCTATGCGCACTGCGGCCTCCTTTTCGGGCGGCAGTCTAGGCGTCGTGCTCTAAGCCAGGGCATCCCCGCCCCTTGCCGGTGCAGCGCGCGGCTACGCTCGGTCCATGGACCGCAATCTGAACGCGCATCTGCACCTGCACCTGGAGACCCAGCGTGCGGCCTTCCGGCGCGAGCCATTCCCCAGCCTGGCGCAGCGCCGCGACCGCATCCAGCGCCTGCGCCGGCTGCTGGCCGAGCATGGCGAGGCCTTTGCCGAGGCGATCAGCGCGGACTTCGGCCACCGCAGCCGCCACGAGACGGAGCTGACCGAGTTGTTGTCGGCGGATGCCGCTGCCAAGCACACGCTGCGTCATCTGGCGGGCTGGATGAAGGTCAAGGCCATGCCCACAGCCCTGCATTTCCGACCCGGGCGCAACCGCCTGATGCCGCAGCCGCTGGGCGTGGTCGGCATCATCTCGCCCTGGAATTACCCGCTGATGCTGGCGATCACACCGGCCATTGCCGCGCTGGCGGCCGGCAACCGCGTGCTGCTCAAGCCCAGCGAGCTGACGCCGCGGGTCAGCAGTCTGCTGGCACGCACGGTCGCGCAGTACTTCGCACCCGACGAATTCACGGTCGTCACCGGCGATGCCAAGGTCGCCGAGGCCTTCGCCACTCTGCCCTTCGACCATCTGTTCTTCACCGGCTCGACCGCGGTGGGCCGGCTGGTCGCGCAGGCCGCGGCGAAGAACCTGACGCCGGTCACGCTGGAGCTGGGCGGCAAGAGCCCGGCCCTGGTGCATGAGAGCGCCGACCTGAAGCTGACGGCGCAGCGCATCGCGCAGGGCAAGCTGATGAACGCCGGCCAGACCTGCGTCGCCCCCGACTACGTGCTGGTGCCGCGTGCCCTGCTGCAGCCGCTGGCCCGCCAGCTCGGCCTAGCGATGCGCAAGCTCTACCCGAAGCTGGGTGCCAACCCCGACTACAGCAGCATCGTCTCCGCCCGCCATTACGCCCGCCTGCAAACCCTGCTGGCCGAGGCCAAGGCCATGGGGGCCAAGGTGATCCTGCCGCATGCCAAGGAGTCGCTGGATCCGAAGTCGCGCAAGCTGGCCCCGGCGCTGGTCACCGGCGCCACGCCGGCCATGACCTTGATGCGCGAGGAGATCTTCGGCCCCATCCTGCCGCTGATCCCCTACGACACGCTCGACGAGGCGGTGCGCCACATCCAGTCCGGCGAGCGCCCGCTGGCGATGTACTGGTTCGGCGCCGGCAAGCTGGATCGCGAGCGCGTACTGCGCGAGACGCATGCCGGCGGCGTCACCGTCAACGACTGCATCTGGCATCTGGCCCAGGAGGACCAGCCCTTTGGCGGCATCGGCCACTCGGGCCAGGGCAGCTACCACGGGGTCTGGGGCTTCCGCGCCTTCAGCCACTTCAAGCCGGTGTTCGAGAACCCGCGGCTCGCCGCCACCGGCCTGTTCGCGCCGCCCTACGGCAAGCTATTCGATGGGCTGATCGGCGTGATGAAGCGCGTCACCTGATGGAAAGACGGCGGCTCCTGCAACTCGGCCTGGCCGGCAGCGTGGCCTTGCTCGCCGGCGGCGGGCTGGCCAGCCTGCGCACTCCGGGCATGGATGCCGAAGGCCGGCTAACCCCCGCGGGCCGGTTGGCGATGGGGGCCGTCGCCCGCGCTGTGCTCGACGGCAGCCTCGCCGAGGACGGCATCGCGCTGGACCGACATCTGGACGGCTTCGACACCGCGGTGGCCAACTTCCCCGCCGTGGTGCGCGCCGAGTTGGCGCAACTGCTCGGTCTGCTGGTCCACCCCGGTGGCCGCGTGCTGCTGCTGGGCACCAGCACGGCGCTGCACGAACTGCCGCGCGTCCGGGTGCAGGAGCTGCTGCAAGCGCTGCGCAGCTCCCGGATTGCGCTGCGCCAGCAGGCCTATTTCGCGCTGCGCGACCTGAACGCCGCCGCCTTCTATGCCGAGCCGGCCCATTGGGCGGCGATCGGCTACCCCGGTCCCAACGCCCTCTGATGAGCCAGCTCCCCGATCCCATCGCCGACGGCCTGCCGCGCTGGACCGTGCACGGCGGCCCGCATGCGCCACTGCCGGAGCGCCTCAGTGTCGACGTGGCCATCGTCGGCAGCGGTGCCGGCGGTGGCATCACGGCCGAGTTGCTGGCCCGTGCCGGGCTCAGCGTCGCCCTCATCGAGGAAGGCCCGCTGCGCTCCAGCCGCGACTTCCGGCAACGCGAGTCCGAGGCCTATCCGCAGCTCTACCAGGAAAGCGCCGGGCGCAAGACGGCCGACAAGAGCATCAACATCCTGCAGGGCCGCTGCGTGGGCGGCAGCACCACGGTCAACTGGACGAGCAGCTTCCGCACGCCACCCGGCACCCTGGCCTTCTGGCAGCAGCGCCTGGGCCTGGGCGAGCTTGGCAGCGAGACCATGGCGCCCTGGTTCGAGCAGGCCGAGCGCCGCCTGCACATCGAGGACTGGCCGGCCGAGCCGAACGCGAACAACGGCGTGCTGGCCCGCGGCATGGCGCAGCTCGGCCTGCCGCATGGGCGCATCCGGCGCAACGTCAAAGGCTGCTGGAACCTCGGCAGCTGCGGCATGGGCTGCCCGACGAATGCCAAGCAGTCGATGTTGGTGACGACGATCCCGGCGGCGCTGGATGCCGGCGCGCAGCTGCTGGTGCAGACCCGCGTCGAGGCCCTGGAGCACGATGGCCGGCAGGTGCAGCGCCTGCGCTGCCGGCCGGTGGCGCTGGACGGCACGCCGAGCGGCCCGGCCTTCTCCGTCGTCGCCCGCCATGTGGTGCTGGCCGCCGGCGCGATCAACGGGCCGGCGCTGCTGCTGCGCTCGAAGGCGCCCGACCCCTATGCGCAGACCGGGCGCCGCACCTTCCTGCATCCGGTGCTGGTGTCCGCGGCTCAGTTCGACGAGCGCATCGAGGGCTGGACCGGCGCGCCGCAGACCGTCTACTCCGACCATTTCCTGGAGCTCGACCCGATCGACGGCCCGCTGGGCTTCAAGCTGGAAGCGCCGCCGCTGCACCCGCTGATCATGGCCACCACCATGGCCGGCTTCGGCACCGCGATGCGCGAGCAGCTCGCAGCCTTCCCGCACACCCAGGTGCTGCTGGCCCTGCTGCGCGACGGCTTCCACCCCGACAGCCCCGGCGGCCGCGTGCAGCTGCGCAGCGACGGCAGCGGCCTGCTCGACTACCCGCTGACCCCGGCCGTGTGGGACGGCGCGCGCCGCGCGCTGCTGGCCATGGCCGAGATCCAGTTCGCCGCTGGCGCCCGCGAGGTGCTGCCGATCGACGAGCGCAGCGACAGCTACCGCAGCTGGGCGGCGGCGCGTGCGGCCATCCAGGCCCTGCCGCTGGCGCCGCGCCTGACCCGCGTGGTGTCCGCCCACGTCATGGGTGGTTGTGCGATGAGCGCGCACGAAAGCCGCGGCGTGACCCGGCCCGACGGCCGGCACTGGCAGTTGCAGAACCTCTCGGTGCACGACGGCAGCCTGTTCCCGACCAGCATCGGCGCCAACCCGCAGCTCAGCATCTATGGTCTGGTCGCGCGCCTGAGCCAGGGCCTGGCGAGGCGGCTGGGCGGCAGCCCAGTTACGCTCGCCTGATGGATTTCGCCAGCTACCGCCGCCTCGACGCCACCGCGCTGGCCGCCGAGGTCGCGGCGGGCCGCATCGGCCCGTCCTGCCTGCTCAATCTCGCGATGGCCCGGCTGGCCGAAGTGCAGCCCGGCCTGAACCCGGTCTGCACGCTGATGGAAGGCAAGGCGCGCACGCAGATCGACGGCGGTCTGAGCGGCCCACTGGCTGGCGTGCCGTTCCTGATCAAGGACGCCGGCCAGGACTACGCCGGCAAGACCAGCAGCTACGGCAGCAAGGCGATGGGCAACCTGCCGCCGGCCGCCGAGCACAGCCACACGGTGCGCCGCTTCCTGCAGGCCGGCCTGGTGATCTTCGGCAAGACGAACACGCCGGAGCTGGCGCTCAAGGGCGTGACTGACCCCCGGCACACCGGCCTCACGCGCAACCCCTGGGATTCGGCGCGCACGCCGGGCGGCTCCAGCGGCGGCGCCGCCGCCGCGGTGGCCGCCGGGGTGCTGCCGATGGCCGGGGCGAACGACGGCGGCGGCTCGATCCGCATTCCCGCCGCCTGCTGCGGCCTGGTCGGCCTGAAGCCCTCGCGCGGCCGGGTCAGCGAAGGCCCGCAGCGCGATGCGATCTGGTTCGGCGCGAACAGCCAGGGCGTGATCAGCCGCAGCGTGCGCGACAGCGCGCTGGCCCTCGATGTGCTCGCCGGTCCCGAGCCCGGCGACCCCTACGCGCTGCCACTGCCCGCCACGTCTTTCGTACAGCAGTTGCAGCAACCGCTGCGCCGACTGCGCGTCGCCTGGTGCGTGGACTCGCCGATCGGCACGCCGGTGCACGAGGAGGCCCTGGCGGCGGTGCGGAACACCGTTGAGCTGCTGCAACGCCTGGGTCACCACTGCGAGCCAGCGGCGCCGCAAATCGACGGCCAGGCCCTGGCCGAGAGCTATCTGCACATCTACTTCGGCGCGGTGCCGGCGATGGTCGACGAGGCCCTGGCCGCCGGCGTGGCCGAATGCGATTTCGAACCGCTGACCCGGGTCATCGCCGCACTCGGCCGCAACACCTCGGCCGGGCGTTTCGCGCAGGAGCTGCGGCAATGGAACGGCTACGCGCGCTCGCTGGCCCGGCTGCTGACGCCCTACGACCTCTATCTGACGCCGACCCTGGCCTCGCCGCCCGTGTTGCATGGCACCGGCGATCCGCCGGCCTGGCAGCAGTCCCTGCTCTCGGGCCTGCGCGCCAGCGGGCTGTTGGGCCTGCTCAAGCGCCGCGGGCTGCTTGACGCCACCGTGCGTCAGCTGGCCCGCGACAACCTGCAGCATGTGCCGTTCACGCAACTGGCCAATCTGAGCGGCGTGCCGGCCATCAGCCTGCCGCTGCACTGGACGGCCGGCGGCCTGCCGATGGGCTCGCAGTTCACCGCCCGCTACGGCGACGAAGCCACGCTGCTGCAACTGGCCGCCGAGCTGGAGCAGGCACAGCCCTGGTTCGAGCGGCTGGCCCCGTAAGGCGGACACGATAAGGTGCAGGCTGTCGCACCTCTCCTTGAAAGGAACTCACATGGGACTGTTCAGCACCATCCTTGACAAGCTCGGCCTGGGCGGCAAGAAGGCCACCGCACCCAGCACACCTGCAGCGCCCGCGCCCGCCCCGGCGCCGAACGTCGCAAGCCCTACCCCCGTCACGCCGCCGGTACCGGCCGCGCCGATTGCCATCTCGGCGGTCGACGTGGTCGCCCAGTTGGAAGCGCTGGCAGCCAAGAACCCGCAGAAGCTGAACTGGAAGGTTTCCATCGTCGATCTGCTGAAGCTTCTCGAGCTGGACAGCAGCTTCGCCGCACGCAAGGAGCTCGCCATCGAACTCGGCGTACCGCAGGAAAAGCTGGGGGATTCGGCACAGATGAACATCTGGCTGCACAAGACGGTGCTGCAACGCCTGGCCGCGAACGGCGGCAACATCCCCAAGGAACTGCTCTAGGGTCGGTTCACCCTAGGCCCTGAGCAATCGCCAGGCGAGTGGCAGGCTGAGCAGCCCCAGCCAGAGCGCATAGCTGGCCAGCCGGCCCTCGTGACCCAGCCAGAGCAACGCGACGAGCTGCCCGAGCACGCCGAGCAGCGCGCATTGCGCCCAGAGCAGCTTCCAGGACACGGGGCTCAGCAGCGCGCGCCAGACCCAGCCCTTGGCCAGCAGCACCAGCAGGGCGGCGACGCACAAGGGGGGCGCCAGAAAATTCAACAGATGCCAGAAGGCGTCGAGCGGGCTCATCGCTCAAAATTTTAGAATCCCGCCCGATGAGCGTCTTCGCCCTGGGTCTGAACCATGCCACCGCCCCGCTGGCCTTGCGCGAGCGCTTGGCCGTGGCCGCCGATGCGCTGGCGGCGCAGGTGCGTGCCTTGCACGCCCATCTGCAGGTCGCACAGCCGGCGCTGCAGCCGGAGACGGCCCTGCTGTCCACCTGCAATCGCACCGAGGTCTATATCGCTGGCGCCAGCCAGTTGGCCGAGCCGGCACTGGGCTGGCTGGCCGCGCAGGCCGGCCTGCCGCTGGACACCCTGAAGGCGCACAGCTATGTGCACCACGACGACTCGGCCGCCCGGCATGCGTTCCGCGTCGCCGCCGGCCTGGATTCGATGGTGCTGGGCGAGCCGCAGATCCTCGGCCAGTTCAAGGACGCGGTGCGCCAAGCCAGCGAAGCCGGCACCCTGGGCAGCACCTTGCACCAGCTGTTCCAGCGCGGCTTCCAGGTCGCCAAGGAAGTCCGCACCAGCACCGAGATCGGCGCGCATTCCATCAGCATGGCCGCCGCCGCGGTGCGCCTGGCCGGCCAGCTCTTCGAAGACCTGGAGCGCATCCATGTGCTCTTCGTCGGTGCCGGCGAGATGATCGAGCTGGCTGCCACGCACTTCGCCGCCCGCGCGCCGCGCCGCCTGGCGGTGATGAACCGCACGATGAGCCGTGGCGCCGCGCTGGCCCACCGCTTCAACGGCGAGGCCCTGCCGCTGGAGCAACTGGGCGAACGCCTGCACGAGTTCGATGTGGTGGTCAGCTGCACGGCGAGCCAGGAGCTGCTGATCGGCCGCGCCACCGTGGAGAAGGCCTTGCGCGCACGCCGCCGCCGACCGATCTTCATGGTCGACCTGGCCGTGCCGCGCGACATCGACCCGGCCGTGCGCGAGCTCGACGACGCGTTTCTCTACAGCGTCGACGACCTCAGCAGCCTGGTGCAGACCGCCGGCGAGAAGCGCCAGGCCGCAGTTGCCCAGGCCGAGGCCATCATCGAGACCGGCGTGCAGGGCTTTGCCCACTGGCAGGCGGAGCGTCATTCGGTGCCGCTGATCCAGGCGCTGCAGCAGCAGGTCGAACAATGGCGCGAGCAGGGCCTGGCCAAGGCCCGCCGGCAGATCTCCCGGGGCGAGCCGGTCGACGAGGTGCTGGAAACCTTCACCAAGCAGTTCTCGCACCGCATGCTGCATGGCGTGTGGGCTGAATTGCACGGCAGCGAGGGCGAGCAGCGCGAGCAGCTCGAGCAGTTCCTGGCCAAGCTGCTGCTGAGGCGCTGATGTTGCACATCGCCCCCGAGAGCCCGCGACAGGCGGAGCTTCAGCAGCTGATGGACGAGCTGGACGCCTACCAGAAGCCGCTGTCGCCGCCGGAAAGCTTCCATGGCGCCGACTTGGCGCAGCTGTGCGCGCCCGAGGTCCGCTTCCTGGTGCTGCGCGACGCCTCCGGTGCGGCCCAGGGCTGTGGCGCGGTCTGGCTGGGCCGCATCGACGGCGAGGCAGCCGGCGAACTGAAGCGCGTCTATGTGCGCCCCAATCTGCGCGGCCAGGGTGCCGGTGGCCGTCTGGTCGGCGAGTTGGAGCGTCTGGCCCGGCTGGAGGGCGCTCGCCGCCTCTACCTCGAAACCGGCGTGCGCCAGCTCGAAGCGCTGCGCCTGTACGAGCGCCTGGGCTACACGCGGTGTGGCCCATTCGGCGACTACCTGCCCGACCCCCATTCCGCCTTCATGGAGAAAGCCCTGTGAAGGACTCGATGCGCCAACAGTTCGAGCGCCTGGCGATGCGCGCCAGCGAGATCGACGCGTTGCTCGCCGATCCCGGCACACATGCCAACCCCAAGCGGCTGCGCGAGCTCGGGCAGGAGCAGGCCGAAGTCAGCGCGCTGGTCGCCGACTGGCAGCGCTTCCTGCAACGCGAGCGCGATCGCGCGGAGGCCGAAAAGCTGCTCGCCGATGCCGACATGGCCGAGATGGCCCGCGAGGAGATCGCCGCCGCCGAGGCCGAGTTGGCGCAACTGGACCAGGCCCTGCAGCTCGCGCTGATCCCCAAGGATCCGGACGACGCACGCAACGCTTTCCTGGAGATCCGCGCCGGCACCGGCGGCGACGAGTCGGCCTTGTTCGCCGGCGACCTGGCCCGCATGTACTTGCGCTGGTGCGAGCGCGCCGGCTTGCGGACCGAGGTCATGAGCCAGAGCGATTCCGACCTGGGTGGCTACAAGGAGCTGGTGCTGCGCGTCGAGGGCGCGAACGCCTACGGCCGGCTGAAGTTCGAGAGCGGCGGCCACCGCGTGCAGCGCGTGCCGGCCACCGAGGCACAGGGCCGCATCCACACCAGCGCCTGCACGGTGGCCGTGCTGCCCGAGCCCGACGAAGCCGCCGAGGTGGCCATCAACCCGGCCGAGCTGCGCATCGACACCTTCCGTGCCAGCGGCGCCGGCGGCCAGCATGTCAACAAGACCGACTCGGCGATCCGCATCACCCACCTGCCCACCGGCATCGTCGCCGAGTGCCAGGACGACCGCAGCCAGCACCGCAACAAGGCCAAGGCCATGTCGGTGCTGCTGGCCCGGCTGCGCGACCGCGAGAAGACCGCCCGCGAAGCCAAGGAAGCGGCGACCCGGCGCAGCCTGGTCGGCACCGGTGACCGCAGCGACCGCATCCGCACCTACAACTTCCCGCAGGGCCGGCTGACCGACCACCGCATCAACCTGACCCTGTACAAGCTGGGCCAGGTGATGGAGGGCGAACTGGACGAGGTGCTGGGTGCGCTGCAGGCCGCGCAGGCGGCCGAACAGCTGGCCGCGCTCGAAGAGGGGCGCTGATGCTGCGCATCGGCGAAGCGCTCCAGACACCGGGGCTCAGCCGCCTGGAGGCGCAGGCCCTGCTCGGCGCGCTGCTGCAGCGCGAGCGCGCCTGGCTGATCGCCCATGGCGACGAGCTGCTGAGCGACGCCCAGGCCGCGCAATGGCAGGAGGGGCTGCGCCGCCTGGCCGACGGCGAACCGCTCGCCTACCTGCTGGGCCGGCAGGAGTTCCATGGCCTGATGCTCGACGTCAGCCGCGCCACCCTGGTGCCTCGACCCGACACCGAGACCCTGGTCGACTGGGCGCTGGAGCTGCTGGCGCCGGACAGCGATGCCGTCGACCTGGGCACCGGCAGCGGCGCGATCGCGCTGGCGCTCAAGCACCGACGGCCGGCAGCGCGCATCAGTGCCAGCGACCGCAGCGTCGCAGCGCTGGCCCAGGCTCGGACAAACGGAGAACGGCTGGGCCTGGCCGTGGAGTGGCTGCAGGGCAACTGGTGGCAGCCGCTGGCCGGGCGACGTTTCGGCCTGGCGCTGTCCAACCCACCCTATATCGCCGCCGACGACCCGCATCTGCCGGCGCTGCGCCACGAGCCGCTGGAAGCGCTGAGCCCCGGCGGCGACGGCCTGGACGCGATCCGCCAGTTGATTGCCGGAGCACCGCAGCATCTGTATCCCGGCGCCTGGCTGCTGCTGGAACACGGTCACGACCAGGCAGACGCGGTGGCGGCGTTATTCGCCGCCAACGGGCAGTTCCGACCGGCCGAGCATCGGCTGGATCTGGCCGGCCACCGGCGTTGCACCGGCGCCCCGTTGCGGTGCTGATGTGCGGTATTGCGTAGTCAGCAGCCGGCCAGTCGCGATAGCATCGGGCCAACCCCCTGCCGGAGACCGCCATGTTGCGCCGCGTCATCCCGCTGCTTGCGATTCCCCTGATCTGCACCGCGGTGCAGGCCGAGGGTTTGCGCCTGAAGCCGGAGACCCATCCCCTGCTGCAGGCGCGCGTGAACCTGCTCTCGGGTGACGAGGCTTACGGTGGCTCGCGCCTGGTCGGCGCCCAGTTGCTGGGCGACTACTACCTGCACGAAGGCAGCGGCCTGCGCCTGAGCGGCGGCCTGCTGCTCGGCCCGCAATCGCTGCTCGGCAGCGGCTTGGCACCGGCCAGCCGCGGCCTGCTGGGCGTCGGCTACCGCCGTCTGCTCGGCGGCGGCAGCGACGAGTCCAACCACAACCAGACGTATCTGGGCCTGGGCTACAGCCGCTACGGCGACGGCTGGGGCTTCAGTGCCGACTTCGGCGTGGCCGTCTCCGGCAGCGCCAGCGGCCTGCGCCTGGGCGGTGCCTCGGCCTTTGCGAACAGCCTCGAAGACACGGTGCGCCGCCTGCAGTGGACGCCGATGCTGCAGTTCGGCGTCAGTTACCGCTTCTGAGCACGGGCAGCCGCCCGTCGCGATAATCGCGGCTTCCCATTCGAAAGCCAGTGATGAGCGACGTTCAGCAACGCATCGATGCAATGGTCAAGGGCCATCGCGTGGTGCTCTTCATGAAGGGCACGGCCCAGTTCCCGATGTGCGGCTTCTCCGGCCGCGCGGTGCAGATCCTCAAGGCCTGCGGCGTGGGCGATCTGCACACCGTCAACGTGCTTGATGATCCGGAAGTGCGCCAGGGCATCAAGGACTACGCGCAGTGGCCGACCATCCCTCAGCTCTATGTGCAGGGCGAATTCGTCGGCGGCTCGGACATCATGATGGAGATGTACGAGAGTGGTGAGCTGCAGCAACTGCTGACGGCCTCGGCTTGACGCAGCGGCTGGTCGTTGGCATCAGCGGCGCGACCGGCGCCGCCTACGGCCTGGGCCTGCTGCGCCGAGCACGCGCGCTCGGCGTCGAGACGCATCTGGTCCTGACGCCGGCCGGCGTGCTGAACGCCCACCACGAGTTGGGCCTGGACCGCGCGCAGCTGGAAGCCGAAGCGGATCGGGCCTATGCGCCCGGCGAGGTTGGAGCCTGCATCGCCAGTGGCAGCTTCGCCACCCACGCAATGGTCGTCGCACCCTGCTCGATGAAAACGCTGGCGGCGATCGCCCAAGGCTTTGGCGACAACCTGCTGACGCGGGCCGCCGATGTCACGCTGAAGGAGCGGCGCCGCCTGCTGCTGATGGTGCGCGAAACGCCGTTCAATCTGGCCCACCTGCGCAATATGACGGCCGTCACCGAGATGGGCGGCATCGTGTTCCCGCCGCTGCCGGCCTTCTACCTGAAGCCGGATTCGGTGCAGGCGCTGATCGACGAATCGGTCGAGCGGGTGCTGCAGCTCTGCGGCATCGAAAGCGCCGTGCCGACCGCCTGGCAGGGTCTGCGCAAGTAGGCGCTCAGCGCTCGCCGGGCAGGCTCCACTGCCGGCGGGCGCCGAACACCAGCCTTGGGTAATCGGCCTTGCCGCGGCTGCCGTTGTAGCGCCCCAGGGCCATGAACAGATCGCCCTTCTCGCGGTCCAGGTAGTGCCGCAGGATCACGCAGCCGAAGCGCAGATTGGTCTGCAGATGGAAGAGCCGCGCGGTGTTGCCATCGCCGATCACCCGCGCCCAAAAGGGCATCACCTGCATGTAGCCGCGCGCACCGGCCACGCTGATCGCGTACTTGCGAAACCCGCTCTCGACCTGGATCAGGCCCAGCACCAGCGAGGTCTCCAACCCGGCCCGGCGGCTCTCGTACCAGACGGTTTCGAGAAACTCGATGCGGGTCTGGTACTCCTTCTTGCGGCGCTTCAGGCGTTCGCTCATCTCGCCCAGCCAGCGCAGGTAGGCCAGGCGCTCCTCGATGTTCGTGAAACTCGGCTTCGGTGGCGCGCCTTCGGCGACCGCCGCACTCAGCGCCGAACGCACCGCGTCGGCCAGCGGCTCCTCCAACTGCGCACCGGCCCACGCGGCCTGCAGCGGCAGTCCGGCGGCGCCGAGCAACAGCAGACGCCGCCTCATGCCGGAGGCCTGCGGGCCAGCCAGGCTTCCAGCGGCAAGCGCTCAGCCGAGGCCCCCCAGGCCGAGAGCAGCAGCCAGACCCACAGCGCGAACCCATAGGCCGCCGCCAGGCCGGGCTGCCAGAGCATGCCCAGCGCAACCGCCGCCACCGAGCTGACCAGGTAGGGGCTGAGGGTGTTGCGGCCGGCGCGCTGCAGCCACGCCGGCCAGTCGCGCAACAGCACCCAGGGGATCAGACCGATCAGGCTGAGCACACCCACCCAATGGCTGAGCCCGACGACGACCGGCAGCGCATCGCCGTCCTGCAAGGCCTGCGCATAGGCCAAGCCATAGACAAGATTGACCAGCAGCAAGGGCAGCCCCCAGCGCCGCAACGCGCGCTGCCAAAGCGGCCGCCAGCGCCGATGCTGCAGCAGTTGCAGCCGACCGGCCAGCAGGCCGGCGAGCAGCAGCGGATAGCCCAGCAAAAAGTAAAGCGGGAGCGCCAGCAACTGAACCCCATAGGCCGAGGCATTTCCCACCCACCAGGCTTGCAGCGTTTGCGCGTCGACCAGCGCAAGCTCGGTGGTCTCCGACGGGCCACCCAGGTCCGGCAATAGCGCCACCAACAGTCCCGTCAGCAAGCTGCCGAGCAGACCCCAGACCCAGATGCGGCGACAGAGCGAGCGAAGGCGGCTGCGACGGTGCCTGAGCACCGCGAGACCGCAAAGCGCATAAAAACTCAGGATGTCGCCGCAGTACAGCGCAAAGCCATGCAGCAGGCCGATCGCCAGCAAACGGTTCAGGCGACTTCGCGCATGGGTGGTGCGCCCAAGCGCCAGGCTGTAGCCGAATAGAAACGTCAGCAGGGCCACGCCCTTGCCCTGCAGCAAGGTCGCGACCAGTGCGGTCAGCGCGAATGCTGCGGCACCGTCTCCTGGTCCGAGGGCCGGCAAGGGCCCGGCATCGGGCAAGGCGCGGTAGCCGGCGACATTGACGATCACGACGGCCAGCAGCGCGACAGCGCGCAGCACGTCGACGCCAACGGCGCGAGGCTTCACGCGCGCAAGCGAGCCTGCAGCTGAGCCAGCAGATCGTCCACCGCCACCGTGGCAGCGGCCGCGTCCCGCCGGCCCTGCACCTCGGCCTGACCGTCCTTCAGGCCGCGGTCCGACAGCACCACGCGCAGCGGAATACCGATCAGCTCCCAGTCGGCGAACATCGCGCCGGGGCGCTCCCCCCGATCGTCGAGGAGAACATCGACGCCGGCCGCCTGCAACTCGACGTAGAGCTTCAGCGCCTGCTCACGGACCGCCTCGCTACGGTCCATGCCGATCGGGCAGATGACCAGCTCGAAAGGCGCCATGGACTGCGGCCAGATGATGCCGCGCTCGTCGTGGCCCTGCTCGATGGCCGCACCGAGCAATCGGGTGACGCCGATGCCGTAGCAGCCCATCTCGAAATGGCGCGGCTTGCCGTCCTCGGCCAGGAAGGTGGCATTCATCGCCTCGGAGTACTTCTTGCCAAGGTAGAACACATGGCCGACCTCAATGCCGCGCTGGATGGCAAGCACGCCCTGGCCATCCGGCGACGGGTCGCCGACGACGACATTGCGGATGTCGGCGACCAGGTCGGGCTCGGGCAGGTCGCGGCCCCAGTTGGCGCCGGTGTAGTGGTGGTCGAGCTGGTTCGCGCCGCAGACGAAGTCGCTCATCGCCGCCACCGTGCGGTCGGCGACGATCTTCACGCCCTTCAGACCCGCATTTCCACCGATAGGCCCCAGGTAGCCCGGCTTGCAGCCGAAGTGGGTCTCGATCTCACCCACGGTGGCAAAGCGGAAGCCAGCCTTCAGGCCCTCGAGCTTGCCGGCCTTGACCTCGTTCAGGTCGTGGTCGCCGCGCACCAGCAGCAACCAGACCTGGGTGGCGATGACCACGCCCTTGTCGTCGGTGGTATCGGTGGCCAGCACCAGGCTCTTGACGGTCTGGGTCAGCGGCAGCTTCAGCAACTCGGCCACGTCGGCGCAGGTGCTCTTGCCCGGCGTCGGGGTGAGCGTCAGGGCCTGAACGGCAGCGGCGCGGGCTGCGGCAGGCGCCAAGGCCTCGGCCAGCTCGATATTGGCCGCGTAGCTGCTGGTCGGGCAGTAGACGATGGCATCCTCGCCGGTCTCGGCGATGACCTGGAACTCGTGCGAGCGATCACCACCGATGGCGCCAGTGTCGGCCGCCACCGGGCGATAGGCCAGCCCCAGACGGTCGAAGATGCGGCAGTAGGCGGCAAACATCGCCTCATAGCTCTTGCCTGCGGCCTCGGCATCGCGATCGAAGGAGTAAGCATCCTTCATCGTGAACTCGCGACCGCGCATCAGGCCGAAGCGCGGGCGGCGCTCGTCGCGGAACTTGGTCTGGATGTGGTAGAGATTCTTGGGCAACTGCTTGTAGGAGCGCAGCTCGCCGCGGGCGATGTCGGTGATCACCTCTTCGCTGGTCGGCTGGATGATGAAGTCGCGACCATGGCGGTCCTTCACGCGCAGCAGCTCGGGGCCCATCTTGTCGAAGCGCCCGGTCTCCTGCCAGAGCTCTGCCGGCTGTACCACCGGCATCAGCAGTTCCACCGCACCCGCACGGTTCATCTCCTCGCGGATGATGCTTTCCACCTTGCGGATCACGCGCAAGCCCATCGGCATGTAGTTGTAGATGCCGGCGCCGAGGCGCTTGATCAGGCCGGCCCGCATCATCAGCTTGTGGCTGACGATCTCGGCATCGGCGGGCGCTTCCTTCAACGTGGAAACGAGAAACTGCGAAGCTTTCATGGCAGGCGCTGGACAAGAAAAGGGCCTGCCGCGCACCACAGCGGTGCGGGGCAAGCCCGCAGGATCAGGTCGGATGAGGGTTTGACTGAGCCGAGGCTTGCACTACCCAGGTGCACAATCAGCCTCAGTTCAATAATCGAGGTTGATTATGCTCGACCGGGAGGGCTTCCGGCCCAACGTCGGCATCATCCTGCTCAACGCCAGGAACCAGGTGTTCTGGGGCAAGCGCCTTCGCACGCATTCCTGGCAGTTTCCGCAAGGCGGCATCAAGCACGGCGAAACCCCCGAGCAGGCGATGTTCCGCGAGCTCCACGAGGAAGTGGGGCTGACGCAGCAGCATGTGCGCATCGTCGCCCGCACCCGCGACTGGCTGCGCTACGAGGTGCCGGACCACTACATCCGCCGCGAAGCCCGCGGGCATTACAAGGGCCAGAAGCAGATCTGGTTCCTGCTGCAGTTGACCGGCCACGACAGCGATCTGAACCTGCGCGCCACCGACCATCCGGAGTTCGACGCCTGGCGCTGGAACGACTACTGGGTGCCGCTGGAGGCAGTGATCGAGTTCAAGCGCGACGTCTACCAGATGGCGCTCAGCGAGCTCGCCCGCTTCCTGCCGCGCAGCCAGGGCCAGCATCAGAACCGCTACCTGCGCGCCGGGCTGCGGGGCCGCGAAGGCACGCCGCGCTCGCCCTATGGGGCGGTGGATCGCTCGGCACATGCGCAGGATGTCGCGGCCGAAGCCTCGGCGACGAGCAAGGACCTGGACCCTAGCTGAGCACCAGGTTGTCGCGGTGGATCAGTTCCGGCTCCACGACATAACCGAGCAAGGCCTCGATCTCCGCTGAGGCACGGCCGAGCAGTTGGCGCACCTCGCTGCTTGCGTAGTTCGCCAGCCCACGGCCGAGCTCCCGGCCCGCCGGGTCGACGATGGCAACGACATCGCCACGATGGAACTCGCCACTCACCTCGCGCACACCCACCGGCAGCAGGCTGCGGCCGCCTTCGCGCAGCGCGCGAGCCGCGCCTTCGTCCACGGCAACGCGACCGCGCAACTGCAGATGGTCGGCCATCCACTGCTTGCGTGCCGCGCGCTTGCCCAGGCCGGCGCGCAACGCCGTGCCGATGGACTCGCCAGCCAGCAGGCGCAGCAGCACATCGGGTTCGCGGCCGTAGGCGATCACCGTGGCCGCACCACTGCGCGCTGCACGCTTGGCGGCCAGCACCTTGGTCAGCATGCCGCCCTTGCCCAGGCCGCTACCGCTGCCACCGGCCATGCGCTCGAGACTTTCGTCGCCGGCATGCGCCTCGCGGACCAGTTCGGCAGCGGGATCCTTGCGCGGGTCGGCGCTGTACAGGCCGCGCTGATCGGTCAGGATGATCAGCGCATCGGCCTCGATCAGATTGGTGACCAGTGCGCCCAGGGTGTCGTTGTCGCCGAACTTGATCTCATCGTTGACAACGGTGTCGTTTTCGTTGATGACCGGCAGCACGCGATGCGATAGCAGGGTCAGCAGCGTCGAGCGCGCATTCAGGTAGCGCTCGCGATCGGCCAGATCGGCATGGGTGAGCAGAACCTGGCTGCTGACGATGCCAAGCTCGCGCAAGCACGTTTCGTACATCTGTGCCAGGCCCATCTGCCCGACCGCGGCGGCGGCCTGCAACGCGTGCAGTTCGCGTGGCCGGCTCGCCCAACCCAGGCGCTTCATGCCTTCGGCAATCGCGCCGCTGGAGACCACCAGCGTCTCCACGCCCTGGGCAGCGAGCTGCGCAATCTGCCGGCACCAGTCGCCGATCAGTTGGGCGTCGACACCCCGGCCTTCGTTCGTCACCAAGGTCGAGCCGACCTTGATGACGATGCGTCTGGCAGCGCTCAACGCATGCATCGAACCGCCTTCCGGCGCGCTCATTCGGCCGCGGCGTCGAAGCGCGGATCGTGCTCCACCGGCGGCGGTGCCTTCTCGGCGGCGACGAAGTCATAGATCGCATGCAGCAGGCCTTCGCAGCCCTCGCGCGTCAGACCGGAAATGGTGTGCACCGGCCCCTTCCACCTGAAGCGCTTGACGAAGTCCTTGACCTTCGCAGCGCGCTCCTCCGCAGGGATCATGTCGATCTTGTTCAGCACCAGCCAGCGCGGCTTGGCATGCAGTTCGGGGTCGTACTTCTTCAGTTCGGCCACGATGGCCTTGGCCTCCGCCACCGGATCGACACCCTCATCCAGCGGAGCCAGGTCGACCAGATGCAGCAGCACCCGGGTGCGCTGCAGATGCCTGAGGAACTGGTGCCCCAGGCCGGCACCTTCGGCGGCTCCTTCGATCAGGCCTGGGATGTCGGCCATGACGAAGCTCTTCTCCGGACCGACACGGACCACGCCGAGATTCGGGTACAAGGTCGTGAACGGGTAGTCGGCAATCTTCGGTCGCGCATTGCTGACCGCCGCAATCAACGTGGACTTGCCTGCATTGGGCTGGCCCAGCAAGCCGACATCGGCGAGCACTCGCATTTCCAGCTTCAGGGCTTTGACCTCGCCCGGCCAGCCCGGCGTCTTCTGCCGCGGGGCGCGGTTCGTGGCACTCTTGAAGTGCAGATTGCCAAAGCCGCCGTCGCCCCCCTTGGCCAGCATCACCTTCTGGCCGGGCTCCAGCAGTTCGGCGATGACCTCGTCCCTCTCGATGTCGCGCACGATGGTGCCAACCGGCATGCGCAACACGATGTCATCTGCCGCCGCACCGTTGCAGTCCGAGCCGCGGCCGGACTCTCCGTTGCGCGCCTCGTGGCGGCGCGCGTAGCGGTAGTCAATCAAGGTATTCAGGTTCACGTCGGCCAGCGCGTACACGCTGCCGCCGCGGCCGCCGTCGCCGCCATCCGGCCCGCCGAAGGGAATGAATTTCTCGCGCCGGAAGCTGGCGCAGCCGGCTCCGCCATTGCCCGCGGCCACGTCAATCGTCACTTCGTCGACGAATTTCATTGCATGTCCCTCACAGCCGCCATCCTAGGGCGGAAAAAACAAAGGCCCCGCAAGCGGGGCCTCGGATGTTGCGAAGCAGGGCTTGCGCCGTTTACTCCGCCTCGATCGTCACCGTGTGGCGGTTCAGCGCGCCCTTGACGGCGAACTTCACCTGACCATCGATCAGCGCGAACAAGCTGTGGTCCTTGCCCATGCCGACATTCGGGCCGGCGTGGAACTTGGTGCCGCGCTGACGCACGATGATCGAACCTGCGCTGACGACCTGGCCGCCGAACGCCTTCACGCCGAGCATCTTCGGCTTCGAGTCGCGGCCGTTTCGCGTCGAGCCGCCGCCTTTTTTCTGTGCCATAGCTAAATTCCTCTGACTTCTGGCTTAGCCGTTCACCGCGCTGATCGACAGCTCGGTGTAGGTTTGACGGTGGCCCCGGCTCTTCTTGTAATGCTTGCGACGGCGCATCTTGAAAATGCGCACCTTGTCGTGCTTGCCATGCGCCACCACGGTGGCCTGGACCGTTGCACCCGCGACCAGGGGCGTGCCGACTTTGAGTTCGCTGCCGTTGCCGACGGCGAGCACTTGGTCGATCACGATCTCTTGGCCAACGTCCGCAGCAATCTGTTCTACCTTGATCTTCTCGCCGGCAGCGACCTTGTATTGCTTGCCACCGGTTTTTATGACCGCGTACATGTTGAGACCTTTCTAACTTGAAACCCCTCTGCCAAAAGGCAAAGAGCCCGCGAGTATAGCGCAAACCCCTAAGCACACAAGACATGCCAGCCTGGAGCACCAGCCTGCGGCCTGGCCCTCACGCCTCTTCCTATAATTTTTGGATCCCTTAGATCCCCGCGCGAGCCCATAGTGCCCCTCGTCACGAGCGCTGACCCCCACGCCGACACCTTGTCCGCCCTCAGCGCCGAAATGCAGGTCGTCGACCGCCTGATCGGACAGCGCCTGCAGTCCGACGTCGCCTTGATCAACCAAATCGCCGGCTACATCGTGCATGCGGGCGGCAAGCGCATGCGGCCCAAGCTGCTGCTGATGTTCGCCAACGCGCTGGGAGACTCGCGGGGTCAACGGCACGAGTTGGCCGCCGTGGTCGAGTTCATCCACACCGCCACTTTGCTGCACGACGACGTCGTCGACGAATCGGCGCTGCGCCGCGGCCAGCACACCGCGAATGCGCTGTTCGGCAATGCCGCCAGCGTGCTGGTCGGCGACTTCCTCTACTCACGCGCCTTCCAGATGATGGTCTCCGTGGACCGCATGCGCGTGCTGCAGGTGCTGGCCGAGGCGACGAACGTGATCGCCGAGGGCGAAGTTCTGCAACTGATGAACGTGCACGACCCCGACACCACGGTCGAGCAGTACCTGCGCGTCATCCGCTACAAGACCGCGAAGCTGTTCGAAGCCAGCGCCCGACTGGGCGCAATGCTGTCCGACGCCCCACAAGCCATCGAAGAAGCGGCCGCCGAGTACGGCCGCGCCATGGGCACGGCCTTTCAGCTGATCGACGACGTGCTCGACTATGAAGGCGCCGCAGAGTTGCTGGGGAAGAACGTTGGCGACGACTTGCGCGAAGGCAAGCCCACGCTGCCCCTGCTGCTGGCCATGCAACTCACAGATGGCGCGCAGGCCGAATTGCTGCGCAATTCGGTGCTGCACGGGCAGGTCGAGCGCCTGGATGAAGTGGTGCAGATCGTGCGCAATAGCGGCGCGCTGCAGGCCACCCGCGAGGCCGCGCAGAAGGAGGCCGATCGTGCCGCCGCATGCCTGCAACAGCTGCCCGACAACCCCTGGTCAAAAGCTCTGCTAGAATTCGCAATTCGTTCGGTGGGGCGCTCGTCTTGAGCACCAAGCTCAAAAGCCCGATGGGCTTTTGAGAACACCGCAACAGTCGGGGTGTAGCTTAGCCTGGTAGAGCGCTACGTTCGGGACGTAGAGGCCGGAGGTTCGAATCCTCTCACCCCGACCAATTTCCTCTCTTCAAGAGATCCAAGGTCGCACTCGGTCATCGAGCCCAGCGCCTTGTTGCAAGCCCAGGCATCCCCGCTACGTTCCGCTTCATTGCCGGTTTACAGTGCGGAATGATTTCCGTCCCGGGTGCCCATGCAAGCTGACTCGCCGTCGACCGAAGCCGGCGCCGCATTGAGCGGAGCGGCCCGCGTGCTGGTCAACGCCGGACGCCTGCAGGCGCGCACGGCAGCCGACCTGATCCGCCAGGCTCGAGAACGGAAAACCAGCTTTGTCGCAACCGTTGTCGGCGCCGGCGCTGTCGGCAGCGCCGATCTGGCCCACACACTGGCGCAGGTGCTGGGCATTCCACTGGTCGACCTGGACGCCATCGACCTGCAACGCGCACCGCGCGATCTGCTGGATCCCAAGCTCAGCCTGCAGTACCAGGTGATCGCGCTGGGACGGCGCGGCAACCGTCTCATCCTGGGCGGCTCCGACCCCACCGATCAGGAGGTCGTCGAGCGCATCAAGTTCGCCACGCAGTTGCAGTCAGACTGGGTGCTGGTCGAACAGGACAAGCTCAGCAAGATCCTCCAAGGCTCTGCGGCATCGGCGGCCGAGGCGCTGGAAAGCATGAGCACCGGCGAGATCGATTTCGATATCGCCGAAGAAGATGCGGAGAAAAAGGACGATACGCAGGAACTGGCAGAGGTCGAGGACGCGCCGGTCGTCCGCTTCCTGCAGAAGATGCTGGTGGATGCCATCAATCTGCGCGCCTCCGATCTGCATTTCGAGCCCTACGAGTTCCATTACCGCGTGCGTTTCCGCGTCGACGGCGAGCTGCGCGAGATCACCCAGCCGCCGATCGCCATCAAGGACAAGTTGTCGTCGCGCATCAAAGTGCTGTCGCGCCTGGACATCGCCGAACGCCGTGTGCCGCAGGACGGACGCATGAAGCTGAAGTTCGGCGCCAAGGCGATCGACTTCCGGGTTTCGACGCTGCCGACCCTGTTCGGCGAAAAGATCGTCATCCGCATCCTCGATCCGTCGTCGGCCAAGCTGGGCATCGAAGCCCTGGGCTACGAAAAACCCGAGAAGGAACGCCTGCTCAATGCGGTCCACCGACCGTACGGGATGGTGCTGGTCACCGGACCGACGGGCTCGGGCAAGACGGTCTCGCTCTACACCTGCCTGAACATCCTCAACCAGCCCGGCGTGAACATCTCGACGGTCGAGGACCCGGCAGAAATCAATCTGCCCGGCATCAACCAGGTCAATGTCAACGACAAGGCCGGCCTGAGCTTCTCGGCCGCGCTGAAGAGCTTCCTGCGCCAGGATCCGGACATCATCATGGTCGGCGAGATCCGGGACCTGGAAACGGCCGATATCGCCATCAAGGCCGCGCAGACCGGCCATATGGTGCTGTCCACGTTGCACACCAATGACGCACCGACCACGCTCACCCGGCTGATGAACATGGGCGTGGCACCGTTCAACATCGCCTCCTCGGTGATCCTCATCACCGCCCAGCGCCTGACGCGCCGGCTGTGCGAGAACTGCAAGCAGCCGGCCGACTATCCGCACGATGCAATGCTGCGCGCCGGCTACTCCGAAGAGGATCTGGACGGCAGTTGGAGACCGTATCGGGCGGTCGGCTGCTCGGCCTGCAACAACGGCTACAAGGGCCGCGTCGGCATCTATCAGGTGATGCCGATCACCGAGACCACGCAACAGATCATCCTCAGCCAGGGCACCGCGGTGGACATCGCGCACCAGGCGCAGAAAGAAGGCGTGCGCGACCTGCGTCAGGCCGGCTTGGCCAAGGTGCGCATCGGCGTGACCTCGCTGGAAGAAGTGCTGGCAGCAACCAACGAATGAGTTTGTCGGCGCCCACCGAGGCGCCCCCAGGATTGCAGGAGTCACGATGGCCACAGCGACGCTGAAGAACACCCCTGAGCAGGTCTACGAATGGGAAGGCAAGGACCGCAACGGCAAGATCGTGCGCGGGGAACTGCGTGCCGGCGGCGAGGCCATGGTCAGCGCCACCCTGCGGCGCCAGGGCATCCTCGTGCAGAAGATCAAGAAGCGCCGCACCAGTGGCGGACGTTCGATCTCGCAGAAGGACATCGCCGTGTTCACCCGGCAACTCGCCACCATGATGCGCGCCGGCGTGCCGCTGCTGCAGTCCTTCGACATCGTGGCCCGTGGTGCGACCAACCCCCGCCTGACCAAGCTGCTGACCGACATCCGCCAGGACGTCGAGACCGGGACCAGCCTGTCGGCCGCGTTCCGCAAGCATCCGATCTACTTCGATGCGCTGTACTGCAATCTGGTCGAAGCCGGCGAGGCCGGGGGCATTCTTGAGCAACTGCTGGATCGACTGGCGATCTATCAAGAAAAGACGGTCGCGCTAAAAAACAAGATCAAGTCGGCCCTGACCTACCCGATCGCCGTGATGGTGGTGGCTTTTGTGGTTGTGGTCATCATCATGATCTTCGTGATCCCAGCGTTCAAGGACGTCTTCCAGAGCTTCGGCGCCGATCTTCCTGCACCCACGCTTTTCGTAATCGCGCTCTCAGAGTTCTTTGTCTCGTGGTGGTGGCTGATCTTCTTGATTCTTGGTGGCAGCTTCTACTTCTTCCTGCAAGCCTGGAAACGCAGTGAGAAGATGCAAAAGGCGATGGACAGGCTGCTTTTGAAGATCCCAATATTTGGCGACCTGCTCTACAAATCAGCCGTCGCCCGCTGGACCCGGACCCTGTCCACCATGTTCGCCGCTGGCGTGCCACTGGTAGAGGCATTGGATTCCGTCGGCGGCGCCTCCGGTAACGCGGTGTTCGCCGAAGCCACCGAGAAGATTCAGCGGGAAGTCGCAACCGGCAGTTCGCTGACCACCACCATGCAAGGCACCGGCATCTTCCCGACCATGGTGCTGCAGATGGCCTCGATCGGCGAGGAGTCCGGCTCGCTGGACCACATGCTGGGCAAGGCTGCAGAGTTCTTTGAAGACGAGGTCGATGAAGCGGTCAAGGCCCTATCCAGCCTGATGGAGCCCTTCATCATCGTATTCTTGGGCACGCTCATCGGTGGCATCGTGGTTTCGATGTACCTGCCCATCTTCAAGCTCGGTCAGGTGGTCTGAGTGCTGGATCCCGTCTGGCTTTCCCCCTGGGTGTTGGGGCTGCTGGGGCTTTGCATCGGCAGCTTTCTGAATGTGGTCGTGCATCGCCTGCCGCGCATGCTGGAGCGACGCTGGAGCCTGGACGGTGCTTATCAGCTCAGCGACGGCGAAAGCCTCGCGCGCCTGGACGGCAAGCCGTCGCTGGTGAAGGGTTTGAGCGAGCAGGCGGCGCAATGGGTCCACCATGTCGAAGCCCTGCCCCGCTACACGCTGCACAGCCCGCGCTCCGCCTGCCCGGCCTGCGGCCATCAACTGGCCTGGCACGAGAACCTGCCGCTGCTCGGCTGGCTGCGCCTGAGGGGTCGCTGCTCGGCCTGCGGCACCCGCATCTCCGCACGCTACCCGGTGCTGGAACTGGTCACGGGCCTGCTGTTCGCGGCGATCGCCTGCAAGCTTGGACCGCAGCCGCTGACCCTGCTGTGGTGCGGCTTCGGCGCCGCACTGCTTGCCGCGTCGGCGATCGACTGGGACACCACCCTGCTGCCCGACGACCTGACCTTGCCACTGCTCTGGGCGGGCCTGCTGGCCTCCGCACTTGGCTGGACGCTGCCGCTGAGCAGCAGCCTCTGGGGCGCCGTCGCCGGCTACCTGTCACTGTGGTCGGTGTTCTGGCTGTTCAAGCTGGTCACCGGCAAGGAAGGCATGGGCTATGGCGACTTCAAGCTGCTGGCGGCACTCGGCGCCTGGCTCGGCGTCAGCATGTTGCTGCCCATCGTGCTGCTGGCATCGGCCATCGGTGCGGTGATCGGCATCGGCATGAAACTCAGCGGCGCACTGCGCGAAGGCCGCTTCGTGCCTTTCGGCCCCTTCCTGGCCGGCGCCGGCCTGCTGGTCTGGTTTGTCGGCAGCGAGCGCGTACTGCAGTGGATGGGCTGGGCCTGAAGCGCTTGCGCATCGGCCTGACCGGCGGCATCGCCAGCGGCAAAAGCACCGCCGCGCGGCTGCTGGTCGCCCAGGGGGCTCAGCTGATCGACACCGATGCAATCGCCCGCTCGCTGACCGGTCCGCAGGGCGCCGCCCTGCCCGCACTCGCCACGCGCTTCGGTACCGCCTTCGTGAGCGAAAGCGCAGGCCTGGACCGCGCCGCCATGCGGTCGCTGGCCTTTGCCGACCCGCAGGCCCGGCGCGCGCTGGAGGATCTGCTGCATCCGCTGATTCAGCAGGAGGCCGAACGCCAGGCCGGGCAACCCGCCGGCCGGTTCTGCCTGTTCGACGTGCCCCTGCTGGTTGAAAGCGGCCATTGGCGCCCTCGCGTGGACCGGCTGCTGCTGATCGACTGCGACGAGGCCGTGCAGCGCCAGCGCGTGCTGCAGCGTCCGGGCTGGACGGCAGCGCAGGCCGAAGGCGTGCTGGCCGCTCAGACCCATCGCGCCGCTCGCCGCGCGGCCGCCGACGCGGTGATCGACAACAGCCGGAGCAGCCTCGAGGAACTCGACCAGACCCTGCACGCCCTGCTGGCGCACTGGTTGCCTATGGAAGAATCGGCCACCGACTGAATGCCTGCCGTGCTGCTCTACGAGTTCCCCTTCAACGAAAGCGTTCGCACGCTCCTGCGCCTCGAACATCTGTTCGACCGCCTCAGCCAACTGGCGGCCCGCGAAGCGCCGATCGACCACCACTTTGCGCTGGTCACCCTGTTCGAGGTTCTTGAAGTCGCGCAGCGCACCGACCTCAAAGGCGAACTGATGAAGGAGTTGGATCGCCACCGGGCCCAGCTCAATGCCTACCGCGGCAACCCTGCGGTGTCGCAGGGCGCGCTGGACGAGGTCATCGGCCAGATCGAGCAGGCCTTCCAAACCCTCAATGCGCTGCAGGGCAAGCCCGGCTCCCAACTCAGCGCGAACGACATGCTGGGCAGCCTGCGCAGCCGCATCGGCATTCCCGGCGGCACCTGCGAGTTCGACCTGCCGGCCTACCACGCGTGGCAGCAGGGTCCGGCCCCCCAGCGTCGCCAGGAACTGCTGCAATGGATGGACTCGATCACGCCGCTGGCGCGCGCCGTCGTGCTGCTGCTGCGGCTGCTGCGCGACAACGGCACGCCGCACAAGGTCGCCGCGCAGTCCGGCCAGTACCAGCAAAGCCTGAATGCGACCCGGGCGCACCAGTTGCTGCGGCTGCGCATCGACCCCTCCCTCGGCCTCGTGCCGGAGATCAGCGGCCATCGGCTGATGGTCTCGATTCGCCTGATGCGCAGTGATGCCGACGGGAAGCTGCGCCTGGCCACCGGCGAGGACGTGCCGCTGGAACTCAGCCTCTGTGCCTGAAGCCCCCTTGACCGCGACACCGCGCATCGTGCGCTGCCCTGCCTGCCAGGGCCCGTCCCACTTCGAACCTGCCAATCGCTGGCGGCCGTTCTGCAGCGAGCTCTGCCGCAACCACGATCTCGGCGCCTGGGCCGACGAGCGCTTCCGCATCCCCGCCAAGCCGCCACAGGTCGACGACGATCTAGCCGAGTAGACCTCGGGCCTGCAGGGCCCGCCGCAGGCGCGGCGCGTCCACAAAGCACTCGGCCTGCCAGCCGCAGGCCTGTGCCGCGGCGATGTTGGCGGGGTGGTCGTCGATCAGCAGGCAACTGGCAGGCTCGGCCTGCAAGCGCTCGGCGGCCCTCGCGAACAGCGCCGGATCCGGCTTGCTCAGGCCTTCGCGGCACGAGAACAGGCCAGCACCGAACCAGGACGACAGCGGATAGCGACGCTCCAGCGCGTCGGCATACGGCCGTGGCATGTTCGACAGATAGGCCAGCGGGTGCCCGAGTTGCCGCAGTTGCAGCAACAGCGACAGCACGCCCGGCTGGATTCTCAGTTCGTCGGGCACCGCGTCGATCAAGGCACTCAGGGAAGCCAGCGGCCAGCGCGTCCGTGCAGCAATGCGAGGCGCCAGCTCGGCGCCGTCGATGCGGCCAAGGTCGAAATCCCCCCAGTCCCCGCCATAGCCCTGGAAGACCTCGGCCTGCGCGGCCTGCAGTTCGGCCAGCGAACGCGGCTTCAGATGCTGCTGCAGCAGCACCTGCGGCCGCCACCGGAACAGCACCGCGCCGAAGTCGAAGACGACGCGGAGGCTCATGCGCTGTCGCCGCGCGCCCAGCGCAGCGCAGCCGCGGTGGAGGCATCCAACCCTTCGAGCCCGCCGCTTTCCAGCCGCGGCAGCAACTGGTTGCACAACGCCTTGCCCAGCTCCACGCCCCATTGGTCGAAGCTGTTGATCCCCCAGACCGCACCGCTGACGAACACGCGGTGCTCGTAGAGCGCGATCAAGGCGCCCAGCGATTGCGGGTCCAGGCGTTCCAGCATCAGCAGTGTCGACGGCCGGTTGCCCGCAAAGCTGCGATGCCGCGCCAGCGCGGCGGCGGGTAGCTCGGGATTGGCCGTCGGCGCGCGCTCGCCCAGGGCGTCCTCGAAACGCTTGCCCTGCATCAAGGCCTGGGCCTGCGCGAAGCAGTTCGCCAGCAGCTTGCGCTGCTGGTCCGCCAGACGCTCGGCCAGCTCGCCCTGCGGCGCAAAACCGTAGACCGGCTCGCGGACGGCGATGAACTCCACCGGCACCACGTCGCTGCCCTGGTGCAGCATCTGGAAGTAGGCATGCTGGCCGTTCGTGCCCGCCTCGCCCCAGACCACCGGCGAGGTCGAATAGGCCAGGGCTTCGCCCTCGCGGTCCACCGACTTGCCGTTGCTCTCCATCTCCAACTGCTGCAGATAGGCCGGCAGCCGGCGCAAGCCCTGGTGGTAGGGCGCGACCGAGCGGCTGCCGAAGCCATGGAAATTGCGGTACCAGACGTCCAGCAGGCCGAGTTGCAGCGGCAGGTTGTCCAGTGGGTCGGCCTCGGCGAAGTGCCGATCCATCGCATGGGCCCCGGCCAGCAGCGCATGGAAGCGCTCGGCGCCGATGGCGATCGCGATCGGCAGCCCGATCACCGACCACAGGGAGTAGCGCCCCCCGACCCAATCCCAGAAGCCGAACACGCGCTCCGGCGCGATGCCAAAGGCCGTCGCCGCTGCGACGTTGCTGCTGGTGGCGGCGAAATGCGCGGCGACCTCAGTGCCACCCTGGTCCAGGAACCAGGCCTTGGCCGCGTTCGCATTGGCCAGGGTCTCCTGCGTCGTGAAGGTCTTGCTGGCCACGATGAACAGGGTGCGGGCCGGATCCAGGCCGGGCAGCACAGCGGCCAGGTCATGGCCGTCGACGTTGGAGACGAAATGCAGGCGCAGCCCCGGCTGAGCGAAGGGCTGCAATGCCTGCACGACCATCGCCGGCCCGAGGTCGGAGCCGCCGATGCCGATGTGCACCACATCGCTGAAGCCGGCGCTGCGGACCTGCTCGGCAAATCCGAGCATGGCGTCCAGCGCCGCATGCACCTCGGCATTGAAGGGGCTCGCCGCGCCGCGCGGCGCGCGCAGCGCCGTGTGCAGCACGGCGCGGCCCTCGGTGCCGTTGACCGGCGCGCCACCGAACAAGGCATCGCGCTGCGCGAGCACCTGGCAGTCGGCCGCCAGTTGCAGCAGCAGGCTGCGCGTCGCCTCGCTCCAGCGGTTCTTGGACAGGTCCGCGCGCAGATGCGGCGCCGCGAGCGTGAAGCGTGCGGCCCGATCGCCCTCGCGCTCGAAGGCCTCGCGCAGATCCAGCGCGCGCCCTTCGACCTCGTGGTGCACGCGCAATGCCGCCCAGGCGGTGGTGCGATCGCAGCGCGGAAAGCTCATCGCCCGGCCTCGATCAACTGATCGAGCTTTGCGGAATCGACGGCGAACAGGCGGATGCCTTCGGCCAATTTCTCGGTGGCCATGGCGTCCTCGTTGAGCGCGAAGCGGAAGCCCGCTTCGTCGTAGTGCACGGGCGCCTCGGCCGGCAGCGAGGCGGCATCGAGCTGACGGACCAGCGGAGCTTGCTGCTGCTGCAGCTGCGCCAACAAGTCCGGGCTGATGGTCAGCAGATCGCAGCCGGCCAGCGCCTGGATCTGGCCGATGTTGCGGAAGCTCGCCCCCATCACCTCGGTGCGGATGCCATGGTGCTTGAAGTAGGCGTAGATGCGCGTCACCGACTGCACGCCGGGATCGTTGACGCCGGCGCGGGCCGCCTCGTCCCAGGCGGCACCGGCGGCCTTCTTGTGCCAGTCGTAGATGCGACCGACGAAGGGCGAGATCAGCTGGATGCCGGCCTCGCCACAGGCCACCGCCTGGCAGAACGCGAACAGCAGCGTGAGATTGCAGCGGATGCCTTCGCGCTCCAACTCGGCGGCGGCCTGGATGCCTTCCCAGGTCGAGGCGATCTTGATCAGCACGCGCTCGCGGCTCACGCCGGCGGCTTCGTACAGTCCGATCAGCCGGCGCGCGCGCGCTAGCGTGGCCGCCTTGTCGAAGGACAGACGGGCATCGACCTCGGTGCTGACACGGCCGGGCACGTGCTTGAGGATCTCCAAGCCGAAACGCACCAACACGCGATCGACCAAGGCATCGAGCGCCAGCCCTGGGTGGGCCGCGATGGTCTCGGACAACAAGGGCGCGTACTCCGCCTGCTGCACCGCCTTCAGGATCAGCGAGGGATTCGTGGTCGCATCGCGTGGCGCGAACTGCGCCAGCTGCAGGAAGTTGCCGGTGTCGGCCACCACGGTCGTGTAGGCCTTGAGTTGTTCGAGCTGGTTCATGGCTGAAGGAGCGGAAAGCAGGGCCGCATTGTCGCCAGCAGGGCCGGCCCGCGTTGACCCGGTTACGAAACCGATGCATGATTCGGCAAGTAACTTAATTACATCACGCTCGACGATGTCCTTCGATCTGGTGTTCTTCGGCGGGACCGGGGACCTCACCTGGCGCAAGCTGATGCCTGCGCTGTTCCAGGCCTTCCGCCACGGCAAGCTGCCGCCGGCAGGGCGCATCCTTGCCGTCGCCCGCGACGAGCAGAGCGACGAGCAGTACCGCAACTGGCTGCGCGAGCGCTTCAAGGAAGTCGACGGCGACAAACGCCCCAGCGACGAGGAGTTCGACCGCTTCGCGGCGCAGATCTTCTACCGCCGCATGGACCTCAGCCAAGCCGAGCATTACGCGCGGCTGAAGGAATGGCTGGGCACGCGCGCCGAGGGCCCGGCCGACACCGTGGTCTTCTACCTGGCCACCAGCCCCTACCTCTTCACGCAGATCTGCGAGCAGCTCGGTGCCGCCGGGCTGAACCACGAGCGCGTGCGCGTGGTGCTCGAAAAACCGCTCGGCCACGATCTGGCGTCGGCGCAGCAGATCAACCGCGTGGTGCGCTCGGTGTTCGACGAGCAGCAGGCGTTCCGCATCGACCACTACCTGGGCAAGCCCTCGGTGCAGAACCTGATGGCGCTGCGCTTTGGCAACGCCTTCTTCGAGCCGCTATGGCGGCGCGAGAGCATCGCGAACATCCAGATCACCTTGGCCGAGTCGCTCGGTGTCGGCACTCGCGGGCCGTTCTACGACGGCACCGGCGCACTGCGCGACATGATCCAGAACCATGCGCTGCAGTTGCTCACCATGCTGGCCATGGAGCCCCCCGCAACCAACGACGCCGACGCGATCCGCGACGAGAAGCTCAAGGTGCTGCGCGCGCTCAAGCCGTTCACGCCGGAAACCGTGGCCCGCGACGTGGTGCGCGGCCAGTACCGTGCCGGCAATGTCGACGGCAAGACCGTGCCCGGCTACCTGGATGAGCAAAAGGTGCCGGCCGGCAGCCGCTGCGAGACCTTCGTGGCGCTGCGCACCGAGATCCAGAACTGGCGCTGGGCCGGCGTGCCCTTCTACCTGCGCACCGGCAAACGCCTGGCGGCGCGCGATGCCCAGATCGTCGTGAACTTCCGCCAGGTGCCGCATGCGATCTTCCCCGGCCCGCAGCGCGCGAACCGGTTGATCATCAAGCTGCAGCCCGAGGACGGCCTGGAGCTCGAACTGCTCGCCGCCAAGGGCGGCGCGCATGGCGAGGCGCTCGCCCCGGTCAAGCTGGACCTGGATTTCGACAAGGCCTTCAGCGGCGCGGCCCGCGTCGGCGCCTACGAGCGACTGCTGCTCGACGCGATCGCCGGCAAGCTGAACCTGTTCGTGCGCAGCGACGAGCAGGAACAGGCCTGGCGCTGGGTCGGCCCGATCCTCGATGCCTGGGCAGCGAGCGAAGAGGCGCCCCGCCCCTACAACGCTGGCTCCTGGGGCCCCGCGGCAGCCAGCGCGATGGTCGCGCGCGACGGCTTCGTCTGGCCCGAGGAAGTCTGAGCATGTCCTCCCTACTCGACCGCATCAAGGCCGCGCTGCCGGCCCTGCCCCCCGCCGAACAGCGCGTCGCCAAGCTGTTGCTGGCCGACCCGCGCGCCTTCGCCACGCTGCCGGTCAGCGAGCTGGCCGACCGTTCCGAGGTCAGCAAGCCGACCGTGGTGCGTTTCTGCCGCAGCGTGGGCTACGACGGCCTGGCCGACTTCAAGCTCAAGCTCGCAGGCAGCGTAAACGAAGGCGTGCCCTTCGTGCACCGCGCCGTCGAGGAGGACGACAAGCCGGGCGATCTGGTCGTCAAGGTGGTGGACAACGCGGTCGCCGCGCTCTTGCACTACCGCAACGACGCCAGCCAGCATGCGTTCGAGCGTGCGATCAGCGCGCTGACCGAAGCAGGGCGCAACGGCAAACGCATCGAGTTCTACGGCGTAGGCAACTCGGGCATCGTCGCGCAGGACGCGCACCACAAGTTCTTCCGCCTCGGCGTGCGCTCGACCTGGTGCAGCGACGGCCATGTGCTCTTGATGAGCGCGACCATGCTGGGCCCGGGAGACTGCGCGCTGATCCTGTCCAACAGTGGCCGCAGCCGGGACTGCCTGGATGCGGCCGAAATCGCCCGCAAGAAAGGCGCGACCACCATCATCCTGACGGCCAGCGGCTCGCCGCTGGCGCAGATGGGGCAGGCGCCGGGCCAGATCCTGCTGGCCATCGACCATCCCGAGGACTTCGAGCGCTACAGCCCGATGGTCTCGCGCCTGCTGCAGCTGACGGCGGTGGACATCCTCACCACTGGCGTCGCGTTGCGCCTGGGCGAGCGCCTGCGCCCGGTGCTGCAGGAGATCAAGAAGAACCTGCGCGCCAAGCGCTACGCGAACTGATCAGCGCGGCTGCAGTTCCGCAGCCGGCCAGAGCAGTTCGTCGATGCCGTAGAGCCGGGCCAGATCGCGCAATGCGTCCGGTGCGCCGAGCACGCGCAGGCGCAGGCCATGCTCGGTGCACAGCCGGGCGGCGCCGAGCAGCAGGCTGAGCACCGAGGAGTCGAACTCGACCAGTTCGGCGGCATTGACCTGCAGTTCACTGCCCGCTTCGGCGCTGACGCTGGCCGCCTCCGCCTGCAGGCTGCGCGACCAGTCGGCCCACAGCGCAGCCGCGTTGGCCAGCAGCACATGCGCCGGCAGGCGGATCAGGCTGTCACCCATGGCAGGCCTCGCGCGGGCTTGAAGCGCCCGCCATCAGCTCTTCTGCGCCCGAGCGTTGCGCTCCGCCAGCGACTTGATCAGGCCGTCGATGCCATTGGCACCGATCTCCTGCGCAAAGCTGCTGCGGTACTGGTCGCCCAGCCAGATGCCGAGCACGTTCATGTCGTAGATCTTCCAGACATTACCGACCTTCTCCAGGCGGTAGTCGAGCTGGATCGGGTCGCCACGGCCGCGCACCTGGGTGCGCACCACGACCTCGGTCTCGCCGGGTTCGGCGCGCAGCGGGCGCATCGCCAACTGGTGGTCCTTGACCTGGCTGAGCGCCCCCGCATAGGTGCGCATCAGCAGGGTACGAAACTCGGTCTGAATGCGCTGCTGCTGCTCCGGCGTGGCCTGACGCCAGAAGCGGCCGACCGCCGACGAAGTGAGGCGCTGGAAATTGACATGCGGCAGCAGCTTGCTCTCGACCAGGGCCTGGATCTTGCCCATGTCGCCGGCCTGGATCGCCTTGTCGGTCTTCACCGTTTCCAGGGTTTCGGTGGCGAGCTGACGGATCAGGCCATCCGGCGTGGCTGCGACGTCGGTCTGCGCGGCCACCGGCAGCGCGGCCGCAGCGCCGAGAAACAGAGGCAACAGATGGCGGCGGGTCAGGGTCAGCAGATGAAGGCTCATGGTGCTTTCGGTGGCGCCCCGGAACAGGGCAGGGGTTTCAACGGCGCGTGCCAGTGGGCGGTGGACAGGCCTTAGGAGCCTGAGGCGGCAGTTGGGGGCGGACTGACGATTTCAAAGCCATCGTCGTCCTCTGGCTTGGTTTTCGCGCCACGCCGCTGCAAATAGGCATCGCGGAAGAAGGTGTATTTGTCCAGCACGATGCCGTCGACCACCCGCTCTGCACTCAGCAGACTGGCGCGCAGGCTGACCAGTTCTAGAACCGCAGCGGCCACGCGGCCGCCCTGGTCGCTGATGACCAGATTGCTGGAGGCCAGCCGATTCACCGGCAGGGCGGCGAGATCGCGCAGGCTGGAGGGGCCAACCAAGGGCAACACCATATAGGGCCCGAGGCCCAGGCCCCAGGCGCCCAGAGTCTGGCCGAAATCCTGGCTGCGCTTGTCCAGGCCGAAGTGCGTGCTCACATCGAACAGGCCGGCCAAGCCCACCGTACTGTTCCAGGCGAAGCGAGCACCCTGCTCCACCCCGCGATGGAACTCGCCCTGCAACACCCAGTTGACGGCCGACCAGGCGTCGCCGAGGTTGCTGAAGAAATTGCCGACCGCGTCGCGCACCGGGCTGGGCACGGCGCTCTGATATGCCTCGGCGGTGGGCTTGAGCACCGCGCGATCAACCGCATCGTTGAACGCGAAGATCTTCCGGTTGGTCGCTTCCCAGGGATCCTGCGGGTGCGGCTCAACCGGTGGCATGCCCGTGCTCGCGCAGCCCGCCAGCAGCAGGCTGAACAGCACGGGGTTGAGTCGGGCTCTCATGGTTTCTCAGAACCGGAATCGGCCGCCCTGTTGTAGAGGAACTGACCAATCAGGTTCTCGAGCACGACCGCCGACTGGGTCTGACGGATCTGGTCGCCGGCCGCAAGGTTCTTCTCGTCGGCGCCGGCCTCCAGGCCGATGTACTGCTCGCCGAGCAGGCCGGCGGTGAGGATCTTGGCAGAGCTGTCCTTCGGAAAGACCACACCCTCGTTCAGCCGCAGCTCGACCTGGGCCTGGTAGGTCTTGTCATCGAAGCGGATCGACTCCACCCGCCCCACGACCACGCCGGCGCTCTTCACCGCGGCGCGCGGCTTGAGGCCACCGATGTTGTCGAACTTGGCGCTCACCATATAGCCGGAGTCGAAGCTCAGGCTGAGCAGATTGCCCGCCTTGAGCGCGAGAAACAGCAAGGCCATGCCACCCAGCAGGACGAAGCCACCGACCCAGACATCGCTCTTCGATTGATTCATGCGTAATTCTCCCGAGCTCAGAGCGCGAACATAGTCGCGGTGAGCATGAAGTCCAGCAACAGCACGGCCAGCGACGAAATCACCACCGTGCGGGTGGTCGCCCCGGCTACGCCCTCCGGCGTCGCTTGGCAGGTGTAGCCCTGCCAAAGCGCCACATAGGTGACGGTCAGGCCGAAGACCAGGCTTTTGATGACGCCATTGCCGACGTCGGCAAAGACGTCGACACCGGCCTGCATCTGCGACCAGAAGGCACCGCCGTCGATGCCGATCAAAGGCACCGCAACCAGCCAGCCCCCGATGATGCCGACCGCGGAGAAGACCGCGGCCAGCAGGGGCATGGCGATCAGCCCACCCCAGAAGCGCGGCGCCAGCACGCGCTGCAGTGGGTCGACGGCCATCATTTCCATTGCCGTAAGCTGCTCGCCGGCCTTCATCAGGCCGATCTCGGCCGTCAGCGCAGTGCCGGCGCGGCCTGCGAACAGCAAGGCGGTGACCACGGGACCGAGTTCGCGAACCAGGCTCAGCGCGACCAGCAGGCCAACCGCCTCGGCCGAGCCATAGCGCTGCAAGGTGTAGTAGCCCTGCAGCGCGAGCACGAAGCCGACGAACAGGCCGGACACGGCGATGATGGACAACGAACGGTTGCCGAGGAAATAGAGCTGGTCGCGAACCAGACTAAAGCGCAGCAAGCTGCTCGGCAAGCGAGCCAACAGCGCCGCCATCAGGCGTGCCGCCAGCCCCAGCGAGGCCAGCGCATCGAACACGCTGCGGCCGATACGGGCAAGAGCGGTGCTCAACATCAGCTCAGCTCCAAGCCAAAGTCTTCGGCCACCGGACAAGCCGGTTGGTGGAAGCGCACCGGGCCATCAGCCTGGGCCTGCACGAACTGCCGCACCAGCGGATCGTCGCTGGCCTGCAACTCGGCCGGGGTGCCCAACGCCACCAGGCGCCCGTTCGCAATGAAGGCGACGCGGTCGGCGATCGCAAAGGTTTCGTGCAGATCGTGCGACACGACGATGCTGGTCAGTCCCAGGGCCTTGTTCAGATCGCGGATCAACCGCGCCGTGACCCCCAAGGAGATCGGGTCCAGGCCGGCAAAAGGTTCGTCGTACAGCACCACATCGGGATCCAGCGCGATCGCCCGCGCCAGCGCGACCCGGCGCGCCATACCGCCGGAGATCTCGGAAGGCATGAGCCCAGCGGCGCCGCGCAGGCCGACGGCGTTGAGCTTCATCAGCACAAGGTCGCGGATCATGGCCTCGGGCAGGCGAGTGTGCTCGCGCAGCGGGAAGGCAACGTTCTCGAACACCGTGAGATCGGTGAACAAGGCGCCGAACTGGAACAGCATGCCCATCCGACGGCGCATCGCGTACAGGCCGGCGCGATCCAGACCGGCAAGGTCCTGTCCGTCAAACAGCGCCTGTCCCTGCATCGCCAGCAACTGGCGGCCGATGACGCGCAACACCGTGGTCTTGCCGCCACCGGAGGTGCCCATGATGGCGAGGACCTCGCCGCGTTGGATCTTCAGGCTGACGTCACGAAGGATGACGCGCTCCCCGTAGCCGCAGCTCAGGTTGCGCAACTCGATCAGCGGGGAACTTGATGTGCTTTCGGTCATCGCCTCGTAGCAGATGGCGCCCACGAGTTCCGGAGCAGCCTAGAAGGCAACGATGATAGGTGAAAACACTGAGGCGACAGGCCATAGGCCTGTCGCCTCGGTAATACGCCATCAAAAACGTTCAGCGATCCTGCAATTCACGCCAGTTTGCACGACGGGGAACCAGATTGGAGTACACGTTCGGTCGGGTCTTCTCCGACGAGTGCGTGTTGTTCGACTTCGTCACGATCAGCCGCGAGTCGCCGTTGGCAAGGCGGATCGGCGAGAAGCCGGACACCATGGAGTTGCCGATGAAGGCGGTCTCGGAAAAGACTTCACCGGTTTCAACATCCAGCGCGTAGAGCCACGCCGTCCCGCCTTCTTGTGAGCAAGAGCCGGTGGGCGAAGGGCGGTTGGCAGCGGCCAGCAGCGTGCGCCCTTGGATCGCCATCGCAACGTTGATCCGCTCGCCCTTGGGTTGAAGGTCAAGATCCACGTACCAGCCTGAATCCCTGGTCCAGTCGACGGGGTTGGCCTTGTCCAGCATACGACGCTCCCCGGTCTCCACCAGCGTCTGCTTCACGCTAGAAGCACGGATGTTCGACCAGCCTTCGGCCGTCAGCGGATCACGAACGGCGTAGATGCTCTGCGTCTTGGTGTTACTGAGGTCATCGGTACCAACCATCCGACCAGTTCCGACATAGACCACCGGCGCACTGAAACCACCCTTGGTCAGTTCGGTAACGACGGGGCGCGTGGTGATGGGTTGCGCCTCGCCATCGAGAGAAAAGTTGGCCAGCCTCAAGGCAGCCCCATGAGGCTCCACATTGCCATCGACATCAAAGCGCCACAGATTGCCTTCGTTGTCGCCGGCGTAGAAGCGCTTCGCAGTGTTATTGGCAATGTCGTCCACCCAGGCAGTCACCGGCCCCAGCCCAGCCGGGCGCGAAGTCGAACCAACCGAAGTGGCGATCTGCCTGTAAATGCTGCCATCCTCGGCATTGAGAACGAACAGCCGCCCCTTGCCATCACCGGGCGACACATTGTTGAAACCCGAGGGCAGCACCACGACCCAGCGGCCGTCCTTGACCTTGGTGACGACGGGCCGCGCAGTAGTCACGCCAAGGTTGTCGTTCTTGAACTCCCAAAGCAGCTTGGGCTCCCGGTTGTTGGTGACGTCCAGCGCGATGTAGGTACGACCACCCGCCCCCAACCCAAAAACAAGGATGCGCCGCCATCCCGACGAGAGCTTCACGTCCGCCAGAACCGGAGGACCATCCACAAAAAAGCGGTGGTTGCCACCGTAGTTGCGGTCGGCGAGCCGCCACATCTGGCTGATCACGTCGGTAGGCACATAGGCCCAGAGTTCTTTGCCGTTCGTCGCATCGAAAGCGTGCAGCATGCCGTCGTTGCCACCGGCATACAGCACTCCCCGCCGCCCCACCACCACATCTGACTCGGCATAGACCGCGAAACCTTCATCGCTGTAGCGGGCGCGGTTGGGGCCGTCGAAAACCGGCGCAGAGCTGACGATATCGCCGAGTTTGGACTCCCGGTCGCGATAGAAGGTCTGACTCTGCCCGCGAAGGAAGTTCACCATATTGCTGCCATCGCTGGCCTGCACACGGTCCTCGGCGCTCAGCACCGGACACTGGGACAGCAGCGGCTCCATCGTGCAGCGCCCCTTGAAGGCCGAGTGGTCCTTCATGGCCGCCGCTGTGAATTCAACCAGTTTGGTCGTACCGGTCTCGCGCATCAGGATGCGCCGGCTGGAGTGTGCGGTCGCATCCAGTTCGGTACGCGCCCGCCAAACGCTGCCATCGTCCTCGGTTTCATCTTTAGTCGGCTTGACATTCAAAGCCCCAGATACCGGGTCAATGGTGTAAGCGCGCAAATCGCCACGCCATGCCGGCGCCGTGAAGCTGGCAACATAGAAGAAGTTGTTGTCCTGCACGGGATACAAGGTACTGGTCGCCGCCGCAGAGCCCGCGCCAGTGACCGACCTGATGGTGTCAAGCGCCTGCTCCAACCCACGCGAGACGGCCTCCGGATCCGATGCGTTGAAGAAGCGCCCTCCCCCATTGACGGCTGCATGCCAAGTGTCATCGACCTTGGCCGCCGCAGACTTGCTGTCGTTGCTAGCACTACCCACCGACGGCCAGTTCTTGGTCCCGTTGAGAATGCCCCGGAAGTCGCTGGTATCCCCTTCGGCGCCATAGTTCGCCCCGTACTTCAGGGTGCCGAACTGACCGAGACTCATTGTGAAGGTCGTCATGGTCTGCTTGGGATCCAGGGTCACGTCCTGGCTAACACCGTTCACATCCTGCTTCGACTTGCCGCTATCGCAGACCCGCGTTCCAAGGGCACCGGTGCAATTCCCAAAAGCGTCGTCACGGATATCAGTGTTTCGGAAATAGTAGGCCACGTCGGCCAGCAGATTGACCTGCTTGTTCGCATCCCGCATGGGCGCTGCCGCAGAACCATCCTGATCACCCACCTCGGCGGGTGTTTCTCCAGCCTTGGCCATACCCAATGGACCAAAAGACGAACTCTCGTTCTCGCTGTTCCAAGCGCCATCGGTAGCTAGCAACACGAAGTTCTTCTGGCAGGCGTATTGAACCGGATCAGAATCCTGCCTGGATGTGACATTACCGAAATAACGCCCTGCAAAGGATAACGCTCCGCGATTTGGTGTATAGCCACTCGCCGGAAGCCGGCTAACAAAGGCATAGAACTTCTGCCTTTGCGTGAAACCTCGGCTGTCCTTGGTCACCGCATCAAAATCACGAACATGTATAAATCGACCAGTGCTGGTGAGGCTCGTCAATGTTTCCCGACCTTCTGCCGCCCGAATCGTCGCCGCACCGATACGAAATTTGTCATCGATGGTCCGAAAAGCGAGTGACACCACTGTCCGCAACATTGTCTGCCGGGTGCTGTAGTAGTAATACCAGTTAGCAAATTTCTGTCGATCGTCATTTGATGACTTGATGCTGACATGGTGCCGCGAAAAACTCCCTTGGGCATCTGCGGCCAATGCGGCCCCCATGTTGACGCGGCAGGCCTTGTACAGTGGATTCGCCGTATCCGGTGAACCGTCCGCCTTGTAGCCGAACTCCAAGGGCTTCAGCGTGCCGCTGTAGCGAAAATGGACAGTCTGCGGCCAGTTGTCAGCCACCCAAGCTGTGCCAGATGCAATGGTGATCGCATCTCCAGGATGGCTCCATCCATCCACTCGAACCTTCAGTTGGGCTTGCTTGCCTGAACTACCAGCCGTCCAGCCGGTAACCAAACCGATCATCCACCGATCTGGATCATTCTGGTTGTAGATGGTAACAGGTGCACCAATCGCATAAGTTCCCGCACCGGTCACCGAGGAGGCGAGATTAAGATCGATATTGACTGTGCCGCCGCCCGCATATGCAACGCTGCCAATCAGCTGCTTGGCGTTCGCCGTGCCCTGGGTCGCTTTGAACAGATCGGCTTGACTAGGCGCAGCAACTTCGACTCCCATATAGTCAACAGGAAGATTGAACTTGACGCTGGGATCCGCATCAAAGGCAAGCCCATTGCATTGCCGAGAACGATACCCATATCGAATACCCGTAAAACCAGATGCCAACTCCGGAAGAAAGGAGTCCGCCATACTACCAGAATCATCCAGCAGCAGGAGCAAATTAGGCTTGATCGGCGAACCTTTGGATGTAATCAATGGCTCATTTGAAATCTGAGTCACCTGCGCCGAAGCAACACCGCCATTCAGTGCAAGCAAGCCTGCAGAAATCATGGCAAGACCATTTGCAGCAAAACTGCAATACTTCAATTTATTGCGCATGACGGCCCTCTCAATGAATAATTGAATCAATAGTGAACCAAAGTCTCTGTGTAAGCGACAGTGCCTCGAGCATTGCGCGTCCGGACCAGAATCCGGAAATATGCTGAGGTGGTCACCACTTCTTCATCTCCCGCGGCAGCTGCCTCGGAATCCTTGGCGCCGCTCACTTTGGCAACGCCATCAAATGGTGGCCGCAGGCAAGCCTTGGTCTCCGTCCCAAGGTCCGGACACATCCGGGTGATCAGGTAGGAGACCTCCTCCCCGGCGATGGCGCCCGCCTTGCGCGGCGTGAAACATCCGTCATTCGCCACGGCTTCACCGTCAACCCGGCATCCATTGGCATCCCAGTCCACCAACTGAGGATTGGCGCCCTGCGCGACCGAACCGCCTGTGGGATCGAGCGCGTCCAGAGCGACGGCGTAATAGCCCTGCTCAGGCAGATTGGCATCCAGGGTTGCAACTCCTGCCGCCCGGCGACCTTCAATCCAGGTCATCGCCATTTCTGCGCCTTGAGCCGAGGCGGCAACCCCAGTCTGCTTCGCAGTCAGGTTGCCGATCGCCAGCAGGTTGAGGTCGACGCTACGGACCAAGGCCACCGCGCCCAGAGTCAGGGCAACCAATGCCAGCAGTGAAAAAATCAGTGCCAACCCTCGCTCACGCACCCGCATCAACGCACCCTTGTTCATTTACTAGCACTCCGAGCCATTGCAAAGCGGAGGCGCCGTACGCCACCGCTGGTTGCGCAAGCCGACGACGGTCTCGTACACCGCGTAGCGGTGGTGGCGCCAGTCGGGCACAGAGCTGAGATCAAGCTCCAAACAGGCATGGCCCCCGCAATTGATCGAGCCCGTGACAGGGACCGCGTTGCCCACGCGCCAAAGCGGCGCCTGAAGCGTGACCGGGTCACGCTCAAACTGACTGCTACGGGCGACGATTGCCAGGCGAATCGTCAACACATTGCGCCAACCTACGGCATCGACCGGCTGAACCGCGTCATAGGTGTCGACTGCGCCATCGCCATTGGTGTCCTTGCCGTAGAGCGCCTTGAGGTGCACCACATTGCTTTGCAGTACTCGCTCGGTCCGCGTCATCGTCGCGGTATCGAGGCTGCTGACAATCAGTTGCTGGCGATCATTGACGCTGAACAGTTGGTCACTGATCTGCCCCATATTCGACAGAAAGCTCCGCTGCTCCAAGGTCGCGGCCGGATGTCCGATCGGATTCCATCCTGCCTGGTCGGTGAGCACTGGAATCAGGTAGCGCGGCGGCGTCTTGCCGTCGGTGGTCGGCGGGTTGTTGATCTGCAGCAGGTAGCAGTTGGTGTCGGCCCCGCCGGTGCTGAGTTCGACCGCCAGGAGCAGATCACCCCGGCGAGCGCCCAGCGTGGAGTTCACAACCAGTTGACCACCGCCAGACGAGAAAGGCTCAGTCACGCGCAAAGGCAGCGAGAAGCCCACATCGGAGGTCGCGCTGACCGACTTCGAACTGGAAATCACGCGGATCCGATCGCTTTCGGTTGCCGCGCCCGGATAGATGACGACAGGAGCCATCCGTTCCACCAGAAGATTCAAGTCGGACGCATCCGTAGCATCGGCACCGCCCTTGAAGGCACGCAAGCGACAGCCTACGGCACGAACCTCACTGGCGAAACCGTAGCCAGCACTCTGCACCTCGCGGCTAACCGCATACAGACCCAGACTACCGGCGATCTGCGCCTCGGACCCCTCGGTGGTCCCGCGACGACGGTTCTCCGCGAGCGCCAGCACATTCGCGATCACCACGGTGCAGAGCAGCCCAACCAGCACACCCACCAGAATCTCCACCAAGGAGAAACCTCGAGCGGCGGCGCGCGAAGCGCGGGAAGGTCTGCTGATGTTCATGGCACCGGAACCACTGCGTTGATAACCAGGCGATGCTCACCTTCGTTCGGCTGCGTCCAGGTGATCGTCACTTCAACCTGCCCACGAGCCGGATCATGAGTGACGCCACCTGTACCTAGGGGCAGCAGCGTCGCCACCTTTTCCAGCCATTCATTGCATCGCGCATAGCCACTGCACGCGCCCCCGGCGTAGCTCGGCTGATTGGCAGCAGCATCGCCCCACATGATGCCGATCACCTCATTGGCCAGCAGCGAGGCCTCGGCACGGTACTTCGCGGAGGTCTGCGCCCGGGTCATCGAGGCCTGGAGACCGATCAACCCCAGCACGCCGATGGTGAAGATCAGGAAGCCCACCATGGCCTCAAGAAGCACCACCCCGTTCTGCCGAAGAAGCCGACGATTGATCTTCACACTCACTCCTCGCAGCGTCGCGGGTCGCCCACGCTCGCATTGGGGTCACACAAACGAACGCTCCCCCCCGGCTCCACGACGACCCGCAATACCCGGCCACCGGCGGGATGCGAGATGTCAATCTGCCGAAGCTGGTCATCGCCAGCGGCGACCTGCCCCATGCTGGTGAAGAGCACTCGATTGGCGGCGTTTCCATCAGCACCTTGAGTGCTCATGACGACCCCTGCAGCCCCGTCGGCTGCCGACCAGCGGTCAACCAAGCGCGGTGCGTCGGTCAGCGAGGGTTGGGCATCGCAACGTCCGGCAGGATCCTGTGCCGCAATCACCCAGGAAGGACCACTGCTCGAACCGGCACAGGCCGCGGTTAGCACCGGGTTTGAATCGACCACCAGCCAGACGCCCATCGGGCTGTTGCGACGCAAGGCCTCGATACGTGCCTTGTCCAGGGCACCTCGAAGTGACTCGCCCGCGTTGCGGATCGCTAGGTTCCTGGTCCACTCGATCACAGAGGGCATCACCGCACCCAGCACGAGGATGAGGATGAATACGCCGATCATCAGCTCGACCAGGGTGAGGCCACGTTGCCGCATCAGCACTCACTCCCCTTGGTCAGCCAGCAACCTTTGTTGACCGAAGCGCCCTTGTACAAAGTTGTGCGCTTCTGGTTGTCTTGATCGATCGTGTAGGCGTAGCCTGCCAAAGACGTACCGGCCGCACCGGACACCGTGACGGTGTAACCCTGCCCGTTGCTGCTCAATTCGCAGGAGTAGCTGAACTTGGAGTCGCTGGGGGCGGTGAAACTCGCCCAAGCTGCGGTCGACGCGCTTGCGCAACTGTCATCACCGTAGTTCCGGTGATCCTGATAGTAGGTTTCGAGCTTGACCCGCAGGTCGGCCAACGCGGAGAGCCCCTCGGGAATCTGGCCACGGATGACGTAGTCCCGGTAGGAGGGCACGGCCACCGCCGCGAGGATGCCGATGATCGCGACGGCAATCAGCAGTTCGATCAGCGTGAATCCGGCATCGCGGCGGTACAGGGACATGGCTTGAGGCTCCAAAATTACCCACTCCATCAGTGGCGTGGGTGAATTCTGGTGCGGGCCCAACCCTCAGAGCGCCAAATCCGTCACAGAAGCCAAAGATCGCCAGACGGCCGCAGCGCCTTCCCGGACAAGCGGCTTCCAGCAGTCTGAACCGCCCCGGTTTTCGTGGAGGCCAGTTGGTGTGAGTCAAGCCGACGTGGCCTGAACTGCACGCTGACGATCGTAGTAGGCCGCTTCGGCCTCGGCCGGTGGGATGTCGCCGATGGGCTCCAGCAGCCGATGGTGGTTGAACCACCAGACCCATTCGAGTGTTGCCAGCTCGACCGCCTCGCGGGTCCTCCAGCTCAATCGCCGGTGGATCACCTCGGCCTTGTACAGCCCGTTGATCGTCTCAGCCAGCGCGTTGTCGTAGCTGTCGCCCTTGCTGCCCACCGAGGGCTCGATGCCCGCCTCGGCCAGTCGTTCGGTGTAGCGAAGGCTGACGTACTGCGAGCCCCTGTCCGAGTGGCAAATCAGCGCATCGCGCTCGGGCCTCCTGGCGTAGAGCGCCTGCTCCAGCGCGTCCAGCACGAAGTCGGTGCGCATGGAATGGCTGACCC